>Ga0190265_10000190_pt1 | contig 59243 bp, 58 predicted proteins | sample Popmic124T_FD_133135 | JGI IMG/M metagenome (GOLD analysis project Ga0190265, IMG submission 133135) | Populus adjacent soil microbial communities from riparian zone of Indian Creek, Utah, USA - 124 T | ecosystem: Environmental > Terrestrial > Soil > Riparian zone | place: USA: Utah | collected... | reverse complement strand
GAAGTTCCCGCGCGCGATGTACTCCTTGAGGATGTCGTTCTGGGTCGTGCCGCGCAGGACGTGCGACTCGACGCCCTGCTCCTCGCCGACCAGCTCGTAGAGCAGCAGCAGGCAGGCCGCCGGGGCGTTGATCGTCATCGACGTCGAGACCTTGTCGAGCGGGATGCCGTCGAAGACGCGGCGCATGTCGTCGATCGTGTCGATCGCAACGCCGGTGCGGCCGACCTCGCCCTCGCAGAGCGGGTCGTCGGAGTCGCGGCCCAACTGGGTCGGCAGGTCGAAGGCCATTGACAAACCGGTCGAGCCGTGGTCGATCAGGTAGTGGAAGCGCTCGTTGGTCTCCTTCGCGCTCGCATAGCCCGCGTACTGGCGCATCGTCCACTGGCGGTCGCGGTACATCCGCTCGTGGACGCCGCGCGTGAAGGGGTACTCGCCCGGCCTGCCGAGCTTCTCCGGCAGGTCCGCGGGGAGATCGTCCTCGGTGTAGAGGGGCTTGATCTCGATGCCGGAGTCGGTGAACCGGCGGGGATCGTCGGGACCGACGATCGGGGCGATCGAGGGGCGTTGATCGGGGGTCGTGGCCATGCCAGGAGGATACGGCTACGCGGCCGCGCGGTGACGGCGGAGGCGGGCGCGGCAGGCGAGACATGTCGACAGGTGGGGTCGGACTGCGGCGCGATCGTCCGCCGTCCCTGCGCCCGCACCGATTGCCTCCAGCGCCGGGGCGAGACGGCCGCACTCCGCACCGGCCTCGATGCCTGCAAGCGCCTGCTTGAAGGCCAGGCGCCCCTCGGTGATGCATCTGTTGACCTTCGTCGCCGACCATGAGGTGATCGCCTCGATCTCCTTGTACGTGTAGCCCTCGGCATGCAGCTGAAGCGCGCGGATCTCCTGTGGCTTGAGGCGACGCAGCGCCTGGCTGCCGAGTCGCAGACGTTCCAGCTGCTCGGCGCGGACGTCGGTGCTGGGTGGGGCCTGCGGGGCGAAGAGACGAGGACCGACGAGCGACTCAGCTGGGCCACCTGCCCCGATCCGGCGGCGATAGCGGACGATCGCGAGCGCCTCGTTCTTGACGGTCGTGCGCAGCCACGCGCGGACCTCGTCGGGGCTACCACTCGGGCCGTTGCGGAGTGCCTTTTCGACTGCTCGCTGGAAGGCGTCCTCAGCGTCCTGGTCGTTGGCCGACCAGCGCCGTGCCGTCGCCAGTATTAGCGCTCCAAACTCCTCGATCAGCCCCTCCAAGTCCGTGCGCCCCATGTCTCCCGCCCCCTTCGTCTCGCTGTCAGGTCGGGCTTAGAGGGACGTTTCGGCGGGTATTCGCCCCCCTGCCGCGCTACATTCCGCGGGTTGACCTGTTTGCTCTTGTGTGCGCAAGGCGCGAATGAGAGCTATCGGAGGCGAGCTGCAGCTGATGGGCGATGGCCTGGCGAGAGAGCTGAGAGAGCTGGAGCCGCCGGCGGCGCCGGCCGAGCCTCCCGTTCGTGATGTGCGAGCCGGCAGCGTGCCGATGCTGAAAGGCGTGCTGCGGTTCGAAGCGCTGAGGCGCGGCGGTCGCGTCCTCACGCTCGCGGCGCTCGATGTCGCCGGGATGTTCCTCGCGATCTGGACCGCGCTCGCGATCAAGGCTGCCGTCAGGGCACCTGGGATTCTCGGCGGCACCTTCGAGCAGGCGCAGGAGTACGCGCCGCTTGCCTGCTTGGTGATGCTGCTGCTGTTCGCGCGCTCCGGCCTCTACCGCGACCGTGGTCAACGGCCCGGTTTCGCGACCGTCATATCCGGGCTCTTCCAGGTGACGTTGATCGTCCTGCTCTACGCCGTGATCGAGGGCCACCAGTTCTCGTCGTACTACATCTTCTACGGCACGCTGTTCTTTGCGCTGGTCTACGTATCAGCCTTCCGCTGGACGTTCGAGCGCGTCAGCGGCGCGGCGCTGCGGGCCGCCGGCTACCGTCGCCGCGCGGTGCTCGTCGGCTCGGGCAGCCACATCGACGCGGTAGCGCATGCGTTGCGTGACAGCTCCGAGGTCGAGCCGTTCGGCTTCGTCTCGCTGACTCCGCGCAAGGGCGATGGCCGGTTGCGGGACTTCGGCACGCTCGAGGGTCTCGAGCGCAACTTCGACGTCGTTGACGAGGTGTTGATCGCCGACCCGGCGTTCCCCCAGGACCAGGCGGTCGAGTTGGTCGACCGCTGCCACAAGCACGGCAAGCGAGTCCGCGTCGCGCCATCGACGATGGAGATCCTGATGGACCGCGTCGAGTTCGTTCCCGGCCAGTCGCTGCCGCTCTTCGAGCTCAAGCCACCGGTCTTCGAGGGCGCCGACTTCGTGCTCAAGCGGACCTTCGACCTCGTCGGCTCCCTGCTGCTGCTAACGGTCTTGTCGCCGTTCCTGCTGCTGCTCGCCCTGGCCGTCAAGCTCGACTCGCACGGTCCGGTGCTGTTCCGCTCGCAACGGCCCGGGATCGGTGGGCGGCCGTTTGCTTGCTTGAAGTTCCGCACGATGGAGAACGGGGCCGAAGAGCTCCAAGACGACCTCGAGCACCGCAACGAGGCTGGCGGAGCGATCTTCAAGATCCGCGAGGATCCGCGTGTGACTCGCGTCGGCGCACTCTTGCGGCGCTGGTCGCTCGACGAGCTGCCGCAGCTGCTCAACGTCGTACGCGGCGAGATGTCGCTCGTCGGGCCGCGGCCGCTGCCGCAACGCGACTACGAGCTGCTCGAGGAGTGGCATCGCAAGCGCTACCTCGTGCTGCCGGGGATGACCGGGCTATGGCAGGTCTCTGGCCGCTCCGAGCTTGACTTCGACGAGTTGGTGCGGCTCGACTTTCTCTATCTCGAGCGCTGGTCGGTGTTCCTCGACTTCACGATCTTGTTGAAGACGATTCCTGCCGTGTTCCGCTCGCACGGCGCCTGGTAGACCTCGCGGCGTGAGCGAGGAATACACCCCGGATAACCTGCTCGATCGGCTGTCTGACCCGACCACGCTCGACGTTCACTACGGCCGGTTGCGCGAACGCGAGCGCCTGCTGCTGGGGCAGCGGATCGACCTTGCGGCCGGTGGTGACGTGCTGGCGGTCGGTTGCGGCCGCGATCCTGGCCGGCACCTCTTTCCCGCCCCGGCGTGGCGGATGACCGGTGTCGAGCTGGACGACGAGTGGCCGCGCATGCTGGTCGAGAGCGGTGAGCTCGACGAAGGCTTTGCGGGCCGCGCGGGTGAGCTCGATCAGCTCGAGGACGGCTGCGTCGACGTCGTCCTCTACCGCTACGTCCTCCATCACATCGCCTTCCAGGGTCCGCTCGCCCCGGTGTTTGCCGAGGCCGCCCGCCTGCTGCGGCCGGGTGGGTTGCTTGTCGCGATGGAGCCCGGTGCGCTGCATCCGGTCGGCGCTGGCCTAGCGCTGGCCAATCGCGTTGGTCTTGGGGTCGCGGTCCACGGCACGCCCGACGACATCCCGCTGACGGCAGGGCTGCTCGAACGCGAGGCGCGCGCGGTTGGGCTCACGCCTGAGGTCGTGGCGGTCACCTACGGCTGGCGCCGCCTGCCGCCGGCGCTTCAACGCATGCTCTGGCGTCTCGACGACAGGATCGGCGGGCGCCCTCGCGCCGCCCGCTTCGGCCACACGTTGATGTTGATGGCGCGTCGCTAGCGTCTCCGCCGTGTCCAGTGCCTACGACGATGACCTGTGGCGCCTCGTACCCGAGGATTCGGGTCCACCGCCAGCGCATCTCGCAGCGTTCATCGAGGGTCTGGACCACGTAGGCGCAGCGCTCGATCTGGGCTGTGGCGACGGGCGGCTCTCGGCGCTGATCGATGCTGACGAACTGACGCTCGCCGATGTCTCCGATGTGGTGCTTCAACGTGCCGCGCGGCGGCTCCCGGCCGCCCAAGTCGTCGCGCTTGCGCCGGATGCCGCGTTGCCACTGCCGGACAACGCCTTTGACCTCGTCCTCTGCACCGAGACGATCGAGCACATCCGTGACATTCAGCTCCTGCTATCGGAGGTACGGCGTGTCTTGCGTCCCGGCGGCCGGCTTGCGCTCACCACGCCAGCACACTCCCGACTGACTGGCCTCGACCTTCTCACCCGTGGCTTCGAGCGCCACTTCCCGCCGCTGTCGCCGCATTTGCGATTTCTGACGCGTCGCTCGCTACGCGCTTTGCTCGACGACCTCGGCTTCGATCCGGGGTCGATTCAACGCTCGCGCGGCACGTTGCTCGCCGTGGCCATCAGGTGAGCGGTCGCCAGCCTTCGTTCGCAAGCGTGCAGGCCTCGTCGGCCCCGATGAACGGCGTCAGTGCCAGAAAGCTCGCGATCCCCGCAACCTCGTAGAGGCGCTCGGGTCCACGCCGACGGATCTGCTGATAGATGAGCGCGGCGAGCGATCCGCTAATCGCTTCTCCGACGATGCGACTGGTGCCAGGCCGTGCACGGTAACCAGCGTGAAGCGCCGAGCCGAAGCGCTCGGTGGCGGCCTCGTGACGGTCGAGGCCCTCGGCGCCGCCGGAAAAGATCTGCAACCCACCGAGTCGCGATATCTCAGGGTGAGTGGCGTTGAAAGCAAAGAATGCATAGATGACGTCGCGAGCGGCTTGCGGCCAGTCGGGCGCGCGGCGGTAGACGGGAAGTGTGACCTCGAAGACTTGGCGCTCTGCTTCATCCACAGCGGCCATGAAAGCCTCTTGCTTGCTTCCGAAGTGGTTATAGAAGGTGGTCAGCGAAACGGCCGCGCGCTGGCTGATTTCGGTGATCGTCATCGCTAGATAGCCCTGCTCGGCGATCAGGTCGATTGCGCTGGAGACGATGCGGCGCCGTTGTTCGTCTGGGTCGGGCGTGGGCGCCGGTAGCGACGGGGGCTTGCGCGGTCGGCGCAGCCGCGTCGGTGGCGCCTCATAGCTGAGTACCCACTCGATTAGGTCGGGGACGAGCTCCAGCAGCTCTTCCTCGCGATCGTGACGCAGCCGGCTATGGATGATCTGGCGCAGCCCACCGAGCATCGCGCGAGCCCCCTCCGCAGGTATTCCGGGATGGTCTGGCGTCTCACCGATAGCTTCGATTGCGAGCGCCTCAAGACGGTCGTCGAGACGCTCCATGCGGTCGACGGCTTGTGGGCCGGCGGCGTAGATCTCGACCAGCCAGACGCGCGCGGCCGCCGGCTGGGCGAGGATCAGCCGTACGAGTCCCTCAAATACAGACTCCAGGCGAGTTTGCCACGTCCGGTCATCGTCACTTCCGTAGATGGCTGCCATCGGGGCTGCCGCCAAGTCGGCGAGTGCGTCGAGCGTCGCCAGGAAGCACTCGAGTTTGTTGTCGAAATAGCGGTAGAAGGCACTACGCGAGACGCCGGCAACTTCGAGTATGTCGGCGACGCGGGTGCTTTCATAGCCGTGTTCGGCGACAGTCGCAACGGTGGCTCCATACAGGCGCTCACATTGGTTGCGCTCAACCGCCGCCGGGTCATTTCCGGGACCGGGTCGCAGCTGTCTCGTGCGCAGCTCACCAGCAGCGCCCCAGGGTGTGGTCGAGAGTGGAGCACGGTGGCTGTCTAGGAGTGAAACGACCACGATTGGTCAGACCACTCTAGGAAACGATCAGTGTCCGGGCAAGCGCCGGCTGGCCTGAGCAAAAAGGCTGATAGCTGGGAGTTCTGGCGGCTACTGACCGCGCAGCGCCGGTTGCCACAGTTGGCGTAACTGGCCTGCCAGATCGGGGAGGCTGGCGGTGTCGCCGGCTCTCACCGCGCGCTGGACAACCTCGTAAATCCCGCCCACGATCATCTCGGAGACGAGTGGTGGTGCCTCTCCTCCTCGTCTGCGCGCGAGCTCACCGTCGAGCAGGTCTACGAAGCGTTGCAAGCCGGTGTCCTTGCGCTCGAGCGCCTTCGCTCCGAGGCCAGGTGCCTCGACCAGGCAGAGACGAGTTAGGTCGGGCTGCGCGGCTGCTGCCTCCAGTACTGCCTGTAGCGCGGCCTCGAAGCCTTTTCCAATGTCGGGCTCTGCTGCTGATGCCTGCAGTGTCGCTGCGGCCCGATCGGCGGCGCAGGCAAAGCCGCTGTCTAGTTGCTCGAGCAGCGCGGAATCGAGGCTAACGAACGTCGCGGCGTGTTCAGCGAGCTTCTGGCGATCCGGACCCATCCCTATAAACCGTACAGTTTATGGACGCAGAAGTCCAGCTTTGGCCCTGGCCGCGTGGCTTTCTGAGGTACGTTTTCGGCTCCGGTGAACAGCGCCGTGTCTCACGGCGACCGATCCCCCCCAACCGGGGGGTTGCTGCCATAAAACACCAGGCTTACGGTGGCTCCACTGTTGGCCCCGGGATCGATGGCGAACCGCCCCGATCCAGCGGTCGAGGAAGGAGACCCGATGAGCGCAGGTGGATTGGTCGAACCGGCACACGCCGTGGGGACCGCGCCTCTGTCGCAGCCGGTGGGGACGCCGCAGCTGTCAGTCGAAACGACGGCGCCTGTCATCCGCACCGAGGACGCGGTTTGGGCACGCGCCGCCCGAGCAGGCGCCGACATGGTCGGCGATGCATGCGTCGTATGGCGCGTCATCGAGGGCGGCGAGCTAGAGCCTGCCGCGACGTTCCACCGCGATCGTCGCCTGCGCTATGCGCTAGGGGCCTTCATGGGGCAGCCAGCGCTTCCCTCCGACGCTCGTTGGCCAGGCCAGATCGTCTCGAGTGGCGCGCCAGCACGCGTGCGGCGGGTGCGACTCGGCGAACTGGCGGTCGATACCGCGATCGGTATGAGACGTGCACACGCCTTGCTGGCCCCTGTCCTCGACGGCGGACGCGTTGTCGCCGTGATCGCCGCCCTGCGCGATTCCAGCGAGCCCGAGTATTCGCTGCGTGAGGAGGTAGTGCTGCGCCGCGTAGGAGTAAAGGCCGCCTCCGGTATCGGGGCGCGGCTCAGCGGATGGCGCGCGGGGCGGGGTGGCGGAGACGGAGACGGCCGTGATGGCGACGATCGCGACCCCGCCGGCGACGAAGGCCCGCCGTCCGATGGCGCCGGCTGGACGCCGCCGCCCGCCTGGCTGATGGACCACGTCGGCGTTGGGGTCTGGGTCGCCGACCGCCACGGCGATACGAGCTATGTGAACAGCGCGATGACCGAGTTGCTCGGCCTGCCCGCGTCGGAAGTCGTCGGTCGACCGATGCGCGACTTCATCGAGGACGTGCCGCAGATGGTCCGCGGCGAGTACTGCATGGACGCTGAGCGCTGCGATCGCCGCCTGACGCAACCCGACGGTCGCCACGTCTGGCTCGAGATGACTTCACTGCCGCTGATCGACGATGCCGGCGCCCGCCGCGGCACCGTCAACACAGTGATTGACGTCACCGAGCGCAAGCAGGTCGAGCTCGCCGCCCGCCAGCGCGTCCCCCGCGCCCACCGCCGCTCCTAGCTGGTAGCGAGCGGCGTTGCGACCCTGGAGGCCGCTGCGCTCCCTACCACGCTCTATCCCGTTGTACAGGGACCGACGTTGCGCCCCCGCGGGTGGCGACGATTTTGCGTTTGGGGCGGAGCTTGCGAGCACCCAAACCAAAATCGGAGACAGGACCCGCGGGCAACAGCGCCCGATCCCTAGCCCGGCCTCCCCTAAGACCTAGGACCCGCTCCGACGGCGGCGGCCGCGCTCGAGCTCGCGTGCCGCGGAGTCGGCGCCGACGAAGGGCAGCACGCTCATGTACATCAGCTCGGGGACCAGCTGTGGCAGCTCGGTGGTCGCTCCGGCGGTGATCTCGCGGTAGAGGATCTCGCTGAGGCCGCCGACCATGCTGATGCCGGTGAAGCCCGGCAGGTCGCCCTCCGTCTCGAGCCGGCCGGTGTCGTAGATGTAGGCGAAGCCGCGCATCGCGTCGTTGCGGGTCGCCACGGCTTGGGGCCCGGCAGCGAGCACCTCGACGAAGCAGACGCGCGCGACGCCGGGCTCGTAGGCGAGCGCGTTGAGCAGTGATGTCAAGCCGGCGCGCAACTGGTCGACCCACTCGTCCTGGGCCTCGAACGCCTCAAGCGTCACTGACAGCAGCCGCGCGAGCGCCTGCTGATAGGCCGCGATGAAGCAGTGCTCCTTGTCCTCGAAGTGCTCGTAGAAGGTCTTGCGCGATACGCCGGCGTGGGCGATGACGTCGGCAACGCGCGCCGCCTGGTAGCCGTCACGGCCGACCGCCTCTGTCATCGCGGCGAGGATGCGGCTGCGTTGTGACTCGGCTACCTGCTCTGGGGCAAGGCCGTGACGACCGCCCGGTATCTGGTCCGGACGGCGCCGGGTCGGGCGGCGCGGCGTGTCGCCGCTACCTGCGCGGGCACCCTTCCTAGAGGCCATTGCGATTCTTCGGGAGGGCGGTAGCCACGAGAACAGTCTAACGCCGTCGAACACCCTGTGGGTATCCAAATGGTACGCATTCGTCTCTGGCTTTCCGCTTCGCAGAGCGGAACCACTAGTTCTACGTCTTCATTAGCACCAGCGGCGTGATCTGGCTCGAGACGATCTGCTCGGCCAGGTCGGGCAGGTGCTCCGTTTCGCCGCGGTCGATCGGTGTGTAGATCAGCTCATGTACCCCACCGATCAGGCCGCGGGCGGAAAGCTTTGAGAGCTGCTCGTCGCCGCGCAGCTCGTTTAGCGCGCCCTCCATCAACCCCGCGAGGCGCTCCATCGTCTCTGCGCGCCGGGCGCGTGCCGCGGGACCAGCTGCCAGGACCTCGACGATGCACATGCGCGCGACGTCAGGTTCATCGGCGCAGAACTCGAGGAAGCCGCGCAAGCCGCGCTCGATCTTCTCTTCCGCCGTCTTTCCCTGCTGGTAGGCCTCTACCGTCAGGCCCAGCGCGTAATCGATGGCCTCGTCATATGCCGCAAGGAAGCAGTCCTCCTTGTCCTCGAACAGCTCGTAGTAGGTCCGGCGCGACAGCCCGGCTCGGCCAAGCAGCCTGCGCACGGTGGTCTCCTGATAGCCGTACTCGGCGACGGTCTTTGCCATTGCGCGCATCAATCGGTCGCGCTGAATCTTGGTTACTACGGGGCGCGGAATCCCGTGGGGGCCGCCGGTCAGCTTGATGTTCGCTTGGTCCCACATACCCCACCACCATAGACGCCAAGTTCTCTCGACGCAACCATAAATTTTGAGTTTCTAGGAACGGCCGCGTTCTCTGGTGGAGACAGTCATGGCCGGCGCGGGCCCGGAAAGTGGCTCTGTAGAGCGGCCGAGAGAGCGGCTTCGGAGTTTTCGAAGCAGATCCGCGTAACTCCCCTAGCCAGACACCGACGAGTATCTGTATGCCGAATGGGCTCAGGCTGCGGAAGGTACGGCGACGACCGGCTCGTGCCCACCGGTTTGCTGCTCGACCGTTGTGAACCAGAGGCTGCGTAGTTCGTCGAGTAGCACAGGCAGCTGCTCGGCTTCGCCACGGGCGACGCGTGTATGGATCAGCTCGGTCGTGCCGAGGACGATCAGCTCTGCGGCGAGCGGCGGCATCGGCTCCCCGTGGCTGAGACGCAGACCCTCGACGTAGCTAGTGAAGCGATCGAGTGCGTCGTCGCGGCGAGCGCGCGCGGCCGGGCCAACTGACAGCCCCTCGACAAGGCACGTTCGAGCAAGTGCCGGCTCGAGCGAGAAGAACATCAACACTCCGCTGAAGAGCGCGTCAAGTTGCTCTTGCCAGGCATGCTTCCCGAGCGCCAGCGTTCGCGTGGCGACGGCGCGTTTCGCAGTACGCGTGACGCGCGCCAGCATGCGGTCGTAAACCGCGACGAAGCAGTGCTCGAGGCTGCGGAAGTGGTCGTAGAAGCGCTGGGGCGCGATGCCGGCCTCGCGGGCAACACCGTCCGGGCTGGTGCCGGCCCAGCCGCGCTCGGATACCACCCGCGTTAGCGCATGGCACAGTGCATCCCGTTCTAGCGCTGCGATCCCGCTTTCCATCCGTGACGCTCCGCTCGTCATCGGCGTTACCCCTGCTAGGCGACGCGAGCATAACGCCGCTGGACGCTCCTGGCTATGGGGTGGTGCTCTAAGGCGCTGCTGGCGCGGCGTCCCGCTCGGCGAGTAGCTGGCCGGCACGGTTACGGATCGCTGCGGCCTGGCCCGAGTAAGGATCACGGCGGAGCGCTTGTTCGGCGGCGGCGAGTGCCGCGGCCGCGGCGTCGCGCCGATCGAGCTGAATCGTCGCTATGCGTAACCACGGCTCGGGATCGCGCGATCGCTCGTTAGCGGCCCGGCGGAGGCTGGCGATCGCTTCGCGCGGACGATCGATCGCCGCCAATGCATCAGCGGCGGCGTAGAACGCCCTGACTGAGTAGGGATCGATATCGCGGGCGTCTGCGGTCTCACGCAGAGCGGCCACCGGGTCGCCCGCGGCAGTCAGCTCGTAGCTGCGACTCACTGCACGGTCGGCGGCGACGGGCTGCCAAATCGCCCAGCCGCAGATTAGGGCGATCAAGCCAACCGCCGCGCAGGCGAACAGGCGCGCCATGGGTGGTTGCGGCTGCGGAGCTGTGGCGGACTTGGCTGCTAGCCCGGAGTGCATCAGGGGGCCGCGGCCGGCGACGAATCCAGCGGCCACTAGCGCCATCACGGTCAAGCCGGGCACGAACCAGGTCCAATCCGTCGCTGATTGGACGCCGTAGACGATCGCGGCCAAGGCGAGCGCAACGAGTGCTGTGCGCTCGTCAGTCCACGGTGGGCGGCTCGCCGTCATCGGCCGCCACCAACGCCGCGGCTGCAAAGCGGTGGCTCGCGTGGCTGCCACGAGCCATGCGGCAAGCAGAAGCCCAGCAGCGAGTCCACCGAGCAGCCCGACATCGCTCAGGGTCTGGGGCACGAAGCCGTGCGCGCGCCGCGCGCCGCCGGCGCCGTCGCGGTGCACTAGTCGTGCGAGCTCGAATGAGCCGGCGCCGAGCCCGGCGAGTGGCCGCTCATCGAATGCGTCGAACGCCTCGCGCCAGTATCCAAATCGCTCTGAGGCCACCGACCCGAGTCGGCCGCTGCCGGTTGGTGGCGCCGCGCTGTCGCTGGTCAGCTCATCGGCGCGATCAGAGATCGTGCCAGTCAAACCGCGCTCGCTGGTCGCGACCGAAGTCACCAGTGCGAGTGGGAGCATTACTACGACGACGGCTACCGTCGCGCCGGCGCGGAAGCGCGCCTGCAGCGATGCCTGGTGGCGGGTACGGGCGGCCTCGACGAGTACTCCGACTGCAAGCAGCACGACCACTAGCGCAGCCAGCATCAGTCCGAACTCGCTCGCGATCGCCTCGCGTGCCGACAGCGGTTGCAAGCCGACCCGGAACGGGTCCTTCGACAGTGCCCAGGCAACGACCGGGGCGGCCGCGGCGCCGGCTGCGATCAACACGACGAGACTGCGCAGTCGCAGCGGCACGAGCACCAGCCAGAGCGCGCAGCCGACCAATGCTCCGGCCAGCGCGCCCCGTGATTGGGCGATCAGCAGCGTGGCGATCAGCAATCCCGTGGCGGGGAACGCGAGGGCGCGGCCGATCGTGCTGCCGGCTCGGCGGGCGCCGAGCCAGAGCGCGGGGACGACCCCTACCGCTGCGACTCCGGCGAGCGCATTCCAGTAGTCGAACGGTTGGCCGATACGGCCGGAGAGGGCCAGCTCCTCGAACGACGCCGGCCAGACGCGTGTCGCCAGACCGTAGGCGCAGATCGCGACTGCGGCGAGCACGATCCCGCGCGCAACGGCGACCGTTCCTGTCGGAGCCAGCCGGGCGAGAGCTATGGCGCCCGCGAAGGTCATGAGGTAGGCGAATGTGCGGCTGGCCTCGACATAGGACAGGTCCGGCGCGATTGACCAACTGACCGAGAGAGCTGTGATTGCCGCGAGCGCAGCGAAGGCGGCGAGCGCGGCGCCACCGTTGAGGCGCCCACGCTGACCGAAGGCGATCGCCATGCAGATCAGGACGGCGCCGGCGGCGATCAGCAGCAACTCCACGACAGTGGTGCGCTCTAACCCAGTGCCCCCACGCGCGCCCCAGGCGACGCCAAGCAGCGCTGCGGCAAGGGCCGCGCTAGCGAAGGAGGGGTTAGCTATTGCCGAAGGGAGGCGCGACACGGCGAAGCGCATTTGCGAAGGCTGGGTTGCGCTTGGCGGCGTACCAGACGCCACCGCCAATGCCTGCACAGAGCAACGCGATGATCGCGAGTATCAGCGGTAGCGACGGGCCTCCAGATCCGCTGTCGCCAGCGGCCGTCGCGGCATCGTCTTGGACGAGATCGTCGCTGATGGCGGCAATCTCCCGGTTGCGCTGTTTCTGCTTCTGCTTGGCCTTCTTGGCGGCTATCGCCTTCTCCTCTGGAGTAACGACACCGTCGCCGTCGAGGTCGGCCGCAGCCGCCGAGGGGCCGTCGCCGTCGTTCGAATTCTTAGATGCATTGGCCTTGTTCATCTCGGCGAGCTTGGCGAGAATCATCTGCTTGCAGGTGCCGTACTCAGCCAAGTCGGCCTGGATCTCATCGAGGGCCGCCAGAAGATCCGCCCGCTTGTGGTTTTGCTCCAACTGGTCACTGTCGCCGCAGTCTTGTTGCACGGCGAGCGCGCTTGCCGTGGCCGCCTGCGCGGGCACGAGAATCGCCAGCACGACGAAGGCCGTGGGCAGCAGCAGCTGTCGGATCGTTCTCTTCATGGCACGTGGAGATTCAGGACGTGTGGCACACCTACGCCACTACGTTCCTGCTCGCCGAAGCGTGTGAGGCTAGCAATCGCTCCCGCTGCCACCGCGTCCCACACCCGCGGCTGCCATCGCCTGGCCCATGCCAGCCGCCCAGGCGGCCGGCGTGTAGGTCGCGGCGTCCTTGCGGCCCGTAGCTCCCAACCTGGCTCGAAGCTCACTGTCAGCCGCCAGCGCGCGCAGCCTCGCCGCGAGCGCGTCAGGGTCGCCGGCGGGGACCACGAAGCCATTGCGCCCGTCGCGCACCAGCCGCCCGGCCGCCGCGCCGACGGCGTCTGAAGCGACGACCGGCGTACGTTGCAGCATTGACTCATTGACGACAAGACCCCATGGCTCGCGAAACGATGCGGTGTGGATCGAGGGAAGAACAAGCACGTCAGCCGCGGCGTAGAGCGCGGGGAGGGCATCTGAGCTGACCTCGCCTAGCAGTCGGGCCTCTGGTAGCAAGCGTTCGAGGCGCTGTTCGAGTGGTCCCTGGCCAGCCAGAGCGAGCCGCGCGCCGGTGCCCAGGTCGGCGTGCCGCCAGGCCTCGATCAGGGTCTCGATTCCTTTCTCGCTGACCAAGCGGCCGACGTAGAGCACGAGCAGCTCGGCGTCGGCCCCACCAGCACGCTCGCGTGCTGCGCTGCGCTCGGCATCAGTGACCGGCGCTCCGAAGTGGTCGACGTCGACGGCCTGTGGCGCAACCACGACGCCCGAGTCGGTACCGCGGTACCCCTCTACATAACGGCTGACATGAGGGCCGTAGGTCGCGACCGCGTCGGCAGCGCGATAGAGGTGCCGGGTGGGCAGGAAGGACAACGCGTGCGCCGGCGTGCGCGGATGCGCCCAGATCGTCGCCCAGAGCACGAACGGGATTCGGCGTGCGCGCGCGGCCGCATAGGCACCGGGGAGTGCGATCCGCCCATCGAGTCCGGCAATCACCGCGCGGTAGCGCCCCGACGCGGCGAGTCGCACGGCGCCAGCCTCGGAGGTCCGATGGACGGTCAGCCCCGGGATCGGCGAGCCGGCATGCTCGTGGGCGATCAGCTCGACGTTCTGCGCTTCGTTCAGCAGCCGGAACGCCTCACGCCGGTAGGGCGAGACGATGCCGGTGAGCAGACAGGCTGGGCGAGGGTCGGCCGACATGCCGGCGGAACATAGCCCGGCTGCATACTCTGCGCCCGTGGCGGCTGTCGACATTGCGATCGTCTCGCTCGGGACGACGATGGGCTGGCGTCGTGGCGACGAGGCGCTCGCCGAGCACATCGAGGCCGCCGGGGCGAGCTGCGAGCTGCGCCCAATGCGGCTCGGTGTCGCCCGCCAGCTTCAGCGCTCAATGGCGCTCACCGACATCGTTCAGGCGCTGGCTTCGCGCCGAGCGGCGCACGACGTCGACGCGCGAGCGGTCATTTACTCGAGCATCACCGCCGCGCTGCTGCAGCCGCTGCGCCGTCCGCACGCCGTTCGCTTCGACACGATCGCCGCGTTGAGCCGGCCGGGGATCGGCGGGGCCTGGCAACGGCGCCGCGAGCGGGCGGTGCTGGGACGGGCCGACCTGCTGTTGCCATGGAGCGAGGCGGCCGCCGACGCGGCGCTGGAGTCCGCCCGCCCGGCGCGCCCGGACGTCATCGTGCTGCCGTGCGTCGTCAGCGTTGGCGACGCGGAGAACATCGACGCGCCGGACGCAACCGCGTACGCGGCGAATCCCGAGAAGCGTGGGCTCGACGTGCTCTGTGCGGCGTGGAGCGCCGCCGCGCCTGACGGATCCCGGCTGGTGGTTGGCGGGATCGATCGCGAGGAGGCGTTGCGCTGGCTCGCGGGGCGGAGCGTGGCCGCGCCGCGCGGCGTCGAGTTCGCGGGCCCCGTTCCGCGCGAGCGCTGGACCTCGCTCGTGGCCGGTTCGCGGGTGTACGTCAGCGCCGCCCGCTACGAGGACTGGGGGGTTGCGCAGATGGAGGCGTTGGCCGCCGGAACGCCGCTCGTGACGGTCCCGACTCCGGGGCCAAACGTCGCCCTGCCGATCGCCAGCCAACTCGCTCCCCAGCTCGTAGCCACCGACAACGGTGTCGCCGCGCTCGCGGAGGCCCTACGCGCGGGGCTTTCGCTCGACAAGGACACCCGATCCGAATACGCAGCGAGGGCCAGTCGCCTGCTCGAGCCTTACTCGGATGCCGCGCTGCGCGGCGTCGTCGCGGACAGCGTCGTGCCGGCGCTGCTAGGCCGCACCTGAGCTGGTTTTGCGGGACTAGCCACCATATGGGTGGTTAGCTCCGCAAGAGCCTCGTGTAGATCGCCGTCCAGCGGTCGCAGATGGCGTCGTAGCTGTACCGGTCACGGGCTCGAGCCGCGAGAGCGGGGCCTTCGAAGTCACGTGCAAGCGTGGTGTGGATCGCCTCAGCGAGCGCAGGCGGGTCGGCTGGCGGGACCAGTGCGCCAGCCGCCTCGTCGACCAGCTCCGGTACTCCGCCGACCCGCGTCGCGACCGCCGGTAGCCCACTCGCTTGCGCCTCGATGAGGACGACGGGGAGGTTCTCGGCGAGGCTGGGTAGGACGAAGAGGTCGGCCTTGCGCATCAGCTCGGCGACCTCCTGCTTCGGTCGCTCGCCGAGGAAGCGGACGCGGTCGCTGAGCTCGAGCGCGTTAGCTTGGTGTTCGAGATCCCGGCGCAGCTCGCCGTCGCCGACGATGTCAAGCGTGGTATCGGGGATGTCGCGCAGCGCTTCGAGCAGATAGCGGTGGCCCTTCTTCTCGGCCAGCGCCGCGACGTTGAGGAGTCGCTTGTCGCTGGCGCCGCGCGGCGTGCCGCCTGGCGCGAACGTCTCGGTGTCGACGACGTTCGGTACGACCTCGAGCTTCGCCCCCGGAGCGAGCTCGCGCAGGTGCCCGGCCAGCTCTTCGCTGACCGGTGCGACCAAATCCGCATGCTCGAACGCCCACTTCGCGAGCGAACGGTCGTAGCCGGTGACAAGGCCGCGCTGGAAGCCCGTGTAGTGCTCGGTTATCACGACCGGGGTACGGCTCAGGCGGGCGAGCACGAACGCTGGCGGGGCCGCCTCGAAGACGTGGGCGTGGACGATGTCCGGCCGCCAGCCCGCGCGCCGCAGGCGGCGCCAGGCGGCGAGCATGCCGAGCAGTTGGCAGCCCATTGCCGCCGGTCGTAGCAAAGGGCGGCGGTAGCGGACCCGCAGCGTGCGGATGCCGTCCTCCATGGCGTCCTCGAGACGGAAGATCGCGAAGTCGGGCCGCGGCGTGGCGAGCGAAGCGAGGACAACGACGTCGTGCTTGGTGCCAAGCGCGCGAGCATGCTCGCGGCAGAAGGCGCCGAACACGGGGCGGTCCGGCCACGGGTACCACTTCGGCACCACGAGTAGTTTCAACCGCCTCATGAAGGCAGTCGCCTGATCGTTTCCAGCGTTTGCTGCGCCTCCGCGGCGGTCACGTAGGGCCGCCCGGCGAGGAAGCGCCGCGCCTCGTCGATCGCCTCGGCATGGCCGTAAGTGCTGGCGACCTTCTGGGACTCGTGGCGGACCGGCAGCGAATCGAGGATCCCGAGACGCCAGCCCCGTTCGCGCGCTAGCGCGCCCCAGTGGTTATCGAGCCCCCAGCCGAAACGCAGCTCCGGGAACGGCGTCAGTTCGGCTGCGGCGCGGCGCGAGAAGATCGTCACCGGACCGATCTCGACATACGCGCTGCGGCGGGCGAGTGAGAACGGTCGCCGTCGCGTCACACGCCAAGCGGCGTGGCTGCGCATCGTCTGCGCCGGCTGGGCGATGTCGAGCCCGAGCCGTTCGCAAAGCGCCAAGGCGCGATCGAGGAAGCGGAGCGCCAGCTCGACGTCATCGTCAGACACGATTAGCCAGTCGAAGCCGTCGAGTGGCGGCGCGCCGGCCAGCAGTCGGTTGAGGTTCTCGAACTTGCCTCCGGTCAGCTCGCTGAGCGCTGTGGCGTCGGCGAGCGCCGGCTCGGGCGCGCCTGTCGCGCCGAAGGTGAAGGTCACGTCGTGGCGCTCGGAGGCGAGGCGTGCCGCTATCTGCGGTAGGAGCGAGTTCGGGCGGTAGATCGACAGTACGAGCACGCGTCGCGGCGGCTGTCTTGATGCCAGGCGGTCGAGGCGCGAGCCGGTCAAGGCCGCTGCGCCGGCGAGCTCGAGCGCCCAGTCGGCGGCCGTGCGGGTCACCGTCAGCTTTTTGCCGGCGACGGTGCCTGACTCGCCCGACAGAAAGCTCGAGGGGTCCGGCAGCTCGCTGCTCATCGTCCGCGCAGCGCCTCGACGAGGCGGCCGGTCGAATGGGCGCCCATGATCAGCCCCTGCGCACAGCGGCGGCGGCCGGTGTGCCAGCCAGCGCCGGCGAGGTCGCGCAGCTCCAGACGGAGCGGTTGGGCGGTTCCCTTGCGGCGGTCGTTACGGCGTGCTGCCCGGCCGCGGTTGTACTCGGCACGGACGAGCGAGCGCAGGCGAGCGTCGTCACCAACGCGTCGGTGCTCCAGCCCGGCGTCGGCGACATAGGCGACGTGCCCCCCGGCGGCGTGGAGCCGTAGCAGCCAGTCCTCCTCGTCGCCATTGCCGCGCAGGCTCTCGTCGAACGGCCCGATGCGGTCGATCGCGGCGCGGCGCACCGCCATGTTCGCGCCCCAGACGAACTCGGCCTCGCGGTCGGTTGGTCCGAGATCAAGCGTGGTGATCGGTGGCTGCTCGCGACCGCACGATCGCGGCGCCGGACCGATGAGGCGTGCTCGAATTGGGCCGCCAAGCGCCTCGGCATCGGGGTGGCGAGCGGCCCCGGCGACTAGCGCCGCGAGCCAGTCTGGCTGGACCCAGACGTCGTCGTCGACGAACGCGATCAGATCGGCGCGAGTGGCGGCGATGCCGGTGTTGCGCCCGGCGTTGAGGCCTCCGGGCGGTCGTGCCGCGATCGCCTTCACGCCGTGGTGCGCGGCGACGGCGACGGTGTCGTCGGTCGACCCGTCGTCGACCACTAGTAGCTCGTGGGGCGGAGCGTCGACCTGGGCGCGTAGCGAGGCGAGCGCAACGTCGAGATACCCGGCGCGGTTGCGGGTGGGCACCACGACGGAGACGGCCGGCTCGGGCATCGCGTCGGTAGGTTAGCCGCGGTGTCCGCAGGCCCGCGCGTGCTCGTAGTGCACAACCGCTATCGGATCGGGGGCGGTGAGGAGCGCTCCGTGGATTTGCAGCTGCGGGCGCTCGCCGCGGCGGGGGTCGAGCACGCCGTTTTCGAGCGGCGGTCGAACGATGTGGGCCGCGCTGGCGCTGCGCGAGCCCTGTTGCGCGGCGGCGCCGATCCAGGTGAGCTTGCGGAGGCCGTTCGCTTGCTGGCGGGTCCCGGGGCGGGAGAGGCAGCTCCAGTCGTCGTCCACGCGCACAACACGGTTCCCTTGATCGGTCCGGCTGGTCTCGCGGCCGTGCGCAGTGCCGGCGCCCGGGTCGTGCTCCACCTACACAACGTGCGGATCTTCTGCGCGACCGGGTTCGGTGAGCGCGACGGCGCGCCGTGCCAGCGTTGCCGTGGCCGCAACACGTTGCCCGGGCTGGCGCTCAACTGCCGCCGCTCGCTGCCCGAGGCTGCCGTCTATGCGACCGCGCTGTCGCTGCACCAGCCGCGGCTGTTGCGTGCGGTCGATCGCTTCGTCGCTCCCAGCGCCGCGGCACGCGACGAGCTCGCGGCGCGCGGGCTGCCGCCCGAGCGCGTCGATGTGCTGCGCCACTACCTGCCGGCCGACGCCTTCGCCGAGCGCTCGGCGGCTGGGGCCGGCGGTTACGCGCTCGTCGCGTCGCGCCTGTCGCCCGAGAAGGGGATCGAGGACGCGCTGCGCGCCTGTCTCGAGGCTGGCGTGCCGTTGCGGATAGCGGGAGAGGGGCCCGAGCGGGCGCGGCTCGAGGAGCTCGTTTGGGAGGCGGGGATCGCGGGCGACGTCACCTTCCTCGGTCGCCTGTCCGCCGGCGAGGTCCGCCGTGAGCTCGCCGGAGCGGCGATGGTCCTGATGCCGTCGCGTTACCACGAGTTCTCGCCCTACTCCGCGCTCGAGGCGATGGCCGCGGGGGTTCCGGTCGTCGCGACGGCGATGGGTGGGTTGCCGGAGCTGCTCGGCGAGGGCGGTTGCGTGCCGGTGGGGGACATCCCGTCCTTCGCCGCGAGGGTCGCGGCACTCTGGGCCGATCCAACCACGCGAGCCACGGAGGGCGACGCGTTGATCGCCAGGGCCCGCGAGCGCCACTCGCGCGAGCGCTTCAGCGACGATTTGCTGGCGCTCTACCGGCGGGTCGCCTAGTGCGCGTCAACGATCTCCAGTCGAAGGTGGAAACGCCGGCGTTGACACGGCGTCCGTGGCGATCGCGGCTGCGGCTCGGGCGTGGGCGGCGCGGCTGAGCTCGACCTGGCGCTCGGCCGCCTCGAGCAGCTCCTCGCGAAGCGTCGGAGCGGTGCTCCACTGGCGGTCGAGCTCGGCGATGATGGCGTCGAGCGTGGCGCCGCGCGCGTCTCCGTCGGTCCGGAGAACCTTGCAGCCCTCGCCAAACCGCTCGCGCAGGCCGAGCAGCTTGTCGATGTAGTAGGGCGACGTGGCCAGGCCGACGACCGGGACTCCTTGCGAGAGCGCGAAGACGGCGGCGTGGTAGCTGCCGACCACCGCGACACGGCAGCGGCCGGCGGCGTCGATCGCGCTGGCAGGCGTGGCGATCGCATCGCTCGGGGCGCCGGCGCCCCGCAGGGCGGCGGACTCGTTCTCATGCGGATGACTCGAGATCGCGATCGGTACGACATCAGCCCCGAGCTCCCGCGCCTTCCGGCCTACCGCCGCGCCGACCTGTGTAGCGGCCTCGCTGGCCACCCCGGCGTAGTCGGCCACCCGTACGTTGAGCCCGACAGCTCCGCCGAGCCGGTCGGGACGGCCCCGGAAGGCGAGCTCGATCGCGTCGTCTCCGGTCACCGCGACCCGCTCGCGCGCAACGCCGATCGAGGCGAGCAGATCGGGCGCGATCCGTCCCTCGCGCAGCGACGTGAACGCGACTCCCAGCAGCGCGCTCGCCATGCGCTTCTGGGCACGGCGGTCCTCCAGCGGACCGATCCCTTGACCGACGAGCGCCACCGGTAGACCGATCCGCGCGGCGATCTCGAGCTCGGTGAGCATCGCGGCGGTCTCCTCGGGGAAAGCGTCGGTCAGTCCTCCGCGCCCGCTGAACAGCAGCAGGTCGGCGTTCAGCAACGCCTCGGCAAAGATGCGTGCGGCCGGCTCGCGACCTATCAGGCGGCGTCCGGCGCGGGCCAGTGCGGCGCGCGCGAGCGGGCGCGACCACGGCAGCCTGGGACCGCCGCGCTCAGTCAGCGCATAGCGGCCAGCGGCCGGGATCGGCCGGGCTCCTGGGCAGTGCTCGGCAAGCAACTCAGGCGCCGTGGTGAGCATCTCGATGCGGGCGTCCGGCCAGGTCGTGCGCAGTCGCTCGGCGCAGATCTTCGTCATCGCGACGTCGCCGGCGTTGAGCAGGTGGTGGCTGCTGGGGTCGACCAGGATGCGCGGGCTGCCACCGTCGAGAGCTGTGTCGAGCAGGCTCACGACTGGTGCAGCAACACCTCGGGCAGGCGTCGCCTCACCTCGCTCCGGGGACCGGGAACGCGCGGGTGGCGCGCCGCCAATTCGAGCAGCGCGATCAGCGCCCAGCGGTCCATGCGACGTGTGTCGAAGCTCATGCCGCGCGTGGCAGTCGGCCAGCGGTAGCGGGCGAGCTGTTCGTCGCGGTAGGCGAACCGCCAACCGGCGATTGCCAGGCGCATGTAGAGGTGCCACTCCTCAACGGAGCGCAGCCAGCCCCTGTACCCGCCGACGGCGCGCACGGCATCGGCACGCATGACGGCTGTCGGGCAGGGGACTGGATTGGCCTGCGCCAGCTCGGGGAAGCGGTCGCGCGGGTGGATCGTTGGGTTGCCGATGTAATCGGTCTGGCCGTCCGGGTGGCCGAGGATCGTGACGTTGCAGTAGGCGAGGCCGATCTCCGGGCGCTCGAGCTCGGGCAGCATCCGCTCGAGGAAGTTCGGCTCCCAGAGGTCGTCGGCGTCGAGCTGGCAAATCGCGGTGCCGCGTGCCACGGCTAATGCCGAGTTGCGGCCCCTTGCGGTCCCTCCGTTGCGCTTGCGTCGAACGATCCGCAAGCGTGGGTCACGCATGTCGGCCAGCACCTCGGCGACAGGGATTGTCGACTGGTCGTCCGCGACGATCAACTCGACGTTCTCGACCGTCTGGGCGAGCACCGACTCCACCGCTTCGCCAATCGTGGCCTCGGCGTTGTAGGCGGTCATCAGCACGCTCGCGTGCGGTGCTGCGGTCTTCACAAACGTCCCTCAGCGCGCCGCGGTGGCGAGGTCGAGCTCGAGCTCGAGCAACAGGTCGCCGACGAGTCGCGTGACGACGCGCGATGCGCGGAACAGCTCAGCCTTGCGACGGCCGCGCAGTCGCATGCGTAGAAAGGCCTCGGGGGCGCGAGCGGCATTTTCGACGGCCGCACGGACCTCGTCCCGACCGCATGCCTCGAGGTAGTCGATGCCCGGCTCGAGTCCTCGCGACGGTTGCAACGGCTCGCTCACCAGCAGCTGACCCTGGGCGAGTGCGACGAGCGCGTTATGCAGCGAAGCCGGCCCGCCCTCGTCCTGGAAGTTGACCGCAACCGCTCCCGCATCGGGCGCTTGCTCGGACCATTCCGAGAACAGCTCGTCGGCGACCGGCAGCGGGATCGAGCGCCAGCAGCCGGCAGGAGCTTGGGGACTGCCGGCAACAGTGCGTCGCGGCGCCCCTGACCTCGACCGGTTCGGGGTTTCGGCCCACGCTGGTGGCCCGTCCCGCCACCAGATCAGGGCGGGAAGTTGGACTTCGTCGAGCTTCATCCACTCGCCCTCCGAGGGCTCGAAGGCAACCAGCGCGTCGGCGCTCGCACTGGCTATCGCAAGGCCGTCGATTCGCGTGACGGTCAGACCTTCGATGTCGCTTGGCGCGCAGAGATCGAGCAGCGTGGGCAGACCGAGCAGGGCGACGTGCACCGGTGAAGCGTACCCCTGAAATTGGTCAGACCACATTTCGCTCCTGGCCCCAGCCTGCAGCCCGACTAGGCTATGCCGGCTGCCCATGCCTCCAAGCATCTGCTTCATCCTCGGGGAGCTGGGCCCCTCTGGCGGCGCCGGCGCTGTCGTTCGTCACGCTCGCGGTCTGGCCGAGCATCACGGCTGGGACGTCTCGATCGCACTGTGGCCTAGCGCTCCTGGGGCTGTCACGCCTCCCGGTGTTCGGCTTGTTACGACAGCTGAGGCCCGTGCTCGCGATTACGACATCGCGATCGCTACCTGGTGGCGAACCGCCTATGACCTGTTCGCGATTCCCGCGTGTCGTCATGCTTACTTCGTCCAGCAGTTCGAGGAGCGCATCTACGGTCCGGGTGACGTCGAGCGCTTCGGCGCCATCGCCACCCATGACCTCCCGGTTGCCTTCCTCACCGAGGCCGGCTGGATCGCCGCGGAGCTCGCCGAGCTGCGGCCTGAGGCGCACTGCTTCCACGTTCCGAACGGGATCGACAAGCAGCGCTTCGCTCCCGCCGAGCAGTCGCCGAGGGTCGGTCCGTTGAGCGTGCTGGTCGAGGGCAGCCCAGGCCTCTGGTTCAAGGGCATCCAAGCGGCCGCGGCGGTGCTCGAGCTGGCGCGCGAGCCGGTGGTGACGACGCTCGTCACCCCCGAGCGGGTCGATTCGGAGACCTGCGCTCGCTTCGACCGCGTCATGGGTCCGTTGGACCACGCGGAGATGGCGAACGCCTACCGGGAGGCGGACGTGCTGCTCAAGCTCTCGCGCGTCGAGGGTGTCTTCACGCCGCCGCTAGAGGCTTTCCACTGCGGTACGCCCTGCGTGGTCTGGCCGGTCACCGGCCACGACGAGTACATCCGGCATGGCGTCAACGGCGCGGTCGTCGATTTCGACGACCTTGCCGGCACGGCCGGCTGGATCGATCTGCTGGCGCGCGATCGCGCGCTGCTGGCGCGGCTTGGCGACGGGGCGCTCACGACTGCTGCCGGCTGGCCGACCTGGGAGCGGTCGACGGAGGCGTTCGGTGCGGCTCTCGAGGTGATCGCCGCGGCCCTGCCGCCGGCGGCTGGGGATGGCGCGGCGCGTCTGCTCGCGGATCTCGACTTTGCGATGAAGGGCCAGCGTGTCGCTCTGGTGCGTCAGCGCAGGAAGACCGAGCGCGTAGAGGCCGAGCTCGAGACGACCGAGCGGCGCCTCGACGGCGCGCTCGCCCGAATCGCCGCTATCGAGGGGTCCCTCCTTTGGCGCTTAGCCGCGCCGCTGAGAAGGCTCGTCGCCGGCCGGCGAACCTAGCCGCGCTCGCCACCACTCAAGCGTGTCGCGCACCGTCTTGTCGAGCGGAATCTCCGGCTGCCAGCCCGTCGCCGTCGTCAAGCGGTCGTGGCTGCCGCACATGTCGCGTGCATCGTGAGCGCGCAGCCGCGCCGGGTCGACCTCGTGGTGGACAGGTATCCGCGCGTGTCCCGCGACGAGCTCGACGAGCTCGGCGACCGACGCCGAGCGGCCGCTGCAGACGTTGAACGCCCCGCAGTCGAGCTTCGCCGCGAGCGTGTACGCGCGCACGACGTCGCGGACGTCGGTGAAGTCGCGGCGCGACTCGGGGTTGCCGGTACGCAGCGTCATCTCCGACTGGCTGGCGGCCTCGGCTTCGGCAACCTGGCGGGCGAGCGAGCTGACGACGTACTCGTCACGCTGGCCCGGGCCAGCGTGGTTGAACGGCCGCAACCGCACCACGCGCATCCCGAATGCCTCCGCGTACTGACGGCCGAGCATGTCGGATGCCGCCTTGCCGACGGCGTAGGGGTTGCCTGGCTCGAGCGGCTGGTCCTCGATGATCGGCAGCGCTGGCGCGTCGCCGTAGATCTGGCCTGAGCCGACGACCACGACTGCGGCCTGGGGCGCCTCGTAACGGGCGGCCTCGAGCAGGTTGAGCGTCATCGCGAGATTCGTCAGCAGGCCCTGGTCAGGGTGATCCCACGACTGGCCCGGCGAGCTGAATGCGGCGAGGTGGTAGATCGTGGCCGGTTGCAGCTCGGCGATCGCGGCGCGAACCGCGACCGCATCGCTGAGATCGAGCTCGGAGCTCGGTGGCGCGGTCACGCCGTCGCCGAGCAGCTCGACGAGGTAGCGCCCCGCGAAACCGCTGCCCCCTGTCACGAGCGCTTTGGTCACGCGCTGCGCTCCCGGAAGTACTGGCGCGCCACCCAGACGACGAAGCGCGGGTTCGAGCGCAGGTAGCGCGGCAGCTGACGCCGCGGCTCCTGGACAACTCGGTGGGCCCACTCGAGGCCGCGGTCTTGCATCCAGCGTGGCGCTTGCGCTACGCGGTCGGCGTGGAAGTCGAACGCTGCGCCGACACCGCACAGCACTGGAGCTTCGAGCTGTGGCCGCAGCCGCGCCATCCAGCGCTCCTGCTTCGGCATCCCAAGCCCGACCCAGACGACGTCGGGCCCGTCGGCGTTGATCCGCGCGGCGATCGTGCGGTCGTCCTCGGCTGTTGGCTCGCGGTGCGGCGGCGACCAGCCGCCGACTATCTGCAGGCCCGGGTTGTCACGCAGCAGGTTGGCCTTCAGCGCCTCGAGCGCGTCGTCGTCGTGGCCGCCGTAGAGCCAGACGCGCTGACCGCGGCGGGCGGCGTGCGCGCAATGGCGATGCATCAGGTCTGGGCCGTAGACGCGACCGTGCAGGCGCTCGCCGCCGCCGAGCAGGTTCGCCGCCCAGACGACCGGCATCCCGTCCGGGACGGTCAGCGTCGCCTCGCGCAGCGCCGCCATCAGCAGCGGGTCGTCCTGGGCCGTGACTAGCGACATCGCCGGCGCTGCGCAGACCCATCCGCGCTCACACCGCTCGACCATCGCGTCGATCACGTCGATCGCCTCCTCGTAGTCGACCATCGCGATCGGCACGCCGAGCACGTCGCGGCGGCGCACGTGCGCGGCGGCACGGGCCTGCTCTGGGAGCATCTCGGTTGGAGGCGTCCGGCTCACCCGCGAGAAGATACGCCTATGAGCGATGCGCGCCGCTTGGCGACGGGTTCCCTGGCGCAGCAGGCGTCGCAGGTGGCGGGTCTCGTCGCGATGGTCGCCGTGATCACCGTGCTGGCTCGGCAGCTGACGCTGGCCGAGCTCGGCGTCTACGGCCTGCTGAACTCGCTGGCCGGCTATCTGCTAATCGTCCAGAACGCCGCCGCGGGCGCCGCGGTGAAGGCGATGGCGTCGGCACGCGATGAGCGTGAGGGCTCGGCGGCATTCTCGACGTCGGCGCTGATGTACGTCGCCGCGGGCGCCTTGGCCGCCGTCGCGCTGACGGCGGTTGGGCTGATCTTCGCCGCGTTGCTCGACCTGACTCCGGAGCTCGCCCGCCAGACGCGCCTTGGCGCCGCGGCCGCCGGCCTGGTCGCGCTCGTCGGCTGGCCGCTGACGGTCTACCGCGACGCACTGCGTGCGCGGTCGCGCTTCGTGCTCGCCGCCGGCGCGGAGACGGTCGGCATCGTCGCGAGCATCGGGCTTGTCTTCGTACTGGTCCTCGCCGACGCTCCGCTCTGGGCGCTGATCGGGACCGCTAGCGCGATTCCGATGTTTGCCGGCACCGCCTGCCTCGTCGCCGCCAAGGCGACCGCGCTGCCCTGGCGGCTGCGGCCGCATCTCGCGACGCGCGCGGCGGCGCGTGAGTTCCTCGGGCTGGCCGGCTACATCTCGCTCGCCGAGGCCTCTAGCGCGGCCGTCTACGCGGCCACGCGAATCGTTCTCGGCATCGTCCGCTCGCCGGCGACCGTCGGCCTCTACGAGGGGCCGGTGCGCGCCCACAACCTGGTCCGCGCGCTCAATGGGGCGGTCACCGTGACAGTCCTGCCGACCGCCGTCCGCTACCGCGCCGAGGGCGACGAGCGACGCTTGCGCGAGCTGCTGGTGCGCGGCTGTCGCTACGCGCTCGCCGGGATCGTGCCGATCGCCATCGTCGGCGCGGTGCTCGCGGGACCGATCCTGGGCGCCTGGCTCGGCGAGCGCTTCGAGGAGGGCGGACCGGCGATGGCGATCATGCTCAGCCACTGGCTGCTCAACGGCGTGCTCGGCGTCACGACGGCGATGCTCGTCGCCGTCGGCGCCGCCCGCGACCTCGCGCGCTGGGCGACGATGCTCGGCGGCTCGACGATCGTCCTGGCGCTGATCCTCGTGCCCGCCTTTGGCCTCGACGGCGCGGCGCTGGCGACGGCGATTCCCTACGCAGCGCTGTTCCCCTACATGTTGCGCGTCACGCTGCGGGCTGTGCCGGTGCCGCTCGGTGAGCTGGCCGTGCGTGCCTTCGTGCCGGCATGGACACTTGGAGTGCTGCTGGCGGTGACGCTGGTCGCGGTGCGGCTGACGGTCGACCCCGCCGGCGCGATCGCGGTTGCCGTCACAGCGTTCGGGGCGCTCGCTGTGTACTGGCTCGCCTACTACGCATTCGCGCTGGACGCTGGCGAGCGCCAGCTGGTGCGCGGCTTGGCGCGGCGCGAGCGCTAGCCTCCCCTGACGGTGTCCGACGGCGTCACACGCAAGCGCGTCATGCTCACCGGCGGGTCGGGATTCCTCGGCGAGCCGGTGCGCGAACGGCTGATCGCCGCCGGCGCGAGCGACGTCTTCGTGCCCCGCCGGGCGCAATACGACCTGACCGACGCGACGGCCGTGGCGCGCGCCTACGCGGACGGCGAGCCCGACACCGTCGTCCACCTCGCCGCCGAGGTCGGCGGGATCGGCGCCAACCGCGACAACCCAGGCCGCTTCTTCTACGCCAACATGGCGATGGGGCTGCACCTGATCGAGGAGGCGCGCAAGCGCGGAACCGACAAGTTCGTCCAGGTCGGCACCGTCTGCTCGTACCCGAAGCACACGCCGGTCCCGTTCACCGAGGACGAGCTCTGGAATGGCTTCCCGGAGGAGACCAACGCGCCCTACGGGGTCGCGAAGAAGGCGTTGCTGGTGATGCTGCAGGGCTACCGCGAGCAGTACGGCCTCCAGAGCGCCTACCTGATGCCGGTCAACCTCTACGGCCCGCGCGACAACTTCGACCTCGAGTCCAGCCATGTGATCCCGGCACTGATCCGCAAGTGCGAGGAGGCACGGATCGCCGGCCGTGGCGAGGTCGTCTGCTGGGGGACCGGCAGCGCGTCGCGCGAGTTCCTCTACGTCGACGACTGCGCCGATGCGATCGTCGCCGCAGCGCAGCGCCACGATGGTCTGGAGCCGATCAACATCGGCGCTCACCGCGAGATCACGATCCGCGAGCTGACCGAGACGATCGCCCGCCTGACCGGCTTCGAGGGCGAGCTGGCCTGGGACACGACCAAGCCCGACGGCCAGCCGCGCCGCTACCTCGACACCAGCCGTGCGAGCGAGCTGCTCGGCTTCACCGCCTCGACGGACTTCGAGGGCGGCTTACGTCGCACGATCGCCTGGTACCGCGAGCACGCGGCGACGGCCACACCGGCTGGCTAGCCGGAGGCGCGAACGCTTTTCAGGGCGGGAGCGCTGACGATCCTTCGACGGTCAGACCGAGCGCGAGTACCAGTCGTCTACCGCGCGGGCGGAGCTGTCGACGGTCAGCCGCGGCGCGTTCTCGGCGAACCATGCGGCGGTGCGTTCGCGCAGCTCGGCGCCGCCCTCGACGCAGGCGGCGATTGCGGCGGCGATCGCGTCCGGGTCGGCAGACGGCGCGACGAAGCCGTTGACACCCTCCTCGATCAGCTCGGCGGCGGCGTTGTCGTCGCCGGCCACGACGACGCTCGGCGTTCCCAGCGCCGCGGCCTCGATCACCACCATCCCGTAGCCCTCGCGCGACGACGGCAGCAGCATGCAGGTGGCGCGCGAGAGCGCGGCCCCGACTTCCTCGACCGCGACGAACCCAGGCGCCTCGACGGCGTCGGCGACACCAGCGGCGTCGATCGCAGCGAGCACCCGCTCGCGCTCCGGCCCGTCGCCGAGCACCAGTCCGCGCAGCTCCGGGACCTCGCGCCGTGCCGCGGCGACGGCCCCCGGCAACAGCTCGGCGCGCTTCTCGGGGATGTGGCGCCCGGCGAAGACGACCAGTGGCGCCCGCTCGCCGCTCTCCGCGTGCGGCTCGAGCGGGCCGCGGTAGAGGCCGGCCAGCCTCACGGCCGGTCGCCGCAAGCCCTCGCCCTGCAGCCGCTCGGCGTGGATGTCTGAGAAGACGAACGCCTGCGGCGTCAGCCGCGCGCACAGCCGCTGGACCGCCCAGCCGATCCGTCCCCCGACGCGGCCGAGGTACCCGCGCCAGTAGTCGAGCGTCCAGACCTCGAACCAGTCGACACCTATGCGGCCCGGTGTCCCTACGAGCGCCAACCGGGTGGCGAGCAGCGAGAAGTAGGGGAACGAGCAGAGGTGGATGGCGTCGTAGCTGTGGCGGTTGCGCAGCAGGTGCTGCATCACGCCGAACCCGAAGCGCAGCGGGGGCCCGATCGTCCGTCGGCCGTCCTCGCTGTAAAGCGGCCCGCCGGGTGAGACGGCGATGACCTTGACACCGGGCAGGTCGGGCCCCCCGCCGTCCTCCCACTGCTTGCGCGTCAGGTAGGTGACCTCGTGTCCGGTCGTTGCCAGCTCGAGCGCCAGCTCGCGGTACCAGCGCTCGGCGCCCCCGACCGTGTGGGGGTAGAGGCAGTCGTAGACGATGCAGACGCGCACGGCCGGTACCCTAAGCGGCGCAGGGCGAGACTTCGGAGCTGGCAGCGGGTTGTTGCGTCTGCCTCCCCCGTCAATCTGCACGTGCGGGAAGGGACCATGAGCACGATCGAGACCACACGCCGCCCCACCGGGGACGGCCCTCAGCCAGGCCGGGCATCCGTGTCGGTTGTCATCCCGTGCCTCAACGAGGCCGAGAACATCGAGATCTGCGTGACACGGGCGCTGGCGGTGCTCGAGGAGCACGACATCCCGGGCGAGGTCGTCGTCGCCGACAACGCGTCGGAGGACGGCAGCCCTGAGCTTGCGGCCAAGGCGGGCGCACGGGTGATCCACGAGCCCCGGCGCGGCTACGGCAGCGCCTATCTCGCCGGCCTCGCCGCCGCCACCGGCGACTACATCGTGATGCTCGACGCCGACCTGACCTACGACTTCGAGGACATCCCGGCGTTTGTCGACAAGCTCGACGAGGGTGCCCAGATGGTGATCGGCGACCGGATGGACAACATCCACCCGGGCGCGATGCCGTGGCTGCACCGCTACGTCGGCAACCCCGTCCTGACCGGCATCCTCAACACCTTCTTCCGCACCGGCGTCAAGGACGCCCACTGCGGCATGCGCGCGCTGCGCCGTGACGTGCTGCCGACACTCGATCTGCGCACGACCGGCATGGAGTTCGCCTCCGAGATGGTCATCCGCGCCAGCAAGCGCGACCTCGACATCCGCCAGATCCCAATCGAGTACCACCCGCGCGGCGGCGAGTCGAAGCTGTCGAGCTTCCGCGACGGCTGGCGCCACCTGCGCTTCCTGCTCGTCCACAGCCCGACCTGGCTGTTCATCATCCCCGGCACCGCGATGGCGGGGATCGGCACGCTGATCGCGCTCACCGTGCTGGCCGACCTCGACGTCCTCGGCCGCCAGTGGGACCTCCACGCGCTGATCGCCGGCGCGCTGCTGATGATCGTCGGCACCCAGGTGCTGGCGCTCGGGCTCTGCGCCCACGCTTACGGCACCTATTACATGGGCGACCAGGATCCCTGGTTCGATCAGATGCGCGCCCGTTTCCGCCTCGAGCATGGGCTGCTACTCGGCGGCGGGATCCTGCTGGTCGGTGTGGCAATCGCCGCGGTCATCCTCTTCACCTGGATCGACCGCGGCTTCGGCGAGCTGTCGGAGACGCGGCTGGCGCTGATCGCGGCAACGTTGATGATCGTTGGCATCCAGATCGTCTTCTCGTCGTTCCTGCTGTCGATCCTCGGCCTGCGCCGGCCCACCACCTGACTCTCGGCCGCCCCGCGCCCTTGCACGTCGGGCTCAACCTCGTCTACCTCGTCCCCGGCGAGACCGGCGGCATGGAGGTCTACGCACGCGAGCTGATTCCGCGGCTGGCGGCGATCGATGGTCTGGAGATCACGGCCTTCGTCAACCGAGAGGCGGCCGGCGGCGAGCACGGTCCCTGGCACGACGTCGCGCACGAGACGGTCCCGGTCAACGCGCGTAACCGCTTCGAGTGGGTGCGCGGCGAGCAACAGCACCTGCCAGGCATGGCGGCTCGCGCCGGCTGCGACATCGTCCACAGCCTTGCCTCCACGGCTCCGTTGCGCGGCCCGTTCGTTCGCGTTACGACGATCCACGACCTCAATTACAAGATGGTCCCCGACGCGCATTTCGGCGTGCTCAAGCTCGGCATGGGGGTGCTCGTGCCGGCGGCTGCGCGCCGCTCGCGACGGATCATCGTCGACGCGCAGTCCACGGCGTTTGACGTCGAGCGCCACCTGAAGATCGCGCGGGAGAAGATCGACGTCGTCCCGCTCGGCGTGGGCCAGGAGCCGGCGGGGGTCCCGACTGCCGAGAGCGAGCTGCGCGCGAAGCTGGAGCTGGGCGACCGCCCGATCCTGCTCACGGTCTCGGCGAAGCGGCCGCACAAGAATCTGTTGCGGTTACTCGACGCCCATGCGCGCATCGATCCGGCCGAGCGGCCGATGCTCGTCCTGCCCGGCTACAGCACCCCGCACGAGCAAGAGTTGATCGCTCGTGCCGCCGCGCTTGGCAGCTCAGAACACGTCCGCTTCCCGAATTGGATCGACCAAGCCGATCTTGAGGGCCTCTACGTGGCGGCCACCGCGTTCGTCTTCCCTTCGCTCTACGAGGGTTTCGGCTTCCCGGTGCTCGAGGCGATGCGGCGCGGTGTACCGGTCGCCTGCTCGGATCGTTCGACGCTGCCTGAGGTCGCCGGCGACGCGGCGCTGCTGTTCGACCCTGAGGACGACGCGGCGATCCATACTGCGCTGGTACGGCTGCTGACCGAGAACAGGTTGCGTCAGCGGTTGAGCGCCGCAGGGCCCGAGCAGGCGGCGCGCTTCAACTGGGACGCGACAGCCGCAGCGACGGCCGCCGTCTACGAGCGCGCGCTGCGCGGCTGATCGCTTCGCTCAGCCGGCCTGCTTCTGCGGCACGCCGCTGGCGAGCAGCTCGAGGTCGGCGTCGACCATCAGGCGAATCAGCTCGTCGAAGGTCGTGCGCGGCTCCCAGCCAAGCTTCTCCTTCGCCTTTGCCGGGTTGCCGATCAGGTGCTCGACCTCGGCAGGGCGCAGGAACTTCGGATCGAGCTTGACGTAGTCGTCGGGATCAAGCCCGACCTGATCGAAGGCGACGTTGACGAGGTCGCGGACGCTGTACGTCTGGTTGGTCGCGATCACGTAGTCCTCGGGCTCGTCCTGTTGCAACATCAGCCACATCGCCTCGACGTAGTCCTTGGCGTAGCCCCAGTCGCGCCGAGCATCGAGGTTGCCGAGCGCAAGCTCGCTCTGCATACCGAGCTTGATTGCGGCGGCCGCGTGGGTGACCTTGCGTGTCACGAACTCCAGCCCGCGGCGCGGCGAGTTGTGGACGACCACGCGTCCGACGCCGGCGCAGAAGACACCGCTGCCGGTCTCCAGGTCGAAGACCCACTCGGACTCCTCGACTGGCGCAACGATCCTCCGGATCTCGGCAGGGTCCTTGCGCAGGTGCGCTCCCTTGACGCCGCCGCCAACGGGAACCGGAGCGGCGAGGTTGAGCTGGTAGTACACCTTGCCGGCGCGCTGCTCGGCGTAGACCGACGCCGGTTGACCGATCCAGTGGTAGAGCCAGCAGAGGCCCTGCGCAAGGACGGCGCTGTTGGTCTTCACCGACATGCCCTTGCCCTGCTTCAGGCCGTCGCCGGCGTAGTAGCCGTCGAGGAAGCGGCGCTGGACCTCGGTGTGCGAGTTCAGCACCAGCGGCGGGACCTGCTTGTGGGCGGTCGGCGTGTAGAGCTGCTCACGCAGCAGGCTGCACGCGCCGGGTGCGCCGTTGAGGTTCAGCTTGCCGACCTCGGCGTCGGGGTTCCACCCCGACCTCCCGAACCACTCGTGCGAGCTTCCGAGGAAGAGCTTCGACCACAGCTCGGCTACGCGCCGACGCAGCTCCGGGTCGTTGTTGGTGAAGCAGGCCTTCTTCCCGGACCTGTCGACCCAGCCGTCGGCCGCCATCAGGCCGAGGAACTCGGCCATCTCGTCCGTGATGGCCGTCCAGATCGAGGGATCGGGCATCTCCTCGCAGAGCGCGAGTCGGTCGCCGGGCTCGAGGCTGTCTGCACGGACCTCTTCGCGCTCGTCGGTGAGCATCGTGTGGTGCGCGGTGGCCTCGACTATCCCCCCACGCGCCTCGATCGACAGCATCCGGTGGTCAGGGTCGGTCGAACGTCGACGGGTCGCCGTGATCGCGCGCACTTCGGTCCAATCCTCGCCGTCCCATACCTCGAGCAGCTCGTTCGGCTCGAACGACTGAACGCTTGGTCCCTTGTGCCTCAACGGCACCAAGTCAGCCGCGGTCTTGACTGACTGGACGCCCTTGTCGCGGACCATGAGCGGCGTCTGGGCAGAAACACACTCGTGGTTGAAGAGGATCCCCGAGCAGGCGAAGAGGTCGTAGCTCTCGCGGTAGTTGACCGTGATGAAGTGGCCGTAGACCTTCGCGACGCCGTAGGGACTGCGCGGGTAGAAGGGGGTCGTCTCGACTTGCGGCACCTCGAGCACCTGGCCGAACATCTCCGACGAGGAGGCTTGATAGAAGCGTGCCTCGGGCGCGACCGCGCGCATCGCCTCGAGCATCCGCGTTGCGCCGATGCCGCTGAACTCCGAGGTCAGGACCGGCTGGGTCCAGGAGGCGGCGACGAACGACATCGCGGCGAGGTTGTAGATCTCGTCCGGCTCGCAGGCGCGCATTACGTCGACGAGCGAGCTCTGGTCGAGCAGGTCGCCGGTGTGCAGCGTCAGGTCGTCGCGGCAGCCCTGCAGCCGCTGGAAGGTCTCGGTCGAGGATCGGCGGACCATGCCGTGGACGTCGTAGCCCTTCTCGAGCAGCAGCTCGGCGAGGTAGGAGCCGTCTTGACCGGTGATGCCCGTGATCAGGGCGCGCTTGGTAGCCATGGAGGCGGGGAGGATAGTGGCCTAGCCGTCGGCGCCCACCAGCCAGCGCTCGATCGCGTCGCGCATCGCCAGCGACGCCGCGTCCCAGCTGTAGCGCTCCACGGCGAGCTCCTTACCGGATGCCGCGATCCGCGCCGCGCGGGCACGGTCGCCGAGTAGATCCGCGACGGCGCCGGCGAACGCCTCGCTGCCGTCGGCGACCACGAAGTGCTCCCCGTCTCGTCCGTCGATCCCCTCCGCCCCGATCGACGTCGCGACGAGCGGTCGTCCGGCCGCCATCGCCTCGACGACCTTCAGCTTCGTACCGCCGCCAGACAGCAGCGGGGCGACGACGATCTGGGCCTCGGCGAGCCACGGGCGCAGGTCGGGCACGCGGCCGGTGACTTCGACGCCCGGCAGCTCGGCGAGCGAGCGCACGTCCGGCGAGGGGTCGCGGCCGGCGATCGCGAGCTCAGCGTCGGGCCTGCGCGAGCGGACGAGCGGCAGGACCTCGTTCGCGAACCAGAGGGCGGCCTGGGCGTTCGGCGGATAGCTCATCGTGCCGGTGAAGAGGATCCGCCCAGGAACCTCGGCGCGCTCGGGCAGCGTGCCGAGGCTGTCGACGTCGGCGCCGTTGGGCACCACCGCGCAATCGACCGCCCACCGGCGCTGGACCTCGTCCGCGTCCGGCTGCGAGCACGCGAAGGCCGCCGACAGCCGCGGCACGAGCCGGTCGGTCTCGCGCCGCGCGAGACGTGCGTCCCGGCGCGCGCGCCATGCGAGCAGCCCGCTCTCGGTCTCCGCCTGCTGGGCGAGCAGGCGATCGGTGAGGTTGTGGAACACCAGGCCGACCGGCAGCCCCGCGGGCAGCCGCGTCGCCCAGCCGAGCGCCCAGTCGTGCTCGATCACGACGCCGTCCCAGCGCTCGCTGAGGGCGCTGGCGAGCGTCTGGCGCAGCTCCGTCCAGTAGACCTCGGTCTGCCAGGCGAGCCACGACCGGGTCAGCGCGCGGATCGCGACGCGCGGGTCGCCCAGCACGGCGCCAAGCGCCTCGCGGGCGCGTGAGGCCGGCCGCCGGACCGGGCGCAAATCGATTCCCAGCTCGCCGAGCACTGCGCCGCGCTCGATGCTCTCCGCAGAGCCGGGTGCGACGATCGTCACCCCGGCGCCGAGCTGCGCCAGTCCGCGCGAGACGTGGAACAGCCGCACCTGGCCGCCGTTGCCGTCCGGGTCCGGGTACTCGGGGGAGAGGAAGAGCAGGCGCGGCTCAGCCACGCTCGCTCCATAGCCGGGGCGGGCCGTCAAGACGGTCGTACAAGCCGGCGAGCTCGTCAGCGACGTCGTCCCAACTGGGGACGGCGGCGTGCCGGGGCGCAGCGCTGGCCACGCCGGCCCGCGGCGCCAGCGCGCCCACGATCGCGGCCTCGTCGCCGACGATCGTCACGAGATCCGGCCAGCGCGCGGCCAGCTCGCGCTGTTGGGGAATGTCCGACAGGACGCAGCGCGTACCGAGTGCCAGCGCCTCGAGCACCGCGAGGCTCTGCCCCTCGGCGTCGCTGAGGTGCACGAGCGCCGCGGCGCCCGCGATCAGGCCGTCGACGAGCTCACGCGCGGCGATCTCGCCGAGCCACGCGCCGCCGGTCGCCGAGATCGCCGCGGCGAAGCGGTCGCGCTCGGCGGCGGGCCCCTCCCAGCCGCCAACGGCCACGAGCGGGACTACGCCGGTCAACGCGGCCGCGATCTCGCGCTGGCGCTTCCGCGCCGAGACCGCCCCGACGACGATCGCATAGCGGTCCGGCAGGGTCGTCTCCAGCCGGCGCTCCAGCTCGGCGCGGTCCGCGAACGGACGGCGATCGACGCCATTGCCGACGATCTCGATCGGCGCGGTCCGGTCTCCGCCGATCGCCGTGAGGAGGATCGCCTCCCACTGCGTCAGCGCGATCAGCCGATCGGACCGCATAACGAGGGCGCGCAGGACACGCGGCTCGAAGGCCGGGATCGGCAGGCGGGTCGCGACCTTTAGCCGCCGCTCGCGCCGCTCGGACACGACGACCACCGGCGAGGTGACCAGGTGGGCCGGTCGCCGCCGCCAGTGGTGCAGGTAGTGGCCGGCATCGGCGGTGTGCCCGAAAACGTGCAGGACGTCGAACGCCCAGTCCGCTGGGGCGTCGCGGACATGTCGCACGTCGAGGCCGCGCTCACGCAGCGCGGCGGACGTGCGCTCGATCTGGATCTCGAGTCCCCCCCCGCCAAGGGCAAGGGGAACGCCGCCGAGAACGGCGACACGCAGGCCGTCGGGGCCGGTCACGGCGACGACTCTAGTATGCGCGCCCGTGGTCTCCGTCCGCCGGTTCCATGAGGGTCAGGGACATGGCTGACGCGTCACGCCAGCGGATCCGAGCGGGCGCCGCCACAGCGGTCGCTCAAGTACTTGTCATGGCGGGGTCGTCGCTGCTCGGCTTGCTGATCGCGCGCCGGCTCGGAAGCTCGAGCGCGACTGACGGGTTCTTCGCTGCGAACGCCGTCTATGGGATCGCGCTGTTCACGGCGCAGAGCCTGCGCACGACGGCCCCCGCGACCTTGCTCGAGCCCGGCCACGACGCGCTTGTTCGCCACCTGCGCGCAGTCGGTCTGATCGCGATCGCGATCCTGGTCCTCTTCGGGCTTGTCGTCGCGAGCGCGGACGTCGTGGCCTCGGACGCCGCCGCTGGGACCTTGCGCGTGGCCCTCGCGGTGCTCGCGCCCGCCGCCGTCGCCCAGCTGTTCGCCGGGCTGCTGGCGGCGCGCTGCGCGGTCCTTGGGCAGTTCGGCCGGCCGGCCGGAGCGTACGCCTGCGGAACGGTCGTCATGGCCGCGGCGTTCGTCGTGCTGGTCGATCCATTGGGCGTGGACGCCATCGCCGTCTCGGTGGCGATCGGGGCTGTCGTCAGCGCGGCGACGATGACCCTCGTATGGCGTTCCGCCGAGCGGAGCGGAGCCAGCGCCGAGCCAGCGACGATCCCGGGCGCCGGCGGTCACGCGACGGCGCCGAGCTTGATCGCACACCTGTTGCGCGGCGCGCTGCCGGTTCTCGCCAGCCAGGTGGTGATCAGCGTGTCGGTCTTCAGCGCCGGGCACGTTGCTGCCGGCGACGGCACCCTCTACAGCTACGGCACACTCGCCGTCTCCGTTCTCGTGGCGATCGTCGCTTCGCCGGTCTCGATCGTCCTCGCGCCGGAGATCGCCCGCAGCTGGGATCGGCGGCCAGCGACTCTCCTGCCGCCGACGGTAGCCAGCTACCGGCTCGGGGCACTGCTGCTGCCGGCGCTCGCGATCCCGACGCTGCTAATCGGCCCGGCGGTCGCGGACTGGCTGCTGATCGCCCTCTCGTCCGCGGACGTCGAGACCGTCTTCGCCATCGCCGCGATCATGGTGCCCTCTGTCCTCGCCACGCTGCTCGCGATGGTCCCGCTCGTCGGGACGGTTGCTGCCGGCCTGCTGGCGCGGGTCGGCATCGGGGTTACCGTCGTGGCGCTGGTCCACGTACCGGCAGCGGTGATCGCCGCGAGCACGGACTCGATCCTGCTGCTCGCCTTCGAGGGTGTGCTGGCCGCGACAGCGCTGGGCGCAGTCCCGGTCCTGGTCGCGCTACGCGGCTCGGTCCGCTCGCTGGTCGTGGCGGTCGCGGGCGTAACCGGGCGCTACATCCTGCCCGCGGCAGCCGCCGCGACTGCTGCCTGGCTGGCGCTGGGCGCGAGCGCCGATCTCGGTCCCAACCTCGTCGCGGTCCTGGTTGGCCTGGGCGCGCATGGGGTGGTCGCGGCGACGCTGGGACGGGAAGACATGCGCCTGGTGCTGCCGGCACGCCTCGTCGCGTTCGGCGCCGGGGTCGGCAGGGGCTCGGCGTCGTGACGACGCAGGCCGTTGCCCACTGGGATACTCACCCGCTCCGTGACTGACATCGTCGACGAACTGATCGCGAGCCAACCGGCCATCCACGGTGACGAGGCCGCCGGCCAAGAGCGCATGACGCATGGCCTCTCGACCCCCGCGTTGCGGTTCCTGGCGGCGACGGTCGAGGAGGGGCAGCGAACGCTCGAGACGGGCTCGGGCTACAGCACGATCGTCTTCGCGGCGGCGGGCTCGGAGCACACGGTGGTCGTCCCGAACGAGTTCGAGGGCGGCCGGATCCGTGAATACTGCGCGGCGGCCGGAATCGACAGCAGCCGCGTCACGTTCCACTTCGAGCCCAGCGAGCGCGTCCTGCCGCAGCTGCCGGCCGATCCGCTCGACGTGGTGCTGATCGACGGCTCCCACTCCTTTCCGCATACCTTCATCGACTGGTTTTACACCGCTCATAGGCTCGTCGTCGGCGGCTGGATGCTGATCGACGACGTCCACCTGTGGACCGGCCGCGAGCTGCGCGACTTCCTCGTCGCAGACCCGGCCTGGGAGCGCGAGACCGAGTTCCTGGGACGCACGGCGCTGTTTCGCAAGGTCGCCGAGACGGATTCCGACGTGCTCTGGACCGACCAGCCGGTCGTCGTGCGGCGCAGTGGCCTGCGCACGCGGGCGCGTGTCCAGCAGGCGACGTCGATGCTGCGCTATGGCCAGCGCGACGAGCTCGCCGGTCTCGTCAGGCGGACGCTGGGCAGAGGATGATCCAGCGGCTGCTCAGGCAGTACGCGCCCCCGCCCGACGCGCTGTTGAACGTCGTGGCCAACCACCTGCCGTATGTTTCCTGGCGGATGCGCGCCTACCGTGCGTTCGGCGTCCAGCTCGCCGACCCGAGGACCGGGACGATCATGCTGGGCACCGAGGTCTTGGAGCCCGAGCGGCTGTCGATCGGGCGTCGCACGATCATCGGCAGGGGATGCCTGATCGACGCCCGCGGCGGGATCGAGATCGGCGACGACGTCAACATCTCGAGCTACTCGCGCCTGATGACCGCGAAGCACCTGATCCACGACCCTGAGTTTCCGGCGGCCTACGGTGGGATCGTCGTCGAGCGCCGAGCCTGGATCGCGACGGGCGCGACCGTGCTCGGCGGCGTCGCCGTCGGCGAGGGCGCGGTCGTGGCAGCTAACGCGACTGTGACGCAGGACGTTCCGCCATTCGCCATCGTGACCGGTACCCCCGCGACCGTGGTCGGCGAGCGTAGCCAGCCGCAGACCTACGAGCTCGGGTACCGGCCGAACTGGCTCTGACTGGCGTGGCAGCGGCTGCCCGGTGCAAACCGGGCAGCCATGCTCGCCTTCAGGAACGGTTTCGTCGCCTAGTAGACGTCGAACAGACCGTGGTAGTCCCCATGCCATAGGTAGCGCCAACTTGCGTCGTTGGTGCTGATGTAGGGGTACATGACCATCCCTGCTGACGAGGTGTGGTTGAACCCGTAGACATGGCCTGCCTCATGGGCGATCAGCGACCAAATGTCATAGAAGCCGGGACACCAGCCCACGCAGTAGGGATAGGCGCTGTTGATCCGTATGTCGTGTTTGAGGTCTGGATAGCGGTAGGCGCACCCGACGGCGCCTGCGCACGTTCCCGCTGTCAGGGATCCAGCATCGACGACCTCGATGCCGTCGTTGTTGCCGGATCCGCCGTTCGCGGTTGCGGCCGCGGTCTGCGTTCCCCCGGCCGTTGCCGCGGTAACGCCATTTACGGGTGAGAAACCGCAGACGTTATATGTGTATTGCCAAGTGTTAAAACCCTCGGCGATATTCTGAAAGAACGTAGGATGGAACTGAACGCTGATCGGGGCCAGGTTGATCCAATGCGTCGCACTGTTCTTGTATTGGTAGCTGTACTGGTAGACGCCCTGGTTGCAGCGGGGGTCGGACATCATTGCCACGGCTTCCGAACCGGCGGGCGGTCGTTGCTTGCCTATCTTGAAGCGGGGCTTTCCTCTTGTGGGATCCGCGGCCATGCGCTTGGCCTCCGCCTTGATTCCCGCCTCGTCGTGTGAGACCGGAATCGCTGGTGCCGACACCCGACTGGGACTAGCCGGAGGAGGGACTTGCGCCTGCGCCTCCGCCACCGCCGCCCGCCAGTCGCCGTCGTACAGGCGCAGGTCCCCGCGATCCGCGACGATCTCGGTCACCCCATCCGGTGTTTGAATGGCCTTCTTGTGGGGCAGCCACACGACTGTCCCATCCGGCAACCGATGGGGCTCTGCGGTGACTGAGGAGATCAGGTTCCCCGATGCATCGCACTTCGACGATCGGTAGCTACCCGCCGGGAGGTACTCGGTAATCGCCACGGTGTTGTCCGTGCGACGAACCTCTCTGTTCGGGTGAGGCTTGCTGACGACATCGCTCAGGCAGTGCTCGACGTCTCCCCCCTCAGCCGTGGCGGGTGGGGCTTGCAGCGTTATGACGGCCGTACCAACAGCCATCGCCGCGCCTAGGGCGCGAACTCGATAATGCATTCGTAGGTCCTCCTCCGCCGTTTCCGGCGGAACCGATTGCAATGCCAGTCGACCGTATAACGATTGGCCCTCCAAGTCAACGAGCGCACGCCTCTCGAACGCCTCAGGCAGAAATGCCGTCCAATAGCATGGCGCCGGATGGTGCTGACGGCATGGATCGCATTCCCGGCTCTTTGCGCTCTGTTGTCGGTCGGATGCGGGTTGCTGCTTCAGCGTCTGAGTGCAGCCGCACTGGGTGGCGCATTGGTCGCACCACTCGGCTTGGCGGCGATTGTGGTGGTCACGCGGGCGGCGACGGTCTCCGACACGACGGCAGAGATGGCCACTCCATTGGTCATCCTACTGGCAGTCCTGGGGTTCTATTTAGCCCGCGACCGGTTCCGCGATTGGCGGGGTCTCGACGGGTGGGCAGTCATAGCCGCTCTAGTTGTGTTCGCGATCTACGCCGCGCCGATCATCCTCAGCGGATCCGCGTCGTTCGCCGGCTACACGATTCTCGGCGATACGGCCGTGCACTTCACGTTGATCGATCGGTTGGCGACACATGGGACCGACCTGGCCGGCCTGGCGCCGTCCTCCTATCGCGAGACGCTCGAGAACTACTTCGGCAGCGGCTATCCGCTGGGCACACATGCTGCGCTCGGAGCCGTGCGGCCGCTCGTTTTCACTGACGTCGCCTGGCTGTTCCAGCCCTTTCTCGCCTTCATCGTGGCGATGCTTGCATTGACGCTCGTCGGGCTGGTGCGCGGCGTCGTGGGCAGCGGCTGGCGCGTTGCGGCCGTGGCGGCCGTCGCCGCTCAACCGGCGCTTGTCTACGCCTACGCGCTCCAGGGCAGCATCAAGGAGGTCGCGACGCTGTGGCTGGTCCCGTTGATTGCCGCGACTGTGGCTGGGCTCACGGCCGTTCCCAGAGAGCCATCCACAGGCGACAGCGAGGAGCCACTTGGGTTGGCGGTCCGTCGTCTAATTCCGCTTGCCGTCGCGAGTGCCGCGGGGCTGGCGGCGATCGGGCTCGCAGTCGCCGTTTGGCTCGGACCGATGCTGCTCGTCGCGCTCTGGCTGGTAGCGCGGCAACGCGCAGATCTGCGTCGGGTCGCGGTGCTCGCGGCGACGTTTGCGGTGGTGTTCGTCGTCGTTTCGATTCCGACGCTGGTGGATGCGGCGAAATACCTAGATGTCGCACGCGACGTTGTGACCGCGCAGCAGGAGGTCGGCAACCTAGCGGAGCCGCTGCCAATACTCGAGGTGGCGGGGATCTGGCTGAAGGGGGACTACCGCTATGCGCCGTCATCGGGCGTGGGTATCGACAAGCTCGAGCTGACCTACGTGCTGATTGGCCTCGCGGCCGCCGCTGCGTTGCTAGGGGGATTCTGGCTGTTGCGCCATCGCGCACTCGGACCCCTGTTGTTCGCGGCCTCTTCGCTGGTCGCGCTCTGGTATGTGACACGCACTGGTTCGCCGTGGGCGGACGCCAAGGCGCTGGCGATCGCATCGCCTGCGGTGCTGCTACTCGCGGCGCTCGGGCCGGTCGCACTCGAGGCGCTCGGGGCGCGGATCGAGGCGACGCTGCTGGCGTTTGCGCTTGTCGCAGGGGTCTTGGCCTCGAACGCTCTCGCTTATCACGACGTCAGCCTCGCCCCGCGCGACAGGCTCGAGGAGCTAGCCAAGGTGGGCGACCGCGCCGCCGGGCAGGGACCGTTGCTCTACACGGAGTTCGAGGAGTTCGGCAAACACTTCTTACGCGACGCGGACCCAGTCGGCGCGAGCGAGGGCTTCTCGGTGTCCGGTCTCTCGCCCGAACTGCGGACGGGGGGGCGGCCGCCGTTCGCCCAGCCGGTCAGCGCTCGCAGCCTGAAGTCGGCCGATCTCGCGCGTTTCAACATGTTGGTTCAGCGTCGCTCCCCATATGGCGAGCGCCCACCTGGCGACTGGACGCGCATCTGGACAGGCCGCTACTACGAACTCTGGCGCAACGAACGTCGCGGCATGCCCGCGCGCGGCTTGGGCGGCGTCGCCTGTCCTGCGCCGCCGGTGCTCACGGCCGCCGGCCGGCCACTGCCGACTGGTTGGACCGTGACGCCGGACCACCCCCCGTTGGTCCAGACGGTCGGGCAGGGCATTGTCACGGGGACAATCGGGCCTCGCGCGACAGGGCACTACGAAGTTTGGATCGCCGGTTCCTTCGGTCGCGATGTGGTGGTTCGGATCGACGGCCGCGATGTTGGCAGAGTGGGCGATGAGCTCTCGCAGCCGGCTGGCTGGGTGACGCTCGGAACGGTCGCTCTGCGCCGCGGCCGGCATCGTGTTGAGATCGTCCGCGGTGGCGGCAATCTCGAGCCGGGCAACGGCGACGGCCCGCGCAAGGTGGGAAGTGTCGTGCTGCGTCCGACCGGGGTCGCGGCACAAGGAGGTTGTTGACCGCTACTGCACCGCCGGCCTCCGTTCGTGCGCTGCAGGTACTCTCTCGCCGCATGCGGGACGGCGATGTTGCGGTTCGGCAGGGGGGAGATGACTCTCGTCCCCTAGCTGGGCTGATAGGCAGGATTCGGTCCTGGCGCGAGGCGCGCCAGGCGGTCAAATACGCGATCGTCGGCGTCTCGAACGTCGCGATTGACTTCAGCCTGTACGCGCTGCTCGTGTCGATCGGGGTCTGGTATCCCCTCGCCAAGACGCTCTCCCTGATCGTGGCGACTGCGAACGGCTACACGCTCAACCGCCGCTGGACCTTCCGCGCCGGCGCACACCGCAATCTCGTGTTGACTAAGTACGTCGCGGTGCAGGCTGGCTGCTTGGCCACCAATCTCGCTTTGCTCGTCCTGCTGATCGAGGTCCTCGGGCTGCACCAGATCACCGCCCAGGCCATAGCGTTGCCGGTCGTTGCGCTGCTCAGTTTCCTGGCGCAACGCCTCTGGACGTTCGGCTACGCCTTTTCATCCTGAGTTCTTCCCGACCGGAGCCCGCCAAATGCACAACGGCCACACCGTCAGCGTCGTCTTTCCCGCCTACAACGAGGAGGAGGGGATCGCGCACGCCGTCGAGACGTTCCTCGCGCTCGAGCCGGTCGACGAGGTGATCGTGGTCGACAACAACTCGAAGGACCGCACCGCCGAGCTGGCCGCGGCTGCCGGCGGCCGGGTCGTGACCGAGACGGCACAGGGCTACGGCAACGCGCTGCGGCGCGGGCTGGCCGAGGCGACCGGCGACCTGATCGTGACGGCCGAGCCCGACGGCACGTTCGTCGCCGATGACGTGCACAAGCTGCTTGCCTACTCCCAGGACGCCGATCTCATCCTCGGCACGCGCACGACGCGCGAGCTGATCTTCGAGGAGGCGAACATGGGCTGGTTCCTGCGCTGGGGCAACTGGGCGGCCGCGAAGATCCTGCAGCTGCTGTTCAACACTCCCTCGTTGAGTGACCTGGGTTGCACGATGCGCCTGATCCATCGCCCGGCGCTAGAGCGTTTCCGCGAGCGCCTGACCGTCGGCTCGTCGCACTTCCTGCCCGAGATGGTGATCCTGGCGCGCAAGAGCGGCGCGACGATGCTCGAGGTGCCCGTCTCCTATCGGTCACGGCGCGGCACGTCGAAGATCACCGGCGATCTCAAGGGGACGATCGAGGTCGGCTTCAACATGGTGACGCTGATCCTCGCCTACCGGGTCGGTGCTCCGGCGCCGCGCTGAGCGTCCCGCGCGCTCTAGGCGCGCGCGACGGCGACGTTGTGCGCGGCGACCAGCTTCACGACGGGGACCCTCTCCAGCACCCGCTCGACGCGCGCGACGGTCGGTAGCGCGCCGGGCGGCGTGAAGTCGGGCGTGAAGGTCATCTTCCGCAGATCGACGCGCATGCCGGCCTCGCGCAGCGTGCGCACGATCAGCTTGCCGGGGACCAGCCGCTCGTCGCCCTGATCCTGGGGAAGCCGCGCCATTAGGATCGGCCAGTAGGGGTTGAGTGGGTTGTGATCCCAGACGATCGCAGCGCCGCCCGGCTTGACCACGCGGGCGATCTCGCGCAGGGTCGCGCGCACCAGCTCGCGGTCGATCAGGTGGTGCAGGACCGCGAAGGTCGTCACGAGGTCGAACGAGTCGTCGTCGAACGGCAGCGTGCCGCCGCTCGCCAGGGCGACCTCGATGCCCTTCTCGCGGGCGCGGTCGAGCATCGCATCCGAGACGTCGACGCCGACCCGCTCGTAGCCTGTCGGCAGCGAGTCGAGGAAGCGGCCGGTGCCGCAACCGACGTCCAACACCCGCCCCGCCGGGACCAATGACTGGGCCAGCTCCACGCGCCGCGCTGTGAGATGCGCCATCACGTGCTCCGGGATGCTCTCGTCGTACTCGTGCGCGACGTCGTCGAAGTGGTCGTGCTGGAGCTTCATCGTGTTCCTGTGTAGGGCATCGGGCGCAGGAGCCTAGCGGCGTGTTCCGATAGCATCGCCGCGATGTCTCGATGCTTGGTCACCGGCGGCGCCGGGTTCATGGGCGCCCATCTGGTGCGCCAGCTGCTCGACAACGGCGACGACGTCGTCGCGCTCGACGACCTCAGCGGAGGATTCACGTCTAACGTCGATCCGCGCGCCCGCTTCGTCGAGGCGTCGATCACCGATGCCGACACGATCGAGGCGCTGTTCGCCGCCGAGAAGTTCGACCGCGTCTACCACCTGGCGGCCTACGCCGCCGAGGGCCTGAGCCACTTCATCAAGCGGTTCAACTACACCAACAACGTGGTTGGCTCGGTGACGCTGATCAACGCCGCCGTCAACAACGACGTCGACTGCTTCGTCTTCACCTCGTCGATCGCCGTCTACGGCGCCGAGCAGACGCCGATGACCGAGGACATGATTCCGCAGCCCGAGGACTCCTACGGCGTCGCCAAGCGCGCCGTCGAGCTCGAGCTGCAGTGCTCGAAGGAGATGTTCGGCCTCGACTACGTGATCTTCCGCCCGCACAACGTCTATGGCGAGCTGCAGAACATCGGCGACCGCTACCGCAACGTCCTGGGCATCTTCATCAACCAGGTGATGCAGGACAAGCCGCTGTCGATCTTCGGCGACGGTGAGCAGACGCGCGCCTTTAGCTACGTCTCCGATGTCGTTGGCCCGATCGCCGCGGCTCCGGACGTCGAGGGCGCGCGCGGCGAGATCTTCAACGTTGGCGCCGACGAGCCGTGGTCGGTCAACGCCCTCGCGGACCTCGTGCGTAAGGAGATGGGCGTCCCCGACCATCCGATCGTCCATCACGACGCGCGCAAGGAGGTGGTCCACGCCTTCTCGGACCACTCGAAGCTGGCGCGCGTGTTCGGCCAGCACGACACCGTCGACCTGCCCGAGGGCGTGCGCCGGATGTGCGCCTGGGGACAGGAGCACGGTCCGCGCGCCACGCCCACCTTCACCGGCATCGAGATCGAGAAGAACCTCCCGCCGAGCTGGCGCGCGGCGGCTTAGTCACAGCTGCGATCGCGGTAGGCGACGCTGGCGGTGCCGTAGCTGCGCCGCTCGCGGAAGCAGCGATCGAGCACCTCGGCGGTCGCCGGTCCGACCGGCGGGCCGAACGAGTCGAAGGCGAAGGCGGAGATCTCGGGGTAGCGCTGGATCGCTGCCGCCAGCCGGGCGTCGCCGCGATAGATCCCGTCCTCTCCCTCGATGATCGGGCCAGGAATGTAGAAGCCCATGTCCTTGGGGGCGACGACGATCTGGCCAGGCTGTCTCGTGCGGTTGAGGTCGGCCGTCGCCGCACGGAAGTCGTTGGTGTCGGGGACTGGATACAGCGGCGAGTGGTTGCTGTCGTAGCTGCGATCGGCCTGGACGACCGAGAAGGCGATCAGGGCGACCACTACGCCGCCGGCGAAACCCCGGCTTCCACCGAGTCGCCAGACCAGCCACAGCGTGGCGCCCGCGGCGGCGATCACACGCAAGTCGAAGACGTTCGAGCCGTAGTTGCCACCGACACCCAGGTTCGTGAGCAGGTCGGGGAGCAGCAGTGCGGCGGCCAGCGCGATGCCCGCGGCCGCCAGCCAGCGTGTCGCACGAACGTGCGGCTGCGAGTCGCGCAGGAGCATCCAGACGATCGGCAGCAATAGCATCGCGAGCGCCGGAAAGGCGTACTTCCCCTGGTAGTAGCCGCTGGAGGGAGAAACCAGAACGTAGTTCGCGAGGATGCCCAAGCCGACGAGAAACGGCAAGTCGAGTGGGCGCAAGTGGCGTTCGCGTATGTAGTTGAGCGCGAGGTCGACGAGATACACGGCGGTGAGGACCAGAATCGCGCCCCCGAACCAGCGGACGTGCCAGTGCGCGGATAGCTCTACGACGTCCCAGCTCGCGAACAGACGGTCGCTCTTGTCACCGAAGGTGATGTCGAAGGTGTAGGAGAACGGGACGTCGGTGAGCCGGCACCACAGTGCGTAGGTCGAGAAGAAGAGCGCGGCGCCGGTCAGCACAAAGGAGGCAGCCTCGACGACCGCTCGTCGCGTCTGTTGGCGTGTCAGCAGCCACCACACGACCAGTACGCAGAGCACCGGAACCGTCGTCGTCATCTTCGTCCACGTCACGAGCGCGAACGCCGCGCCGAGCGCCAACACGTCGACCGGGCGCAGCGCGGCCTGGCGCTTCGAGAAGCGGATCGCCAGCCATAACAGCAGCAAAATCGCCGGCGCGTAGATCGTCGTGTCGACGTCTAGGAACAGGCTGCCCTGGATCGCGTAGGGGTGGATCAGCAACAGCGCGGCCGCGACCCCACCGACTATCCGCCAGCGTGGCGTGACCTCACGCGCAATCAGTAACAGCAGCAGCGCGGAGATGAGCAGCGCCGCGACTCCGATCGCGCGTAGCGAGAACGAGGCGTCCTCGCCGAGCACCACCATCGACGCGCCGAGTGTGTAGAGGTACAGCGGCGGGTGCCAGGCGCCGATGAACGGCTCCTGATCGACCCGTAGATCCTCCGTGTAGCGGATGCGATGCGAGTCCTCTGCCGCGATCACCGGCTTGCCCGTCTCGTAGATCGCCTGCGCCATCGGCGGCCACTCGTTCTCCTCGATCCGCAGCGGCAGCTGCCCGTAGTGGAGCGCGTTGACGAGGTAGAAGCCGAGTGCCAACGTTCCCAGCAAGAGCAGCCAGCGCGGGGTCGCGCGCAGTCGGTCAGCCACGCATTGCTTCCCGTAGCCCAGCCTCGACTTGCTCGGCGGCGCGCTCCCAGCTGGCGTCGACTACGAGCGCCAGGCCGGCGTCCGACTTGGCCTGCCAGTGTCGCTCGTCGTCAAGCAGGATCTCCATCGCGTCGGCCAGCGAGACAGGGTCCGCGGCCGCCAGATCGACGGGCCCCTGGCTGCCGAACACGACCTCGGAGCAGCCGCCGACGAGATCTACGCACGGCAGGCCGCAGGCCATCATCTCCTGGGGGATCAGTGAATAGTTGGTCAGCGACAGGCAGAGGCCGACGGTCCCCTCCGAATAGGCCTCCGCCAGGCGTGCGGGTGTCGCTACGCCGAGCGACTCGTTTGCAAAGCCGGTCTTCAGGCGCGCGTCCTGGCCGAAGGCGACCACTCGCGTCGCCGGCCGGCGCGCGCACAGCTCCTCGAGCGCCAGCACCCCAAGCGGGACCGCTCGGCGGGCCGTCGCCGCGCGCGCATAGAAGACGACCGTGTCGTGACGGCGCTCGACGCTGGGTGCCGGGCGGTAGACGTCATGGTCGACGCCGAGGTGGAAGTAGGCGCCTTCGCAGCCGTGCCGCTCGGCGAGCAGGTCGCGCAGCCAACGGCTGGCGCAGATCGGGTAGAGGCCGAGGTCGTAGGTCTGCTCGGCCCAGATGCGCTGCGCCGAGGTGGCGAAGAACTCGGGCTCGTGGTCCTGAACGAGGTATGCGCGAGCGCCGCAGCCGGGCAGCATCGCCACCGGATGGGCGGTGTCCCAGCCGGTCGCGATGGCAACGTCGGCGCCGTGCCATGCGGCGAAGTCGACGAACACCGGCGCGGCGACCGGGGCGAACCAATCGACGATGTTGCGCCGTAGGACCGCAGGTGCGGGGATCGCGTGCGCGTCGGCCGCGTCGTGAATCCAGATTGTGCAGGTGTGGCCCATCCGCTCGAGCCGCGCGATCAGGCCGAAGATCGTCGAGTGACCGCCACTGCCGCGCTGGAACGGCGGGACGACGAAGGCAAGGTGAAGGCAATCGCGGTCGGCGGCTGCCGGCGACCGCGGTGAGAGGTCCGCTGCTCCCTCCCTGGCGTGGCGCAGGATGTCGGCAAAGTGTGGCTTGGCAGGTCCGCCGTCGCCAGGAGCAGCGGCCGGCGCCGGCTCGGCTGCCGTCCGCTCATTCGGCACGGAGGCCCTTCCCTCCAGCGACAGCCGTCGCTCGACCGCCGCCGGCAGCCGTTCGGGCCGCGTCGCGGTGATCGCCGCCGCCTTGCGACCGCCGTGGTGCAGCAGCGAGCGCACTGTCCCGCCTGCCCGGCGCGACCTGCTCAAGCTCCGTTCGGCCATCCAGCGCCGGTCGGCGGCAACACCGGCGCGAACCTCGGCCAGCACGTACGCTGGCCTTGCCGGCTCAATGTGCCCCACCGTCTCGCGCAGGCCGCGGTACTCGTCGAAGTAGCGCCGCGCGAACTCGATCGGACCGTAGTCGTGAGCGTGGTACACCGCCGCGTCGGGATGGAAGACCTTCGCCCAGCCGGCCGCGAGCATCGCCCGCCCGAATGCTTGATCCTCGGCATAGGCGATGTCCTCGAAGCGAACCTGCTCCCAGCATGCGCGCGAGTAGGAGGCGTTGACGTTCGACATGAAGGTCAGGTCGCCCTCGCGCTGGAGCACCGGCTCACCGTCTGGCGCCATATCCGCGAAGAACCCGTCGAGCTCGCGTGCGATCGTCGGGCTGGTGTCTGGCCACGGCAGGTGCGGGCCGTAGACGCCGCCGACCTTCGGATCGAGCTCGAAGGCCGCTACGTGTGCGTCCAGCCATCCGGGCGCGGGGACGGCGTCTTGGGTCAGGAAGCAGACGATGTCACCGGACGACAGCTCCATCGCGAGGTTGCGCGTACGGCCGTGGCCGAACTTTTCCGGAGGGATCTCGTGGACCGTGGCGTCGCCGGCGCGGGCCAGATCGACCGAGCCATCGCTCGATCCCGAATCGACCACCAGCAGCTCGATCGCGTCGCCTCCCTGCTCGCGCACAGCTGTCAGCAGCCGCTCGAGATAGCGCGCGCCGTCCTTGACCGGAATAACGACCGAGACGTTCGGCACGCGGCCCTCAGGAACGCGTGGTCGGGGGATCGGCGTGAGTCGTGCCGGCACGCTCGCCGGTTCCGCCGGCCGCGATGTCGTCCTCGGCAGCTGATGAGCGCAGGTCGCCGAGCCGGGCTTGCGCGTAGCGCTGGACGGCGATCTTGCCGCGCTGGAGCTCGCGCAGCCAGCGCAGCAGCGCTCGCAGCCGTCGCGCGCCGGGCTTGCGCATCTGCGCGTTGAGATCGAGCCCCCAGCGGTCGAGCCAGTAGCTGCGGTCCTGGGCGGCCGCCAGCGCGGCGTGGGCGCGCGCCAGCTGCTCTACGTGCTCGCGCTCGAGCGTCTCGAGATCGTCTGCCATCTCAGAGATTCTCCGCGATCCGCGGCGCCTCGCGCTTGAAGAGCCACAGGCCGAGCGCGAATATGATGACGATCGAGGTGAGCGGGATCAGTAATCGCACCTCCGACCCGATCGCCTCGGCGGCCGTCGGAGCGCCCGGGTCGAGCATCGCATGGCGCATCTGGGTGAGGATCGTCGCGATCGGGTTGGCGGCCATCATCTCGCGCACGTACTGCGGCGGCAGCTTGCTGACGACGTAGAGGATCGGCGAGGCGTAGAAGGTGATCTGCAGCACGACGTCCCAGATCGGCTGGATGTCGCGGAAGCGCACGTAGAGGACCGCCAGCAGCATCGCGAAGCCGATCGCGAACACCGCGAGCAGCAGCACCAGGAAGGGGAACTGGAGCCAGCTCATCCGGATCGGGACCCCCGAGATCATCGCGAAGACGAACACCGCGACGAGGTTCAGGCCGAGGTTGAAGAGCGCGCTCAGCGACACCGAGATCGGGATCGCGATGCGCGGGAAGTGCATCTTCCGCAGGAGGTTCTCGCGCGCCATCAGACAGCCGACACCGCCGGTCGTCGTCTCGGAGAAGTAGGTGAACAGGACGATCCCCGTCAGCAGGTAGACCGGGTAGTACGGGACGCCCTCGCCGAAGCGGATCACCTCGGTGAAGACGAAGTAGAGGACGCCGAACAGCATCAGCGGCCGCATCAGTGTCCACAGATAGCCGAGCACCGAGCCGAAGTAGCGCAGCTTGAAGTCGGTCACCGCAAGCATCCATGTCAGGCTCAGCGCCCGGCGCAGGTCCCCGCCGAGCGCGGACGGGCCGCGTGACTGGACGGCGGTCGGAGCGGCCTGTGCGTCGGCGCTCACGAGCGCTCGACCTCGATCTCGGTCGGCAGGTCGGCGACGCCGCCGCTGAAGCGAGGCGCCTCGACCCGCAGCGTCACGGCGTCGACGCGCTGGTCGAGCGTCAGCCTGCCGTCGCTGGTGATCACCGACGGGGTCAGCGTGTAGACGCTCGGGCCGAGCCAGTTGGGGAAGCGGAACTTGACGGTCGCGCGGTCGCCCGCCGCGAACGAGCCGGCCGGCCCGCCGCGGTCGCTGCGCGCGACGTAGATGGTGTGGCGCACGTCGTTGCGGAAGTTGACCGAGAACACCGGATCCTCGACCGCGTCGTGGAACTCGACCTCCATGCACGCGACGCAGTCCCCGCCTTGGTCGACGGTAAGGGTGTCGTCGCCGACCTCCGGGACGGGGCCGTCGGCGGCAGCGCACCAGGTGCGGGCGATGCGGGCGCGGGGGGCGCCCGGGGCGGCGCTCGGGCCGTCGTCGCCGACCGTCCCGAAGTTCACCTCGGCGTACTTGGAGGCGATCGCCTCGGGGTCGCCGATGTCGATCAGGTGCCCGCGCTCGAGCAGCATCGCGCGGTCGCAGAAGCGCCGCACCGACCCCATGTCGTGGGTGACGAAGACGATCGTCCGCCCCTCGGCTTTGAGCCGGTCGAACTCGTCGAAGCACTTCTGCTGGAAGGAGATGTCGCCGACCGCCAGCACCTCGTCGACGAGCAGCACATCGGCGTCGACCTGGATCGCGACGGCGAAGCCGAGCCGCACGCTCATCCCCGACGAGTAGTTCTTCAGCTTCAGGTCGACGAACTCCTCGAGCTCGGCGAAGGCGATGATCTCGTCGAATCGCTCGAGCGCCTGCTTGCGCGTCAGGCCGAGCATGATCGCGTTGATCGCGACGTTGTCGCGCGCCGACAGCTCGGGGTGGAAGCCGACTCCCAGCTCGATGAACGGCGACAGCCTCCCGCGCACGTCGACCCGGCCGTTGTCGACTCCGTAGATGCCCGCGAGGCACTTCAGCAGCGTGCTCTTGCCGCTCCCGTTGCGGCCGACGATCCCGAAGAACTCGCCCGGCGCGATGTCGAAGCTGACGTCCTCGAGCGCGCGCAGCTCGCTGAACGTGCGCGAGCGCCGTGGGTGCAGGACTCGCTGCTTGAGCGTCGAGTACTGCTCGTGGGGGAGGCGGAAGCGCTTCGAGACATGCTCAATCGAGACCGCTGGAGGTGGGCTCGACCCGTCCCGCTGACGCCCTACCGCCGGTTGTTGGACCGTGGCCGGCAAGTCCGCGAACGGTACCAACGGGCGACGCTGCTGCCGATCCCGCGTTTACGCTGCCCGGCTCGGACTCGGTGATCAGGCGCGCGATCGAAGCCGGCTGAGCCACGTCCCGACTCGACGCAGCGGCGCCGTCAGCCGCCACGAGCGCGACTGGAGGACGGTATTGAGTCGTCCTTGGAGCTCCTGACGCTCCGCGACGCTCAGGCGGCCGTTTGCCGCGCCGCGCAGCCGGAAGGAGTCAGGCAACCCGAGCCTCTGCTTGCCCCGTGCCACCACGGCCGCGACTGGCTCCTCCAGGTCGGCCCGTCCCCGTTCGCGGACTAAATCGAGGATGTCCTGCCAGAGCGCCACAACGAGCATATGGGGAGCCGCCACGCCGCCGACTGCCGTCAGGTCGAGCTGTGGCGGGAACGCGCTGAACGGCTCGCGCTTGCCGAGCGCCTCCAGCGTGATCATCGTCGACAGGCACTTGCGGCAGCGGCCGCAGTTGTAGGTGCCGTCGAGGTTCTCCCAGCAGACCCGCAACGCGCGCTGCGCTACCGGATCGTCGGCGATCAGCCCAGTGCGCTCGACGCGGCTGTAGCGGCCGCAGGCGTGGGCGATCTCGAGCTCCTCGGTGCTCCAGAGGTGGTCGATCAGTGGGTCGACGCCCCGCCCGACGGTGGTCTCGTAGTCGGCGTCGCCGGTGACCAGCACGCGCTCGAACAGCGGCGCCAGCAGCAGCGCGATGGCGGCCAACGGCGAAGCGAAGTAGACGTCCCACGGCAGTAGCGGGTTTGAGAGCTCGCGCACGTTGGTCTCGACCACGTAGAGCGTCTTGCCGAGATCGGCCGCCGCGGCGTGCAGCCGGCGCTCGACGTCGTCGACGAGCGCGGTGGGTCTCTCGACGAGGTCGAGGCCGCGCACGAAGACGAGGTGGGTGACCTCCGGGTATTGGGAGACGACCGACCAGGAGTCGACGCCGCCGCTGAAGAAGGTCGCCACGCCGCGGCTCGTCGTGGGCGCGGTCGGTCTGCGCTCCGCTGCGCGCACGTCGATCTCGCCGAGCGGCAGCAGCCCGTAGTCCCACTCACGCGACCACATCCGCTGGATCGCCTGGAACTCGGTCTGGCAGCGCAGCAGCCGTGGGCTGATTCGAGCGTCGATGTCGAGCGTCCCGCCCCACAGCGACGCCGGCAGTAAGCAGGTCGCCAGCACGGCGTCGGCGTTCGGTGTGACCGGGGCGTCGGTCCTGAACCAGATTGTCCGCTCGATTCCGCAAACGTCGACGTCGAACGACAGCTCGCCGGCCACGCAGCGCACGTTCCGCACCGTGTGGGTCGTCGCGCGCGTCACGCGGCGGGACCTTACTTCCGGTCGAGCATCCGCCGGCGTCGCAACGGCAGCAGGTACCAGAGCAGCGCGAACGCCAACGCCAGCGCGCCTGTCGTGACGATCATCGTCGCCGTCCCGAAGACGAAGTCGGTCAGCAGCGCGACCACCCCGGTCATCGCGAACGCCACCAGCGTCAGCCCAGCGATCGTCAGCCGGTTGGAGACGGTGACGAGATGCTCCTTGTCGCCGTGTCGAAACTCCAGCCGGTGGTTCATCGACGGGGCGATCAGTAAGGCCGAAGCGAATGCCGTACAGATCAGCGTGCCGAGATAGAGGTCGCGCTGAAACGCTGTGGCGTCGCTGAAGCGGTCGTTGAACGGCACGATCAGCAGGAAGGCGAACAGCACCTGAACGCCCGGCAGCGCGACCCGTAGCTCGCCGAGCAGCTCGGTGAGGTTGCGGTCCGCGCGCTCCAGCGGGGTCTCGTCGCGGCCCGCGGCCGGGGCTGGCTCCGTCATGGAGCCAGCCTACCCGTCGCCGTGCTCGCCGCCGCCGCCCGACTTCTCGACTTCGATCGCCCCCTGCCCGGCACTCAGGCCGGCGAGACCGTTGACACGCTCGAAGCGGGTGTTGCGCTCGGGACGCGGGTAGATCACCGAGCGCAAGTTGAAGACCCAGCGTAGGAACAGCGACGCCGGGCAGGCGCCGACGGTCACGTAGAGCCACTGGTTGAGGCCGACCAGTGCGGTCAAGATCAGGAACCAAGGCGAGACGAGCGCCACTAGGGCGACGCTGAGCAGGGTCATCGACCCCGCGAGCGCGAACAGGACACGCTCGAGCGGCCAGCGCGTCGAGGTTGGGACGCAGGCAGGAGCTCCCTGGCTGTCGTTCATCGGATACCGCCTTGGTCGAGGATCGAGTCGAGATCGGTCAGCTGCTGGCGGAAACGTCCGCAGACCAGCTCACAGAGATCGAAAAGGATGGGATCGGCGATTTCGTAGCGCGCGAAGTTGCCGTCGCGACTGCGGCTGACCATGCCGGCCTCGCGCAGCACGCCGAGGTGCTTCGAGACGTTCTGCTGCGAGGCGCCCGTCGCCTCGGTCAGCTCGCCGACGGTGGCTGGACCGTCGCGCATCTGGTCGAGCAGTTTGATCCGGGTCGGCTCGCCGAGGATCCGAAAGCGCCGCGCGATCAGGTCGACGAGCGGATCGGGCAGGGGATGGGCTAACGGATGGGACATCGCCCGAAAAGCTAGCACAACTGAAAAGTTGTGTAGTTGTTTAGCCGAGAATGGGGTGCAACGCGAACAGCTCCGCAGCACGCTCAGCGACCAGCTCTGGCTTCTCCTCCGCGATGAAGTGACCGGAGTCGGGTACGAGTTCTACGGCCACGTCGTCGCAGTGGCGCTCGATGCCCCGCAGCACGACGGGCGAGAGCGCTTTGTCCGCGGCGCCGAAGACGATCTGCGTCGGGACCGTCAGGCGCAGATCCTCGAACGCCCGCTTGACCAGCACGGTTCGGAACGAGCGGACGAAGCTGCGGTAGAGCAGCATCGTCGCCCGCGCACTCTCGGGTCGCTGCAGCCGCGCCGCGTACCCCTGTGCGTCGGCGCGGGAGATCCCGTCCTGGACGCGGTCGCCGCGCAGCATCCGTGCGATCAGGCTGGGCCGCTCGAGCACGATCGACTCACCCCAGGCCGCCAGTAGGAACACGTACCACGACCGCCGCAGCTCCCAGAACAGCCGCGGCGACAGCTCCAGCCACGGCGGCGAGGTGTTCAGCACGACCAGGCTGGTGATCCGCGTCGGCGCCGCAATCGCCGCCGCGAACGCCCCGAATCCGCCCCAGTCGTGGCCGATCAGATGGGCGTGCTTGATCTCCAGCGCGTCGAGCAGCGCGATCGCGTCCGCGCCGATCGTCAAGCCGTTGTAGCTGCCGCCATCCGGCGCGTCGGTTTGGCCGAAGCCGCGCAGGTCAGGAGCGATCAACCGGTAGCGGTCGGCGAGTAGCGGGATGACGCTGCGCCAGCACCACGCGTCCTGCGGCCAGCCGTGCAGCAACAGCACCGGCGGGCCGTCGCCCGCCTCGTAGTAGTGGACGTCGAACGGCCCGGCATCGTGGCTTTGGATCGTGACGCTGCGGCGTGCCGCGCCGGGGATGTCCGGCGGGAGCGACGTCGCGGCGATTGGCATTGGTGCGACCCTAGCGACGCAGGGTCGAGTCGGCGAAGTCCACTAGCTTGCGCGCTCCCCGAACTGCCTTGGTGAGTTCGCTCGAGCCCACGGTGTGGAAGCCATACTGAGCATCGTTCTTGAGCGCGACAAGGGTACGGAGGCTCTTTGCCGCGGACTGTCCGTCGGGCGCGATCTCCGCGACGAGCGTCGCGGCCTGGTCGTGGTCGTCGGTTCGCGAGCGTCGCCCGAGTGCCTTGCAGCAAGCAGCATCGGCAGCTGCGATGCCCGCCAGGACAGCAAGCGTCGCGGCGGCGCTGCCGTACTCCAAGCTGCCGTCGTCGTGTTGGTCCTCGGCTGCCAGCTCGGCGGCCTCGAGAAACTGCTTGGAGTGCTGAAGGCAGTGCCGGGCGTCTGCCTGGCTGCACCTTTGCGTTCGACCCGATCCGGGAGTCATGTCGTTTTCTCGCGGAAGAGGCGACTCGCGTCGGGGCCAACCAGGGTGATCGCGTCGGCTGCGATCGCGTCGATCACCGGTGGCCGCTCGTCGGAGAGGCGAGCTATGTCGGCTTTGGGAAGCTCCGACGTACTCAAGGCGTTGCCGGTCCAGCGCCTGACCGAGTAGGCGAGTCCGTCGAGTTGCCCTCGCCAACGCGGATCGTCGGCGGCGATATCGGCCGATCGCACCACTAACAGATCGATGTCGCTGCTGGCATCGGCGTCGCCCCGTGCGGCGGAGCCAAAGATCGAAGCGTGCACTGCCTGAAGCTCCCAACCAGCGAGTTCCTCGCGCAGGCGCGCGATCAGCGTGTTGCGCAAATCGGCAAGCATCGTCGCGGCCGGAGCGGCGAGGTGCTCGCGATTCAGCTGGTACAGCATCGCGTTGCCGGCCTCCTGCCGGTCCACGAGGCCCTCCGCGGCGAGGCGGCCGAGTGCTTTGGAGATCCCCGGCTGCGAGCCCTCGGGCGCCAGCCGCGCGATCTCGCGGCCCGTGAGCGGGTGGGTCGTCGCAGATAGAACCGCGACGACCGCGCCGTCGAGCGGATGGGCTAGCAAGCGATGGGGGCTGCCCAGATTCACGTTGATAACTCTAGCAATCGTTCGAAAACTAGAGTTATCAGGTGATAGCTGGAGACTTCAGGTGAGACGGCTAGCCCGTCGTGGTCAGGAATGCTCGACAGCGAGCACGCGCATTGTGCGCGTTCCGGACGGCGTCTCGAGCGTCGCGGCGTCGCCGACCTTGGCGCCGGCGAGCGCCTTGCCGACGGGAGAGTCGATCGAGATCAGCCCGGAGCTCGGATCGGCCTCGACCTTTGGGACGAGCTTGTGGCTCAGCTGCTTGCCACTCTTCTCGTCCTTGTAGGTGACGGTCGTGCCCATGCCTGCGACGTCGCCATCGGCGGCCTCGACGATCTCTGCCGAGCGCAGCTGGTCACGCAGGCCGGCGATCTTCGCCTCGAGCATCGCCGCCTCCTCCTTGGCGGCGTGGTACTCGGCGTTCTCCTTGAGATCGCCCCACTCGCGCGCGATCTTGATGCGGGCGGCGATCTCGCGCCGGCCCTCGCCTTCGAGGCGCTCGATCTCCTCGGTCACGCGGGCGTGGGCGTCGGCTGTGAGCTTCGTCGTGTCGGCCATGAGGGCGGTAACCCTAGCGGCCCTAGCGGCGTTCTCGGCCGGATCATGTACAGTTGTACATGTACACCCGTACAGATTGAGGAGCCAGTCATGTCCCCAGCCGTCCTGCTCGTCATCGCCATCGTCTCGGAGGTGATCGGCACCGTCCTGCTGCGCGTCTCCGACGGGATGTCGAAGCTCGTGCCGTCGATCGGCATGCTCGCTGCCTACGGGGTGTCCGTCTACATGCTCGCGCTGGTGCTCAAACACCTCGACATCGGCTTCACCTACGCCGTCTGGTCGGGTGTCGGCACTGCGGCGATCACCGTCATCGGCGTCGCGGCCTGGGGGGAGCCGATGGGCGCGCTCAAGGTCCTCAGCATCGCCGCGGTGATCGCCGGCGTGATCGGGCTCAACGTGTCGGCGGCGCACTAGCGATGGCTCGCCTCAGCGCCTCGCCGGCGAGCACGGTGGAGCCGGCGCCCGAGCCGCGCGGCGCCGCCCGCCGCCGCGTGCTGCTCGACGCGACCGTTCGCGTGATCGGCCGCGGCGGCGTCGCCGCCGTCGACCATCGCGCGGTCGCCACCGAGGCCGGCGTCCCGCTCGGCTCGACGACCTACTACTTCGACTCCAAGGACGACATGGTCGCCCGCGCGCTCGAGCACGTCGCCGAGCGCGAGGCCGAGCGCCTGCGCGCCGAGTCCGAGGGCGGCGCGCTCGACGTCGGCCCCGACCTTCTGCCCGAGCGCCTCGCCGACGTCGTCATCCACGCCTGGGCTGGCGACCGCGTCACCCTGCTCGCCCAGTACGAGCTCTACCTCGAGTCGGCCCGTCGCCCCGACCTCCGCCCAGCAGCCGAGCGTTGGGACCGCGCCTACCGCGACCTCCTCCAGCACGCCCTCGAGCTACTCGGGTCCCCCGATCCACCACGCCGCGCCCGCCTCCTCTGCGCGGGCCTCGACGGCCTCCTGCTCGACCACGTCGCCACCGCCAGCGACTCCACCGAGCTCCGCTCGCTCGCGATCGAGTTGATCGAAAGAATCGCCGCGCCCTGACCGCCGGCCGAGCGAAGCATCCTTGGGCCTATGACCCGCACAATCCTTCGCTCGGCGCTTGGAGTCGTCTTAGACTGACGGCATGACGCGTGCCGAGGCAGAGCAGGAGCGGGACCGACTCACCCGCGTGCACCCAGACCGGGCCACCCATCGCTGGATGGCCCGTGCCGATGACGCCGGCGACTGGTCGGTGGTCAAGGTCGGCATCCCGCCCACAGGCCGCGTCGACCCGCTCAAGGCGACGACCGAGTCGAAGCCCCCGCAACCTGAGGATCCGCGCAGTTCGATGGCGCGCAACCTCCCGGGCACCTACCACTACTGACAATGGCCGTCGCCATACCCCAGGTGGTCTTGGATACCACCGCCATCGTTGGTGCCGGATTCGGCCGCTCCGGCCCGTTCGCGCATCTCCTGCGCGATGCGGGCGACGGACGGGTCAAAGTGATAGTGCCCGAGGTGGTGATCGGCGAGGCGGTCTTCGTGTATCGGCGAGATCTGTTCGATGTCAGGGATGCACTCGAGCGCCTTCCTCCGCTCATGCGCGCTGCGGGCTACGGGTGGGACCTGTTGCAGCGTCCGGCACTCGTGCGACGTATGGAGTCCGACCTACGCCATCGACTCGATGAAGCAGGGATTGAGATTGTCGAGGCACCGCGGATCGATGTCGACGTGCTCGTAAGACGTATCCATGAGCGCCGAAAGCCCACCAAGCAGCTGAGCGTTGACAAAACCGGGCGAGAGCTGCGCGATCAGACGGAGGGCTTTCGGGATCAGCTGGTCTGGGAGCACGTGCGGTCGGCTGCCGAGGACGGTCCAGTCGTCTTCATCTCCGACAACACCCACGACTTCGGCGTGAAGAAGTCTCGGCATGGCGGACGCGCCGACGTCCACCCGCAGCTGCTGGAGGACCTCGAAGAGGATCGTGACACCGGGCGGTCCTCTGGTCATGTCGAGCTGATGCTGAATATCGCTGCCTTCGTTGACGAGTACCTCAAGGACGAGGACATCGTCGAGGACATGCAGCACTTGCTGGATGGTGGAGCGGGAGAGCTCGCAAGCGACGAGGTGCGGCGCTTGGTCAATGAGGACGGTCTGACGATGGACAGCTTCACACCGCCAGTCGCGGTACAGGGAGATGTCGAGGAGGCCACGCTAACGGCGTTGTCGGGTCCCTTAGAGCCCAGCCTCGTTGACGTCTATCTCGAGTCAGCCGAGGGTGAGCGACGTGAGTACGGCGTGACCTTGATGCTTGTTGGCGAGGGAGCCGTGCAATGGCTCGTGAGCGCCCCGGCCCCCTGGGACTATGAGCTTTTCGCCAGCCTGGTCGAGGGCGACACCGCTGGCGGTGGTTTCATCCACGACGTAGACACCACACCTGTGCAAATCACCGTCTACGGGCGCTATCGACCCAGCGAGGACGAGTGGGTCGCGCTCGAGGTAGAGCCTGCCGAGCAGACTGCCGACGAGGCTGAACGTCGCAATCGCGAGCACGACGCGTATCTAATTGCGCGGGAACAGGATTTGGGCCTGCTCCCGTCCGATGAGGAGATCGAGTCCTTAGAGCAGGCCCACTAGGGCCGAGGATCAACCGCAGCCGGTGTTGTTGCCGCAGCTCGAGCACGTGTAGCAAGTGCCGGTGCGCTGCATCATGCCGCCGCACTGGGAGCAGGCGGGACCGAGGTCGAGACCGGTGATCTTGGCGGGGGCGGCGACCGGTGGGTCGTCGGTCAGCGCCGAGGCGGCCGGCGCCGGAGCGCTCGCCGTCGGGGCGCCGTTGCCGGCCCCGTTCCCGCCATTGGCGTTCCCACCGTTGCCGTTGGTCTTGACCGGACCAGCGGTGTCGCCGCGCAGCGCGGCCTCCTCGGCCGCCTTGCGCGCCTTGACCTCCGCGGTCATGATTCCCAGCTCCTCCTGGACGTTGACGTCAAGAAAGCGCGAGGCGAGCCAGCGCATGATGTAGTCGGGCAGCGACTTGGCGAACGGGATCTCCTGGTTGCCGGTGATCCCCTCCGGGTCGAAGCGCATGTAGGAGAACTTGCGCACGAGCGTCTCAAGCGGCACGCCGTACTGCAGCGCGATCGAGATCGACGTCGCGAACGCGTTCATCATGCCGCGCAGCGTCGAGCCCTCCTTGCCGATGTCGGTCAGGAAGATCTCGCCGACCGTGCCGTCCTCG
>Ga0190265_10000189_pt1 | contig 59274 bp, 54 predicted proteins | sample Popmic124T_FD_133135 | JGI IMG/M metagenome (GOLD analysis project Ga0190265, IMG submission 133135) | Populus adjacent soil microbial communities from riparian zone of Indian Creek, Utah, USA - 124 T | ecosystem: Environmental > Terrestrial > Soil > Riparian zone | place: USA: Utah | collected... | reverse complement strand
GGTGCTACCCGCCGGGTACGAGGTCCTACCCTCCGCGTACGGCCGATACCCTGCGGGTACGGGCTGCTACCCTCCGCGTACGCCTCGCCAGGAGCGCGTACGGCGCAGAACGGCAGGGTATGGGATCGTACCCGCCGCGTACGCTTCCTGCGCGCTGCGTACAGCGTAGAACCGTCGCGTACAGGGTACGGCCCTCGGGTATGGTGCTCTACCCGGCGCGTGCGCCTCCCGGACGCTTCTTGGACTGAGACCGGAGCGGCCTTCATAGCATCCGCGAGCGCCTCTTCGTCTAGGTTGAGCGTCGTTCTCATACTCTCCTCCCGTAGATTGCGCCTCCACCGGGTCTATTTCCGGGCTCGGGACTTGCGGGCGCCGGCCGGCTTCTTCCTGGCGGGAGCACGGCGCGTGGTGAGAGGACGGAACGGCGCCGGCAGGTCGGGCCACCACTTCACGTCGCGCAGGATGGCCTTGCGCACGAGGTCGCCGACCTCGGTCTGCAGCTCCCCGCAGTGCTCGGCGAAGTCGAGGACGGCCGCGTACCAGGCGGCTCCGAGATCGCTCCGCCCGCCGGGCAGGAGCTCCGCGAGCAGGGCGAGGAAGCGCTCGGCGTCCCGGCGGGCCCAGGCCTCCCTCGCGAGGAGCCACTGATGGACCCGCGGCTGGAGGGCGGCGGGTGCGGCGAGCGGCGCGGCGATTGTGGCGATGGCCGCCCACAGCTCGGGCGCGGGGCATTTCGGAAAGACGATGGCGACCTCGTGGGCGATCTGCCCCAGGGCTCCCTTCCGCACCGAGAGCGGCGCCCGGCGGACGAGGTCCGGGCGCCAGCCGCGGTGGATGGGCAGCGAATCCGCGAGGCCTTCTCCATAAGCCAGGATCGAGCCGGCCAGGACGAGCCCGCGCTCGTGCAGTCCCTCCCGGAAGTCGATCATCATGAGGTTGTCCGCGAGCTGGATGCGGTGCATCTCCAGGCATCCGAAGGCGTCGTCGCTCTCCAGGGCGAGGTCGCTGTCCAGGGCCGTGAAGATCCGCTCGCGGGCGCGGTCGAGCCGGCCGTGGCGGTACTCCAGATAGGCGTGCGCGGCCTCGACGAACGTGGTCGCGAGGAGATGGCAGGCCTCGCCGGGCCGGGCGCTCTCCAGGATCCCGCGGCTGCTCGCGAAGCGCTCGGCGGCCGTTTCGAGGTCGCCCTGGCGGGCGGCGGCGAGCCCCTGCTGGGTGGCGCGGTAGGACTTGCGGAAGACGAGCCTCTCCCGCAGCTCGATCCGGCCGATCACGGCGTCCATGAGGACCCGGTAGAAGACCGGCTTCGAGGGACGGACGGGCGGCGTCAGCAACCCGGCGCGGTACGCCTCGAACGTGCGCTCGGCGGTTTCGACATCCATGAAAACAGGGTGGCTCCGAGGAGGATCATAGGCTGCTCCGCCCCCATTCCGCTACACTTGCTCCCCCGTGGAAACCAAGTCCGTTGGAGATGAGCTCGTCGAGAGGATCGGCCCGTACCGGCTCGAAGCTCCCCTGGGAGCCGGGGGCATGGGCACGGTCTGGCGCGCCTGGGACGAGCGCCTGAAGCGCCAGGTCGCCATCAAGCAGGTTCTCTCCGACTCGGTCCCCAACGCCCGCGAGCGCCTGCGCCGGGAAGCCCAGGCCGCCGCCCGCCTCAACCATCCGGCCATCGTCCAGGTCTACGATCTCGTCGAGCGCGAGGACGGCGAGTGGATCGTCCTGGAGCTGGTCAACGGCCGGACGCTCCGCGGCCTGATCGACGAGGAGGGTCCCCTCGATCCCTCGCGCGCCCTCCAACTCGGCCGGGACGTCGCCGAGGGGCTCGCCGAAGCTCACGCGCATGGCATCCTCCACCGCGACCTCAAGACCTCCAACGTCATGGTGACCCCGGCGGGACGCGCCAAGATCCTCGACTTCGGCATCGCCAAGGAGATCGCGGACGGTCCTGCCGGCGACCTGTCGCTCTCGACGCCGGGCACCATCCTCGGCACGTTCCACGCCATGTCGCCCGAGCAGGCCCAGGGGCTCCGCCTCGACGCGCGCTCCGATCTCTTCTCCCTGGGCTCGCTCCTCTATGAGGCCTTGACGGGATCGCCGCCCTTCCTCGCGGGGACTCCGCGCGAGACCCTGACCCGTGTCCTGAGCTACGACCCGCCGCCGCTCGACCGCGCCCGCCCCGGCATCCCGCGCGAGCTGTCCGGCCTGGTGCGTCGGCTGCTCGAAAAGGAGCCCGCCGACCGGCCGCGGAGCGCCGCGGAGGTTGCCGGCGACCTCTCCGCCCTCCTGGGCACGCTCCCCGGGAGACCCGCCCCGGCGAAGACGGTCTCCCTCTCCGGGCATTCCGGCGAGGTGACTCTCGTGGAGGGGCTGCGGACGAACCCCCCGGCCGCGAGCGGCGCCGGCCGGCAGATCGGAGAGCGCCGCCGGCTCACCGTGGTCTGTTGCGGCCTGGTCAGCGTCGACGATGCGTCGGGCGAGATCCGTCCCCTCGACGTCGAGGCCCTGTCCGAGGCCATGACCGCGGTCCAGGCCCTGGCGGCGGAGGTCGCCGGGCAGCTCGACGGCCATCTGGGTGCGGTCCTGGGCAACCTCCTCTGGCTCTACTTCGGCTATCCCCGGGCTTACGAGGACAATGCCCAGCGCGCCGTCCGGGCGGCGCGCCTCCTCTCGGACCGCATCGAGCAGATCGGGTTGCGTCCGCAGCCCCGGCAGAGGCTCGCCGTCCGCATCGCCGTGCACACCGGTCCGGCCGTGATCAGGACCGGGCCCGGCGCAGCGGAGCAGCTCCAGCTCGGCTCGACCCTCGACCTGGCAACGGGGCTCCAGAGCGCCGTCCCCGCGCGGACCGTCGTGGCAAGCGCCGAGAGCCAGCGGCTGATTGCCCGCAGCTTCAGCACGGAGGCCCTGGCGCCGGTGCGATTGCCGGGCTTCGACGAGCCCGTCCCGCTTTACCGGGTGCTCGAAGCCGTCGATCTGAGGGAGGGGACCGGCGAGGCGCCCTCTCCCCTGGTGAGCCGCGAGCGGGAGCTCGGCCTCCTGCTCGACCGCTTCCGCCTGGCCCGCTCGGGGAACGGCCAGGCCGTGATGATCAGCGGCGAGGCCGGCATCGGCAAGTCACGCCTGCTGCGGGCCCTGCGCGAGGGGCTCGCCGATGCCGCCGATATTGCCGACGATGCGGCGTGGCTGATCGGGTACGGGTCGCCCTACACGCAGAGCTCGCCCCTCTTCCCCATCGTCGAGCTCCTGGAGCGCAGCGTCTTCGCCGCCGCGGGCACGCCGCCGGAGGAGAAGCTCGAGCGGCTCGAAGAGGTGCTTCGCCACTCCGGCCTCCCTCTCGCGGAGAACGTGCCCATCCTGGCGTCCCTCCTGTCCGTGCCCACCGCGGGGCGCTACCCGCCGCTGGGCCTGAGCCTGGACATGCAGCGCAGGAAGACGCTCGAGACCCTGGTTGCGCTGCTGGCCCAGATGGCGGAGCGCCGGCCCCAGGTCATGGTCATCGAGGATCTCCACTGGATCGATCCCTCGACCCTGGAGCTGCTGGACCTCCTGCTCGAAGAGATCCCCGCCGTGCCGCTGATGCTCGTCGTGACCTTCCGGCCCGACTTCCAGGCTGCCTGGCGGCACCGGGAGCACATCACGCAGATCGGACTCGGCCGCCTGACCGACGGGGAGGCGGAGGCCCTGATCGATCGCCTGGCCGAGCGCTCGTCCCTGAATGCCTTGCTGCCGGCCGAGGTACGGCGGCAGATCCTCGACAGGACCGACGGGGTCCCCCTGTTCATCGAGGAGCTGACCAAGGCCGTGCTCGAATCGGGCTGGGACGGGGAGAACCTGGACATCCCCTCCACGCTGGACGGCTCTCTCATGGCGCGGCTGGACCGCCTGGGAGATGCCAAGGAGGTGGCGCAGCTCGCCTCCGTCATCGGGCGGGTCTTCTCCCTCGACCTGCTGGAGGCCGTCTCGCAGCTCGAAGCCGCGGTGCTGCGCCGCGGGCTCGGCGAGCTGCTCCGGGCCGAGCTCGTCCGCCGCCGCGGGGTGGCCCAGCCGGCGCGCTACGTGTTCAAGCACGCCTTGATCCAGGACGCCGCCTACCTCTCGCTCCTGAACAGCCAGAGGCAGCAGATCCACGGCCGGATCGCCCGGGCCCTGACGGACCTCTCGCGGACTCAGGAGGTCGAGCCGGAGATCCTGGCTCATCACTTCGAAAAGGCAGGCCTGGTCCCGGAGGCCACCGTCTACCTCCAGCAGGCCGCTCTCCGCGCCCTGGGGCGCTCGGCGTACAGCGAGGCGTCCAGCCATTGCCGCAAGGCGATCGAGCTGCTGGCCTCGCCCGCTTCGCCGCCGATGCGGGAGCAGGAGCTCGCGCTCCGCTCCACGCTGGGCCTCGCCCTCGTTCCGGTGAAGGGCTACGCGTCCAAGGAGGTGGCGGAAAACGCGGCCCGGATCGAGGTGCTCTGCCGCGAGGTCGGAGACACCCCGCGGCTGATCCCGTCTCTCTACGGCCTGTGGGGCTACCATCGCCTCCGGGGGCACCGGAAGCCCACCCTGGACCTGGCCGAAGAGCTCGGCCGCCGCGCCGTGGACGGAGACGAGCACTCCTTCATCGGCTTCGCCGTACGAGGGACCACCGCGTACTACGCCGGGGACCTCCCCGCGGCCAGGATCCTTCTGGAAAAGGCAGTCTCGACCTATCGCCTGGACCTCCAGCCCCGGCTGGCGCAGGCGTACGGCGAGGACGCAGGCGTCTTGCCGCACTTCTATTACTTCTGGTGTGTGTGGCTCTGCGGCCGGCCGGACGAAGGCGCCCGGAAGAAAGACGAGTCGATGGAGATCGTCGCGGCGCTCTCCTCCTCCCCTTACGTCCTCGCCACGGGCCGTTTCTTCGAGATGACCTGGTGGCACGAGCTGCGCGAGCCCGAAGAGCTGCGGCAGGTGGCGGAGGGACTGATCGAGCTCTGCCGCGAGCAGCGGTATCCCTTCTTCCTGTCGCTGGCGACGTGCGCCTACGGGTGGGCCCTGGTGCACCGGGGAGAGGCGGAGCGCGGGCTCGCGCTGATGCAGGAGGGGTTGAAGAATTACACCGCGATCGGCACGAAGCTCGCGCGGGCATACTGGCTCTCCTATCTCGTCGAGGCGTACCTCCACGTCGGCATGATCGAAGAGGGGATGGCTGCCGTCGAGGAGGCCCTGGCCATGACGGCGACGCAGATCGACGTCTTCCACGACGCGGAGCTTCACCGCCTGCGCGGCGAGCTGCTGCTCCGGGTCCCCGATGTGGAAGGGGCCGATGCGGCTTTCCGGCAGGCGCTGGAGATCGCCCGCCGGCAGGGTGCCCTCATGTTCGAGCTGCGCACGGCAACGAGCCTGGCCCGCCTGCTCCGTGGACAAGGCCGGACCCCCGAGGCCCGGACGCTCCTCGCGGACGTGTACGGTACCTTTCAGGAGGGCTTCGCCACCCGGGACCTGAGGGAGGCCCGGGAGCTGCTGGACGAGTTGGAGATCCGCAGGTAGATTCAGTGCCCGACGTCGACCACCAGGCGCGCCGGGCTCGAAAGCTCCTGCACCCGGTAGGGGCGGCGTGAGGCGAGGCCGAGCACCCAGGTGACCTCGGCCTCGAAGTCGCAGGTCGATTCAAGCTCTTTCAGGACCGGGAGATCCAGGTGCCGCTCGCGCTCCCGCACCGTGGGCTCGCCGGCCTCGGTGTGCGCGTTCGCCGGGGTGAGGCGCACCTGGAGCCAGCTCGATCCGGCTACCTGGACCGTCTCACCGGAGCCGCACTGCACCGCCTCGTCCACGTACTCCACCCGATACCCCGGGACAGCGCTGCCCTCGAATTCGAAGACGACCCGGTCGAATCCCTGCTGGCTCGCGGCGCGGACCTCCCGCAGGAGCGCGGGATGGAGGTCCGGCCGCTGCTTCTCGCTGGCCTCCGTCGTCCCCTCGAACGGCTCCGTCCTGACCGGAGTGGACGGGGCGCAGGCGGACAGGAGGAGAAGGATCAGGAGCGCTCGCATGGCGGGAGGATAGCGCACCGGGAGGAAACCCCGCGGGCCGCAGGACAGGGGGAACCGCTTCCCAACGCCTGCTCCGGTCTGCTTCGAGTAAGATACCCGGCCATGATCGAGATCGACTTGAAGGGCAAGCGCGGGCTGGTGATGGGGGTGGCCAACGCCCGGAGCCTCGGATGGGCCATCGCCGAGCGGCTTCATGCTGCGGGGGCGGAGCTGGCGTTCAGCTACCAGGGCGAGCGCCTCAAGGAGGAGCTGGAGAAGCTCACCAGGGACAGGCCGGGCACGCGCCTCTCCCAGTGCGACGTCACCCGCGAGGAGGATCTGGAGGCCACGTTCAGCGACCTCCGGCAGGCCTGGGGCGGGCTCGACTTCGTGGTCCACTCCATCGGCTTCGCACCCCGGGCTGCCATGGACGGACGCTACATCGAGACCACCCGGCAGGACTGGCTCACCGCCCTGGACATCTCGGCCTACTCCCTGGTTGCCGTGGCCCGCCATGCCGAGCCCCTCCTCAACGAGGGCGGCTCGCTCGTGACTTTGACCTACTACGCCTCCGAGAAGGTCGTGCCCAAGTACAACGTCATGGGCATCGCCAAGAGCGCGCTGGAGGCAAGCGTCCGCTACCTGGCGTACGAGTTGGGCAAAAAACAGGTGCGGGTCAACGCCGTCTCGGCCGGCCCGGTGCGCACGGTTGCGGCGCGCAGCATCCCCGGGTTCATGAAGATGTACAACAAGGTCTCGGGCATCGCCCCGCTCGGCCGCAACGTCACCCACGAGGAGGTCGGCAACCTCGGCCTCTTCCTCCTCTCCCCTTTGTCCAGCGGCATCACCGGCGAGACCGTCTATGTCGACGCCGGCTATCACGTCATGGGGATGGAGCTCGGGGAAGAGTAGTGCAGGCGCTGATCCTCGCCGGCGGGAGCGGCACCCGCTTCTGGCCGCTGTCGCGCAAACGCCGGCCCAAGCAGCTCCTGGCCCTGGAAGGAGAGAGGAGCCTCCTCCGCGAGACCGTGGAGCGCCTCCGCCCGCTCGTCGAGCCCGAGGCGGTCTGGGTCTGCACGACCCGGATGCTCGCCGAGGATGTGCGCCGCGAGCTGCCCGATGTGCCGCCCTCGCAGATCCTCCTGGAGCCCGAGGGGCGCAACACGGCACCGGCCATCGGCTGGTCGGTCCGCTCCATGCCCGAGGAAGCCCGCCGGGACGTGGTCGTGGTCCTCCCGTCCGACCATCGGGTGGGCGACCCCGCGGCATTCCGCGACACGCTCGCCCGGGCCGCCCGCGCCGTGAAGCGGGAGGACCGGGTGATGACCCTCGGCGTCGTCCCCCGCTGGCCCGAGACCGGGTATGGATATCTGGAGCTGGAGCCCGCCCCCAAGGGAATGGATGAGGACGGCGTGCGCCGTCTCCGGCGCTTCGTGGAGAAGCCCGACCTCGCCACGGCCGAGCGCTACGTGGCCTCGGGGAACCATCTCTGGAACGCGGGCATCTTCCTGTTCCGCGGGACGACCCTGCTCGACATCCTGGCGCGCCTCCAGCCCGAGCTGTACCGGGGTCTAGAGGAGATCGCCGCGGCGCCGGGGAAGGTGACCGAGCTCTACCCCCGCCTGCCCGCCGACTCGATCGACTACGCCGTCATGGAGAAGCTGGACTCGCTCTCCACCCTGCCGCTCGACTGCGGCTGGAGCGATCTGGGCTCCTGGGCGGCGCTCGACGAGATCCTCCAGCCGGACGATCAAGGGAACACCGGGCGCGGCGACGTCCTCGCCCTGGAGTCCCGGGACAACCTGCTGTTCTCGGACGCCGGGACCATCGCCGTGCTGGGGGTGAGCGGCCTGGTGGTGGTGCGCACCGGCGACTCCGTGCTGGTGATGCCCAAGGAGCGGTCGCAGGAGGTCAAGAAGATCGTCCAGGAGCTGTCCGCGCGGGGCCGCGAGGATCTGCTTTGATCCAGCCCGCCGTGGTCGCCACCTCGGCCGGCGACCAGGGGCTCGCCGAGCTGGGCGCCCCGCTTCCTCTCGACCGGCTGGTCCCCGGAGACGGCGACTGGGAGGTGGAGATCGGCTTCGGCAAAGGGAAATACCTCCTGCGCCGCTGCCAGGAGGACCCCGGGCGCCGCTTCCTGGGGATCGAGCTGGCGGCCGAGTACTGGCGCCACTTCGTGGAGCGGGCGCGCAAGCGCGGGCTCCGCAACTGGGTGGCGCTACGCGGCGAGGCCCTCTATCTGGCTTCCACCGTCCTCCCGCCCGGGTTCGCCGCGGCGGTCCACGTCTACTTCCCCGATCCATGGCCCAAGAGCCGCCACCACAAGCGAAGGCTTTTCGATCCGGAGACGCTCGACCTCGTGATCCGTCTCGTGAAGCCGGGCGGACGCCTTCTCTTCGCCACCGATTTCCTGGAATATGGAGAGCTGGTGAAGGAGATCCTGGAAGGCTATCCCGGCATCCGGGTGGAGCGCCGCGACCGGGTCTGGGACGAGGGCCCGCGCACCCACTATGAAGCGAAGTACATTGCCGAGGGGCGGCCGATCCTGCGCCTGGAGATCACGCGCGAAGAGGAGACCGTACTGCTCCATCCGCGGGGAGCGCCCGGCGTCCTGGCCGCGACATTCCAGGAGGAAGATTGATGGAGCCCGAGACTCCCGAGCGCCCGCGGATGAGCTGGGGCTCCCGGCTGACCCTGATCCTCGGCATCCTCGCCGGTCCGCTCTACGTGGCCTGGATCGCTGGCATCGAAGGCCGGCGGATCTGGGTGATCGTGGGGCTCGTGGTCCTGGTCGCGGGGTGCGCGGCGCTGGCGCACCGTCTGATGGCGATGACAAGAAAGTGAGGTCCCCCATGACCCGAATCCTCCCCCTCCTCGCGCTCGCGCTCGCCCTGCCGGTCCAGGGCGAGGCTCCCCGGCAGGTGCGCCGGTACACGATCGACCAGCTCCTCGCGACCACGGTCTTCCAGGGCGACTCGATCTCCCCGGATGGTCGCAAGATCCTGGTGAGCAGCAATCAGACCGGGGTCTTCAACGCCTTCGCTGTCCCGGTCGACGGCGGAGCGCCGGTCCAGCTCACTGACTCCAAGGTCAACGCGATCCGGGTCCTCGGCTGGTTCCCCCGGGACGAGCGCTTCCTCTACGTGAGCGACCAGGGGGGCGACGAGCGGACGCACCTCTACGTGCAGTCGCCGGACGGGAAGGTCCGCGACCTGACGCCGGGCGACAAGCTCAAGGCCGAGCTCATGGGCTGGTCGCCGGACGACCGCTCCTTCTTCTTCCGGTCCAACGAGCGCGACCCGAGCCTCTTCGACGTCTATGAGATGACGCTCGACGGGTACGAGCGCAAGCTCCTGTTCACCAACCCGGGCGGCTTCATTCCGGTCGGCGTCTCGCCCGACCGCCGTTACGTCGCGCTCGGGAAGGCGCAGAGCACGATCGACAACGATGTCCATCTGCACGACCGTACGTCCGGCAAGACCGCGCTCCTCACCCCCGACGAGCAGCCCGGCGCCGAGGTGGACAACGCCTTCCAGACCTTCAGCCCGGACGGCTCGAGCCTCTACTACACGACCGACCAGGGGGCGGAGTTCAAGCGCCTGATGCGCTACGACCTGACCGCGGACCTGACCGCGGGCCGGCGCGAGGAGGTGCTGCGCCCCGACTGGGACGTGGCCGGGGCCGGCTTCCTGCGCTCGGGCAAGCACCTGATGGTCGCGGTCAACGCCGACTCCCGCATGGAGATCCGCGTCTTCGAGGTGCCGGGCATGCGCCCCCTGGAGCTGCCGCGCGTGCCGGACGCGTCGTTGGCCAACGTCGAGATCTCCCGCGACGGCCGCTGGATGGCCTACTACGCCGAATCCGGCAGCACGCCGGCCAACCTTTACGTCCGCGACCTCCAGACCGGCAAGGACCGCCAGCTCACGCGCAGCCTCGGCCCGGACATCGACCCGGCCGACCTGGTCACGGGCGAGGTCGTCCGCTTCAAGTCCTACGACGGCGTCGAGATCCCCGGCATCCTCTACAAGCCGCACCAGGCCTCGCCCACGGGACGGGTGCCGGCCGTGGTCAGGGTGCACGGCGGCCCGGGCGGCCAGGCCGAGGTCGACTACCACCCCATGATCCAGTACCTGGTGAACCACGGCTACGCCGTCTTCGACATCAACAACCGGGGCAGCAGCGGCTACGGCAAGACCTTCTATGCGATGGACGACCGCAAGCACGGCGACGCGGACCTGGACGACTGCGTCGCGAGCAAGAAGATGCTCGCCGCGACCGGCTGGATCGATCCGGACAGGATCGGCATCTATGGCGCCAGCTATGGCGGCTACATGGTGCTTGCCGCGCTGGCCTTCCGTCCGCGCGAGTTCGCCGCGGGGGTTGACATCTACGGGATCTCCAACTGGAAGCGGACCATGGAGAGCATCCCGGCCTGGTGGGGCGCGATGCGCGATGCGCTCATCCGGGAGATCGGCGACCCGGAAAAGGATGCCGAGGCCCTGCTGCGGAAGTCGCCCCTCTTCCACGCCGACAGGATCGAGAGGCCGCTCCTCGTCCTCCAGGGGGAGAACGATCCGCGGGTCCTCAAGCGGGAGTCGGATTCGATCGTCGAGGCGGTGAAGAAGAGGGGTGTCCCGGTGGAGTACGTCGTCTTCGAGAACGAGGGGCACGGCTTCAGCCGCAAGGAGAGCCAGAAGAAGGCTTACGAGGCCGTGCTGGCCTTTCTGGACAAGTACCTCAAGTGATCCGGGATAGCCCGGCTGGGGTGGGCTGGCCTCGGAGCACCCCCTCCTAACCTCCCCCGGAGCCAACCCACCACCTCTCCGGGAATAGGCGCTAACTTTGCCGCTGTAGGGGTTCTTTCCCTGGGAGCGCCGGCATCCTTGCCGGCCTTCCTCGCTGGGGAAGGCCTCCCCATCGGGGCAACGGGCCGCGACCTGAGGGTATGAGGTCATACCCTCAGAGTGGGCTTCAGCCCCTTTGGGGGCGAGGCGTACGCGCAGGGTAGGAAGGCCTGCTCTGCGCGTACGAGGCACAACTTGCGCGGGCAAGTCCTGAGCTTCGGGTACGAAGCCCTACCCGTCGGATACGAGGCGTCCCCGCCGCGTGCGGGCCGTGCGCGCCGGGTAGGAGGCCGTACCCGTTGTGGACAGGTCAGCTGCGGCGGGTGCGCGTCGTACGAGCTGGGGCCGGGCCATCCGCGCCGGGGGCGGGCCGTCCCGGGTGCGGACTCGTCATGAGCAGCGGGTACGAGGTATTCCGCCCAGGGGCAGAACGTCCCGAGCGACGGAATCCTGCAGCCCTACCCTTTGGGAAGGGAAAGAGGCCGGCAAGGATGTCGGCGCTCCCAGGGAAAGAGCTGCAAGCTGTTCTAAGTTAGCGCCTATGCCCTCTCCGGGAGAGGGGGCCGGGGGGGGGGTGAGGACCTCGGACTTGCGATAGGCTCCTCCCGTGCTGAAGCGCCTCGCCTATCTTTGGCCCTATCTCCGCAACCACCGCCGCAAGCTCGTGCTCGGGCTGCTCTCGATTCTGGTGTCGGTGGCCGTGGGCATGGCCAACCCTCTCCTGGTCGGGCAGGCGATCGACTCGCTCGCGGCCGAGGTGACGTGGCAGGCCCTGCTTACCTATGCCGGCCTGATCCTGGCCGTCTCCCTGGTCCAGGGAGTTTTCAGCTATCTCCAGCGGATGCTCCTGGTGGGCATGAGCCGGGACATCGAGCTCGAGATCCGCAACGAGTACTTCGCCCACCTGGAGCGGCAGCCGCCGGCCTTCTTCCATGACCATCCCACCGGCGATCTCATGGCCCGGGCCACGAACGACCTCCAGGCCGTGCGGATGCTCTGCGGCCCGGCCATCATGTACAGCAGCAATACCGTCTTCGCCGGAGCCGGCGCGCTGTTCTTCATGGCCCGCATCCATCCCGGCCTGACGCTGCTCGCGCTCTGCACCATGCCGGTGGTCGCGGGGGTCACGCAGATCTTCGGCCAGCGCATCCATGGCCTCTTCACCCAGGTCCAGGAGAAGTTCTCGGACATCTCCGCCCGGGTGCAGGAGAACATGGCCGGCGCGCGGGTGGTGAGGGCCTATGCCCAGGAGGAGCGGGAGAAGGCCGAGTTCGAACAGTTCAACCAGAGATACCTGGAGAAGAACCGCCGCCTGATCGGCTGGACGGTCTCCTTCTTTCCGCTGCTCCAGGGGCTGATCGGGCTGGGCTTCGTGGCCGTGCTCTGGTACGGGGGCAACCTGGTCCTCCGCCGCACCATCACGGTGGGCGAGTTCGTGACCTTCAACTTCTTCCTGGGCAAGCTGGTCTGGCCGATGATCGCCATCGGCTGGGTAATCAACCTGGCGCAGCGGGGCACGGCCTCCCTGGCCCGCATTCGCGAGGTCCTGGACCAGCCGCCGGCGATCCGGGACGAGGAGCGGTTGATCGATCCCGGGCCCAACTCTCTCTCCCCCAGCCTTGGGGGAGAGGGCCGGGGAGAGGGGGAATGGGATCAACCGATCCGCGGATCGGTCCGCTTCGACCGGCTGACCTTTTCCTACCGCGAGGGGGGCGAGCCGGTCCTCCAGGATGTGGGCTTCCAGGTGGCGGCGGGGCAGACCGTGGCGCTCGTCGGCCGCACGGGCTCGGGCAAGAGCACGGTCCTCTCCCTGATCCCCCGGCTGAACGACCCGCCCGAGGGGACCCTGTTCGTGGACGGCATCGACGTCCGCCGGCTGCCCCTGGCGCGGGTGCGGTCGGCCATCGGCATGGTGCCCCAGGAGACCTTTCTCTTCTCGGCCACGATTCGGGACAACATCACTTTCGGCAGGCCGGAGGCCGCCGAGGAAGAGGTCCGGGAGGCGGCGCGGCTCGCCAGCCTGGAGACCGACCTCGTCCTTTTCCCGCAAGGGCTGGACACGATGGTGGGTGAGCGCGGCATCACTCTCTCCGGGGGTCAGAAGCAGCGCGTGGCCCTGGCCCGCGCCCTGCTGCGCAAACCCCGTCTCCTGCTGCTCGACGACTGCCTGTCCGCGGTGGACACGCAGACCGAGGAGCAGATCCTCCACAACCTGCGCACGGTCTTCGAGGGGCGCACGGTCTTCCTGGTCTCGCACCGGATCTCGACGGTCAAGGACGCCGACCTGATCCTGGTCCTCGACGAGGGGAGGATCGTCGAGCGCGGCACCCACGAGCAGCTCATCGCCACCGGCGGTCTCTACGCCGACCTTCACCAGCGCCAGCTCCTGGAGGAAGAGCTGGCTGCCGTTTGATCGGAGGAAAGACCATGCGAGTCGTGATCACCGGCGGTTCGGGTTTGATTGGAGGGGCGCTCGCGCGGCATCTGGGCTCGGCGGGCTATGACGCGGTCATCCTGACCCGCAGCATGAGCCGGGTGGGGCCGCTGGCCCCCGGCGTGCGCGCGCAGGAGTGGGACGGCCTCACCTCCAAGGGTTGGGTCCATCTCCTCGACGAGGAGACCTACATCGTCCACCTCGCGGGCGAGAGCATCGCCTCGGGGCGCTGGACCGAGGAGCGGAAGCGCCGCATCCGGGAGAGCCGCCTGCTCTCCGGCAAGGCCGTGGCCGAGGCCATCCGCCAGGCATCGCGCCAGCCCAGGGCGCTGCTCCAGGCCTCGGCCGTGGGCTACTACGGGCCGCGCGGCGACGAGGAGATCCTGGAGGGGCAGCCCCCGGGCCGGGGCTTCCTGGCCGACGTTTCGGTCGACTGGGAGGCCTCCACGGTCGAGGTCGAGTCGATGGGCGTCCGCAGGGTCCTGCTGCGCACGGGCGTGGTGCTGGCGAAGGAGGGCGGCGCCCTTCCCCGCATGGCCATGCCCTTCCGCCTGCTGGCCGGCGCCCCGCTGGGCAGCGGCCGGCAGTGGCTCCCGTGGATCCACATCGCCGACGAGGTCGGGGCGATCCGCTTCCTCCTGGAGAGGGACGACTCCCAGGGGCCGTTCAACCTCGTCGCTCCGAAGCCGGTGACCAACCGGGAGCTCGGCGACGTGCTGGAGAGGGTGCTGCGGCGGCCGAGCCCCCTGCAGGCCCTCGGGCTCGGGGTGCCGGAGCCGGTCTTCCGGGTCATGCTGGGGGAGATGGCCGACGCCTTGCTCCACAGCCAGCGCGTGATCCCGTCGCGCCTGCTCCAGCTCGGATACGTCTTCCGCTTCCCGGACATCGACTCCGCGCTGCGGGACCTCTTCAAGGATTAGGAAGATGGCCGAGGCGATCCGTCAGGGGGACATCCCGGGGGTGCAGCTCCGCCGCAGGCAGGGGCTGGCGATCCCTCCCGGAGAAGCCTGGCTCTGGCTCTCCGAGCCGGACCGGCTGGCCCTCTGGCTCGCCGGCGGAGCGGATCTGAACGATGAGGAGCTTCTCCTGACCGGGGAGGGCTTCCGGGAGCGGGGGAGGACGATCGAGATCGTCCCGCCGAAGCTCTGGGTGCTCGCCTTCGAGCGTCTCGACTCCGGCTGGCCGTCCGCCACCCGCCTGACCCTGAGGGTCCACGGGACTCCTGCGGGCAGCGAGGTCGACGTCCTCCAGGACGGTTTCCAGCGGCTCCCTCTGTCCACCTGCCTCACCGTCTGGGAGACCTACCGCCGCCGCTGGCGCGACGCCCTGTCCAGACTGGCCGAAGTGGCGGCGCCGGTCGCCTGAACCTCACCCCCTGTCCCCCTCTCCCCTCTCCCACCCTGTCCCCCGCCGGGAGAGGGGGAACGTAGCTCAGGCCATCTTGCCTTCGTCGCGGGCACGGCTGCCTCAGAATCGTTCCCCCTCTCCCGGGGTCGGGTGGAAGGGAGATGGGAGAGGGGGACAGGGGGTGAGGTCAAACAAAAAGGCCCCGGTCGCGAGACCGGGGCCTTCGTGCTTCAGCGAGAGGCTTCGACTAGAAGCGGAAGCCCAGCGACAGGCGGAACATACGCGGCTGCTGGTAGTGCAGCTCGTTCGTCGCCTTGCCGAAGTTCGTACCCTTCCGCCAGTGCACGCCTTCGATCGGCTCCGTGGTGAAGGGGTCGAACCGCTGCAGGCCGGCGGTGGTGGTCGCGTCCTGGACCGCCGTGTTCACGAAGCCGACGCCTTGCTCGTCGAAGAGGTTGAGCACCTCGGGCTGGAGGTAGATCTCGAGCTCCTTGCCGAAGGTGTTGAAGGTGAAGCCGTAGTTGAACGAGAGGTCCGTCGCCGAGAGGTCATCGGTGCGGAACGCGTCCCGGTCGGTGAAGAAGTAGGCGACGCTTGCCGGCGGGATGGCATAGCCGGGGTTTACGACGCCGGTGGGGTTCGTCGTGGCGCTGAACCTCGTGTCCACGCCACCCACGGCGCCGTAGGGCGTGCCCGAAGCATAGCTCTGCAACAGGCTCACGTTGAGGTTGTGCCGGTCGGTGGTGAAGATGTTGTAGACCGCCCAGAGCCGTGCCCGGTGGCGCTGGTCGACGCCCAGGTCGCCGCGCGGATTGTTCCAGGACAGGTCCTTGTACTCGGGGAACTGGAGGATGCCCGAGGCCACCGGGCCGTTGGGCTGGGTCTCGCCGTCGAAGTTGCCCCGCGAGTGGGACCAGGTGTAGTTGCCGCCGAAGAACCAGCGGTCGGACGGGCGGACCTGGATCTGGGTGTGGATGCCGTCGTAGACGCGCTCCAGCAGGCTGTCCTCGTTTTCGATGAACGTGATGTTGGCGCGCTGGCCCGAGGGGGTGACGGTGCTGCCGGTCCCGAGGTCGGTCCGGTTGACGTAGAAGTCATGCCCCTCGCGGTGCACGTAGTCGGCGCGGAAGATGCCCTTGGTGCCCAGGCGCTTGGCGGCGCCGAGGACGTACTCGGTGGTGCTCGGCGACAGGAGAGAGCCGTTGATCACCGTGGTGGCGCCGGGGATGTTCAGCGAGCGCAGGTTGGTCGTGTTGTTGACGCCGCCCTCGGAGTCGAACCAGTTGAAGATCGCGGCCAGGGCCTCTTCCGGGCCGAGCAGGTTGGGCGCGTTGGGGTCCGCGTTGATCGACGGGCCGCGCCAGAACCAGGTGATCGCAGCCGGGTTGCCGCCCTGGGCCGTTCCGTTGGCCTGGGTGCTGGCGAGGGCAGCCACGTACTCGGCGTAGCTCGCGTTGAAGATCCAGTCGCCGTCCCCCTTCGGGTCGAAGGTGGCCGACAGGCGCGGGCTCAGCTTGCTGTCGTCGGCGACCTTCTGCCTGGAAGCGTCCTCGCCGTCGTTCTGGTCGTAGCGCAGGCCGAGGTTGAAGCTCCAGTGGTCGTTGAAGCGCCAGCGGTCGTTGACGAAGAAGGAGTTGGTGACGAAGCTCGTCCCCAGGCTGCTCTCCAGGATGGGGTTGTACTGGATGAAGGTGGAGGTGCTGCCGCTGATGAGCTGCGGGAACAGCTCGCCGTTGCGCAGGATCGTGTTGGAGATGAGGATGCGGAAGTCGCTGCCCGACTGGTGGTTGTCGGCGGCGCGGATGTCCTCGAAGGTGTCGTAGCCGAACGCGACGTCATGCGAGCCGAGGCTGTCGGTCGACAGGAACCAGGAGGCCTTGGCGAGCATGTTCTCGTTGTCGCGCTCCTCCGGCCGGCAGACGCCGCAGAAGGTGGGGCTCCACCAGCGCTCGCCGGTGACGCTGTCCACCAGAAGCGTGCCGAAGATCCGGTCGGTGAACTTGGAGCCCGCGTTCTCGAACGTGAACTCGCGCTCCGAGTACTGCGCCTCGATGAAGAAGTTCTCCGTGAGGACGCCGGAATAGTTGAACGCCGTCAGCTCCTGGGGCAGGCTGCGGTCGTTGATGCTGCGCGTGTCGAGGATCGTGCCGAAGAAGTTGCCCAGCTCGTCCTCGTCGATCTTGATGTAGGAGCCGGTGAGCCGGTGGCCGGTCAACGGCGACAGGGTCAGCTTGCCCTCGTAGCGCTGCTGGTCCTGGCCCCGGTCGAACGACTCCAGGGTGCGGGTGGTCTGGCCGGTGGTGAGCTGCTCGAAGTCGCGGCCGGCGAGGAAGTACCAGACCTTGTCTTTCCAGATCCAGCCGCCGAGGGTGGCCTCGTAGCGGTTGTTGATCTCGTCGGTCTGCTCCCGGGTCAGCGGCGTGGCCGATTCCCAGTCCTGGTTGGTGAGGCTGTCGCGGAAGGTGCCGTGGATCTCGTTGCCGCCAGACTTGGTGATCGTGTTGACGACGCCGCCGGCGAAGCGGCCGTACTCGGCCGAGACGCCCGACACCGAGGTCGTGGTCTCCTCGACGGCATCCTCGATAAACAGGTCGAACGGTTGGCCGCGCAGGTTCTCCGTGATCACCACCCCGTTGACCAGGAAGAGGTTCTCGTAAGACTGCGAGCCCGAGATGCTGATGCCGCCGTTGCGGGCGTTCGAGGCCGGGCCGCTCGCCGATGCGCCGGGAGTCAGCAGCACCGTCTCACGGATGTTGCGCTCCATGGGGAGCTGCTCGACGAACTCCTTCTCGTAAGTCGTTGCCGCCGTGGCCGACGTGGAGATCGTCTCGTAGGTGCCGGTGACGACGATTTCCTCGCTCACCGAGGCCTGCGCCATCTCGACGTCGATCCGGGTCGTCTGCTGGGCCGAGATCTTGACCGTCTGCTGCGGCGACAGGAACCCCTCGAGCTCGTAGGAGATCGAGTAGTCGCCGGGCGGCAGGAGCGGGACGTTGTAGTCGCCGCTCTCGCTCGTGGTCACGGTCCGGGTTCCCTGCAGCGCCGGCGATGTGACGGACACGAGGACGCCCGGCAGCGCCGAGCCGTCCTGCGCCGACACCTTGCCCGACAGGACGCCGGTCGGGATGCCCTGGGACAGCACGGGGAGCGCCAGCAGCAGGGCGCACATCGCGCTCAGGACCAAGGTTCTGACTCTCATGTTTGGGGACTCCTTTCGAGTCATGCTCCCCGTGTCATCAGGGGAGCGGTTCTATCTCACGTTCACATGGGAGTCTGTGCGCCGCAGCGACTGCCAGATCTCCCTCCCCATCGGCGCCCGGGGCGGGCGCCTGATCACAGGTATCCAAGCAACATGGATGTGGCAATTGTCATGCCGGAGTGACGCCCTTGTCAATCTGGAAAGAGATCCTTTCCGCTCAAGGACTTGGCAGATATATATCCGGCGGCGGGATGCCCTCCGCGTCCGGAGTTTTGAATTCAGTCCAAAAATCCGGATTCAGTTTCCAGGAGAGCCCCAGAGCTCCCTCAGCGCCGAGGCGACCGGATCGCGCAGCGGAGGCGGGGTGTAGACCCGGTAGCGGTCGATCCGCGACAGGTGGCGGATGAACTGGCTGGCCCGCTCCATGGGCTCCAGGGAGCCGTCCCAGAGCCGGACGAGCACGCGGCTGCGGCCCATGCGGTGGGGGTCCTTGGCGGAGTTGGAGAGGAGGAGGTTGCCCGCGCCGAAGCGCTCCATCAGGTCCGGCACGAGGGCCTCGAAGCGTTCCTTCTCTTCCGGGGGCAGGTGCTCGCGGGTCTCGAAAGCCACGGGGAAGTGCTCGCGCTCGACCACGGCGCGGGCGTGGAGGCTCCCCGAGGCGCGCATCGCCGACCAGACCGAGACGTCGTCCTGGGCCAGGAACGCGTCCGGGTTCGAGGCCCAGAGGGCGCCGGTCTCCTTCATCCACTCGTTCAGGTGGAGCTCCAGCGCCTTGCCCGTGGCGTTGAAGTAGACCTGGGTAAACATGTAGTAGCGGGCCATCACCAGGGCTTCGAGGGCGTGGATCCCGCCCTCCTCGATGCCGATCCCCCACTCGCCCGTGAGCGGGTCGGCCAGGGGGAGCACGGTGTCGAGCAGCCGCTCCAGGTCGAAGGTGCCGTAGCGCACGCCGCAGTAGAGGCTGTCGCGCAGCAGGTAGTCCATCTTGTCGACGTCGAGCTCGCCGGAGACCACCTGGGAGAGCAGCCGCTCGGTGGGGCTGCCGCCGCCGTGGAGGAGGCGGGCCACGTCCGCGGTCCCGATCCCTTCGCCGTGGCGCGCGAAGACCGTCTCGACCTCCGGCGTGGAGAGCAGCCGCCGGGTCATCTCCTCGTGGTCGATCCCGCCCTCGAACAGCTCCTCGGCCGAGTGGCTGAATGGAGCGTGGCCCACGTCGTGGAGCAGGGCGGCGGCGCGCACGAGGCGGCGCTTCGGGCTTTTCGGTCCGGAAGGGAGCAGGCCCTCCCCCTTCGAGCACAGCGCGTCGTAGAGCCGGCCGGCCAGGTGCATGGCCCCGATCACGTGGCTGAAGCGGCTGTGCTCGGCGCCGGGGAAGACCAGGAAGGTGAAGCCGAGCTGGTGGATGAAGCGCAGGCGCTGGACCGGCCGGCTGTTGATCAGCGCGGTCTCCAGGGCGTCGGCGCGGATGAAGCCGTGGACCGGGTCGCGGATGGACAGCAAGCTGGGCGGCCGGCTCAATTGTGGTTGTGGTCGCCGGCGGCCAGGTGCCGCCAGGGGCGCAGCAGGTCGAGGACCTGCTGGCGGTTGCGCAGGATCGTCAGGATGGACAGGCCGCGCTCGGGCAGGGGCTGCTGCAGGAGCTTCAGCTTGCGCAGGGGGGGCAGGTCGAGCCCCGCGGCCACGCGGTTGACCAGCTCCTCGAAACCGCACTCGCCGGCCAGCTCCTCGACCTCGTGGCTGCCGAGGGGGAAGCGCTCCCCGGTCTGCTCGGCCACGTGGCGCAGCAGCTCGGTCATGGCCTTGCGCACGGCCATGATCCCGGCGTCGTGCTCGTTGAGCCAGGGCTCCTCGACCGGGCGGACCTCGGCCAGGCGGTAGGGCTCGCCCGCGATCTCGCGCTCCAGCTCGAAGCGGAAGTCGCCGACCAGCAGGATCTGGGTGCGGCCGTCGGGGAGGGTTTCGACGTCCACCAGCCGGCCGGCGGTGCCGCCGGAGTAGACGGCGGGGCGGCCGTCGTAGCTCTGGCTCCAGCCGGGCTTGAGCAGGACGATCCCGATCCAGCGCGCGTCCTCCTCCGGGTTCTCCCGGTCGATCAGGTCCTGGACCATGCGCAGGTAGCGCGGCTCCTCCACGAGCAGCTTCAGCTCCGTGCGCGGGAAGTGGACCACGTCCGGGAGCGGGAAGAGGGGGAGGCGGGTGACGGAAAGGTGACCTCCGGCCATGAGTAGATGATACCGAAAACCCGGTCCGTGGCAGAATGCCTGTCATGCGAAGGCCTGCCTTTTTCGCCCTCTTCCTGGCCGCCTGCCTCCCCCTGGCTGCCCAGGTCCCGGCCGATGCCGCCGGTGATGCCGCCTGGGCCCGCCGTTCGGAGGGGCGCCAGGGCGACCGCGCCGCGCCGGGACCCATCAACGAGGCCATCGCCGCCTACGAGCGGGCGGTCAAGGAGCAGCCCGACAACCTGGAGGCCTACGGGAAGCTGCTGCGCGCCCTGCACTACAAGGGGGACTACGCGGTCCTCACCAAGGAGGGCAAGCAGCAGGTCTTCGGCCGCGGCCGCGACGTCGTCGAGGCCGCCCTCGACCGCATCGCCCGCCGGATCGGCGGGACAGCCGGGCGCAAGAAGCTGGACGACCTGCCGCCGCCGCAGGTGGCGAAGCTGGCCAAGGGCATCCCCGAGGCACCGCACATCTTCCTCTGGGGGGCGATCCACTGGGGCCTGTGGGGCGACGTCTATGGCCGGATGGCCGCGGCCCGACAGGGGGTGGGGGAGAAGATCCGGCGCTATGGCGAGGTGGCCGTTGCCCTGGACGAGCGCTTCGAGAAGGCCGGCGGCCACCGTCTCCTCGGGCGGCTCCACACCCTGGCGCCGAAGATTCCGTTCGTCACCGGCTGGGTGGACCGCGACGCTGCCGTCACCCACCTGCGCCGGGCCGTGGCCCTGGCCCCGGACGACCTCTACAACCAGGTCTACCTGGCCGACGCCCTTCTCCAGCACCACTCGGAGAAGGCGGCCGAGGCGAAGGAGATCCTGCGCAGGGTGGTGCAGAAGAAGCCGGACCCGGCCAGGGTAGTGGAGGACGAGCGGGCCCTGGCCGAGGCGCGGCAGCTCCTCGGCGGGCGGTAGGGGCTGATGGCCCCGGACCAGGAGCAGGCGGCGAGAGACGCGCCGGGGGTGGCGATCGCGGCGGCTGCATTCCTGGTCGTGCTCAAGGCCGCGGGGGCCTGGATCACCGGCTCCCTGGCGTTGTTCTCGGCCGCGCTCGACTCCCTGATCGACGTCTTCGTGTCGGCGGCCAACTGGGTGGTGGTGCGGCGCAGTGCCGCCCCGCCCGACGCCGAGCACGCGTACGGACACGGCAAGTTCGAGAACCTGGCGGCGCTCGGGCAGGGGCTGTTCCTGGCGGGGGGCGCGGCCGCCCTGGTGGCGACCGGCGTCCGCCGTCTCGCTTCCGGAGAGGCTCCGCGGGAGACGGGTCTCGGCATGGGGGTGCTGGCCGTCTCCATGGCCGTGAGCTTCCTCGTGGCCCGGCACCTCCGGCGGGCCGCCCGGGCGGTGGAGAGCCCGGCGCTGGAGGCCGACAGCCTCCACTACGCCACCGACCTCTGGGTGAACGGCGCGGCGCTCGCAGCCCTCGGAGTGGTGGCCTGGACCGGCTGGGCTCCGGCCGATTCCCTGGTGGCGCTGGGGGTGGCGGTCTACGTCTTCCGCGCTGCGGCTGTCCTGATCCTGGACGCCCTGAGAGTGCTCTCCGACCGTGCTCTACCCGAAGAGGAACTGCGGCGCATCCGCGCGGTGGTGGAGTCCTTCCGCGCCGAAGGGGTGATCGGGATGCACGACCTCAAAACCCGGCGCGGCGGCGGCCAGCGCTTCATCGAGCTCCACCTGGAGATCCCCCGCTCCACCTCCTTCGAGGACGCCCACGACCTGATGGTGAGGGTCCTCCGCGCCATCGAGCGCGAGCTGCCGCGCTCCAAGGTCTTCGTGCACGGGGACCCGGTCTAGGGGATCAGCGGAGCCGGAGGCCGCACTTCTCAGATGCTCCCCGACCACCCGATCCGCTCCACGGCGGGCTCCGTGGGCAGCCGGGCGAGCAGGTCGCTGACCGTGGCGCCGTCGGGCGGGACCGGGAGGTCCGGGGCAATCTCGGAGAGCGGCTCCAGCACGAAGCGGCGCTCGCGCAGGCGGGGGTGGGGAAGGGTCAGCTCCGGGGAGGCGGATTGAAGGGATCCGTAGAGCAGCAGGTCCACGTCCAGAGGCCGGGGGCCGAAGCGCTCGCCCCGGAGGCGGCCGGCGGCGAGCTCCAGCGCCTTGGCGAGCGCCAGCAGCTCCCCGGGCTTCAGGGAGGTGTGCGCCAGCACGGCGGTGTTCAGGTAGTCGGGCTGGGGGACGGGAGAGACCGGGACGCTCCGGTAGAGGGAGGCGACCAGCAGGCCGCCCAGGATGGACTCGAGCTGCCGGAGCGTCAGGACCAGGGTCTCTTCGACGGAGCCCGTTTTTCCGGAGAAGGGACGGGGGAGGTTCCCGCCGAGCGCCAGCGCGACCGGGACGGGCTGGCGGACCGCCTCAGGCCTCGTCGTCGAGCTCCTCTTCCTCCACGTCGTCGAGGTCTCCGTCCTCGAGGTCCGGGCCGACCATCTCGTCGTCGCCGATGTCGGCGATCGGCTCGTCTTCCTCGATCTCGACGGCCTTGACGACCTCGGCCTTGCGCTTGCGGCGCGTGGACTGCCCGACCACGGCGGTCTCGCCCTGGCCCGCGTCCTTCTGGTTGGCCCCGCACTTGGGACAGACGGGCTCGGGCTTGCCCAGGTCGTAGAACTTCGTCCCGCAGCTAAAGCAGTCGTACTTGGTTCCCAGCTTCAGTTCTGGCATCGCGGTTGTCCCCGTCCTATCCCCGTTCAGACCCCGTTCAGAGGGCCTCGTTTCAGAGGGCCGCGAAGCTAGCACCCATGGGCGGGACTGTCAACGGCGCTCGCCAGGCGCTTGTCGGGGAAGAAGGGGGACGGTACGATGGTTCTTTCCTGTGGTGCGAGGGCCGTGCCCCTCTCAGACGTCCGATCACCGGTCCGTTAACCGGTCCGATACCGTCCCAGGGCTCCCGATATGAAGTCCATGAAGAAGATTGTCCTGACGCTCGCGATGCTGGCCTTTGCCATGCCTTCTCTCGCGGCCCCCAAGGTGCCCGACCCCTCGGCCCCCGGCCTCTCCGGCACCCAGCGGCTGCAGGCCCTCCTCGACCGTGTCCGCCTGGAGCAGCAGAAGCTCAAGACCCTGGAGGCCCGCTTCGTCCAGCACCAGGAGAGCTCGCTCCTGGCCGCGCCCGAGGAGTCCAACGGGGTCTTCTCCTATGCCGCGCCCGACCGCGTGCGCTGGGAGTACCAGGAGCCCAGCCCCATCACCGTCGTGATCCAGGGCGAGCAGATGACCACCTGGTACCGCGACCTCAAGCGCGCCGACCTGGTCAAGGTGGGCCGCTACTCGAACCAGGTGCTCAAATACCTGGGCGCCAGCGGCAACATGCAGACGCTGGTCGACTACTTCACGGTCAAGCTCTCCATGCCGGCGAAGAAGGGTGACCCCTACCGCCTGGAGCTGATCCCGCGTTACCCCCGCATCGCCAAGCGGCTCAAGTCGATGACCATCTGGATCGACGACGAGCTCTTCTTCCCGACCCGGATGAAGTACGTCGAGGCCGACGGCGACACCACGGACTACGAGTTCCGCGACCTCAAGAAGAACGCCCCCATCCCCGCGGACCGCTTCGTGCTGAAGCTCCCCAAGGAGGTCCAGACCCGGACCATCGACCTGGGAGAAGGGAAGCAGGGCAAGGAGCCCAACGCGCCGAGACAGCGGCCGTGAGCTGACCTCGTGCCTCTCTCCTTCCAAATCCTCTCCACCGCCGGCTCCATCTCGGGTAGGGCCCGCCGGGGGCGTCTGACCACGCCGCACGGCACGGTCGAGACCCCGGCGTTCATGCCCGTGGGCACCCTGGGCGCGGTCAAGGGGACCACCCCCCAGGAGCTGGCCGCGGCCGGCGCCTCGGTCATGCTGTCCAACCTCTACCATCTGGCCCTGCGGCCGGGGGTGGACACGGTCGAGCGCCTGGGCGGCATCCACGCCTTCACCGGATGGAACGGACCGATCCTCACGGACAGCGGCGGCTTCCAGGTCTTCAGCCTGCAGGGGCTGCGCAAGGTGGACGACGGCGGGGTCTCCTTCCGCAGCCACCTGGACGGCTCCCCCCTGCGCTTCACTCCCGAAGGCGTCGTGAATCTTCAGGAGAGGATGGGCGTAGATATAGCCATGGTGCTCGACGAGTGCCCGCCCTGGCCGATCGAGCGCGATGCCGCCGAAGCCTCCTGGCGCCGGACCCTCGCCTGGGCGCGCCGCGCCCGGGAAGCCTGGAACGGGGAGAGGGCAGGAGGGCTGTTCGGCATCGTCCAGGGGAGCGTCTTCCCGGACCTCCGCCAGCAGGCGGCCGAGGAGCTTGCGCAGGTGGGCTTCGACGGCTACGCCATCGGCGGGGTGAGCGTGGGCGAGCCCGACCACGACCGCCGCGCCGTGGTCGAGTGGACCGCCCCGGCGCTCCCCGGGGACAGGCCGCGCTACCTCATGGGCGTGGGCTACCCGGAGGACATCCTCCACGCCGTCTCCCAGGGGATTGATCTCTTCGACTGCGTGCTGCCGGCGCGCAACGCCCGGCACGGGGTCCTGTTCACCCGGGAGGGCGTGCTGCGCATCAAGAACGCCCGCTTCAAGGAAGATCCGCGGCCGATCGATCCGCAGTGCGGATGCCCGGCCTGCGCCCGCACCTCGCGGGCCTTCCTGCACCATCTGACCCGCGCCGGGGAGCTCACCGCGGCGGTGCTGGGGACCCTGCACAACCTCCGCTTCTACCTTGACTTCATGGGGGAGATCCGGCAAGCTATCGAACTCGGTACGTTCGAGGACCTGGCGGCGAGGCTCGCCTCTCATTCGACCGAGCCCGCTCCCGGGCTCGAGTCGCTGGCGCCGGTCACCTTCGATCCCCACGACCAGGTAAGGTCTTGACGCAGGTCCCGAATCCTGCGGAGTGTATACATATGATCCCGATCCGTCCCGACTGGATGCTGGCATTTCAGGGTGGCTCCACGCAGAGCACCTGGCTCGTCATGATCCCCTACCTGTTCATCGCGGTGATCTTCTATTTCCTGCTCATCGCGCCCATGAAGAAGCGCCAGAAGGCGCTGTCCCAGATGGTGGACAGCCTCAAGAAGGGGGACAGGATCGTCACCAGCGGCGGCATCTACGGCGAAATCGCCGGGGTGGACGGGGACACCGTGATCCTGAAGGTCGCCGACAACGTCAGGATCAAGCTCGCCAAGTCGGCGATCGCCGGCCTCGAGAAAGAAGGGGAAACTCCGAAATGAAAGGCAATCTGCTCTGGCGCGGGGTGCTCATCCTCGCGATCCTCGTCACCGCGGCGCTGCTCGCCTGGCCGCCGGAAGAGAAGATCAACCTGGGGCTCGACCTCCGGGGCGGCATGCACCTGGTCCTCCAGGTGGAGACCGAGGACGCCCTGCGCGCCGAGACCGACTCCGACATGGACCGCCTGGTCCAGCTCGCCGAAGAAGAAGGCATGGCCGGATTGCAGCCCCGCCGCACCGCCGACGCCCGCTTCGAGATCAGCGGCCTGTCGCCGCAGTCCATGGACGCGCTGGCCGACCTCGCCGAGGAGCGGGGCTTCACCGGCCGCGGCGGCACCCGCTGGGAGGTCGCGGGGCGCGGCGACGGGCGCATCGCCTTCGAGATGAACGATGCCGAGGTCAACGCGGTGCGCAACTCCGCGGTGTCCCAGGCCAGGCAGACGATCGACAACCGCATCAACGCCTACGGCGTGGCCGAGCCGGTCATCACCACGACCGACGACTACCGCATCGTGGTCCAGCTCCCCGGCGTGGACGACCCGGATCGCGTGCGCAACCTGATCAAGAGCACCGCCTTCCTGGAGTTCCGCATCGTCGAGAACGGGCCGGTCCCCGACCGCCAGGCCCTGCTGGCGAACTACGGCGGCCGCCTGCCCGACACCCTTGAGATCCTCGAGGGCGACGTCCGCGACAACACCGGCAAGGACATCGGCGACGAGTACTACGCGGTCCAGAAGCGGCGCACGGTCACCGGCCGCGACCTCAAGAACGCGCGGCCGAGCCTGGGCGAGTTCAACCGCCCGGTCGTCCAGTTCATGCTCACGCCCACGGGCTCCGACGCCTTCGGCGAGCTGACCGGCAACAACATCGGCAAGCCCATGGCCATCGTGCTCGACGGCCGGATCGCCTCGGTGGCGGTCATCCGCTCCCGCATCACCGACGAGGGCGTCATCGAGGGCGACTTCACCCAGCAGGAGGTCCAGGACCTCTCGACGATCCTCAAGTCCGGCGCCCTGCCCGCGGGCATCACCACCCTGGAGGAGCGCACCGTCGGAGCCTCGCTGGGGCGCGACTCGATCGAGAAGGGTATCCTCTCGGGCCTCGTGGGCACGTCGCTGGTCGTCCTCTACATGCTGATCATCTACAACCTGAGCGGCCTGAACGCGGTGATGGCCCTGGCGCTCAACGTCCTGCTGCTGTTCGGCGGCCTGGCCGCCTTCGACGCCACGCTGACCCTGCCCGGCATCGCCGGCATCATCCTGACCATCGGCATGGCGGTGGACGCCAACGTGCTCGTGTTCGAGCGCATCCGCGAGGAGCTGCGCGCCGGGCGGACCGTGCGGTCGTCCATCGACCTCGGCTTCCAGAAGGCGCTGTCGTCCATCATCGACGGCAACGTCACGACCCTGATCGCGGCGGCCTTCCTGTTCCAGTTCGGCACCGGCCCGATCCGCGGCTTCGCCGTCACCCTGTTCATCGGCCTTCTGGCGTCCATGTTCACTGCCGTGTTCGTGAGCCGCTGGGTCTTCGACTTCGTCCTGACCCGCTGGCGCGTCCAGCGGCTCTCGATCTGAGCCTTAGGAGCAAGCGATGGAGATCCTTCGCGATACCAACTTCGATTTCCTGAAGTACCGGAAATTCTGGATCCTTTTCTCCCTGGCCCTGATCCTGGCCGGCATCTTCTTCGTCTTCGTTCACGGCAACCTGAACGTGGGCGTCGACTTCGCGGGCGGAACCCAGATCAACCTGCAGTTCCGCGAGCGGCCGGACATCGAACGGCTGCGCGGCGTCCTCGAAGGGGCGGGACTGGAGGAGGTCCAGATCCAGCGCTTCGGCCAGGAAGACGAGAACGAGGTCATGGTCCGGACCCGGCTGGTCGAGGGCCAGGAGCAGGGAAGCCTCGAAAAGGTCGTGACCGCGTTGAACAGCGACCTCAACCCCGGCCAGGCCGGCAAGCCCGACGTCAACCAGATCGGCGCGGACGCGCTCGCCGCATTCCTGACCCAGGCCGACCCGGACAAGCTCGGCCCCGCCGGCGCGGCCCGCTATCTGCAGACCGCCGATGAGATCCTGGAGCAGCGCCGCGACAAGGGTCTGTTCAACTCCTGGGACGAGCTCGCCGGCCTCGGCGGCCTCTCCCAGGCGGGCCTTCAGGCCCTGCAGCAGCGCGCCACCCTGGGCAACTTCACCGTCGTCGGCGTCGAGAGCGTCGGCCCGCAGATCGGCGAGGAGCTGCGCCGGCAGGGCTTCTACGCCGTGATCCTCTCGCTGATCGGCATGCTGATCTACATCTGGGTCCGGTTCGAGCTGCGCTTCGGCGTGGGCGCGATCGTGGGCTGCATCCACGACGTGCTGGTCACGCTCTTCCTCTTCGCGGCCTTCGACTACGAGTTCAACCTGACCACGGTCGCGGCCTTCCTGACCCTGATCGGCTACTCGGTCAACGACACGGTGGTCATCTTCGACCGCATCCGCGAGAACATGCGGAAGACCCGCCGCAAGCCGCTGATCGAGATCATGAACGAGAGCATCAACCAGACGCTGTCGCGCACGATCCTGACCGGCGGATCGACGCTGCTCGCCTTGGGCGCCCTGCTCGTCCTCGGCAGCGACGTGATCAAGGGTTTCGCGTTCGTGATGCTGGTGGGCGTCATCGTGGGCACCTACTCGTCCATCTACGTGGCGAGCTCGTTCGCGCTCCTCTGGGAGGACTACTTCGGTGCCGGCGCCAAGGCGCGCCGCGCCGGCCACGCCACCGAGACCCCGGCGCACACGAAGGCGGGGTAAGGACCAGACAGGCTGTTTTGAAGAAGGCCCTCTCCCTGACAGGGGGAGGGCCTCTGGATTTTCTGCCTACCTTTCTGCGTTACAATCATCTACCCGGAGCTTCCCCCTCCGGCCCCCCTTGAATATGGCGCCGGCACGAACCTTTGCTCCACCCGTATTTCCACCCCGGGTGACGCGTGTCGAGGACATTTTCTCGACGCTCTCGGCCCACGGCCGCCGCTTCGATCCCGAGTTCCTGGGCAGGATCTACGAGTTCTCCCGGGAGATGCACAAGGACCAGCTCCGCCGCTCCGGCGAGCCGTACCTGGTCCATCCGCTCAACGTCGCCTGGCTCCTGGCCGAGCTCAAGTTCGACCAGACCTGCGTGGCCGTGGGGCTCCTCCACGACGTGCTGGAGGACACGCTCACCACCCGCGACGTGCTGGAGAAGGAGTTCGGGGCAGAGATCGCCGAGCTCGTGGATGGCGTCACCAAGATCGGCCGCCACGAGTACGTGCGCCGCGACGAGGCCCAGGCCGAGACCTTCCGCAAGATGATCCTGGCCTCGGCCAAGGACATCCGGGTCATCCTGGTCAAGCTCGCCGACCGCCTGCACAACATGCAGACCCTGGAGCCGCTGACTCCCGAGTCGCGGCGCCGGATCTCGCGCGAGACGCTGGAGATCTACGCGCCCATCGCGCACCGCCTGGGCATGGCCAAGGTCAAGGGGGACCTGGAGGACCTGGCCTTCTTCTACCTCTGGCCCCACCAGTTCAACGAGCTCCACTCCAAGATCTCCGAGAAGATGAAGCTGATGGACCGCGGCACCCAGCGCATCCGCGAGCGCCTCGCCCGCACCCTGGAGGAGACCGGCATCGACGCCGAGATCAACTTCCGGGTCAAGCGCTACTACTCCATCTTCCAGAAGCTCCAGCGCCAGGGGGTCGACATCGACCAGCTCTACGACTACCTGGCCTTCCGCATCGTCACGGTCAACCTGCGCGACACCTATGCCGCGCTCGGCGTGGTCCACCAGAACTGGCGCCCGATCCCGGGCCGGTTCAAGGACTACATCGCCATGCCCAAGCCCAACCTCTACCAGTCGCTGCACACGACCGTGGTGGGGGAGCGCGGGCAGCCGTTCGAGGTGCAGATCCGCACCCGCGAGATGGACCTGGTCGCCGAGGAGGGCATCGCGGCCCACTGGCGCTACAAGGAGGGGCGGCTCGAGGTCCGGGGGAGCGACGACCAGAACATCCTCTGGCTGCGCCAGCTCCTGGAGTGGCAGAAGGAGGTGCAGGACCCCCGCACCTTCCTCACCACGCTCAAGGTCGACCTCTACCCGGACGAGGTCTACGTGTTCACGCCCAAGGGGGACGTGCTCTCATTCCCGCGCGGCGCCACGCCGCTCGACTTCGCCTACCGGGTCCACACCGACCTCGGCCACCACTGCGCGGGCTCGCGGGTCAACGGCCGCCTGGTGCCGCTGCGCACGGCGCTGTCGAACGGCGACATGGTGGAGATCGTCACCAACCCGAACCGCAACCCGAGCCGCGACTGGCTGAACTTCGTCACCACCTCGCGCGCCAAGAGCAAGATCCGGCAGTGGCTCAACACCCAGCAGAAGCAGCGCGCCATGGAGATCGGCCGCCGCCTGATGGAGAAGGAGCTGCGCAAGTTCGGCGTGACGCTCAAGAAGTTCCTGGACGATCCGGCGCTCGCCACCTATCTCCAGGAAGAGGGGCTGTCCAGGGCCGACGACCTCTACAGCCGCCTGGGCTTCGGCAAGGCGGAGACGCGGCATGTGCTGGCGCGGGTGCTGGGCGAGGAGAAGCTGGCCGAGCCGGTGGAGGAGAAGCCGCCGGGCCGCATCCGGCAGGCGGTCAACAAGATCCTCCCATTCGGCGTCGGCGCGGGCGGGGGGCCGATCACGGTCAAGGGGCACGGCGACTTGCTGGCCTACCTGGCCAAGTGCTGCAACCCGCTGCCGGGGGAGGACATCGTGGGCTACGTGACGCGCGGCCGCGGGGTCTCGGTGCACTCGATCAGCTGCCCCAACGTGCAGAACCTGCTCTACAACCCGGAGCGGGAGATCGAGGTCAAGTGGGACCAGGCCCGGGACGAGGTCTACCAGGTCTCGCTGATCATCGAGACCGCGGACCAGCCGGGCATGCTAGCGCGCCTCACCGAGGCGATCACCAAGGTGGGGAGCAACATCACGCAGATCGAGGCGGAGACGCACGAGACCGGCAGGGCCACGATCGGCGTGGTCTGCCAGCTCAAGGACCGCAAGCACCTGGAGAGGCTGTTCAGGGAGGTGCGCTCGATCGCGGGAGTGCTGAGGGTCGACCGGCGAGTGACGGGGGGCGGGACGATGGCGGAGGCCAACTAGGCCCCCGCCCAGGCTAACCCTGCTGAGTCTGGCCCTGACCCTCTTCCGGCTTCCACTTGCGCACGGGGGCCTTCACGACCTTGCCGCTGCGCAGGCAGCGGGTGCAGACGCGCACGTGGCGTACGGCGCCGTCGACCAGCGCGCGGACACGCTGCAGGTTCGGCTCCCAGGTGCGCGAGGTCACGTTGTGGGCGTGGCTGATGTTGCGGCCGAACACGGTGCCCTTGCCGCAGATCTCGCATTGCTTGGCCATGGTCCTATCTCCAATCTCTTCCTGGATTCTCGGTAGCCCCGAAGGGCACGACAAGATAACAGAACAGGCCCCCTTCCGCAATCCCGCTCTCTGACCCGCCCTTGAGCGGGCTCCAGCATCTTCCTCAAACAAAGGGCTTGCGTTCCAGAAAAAGCGGGTGTACAGTTCCCTCACTGGTTCATATAGCCATAGATACATGTTCAGCTTGACACCGGTGTCTTGAAGCTGCTAGCTTGCAGCTAAGCTTTAAGGATTCACCGGTAAGTAGGCTTGAAAGCTGGACTTTTAAGGGAGCTTGAAACGCCGTGCTCTTCTCGCGCTCTAAAAAGAGTGTCGTAGGGCTGGACATCGGAAGCTCCGGTATCAAGCTGGTCGAGCTCAAGGAGCGCAAGCAGGGGGAGTTCACCCTGCAGCGCCTCGGGGTCGAACCGCTTTCACCGGAAGCGATCGTTGACGGCTCGATCATGGACTCGTCGCTCGTGGTGGATGCAATCCACCGCCTGAATGACCAGACCAAGGTCAAGAACACCAACTACGCCACCTCGCTGTCCGGCCATTCCGTCATCATCAAGAAGATCCAGCTTCCGGCAATGCCCGAGGAGGAGCTGGCGGAGTCGATCCAGTGGGAGGCGGAGCAGTACATCCCCTTCGACATCAACGACGTCCGCCTGGACTACGTGGTGCTCGCGGACGGCGAGGCCGGCCGCGACAACATGGACGTCCTGCTGGTGGCGGTCAAGCGCGACAAGGTCAACGACTATGTCTCGGTGATCAGCCAGACCGGCAAGAGTCCCTCGATCGTCGACGTCGACGCCTTCGCGGTGCAGAACGCCTACGAGGCCAACTACGACCTCGACCCGCGCAAGGTCGTGGCATTGATCAACATGGGCGCGAGCGTCACGAACATCAACATCCTGGCGCGCGGCACGACCGTGTTCTGGCGCGACATCACCATGGGCGGCAACCACTTCACCGAGTCGCTGCAGCGCGAGTTCAACCTCTCCTTCCAGCAGGCGGAGACGCTGAAGCGCGGCGAGCCGGTGGACCGCTACACCGCGGCCGACGCCCGCAGCGTGCTGGAGACGGTGTCGGCCGAGATGGCGTCGGAGATCCGCAAGACGTTCGACTTCTTCTCGGCGACCTCGTCGGAAGGGCCGGTGGACGAGCTGGTGCTGTCGGGCGGCTGCGCTCTCACTCCGAACCTGCTCCAGGTGCTGCGGGAGCGCTTCGAGGTGCCGACCGAGCTGATGAACCCGCTGAAGCGGATCCAGTACAAGGAGAGCGACTTCGACGCCACCTGGCTGCAGTCGATCGCGCCCATGATGGCCGTAGCCGTGGGGCTCGGCATCCGCAAGGTGGGGGAGTAGGCCATGATCAAGATCAACCTGCTCAGCGAAGGCAAGCGGGCGGTCCGCAAGGCCAAGCCGGCCTCCTCCCTGCTCGAGGGCAAGGACGTCGGCCAGTACCTGATCGCCGCCGGGCTGCTGATCGGCGTGATCGCCGCCGGCTTCTACTGGTGGAGCCTCAAGCAGAAGATCGCCGACCAGCAGGAGAACATCGCCGCGGCCCAGGCCGAGGTGGACGCCCTGGGCGCGGTGATCAAGGAGGTCGAAGACTACAAGGCCAAGAAGGCCGAGCTCGAGCGCAAGATCGGGATCATCAACGACCTCAAGGCGAACCAGAAGGGGCCGGTGCGGGTCATGGACCACGTGTCCAAGTCGCTGCCCGAGCTGCTCTGGCTCGACCGCATGACGATGAATGCCACCACGATCGTGGTGGAGGGCCGGGCGTTCAACACCAACGCGGTGGCGGCGTTCATCGAGAACCTTGACCGGATCCAGGAGTTCGAGGAGCCCACGCTCCGGGACACGACCGATCAGGGCGGCGTCTACAGGTTCGTGATCGACTTCAACTACAAGTTCGAAGTGCCCAAGACGGAAGCGGCTTCCGGAGCCGCGCCCGCGCCGGGCGCTCCGGCGGCCCCCGCGACTTCCGGGTAGGAGGGAACCCCGGTGGCGTTCAAGACCGGACTGGAAGGGAAACCCTGGTACTACGGGCTGGGCATCGGGCTCGGCCTGGGGGCGGCGATCTTCTTCGTCGTCAACTGGCAGGTACTGGGCCCGATGAAGGAGACGCTCGCGGCCGGAGAGCAGCAGCTCGAGGATCTGCAGGCCAAGATCCAGGAAGGCCGGGCGGCCAAGCAGCAGCTCCCGCGTTTCCGCGACGAGGTGCGGCAGCTCGAGATGGAGCTCGACAAGCTTCTGCGCATCCTGCCGGCGCGGCGCAACACGCCCGACCTGCTGCGCCGCATCCGCTCGCTGGCCGAGCAGGGGGACTTCGCCCTGCGCCGCTTCACCCCCGGCCAGCTCTCCGACCGGGAGTTCTTCAGCGAGTGGCCCATCGCGGTCAGTGTCGAGGGGAGCTATCACAACCTCGCCCTCTTCTTCGACCGCATCAGCCGCTTCTCGCGGATCATCAACATCGAGAATCTGAACATCGTCGCCCTGCCCTCGAACAAGGGGACGCACACGCTGGCAGCCAACTTCAGCGCCAAGACCTTCGTCTACAAGGAGGCCACGACGCCGGCCCCTGCCCAGCAGGGAGCCGCGCCGGGCGGCGGCGCCCCTTCGGCGCTGGAGCGGGCGCGCGCGGCGCAGGCACAGGCCGGCGGCGAAGGAGACGTTCCGTGATCACCCGAGTGACCACCCGAATGATCCCCCCAACCCTTGCCAGGATCGTCCTGGCCTGTCTGGTCCTGCCGGGGCTCGCCGCTCTGGCTCTCGCCCAGGTCCCGCCGCCGGGAGCGGCGCCGGATGCGGCCCCGCCGGCCGGATCCGAGGAAGGCGGCCTGCTGTCGCCGACTCCGGACACGGGCGAAATCGACGAGATCCTTGAGGGTGAGGAAGAGGTCCTCTCCGGCACCGGCGGGTTTTCGTACGACGCCGGCAACCGCCGGGACCCTTTCAAGTCCCTCTTGGCCGGAACAGACCGGCCCGAGCAGCGCGGCCCGCGGCCGGAGGGCATCCCGGGGCTGATGATCGACGAGATCCAGCTCCTGGGTATCTGGCGTACCCCTCGCGGCTATGTGGCCCAGATCCGGGCCGCGAACAAGAGCTTCCTCCTGCGGGAGGGCGATCAGCTCTTCGACGGAGACGTGATGACCATCCAGAAGGACGAGGTGGTCTTCAAGCAGCAGGTCCAGGATCCGACCGCCCTGAAGCCGTTCCGCGAGGTGGTCAAGAATCTTCCCTCCCGGTGAGGGACCGATGTTTTCAGGTCCGGAGGCGAGTGCCATGGGAGATGCAGTGAGGAAAAGACAGAACGATCGGTGGCAGCGTCTCTGCGCGTCCGCGGCCATCCTGGCGCTGGCGGCAGGGATCGGCTGTACCTCTTCCAAGCCGGCGAGGGTCGTCGAGGCCGCGCCGTCATCCCGGGAGGCTCCCGGGTCGGCCCAGACGCCTTCTGTGGCCGAGATCCGCACCCTCGATCTGCGCGAAGGGGCGCCGGAGGTCTTCGTGGACCTCGAGTCGAGCGCGCCCCTGGTCTGGACCAGCTTCCGGAATGCCGACGGCAAGGTCGTCGTCGAGCTCCCCAACTCGTCGGCCAGGGAGGGTCTCGCCGACCTCTCCCCGGAAGACGGGCTGGTCTCCGGGCTGCAGGTCCAGCGCAACCAGGAGGGGAGCCGCCCGATGACCCGCCTGGTCATCGCGACCCGGCAGGAGGTGGAGCACTCCATCTCCGCCGACGGCAACCGGCTGCAGATCCGGCTGCTCCCCGTGGAGGAGCGCGAGGAGGCCGCGGCGCTCGCCTTCGAGCCGCTCGGGCCCGACAGCCCGCGCGGCGATGAGCCGACGGAGCCTGCGGAGCCGGCGATTGCCAGCGGTGAGGGCGTCCGTCCTTCGCTCGCTCCCCAGGAAGAAGAGTCCCCTGCCGAGCCGATGACCGAGCCAATGGCCGAGCCGGTCCAGGCCGCCGTGTCCGCGCCGACGGGTCCCGTCGACCTGGGCACCCCCGACCGGCCCGCGGTCGCTCCGGCCCCGGCCGGCGTCACGGCCACGCGCCTGGAGGGGATCGAAATCCTGACCTCCGAGGGCGGCGCGGTCATCCGCATCGCGGGCGACGGCGAGTTCCCCTACTCGACCTTCGCTCTCGACGCGCCCGACCGCTTCGTCATCGACCTCGAGGGCGTGGTCAACCGCAGCCCGCGGCCGACCCTGTCCGTCGAGGGCGGCATCGTCGAGCGGGTCCGGGTGGCGCAGTTCAAGCCCCTGCCGAGCCCCGTCTCGCGCGTGGTCTTCGACCTGAGCCGGGACGTGGTGCCGGTCATCGAGCGCACCTCGGACGCCCTGGTGGTGAGCTTCCCGGCCTCGTCGGGCAGAGGCGCCGTCATGGTGTCGCCAGCCGCCCGGATCGCGGCCGCGCAGCCGGCGCCGGAAGAGGAGGAGCCGGAGATGGCTCCCGCCCCGATCCGCAATGGCCGCGAAACGCGTCCCGCGCCGCAGTCCCAGGTCTCGGACCTGGCCCTCGCTCAGAACCCGGTCCGCCGCAACCCCGATATCGAGATCGAGGAGGCCGAGACCGCCAACCCTGCGCCCCCGCCGACCGCCCCGGCCCCGCCGATGGCCCCGACATCGCCGACGCGGAGCGACGAGCCCCCGATGGTGCAGGTGCGCCCCTCGCCGTCCCGGCCGGCCGGTCCCATGGAGGTCCCCGCCACCGGCGGCAGCACCGACGCGGCCATCCAGAGCTTCCAGACCCAGACGATCGGCACCGAGCGGGTGTACACGGGCGAGCCGATCGACCTCAAGGTCACCAACGCCGACGTCACCGAGGTGTTGCGCACGTTCGCCCAGATCAGCGGGCTCAACATCATCGTGCAGCCCGGTGTTGCGGGCATGGTGACCGCCGAGCTGGAGAACGTGCCCTGGGACCAGGCCCTGGAGCAGATCCTCAAGATCAACAGCCTCGGCTACGAGGTCGAGGGCAACGTGATGCGCATCGCCCCGGTGGCGGTGCTGCGGCAGGAGGCCCAGGAGGAGCAGCAGCTCGCCGCGGCCAAGGCGCTGTCGATCCCGCTGCAGACGATCTACCGCCGGCTGAGCTATGCCAACGCCGGACAGATCGCCACCCTGCTGCGCAGCGGCCAGGCCGGCCTGCTCTCGCAACGCGGCAGCGTGATCGTGGACGACCGCACCAACAGCCTGATCATCAAGGAGCTGCCGGCGTTCATGGACACGGTCGTCTCGGTCATCGACCGGCTCGACGCACCCGAGCCGCAGGTCATGATCGAGGCCCGGATCATCGAGACCACGAAGCGGTTCACTCGCGAGTTCGGCATCGACTGGGGCTTCGACGGGATCGCCGGTCCGGCCACTGGCAACACCACCGGCCTGGTGTTCCCGAACCAGGGCACGGTCTCGGGCGACGTCAACGTTCCGGGCGGCGGCGATGCCGGCGTGCTCGCCTTCCGGCTCGGCAACGTGCTCAACACCTTCACCCTGGACGTCGCGCTCCAGGCCGCCGAGAGCGAGGGCCTGATCAACATCCTGTCCGCGCCCAAGGTGGCCACGCTCAACAACCAGCAGGCCTCGATCCAGAGCGGTCTGCAGATCCCGATCCAGACGATCGCCAACAACACGGTGACCGTGCAGTACGTGTCCGCCACGCTGCAGCTCCAGGTGACGCCACAGGTGACGGCCGAGGGGACCGTGCTGATGGAGATCAACATCTCGAAGCGCGAGCCGCAGCTCGCCTTCCTGATCCCGGGCGCCACCAACGCGCCGATCGCGACCAAGGAAGCGCAGACCCGGCTGCTCGTCCGCGACGGCGGCACGGCGGTCATCGGCGGCATCTACCGAGTGTCCGCCGACCAGGGCGAGGACCGTGTCCCCGGCCTGGCGAACATCCCGATCATCGGCAACCTGTTCCGAAACAAGGCCCGGCGTGAAGAGAACGAGGAGCTCCTCATCTTCATCACGCCCCGCATCATGAAGCTTTGACCTCCGGCAGGAGCGCGAACATGAAACGTACCGTCTCACTTCTTTTCCTGGTCGTCCTGGCCCTCGCTCTCGGGAGCTGCAACAGCCGGACGGACACGAGCGAGGGCTCCGTGATCCTGTCGGTCACCGATTTCGACGGCCTGCCGTCGGGAGTCTCCGTCAGCGGCGGCCCCACGGTCGTCGGCGAGATCACTCTGCGCAACATCACCAAGGACCCGAGCGGCAGCAGCAGCGACCTGCAGTCGATCGAGCTGCGGGCCTACGAGGTCCGCTACTCCCGGCGCGACACCGGGACGCGCGTGCCGGCGCCGTTCGTCCAGTCGATCTTCAGCCTGGTCCCGGCCGGCGGCACGGCGACGATCACGAACCTCCAGTTCCTGGCCTTGGACCAGCTCCGCAACCCGCCGCTCTCCGATCTCGCGGAAAACGGGGTGGACCAGGAGACCGGCAGCGAGGTCGTCGTCCTCAACGTGAGCATGCGTTTCTTCGGCCGTACCCTGTCGGGCGACGATATCGCCTCGGATCCGGCCTCGTTCACGGTCGAAGTCGTCCCGTAGTCTTTTCAGGAGCATGGGTATGAAATCGTCCAGGATCTTTTTCCGACTGCTCTTCGCCTTCGCGCTCTTGGCGGCGTTCGGCTGCCAGTCCGACTCGCCGACCGAGCCCTCGAACGTGCCGCCGGCGAACCCCGTTCCGCCGGTCCCGGTGACGCAGTTCGCGATCACCGTGACGGCGAGCCCGTCGCAAATCACGGCCGGGGCCGACACCGGGAGCACCATCACGGTCGACGTCCGCCGCACCGACAACGGGCAGCCGCCCGCGGACCTGACGGACGTGACGCTGACCACCAACATCGGCGCGTTCAATTCCATCGGCGGCACGCAGCAGGTCACGCTCGACCTCGTCAACGGCAGGGCACAGACCGTGCTCTTCCCCGGCACCGACGTGGGCACCGCCACGGTGCGGGCCGCCGTGGGCCCCAGCGCCGGAGCGGCCAACGTCTCGATCGGCCAGGCGGGCACCTTCTTCATCTCGTCGGTCAGCCCGCAGATCGGCAGCCCCCAGGGCGGTGAGGAGGTCACCATCCTCGGCGGCGGCTTCGACAGCCCGGTGCGGGTGACGTTCAACGGCGCCGCCGCGCAGGTGCGCTCGGTCACCCCGTCCCAGATCCGGGTCCTGGTGCCCCCGGCCGCCGCCGCGGGCGTCAGCGTCGGCGTCGGCCAGTCGGTGCCGGTGGCGGTTGCGGTGACCATCAACGTCAACGAGACCAACACCGACACGGACACGCTGCCTGCCGGGTTCACCTACTCGCTGGGCGGCACGATCCAGCAGCCGGTGGTCCTCTCGGTGACGCCGAACGGCGGTACCAACGATGGCAACACCCCGGTGACCATCGTGGGCGACGGCTTCCAGTCGCCGGTGCAGGTCCTCTTCGGCACCGGTTCGCCGGCCAGCTTCGACGGCGTCGAGGCCACCATCCAGGAAGTGACCAACAACCGCATCGTGGTGCGCTCGCCGTCCGCCACCGGTTTCGGCTCGAACAACGTCAACCAGCTCGTGGACATCCTGGTGCGCAACCTGAACACCGGCTTTGCCACGGTCTCGACTGACTCCTTCAAGTACGGCAACCGGGTCCTGATCACCGCCATGGGTCCGGGCTCCGGCCCGTACACCGGCGGCACCCGCGTGACCATCTTCGGCCAGGGCTTCGACGAGCCGGTCGCGGTCTCGCTCGGCGGAGTCGGTCAGACGCCGGTCTTCGTCAGCGGCACCGAGGTCCACTTCATCACCAGCGGCACCCCGCTGTCGAACTGCCCGGCCAACGGCATCATCACGGTCACCGGGGTCGGCGTGACCAACATCGACACCGGCGACGGAGCCACCGCCAGCCTGGGCTTCAACTACACCGTGCCGCTGCCGCTGATCTTCGGGGTCAACCCGCAGAGCGGCGCCATCGGCTCGACCACCACCCTGACGGGCCGCGACTTCGCCCCCAGCGTGCAGGTGCTGTTCGGCGATGCGAACAACGGCGCCGCGGCCCCGATCGTCAGCAGCTCCTCCTCGGCGATCACGGTGCGGGTGCCGACCCCGGCGTCCGGTTTCACCTTCACGACCGAGCCGTGTGACGGCAACGGCGACGGCATCGCCGGAGGCACACGCAACGTCCCGACGCCGATCTCAGTGACGGTGCGCAACCTGGACGGCACCGGCTGCTCGGTGACGCTCAGCAACGCCTTCACCCTGACGCCGCAGAACACCACCTGCACGGGCGATACGTCGACGCCTCCGCCGCCGCCGACCGTGCAGTGCAACGACACGTTCGACAACGACGGCGATACGTTCATCGACGCCGCCGATCCGCAGTGCACCGGTCCGACGGACAACAGCGAAGGCTCGTAGCCCGCCGGACTTCTTCCTGAAGGATCTTGGGGCGGCTGCCTGGACGGGCAGCCGCCCCCGTTCGTATACTCCTTTGCTATGAAACAAGCAGTCGGCCTTCTCGCCCTCCTCTGTCTCCTCGCGCCGTCCCTGGGCTGCGACAAGGCCACGCCTGTCGCGCCCGGCGGGACGACCCTGACCCTCAGCGCCAATCCGACCCGGATCGGCTTGAACGGCAGCTCCACCATCACCGTCATCGGCCGCAAGCCGGACGGCAACCCCCTCAACCCGGGGACGGAGATCCGGCTGTCCTCCGACCGGGGCACGATCGACCCGGTGGTCACCGTAGACAGCGGGGGGCAGGCGACCGCCACCCTCCGCGCCGACGGCCGCTCGGGAGCCGCCCTGGTCAAGGCCTCCACGGCCGACGCCACGGTGGAGACCACGATCCAGATCGGCGAGTCGGACGACACGAAGCCGACCCTCCTGGTCTCGGTCAACCCGAGCACGGTGCCGGTCGAAGGCAACGCCACGGTGACCGTGATCGCTCGCAACTCGGACGGCTCTCCCGTGCCCGCCGGCCAGACCGTGATCCTGACCTCCACCCTGGGGACCCTCTCGCCGAACCGGCCGACCACCCGCAACGACGGCACGGCCACCTCGACCCTCGACGCGGGGACCCAGTCCGGAACCGCGACGATCACGGCCATCCTCGGAGCGAGCGAGGCGGCCAGCGCCACCGTGACGATCCGCGAGGCCGCCACCGACATCAGCGTCCAGGCGAACCCGAGCGCGATCCCCCGGGCCGGTGCCGAGGTCACGCTGACGGCGTTCGTGACGAACTCCCAGGGTCTGCCGCTCCAGGGCGCGCCGGTCACGTTCGAGGCCAGCCGGGGAGACCTCGAGTTCACGGGCGTGGTCTTCACCGATACGTCGGGTGTGGCTACGAACACGCTCACGCTGGAGCAGCAGGACCTCCCGGCGGGCGTCAACGAGGTCGTGGTGGAGGTCGGGACGCCTGGCGGCGACGGCGACTTGCTCACCGACGAAACGACGATCGACGTCCAGTGACCTCCCGGCAGGAAAACCCCCCTGCGGTCAAGGGCTTGGCCGCAGGGGGCCGGCTGCTATAATGCAGCCGCTTTGACCAACGATCCCGAAAACCTCCTCTCCGCCCAGGGTGCGCGCGCATGACCGACGGAGCGTTCCCCGACCGTCTCGCCCAGCTCAAGGCGCGCTGGGAGGCCGATCCCAGCTCCCGCGTCTTCCTCCAACTGGCCGAGGAGTACCGCCACCAGGGCCGGATGAAGGAGGCACTCGCCGTCCTCGACCGAGGGCTCCAGGAGCACCCCGGCTACCTCTCGGCCCTGGTCGCCAAGGGCCGCTGCCATCTCGAGCTGGGTGAGGCCGACGCCTCGCGCCTGGTGCTGGAGCGCGTGGTCAAGCAGGACGCCACGCAGATGGTGGCCAACAAGCTGCTGGTGCGCGCCTACCTGGAGACCGGCGACCCGGGCCGCGCCCGCGAGCGCCTCGATCTCTACAGCCTGCTCAACGACAGCGACCCGGAGATCGGGGACCTCCGCCGGCAGATCAAGCTGATGGACCGTCCCAAGGAGCCGGTTCCCGAGGAGCTCCCCTTCGACCTTGGTCCGGCGCCTCTGGTCTCTCCCCCGCCGGCCCCGGCAGCCGCGAGCTCGATGCCGGACGACATCTTCGACTTCGGCGATGTCGCCGGTATGGGAGCGGCTCCGCGCCGGGTGGCTCCGCGCCCGGAAGCCGAGGACGTCTTCGGTCTCGACGAGATTGCGCCGCCCATCCCGGCTACCGCCGTATCCATGGCAGAGCCTGTGGCCGCCGAGCCGATGGAAGAGGTCTTGGAATTGGAAGAGGTGGCGGAGGAAGTGGAGGAGGTGGACGACGACCTCTTCCCCGGCCTGACCTCCCGCTCCACCCGCCAGCGCTACCTGAGGAGCCTGGGGTCGGAGGGCATCTTCGACGTCGAGCCCGTGCCCCTGGCCCCTTCGGAGATTCCGATCCCGGCCATGTCTCCGGGAGCCCTGGGCTTCGTGCCGCCCACGGCCATCCCCCAGGAGCCGCCGCTCCCCGCCAAGCCCGATTTCGCCGTCATGAGCTTCGAGGCGCCCCTGGTCTCGCAGCCCGTGGAGGACGCCTCCTGGCTGGAGGAGATCCCTCCGGTCGAGGTTCTCCCGGAGGCCGTGGCGCCGGTCCCCGAGCCGCCTGTCTTCGAGCCACCCGTCTTCGAGATGGAGCCTCCGGCCGCCGCCGTCAGGGAGCCGGCCGCAGAGCTCTGGCCCGAGGACGATCTGACTCCGCTGCCGGAGCTGGAGGAGCCGGAGCCCTGGCCGGTGGCGGAGGAACCGGAGCCGCTATCGACCTCGGAGCCGGTGGTTGCGACCGCCACTCTCGGCGATATCTACCTCCGTCAGGGACACGTGGACGAGGCCGAGCGGATCTTCCGCGAGGTCCTGGAGCGGGAGCCGGACAACGGAGCCGCCCGCGCCGGCCTCGGACGGATCGAGGAGGCCCGGCCTGTGGCAGCGGAAGCGCCGCAGCCGTCCCAGCCCGGGCCGCTCGACGCGGGCCGGCTCCTCGCGGGCTTCCGGCCCGGCCCGGCCGGGTCCGGGACCACGGCCCGCAAGATCTTCCTGCTGAACCGTTACCTCGACCGAATCCGGGGGAGACGCGATGTTTCTTGAGGAGCTGAGCCGGATCACCGGCAGGATCGAGGGCGCCCTCGCCCTGTCCCTGGTCGCCAAGGATGGCATGCCGGTCGAATCCGTGAGCTCCGACTCCGCGATCGACCTGGAGGCGCTGGGCGCCGAGATGGTCTCCCAGGCGCGGGCCATCTCGGACAACCACCGGGAGCTGGAGGTCGGGAACGTGCAGCAGCTCGCCGTGACGACCGACCGGGTGACCCTGATGGTCTGCTCCGTCGCCCCGGATTATTATCTGCTCCTCGTGCTGGGTCCGGGCGGTAACTACGGCCGGGCCCGGTTCGAGCTCCGGCGGGCGCGTCTGCTCCTGGAGAAGGAGCTCATTTGAGGGGGTTGGGACGTGCTGACCTTTGAACAGATCAAGGAGCTGATCGAGCTGGTCGCCCAGCGGCGGCTCCAGGGGCTGGAGCTCGAGCGCGCGGGCTTCCGCCTGAAGATAGACGGCCAGCCGCAGGCGCAGCCGGTCGTCTACGCCGCCGCTCCGCCCGAAGGGGCATCCTCCACCTCGCAGGCACAACCCGCGGCCATGCCGATGGCCTCCACGGACATCTCCGCGGCCCCCGCGGCCGCGCCGGCTCCCGAGGAAGGGGCGCACGTCGTCAACTCGCCCATCGTCGGCACCTTCTACCGCGCGTCGTCTCCGGACGCCGATCCGTTCGTCGACGTCGGCTCCCGGGTCAAGAAGGGGCAGGTCCTCTGCATCATCGAGGCGATGAAGCTGATGAACGAGATCGAGTCGGACGTCGACGGCGTAGTCGCGAAGATCTATCCGCAGAACGCCCAGGCGGTCGAGTACGGCGAGCCGCTCTTCGCGATCCAGTCCGACTAGGCCCTCGATGTTCAAGAAGATCCTGATCGCCAACCGGGGCGAGATCGCGCTCCGCATCATCCAGGCCTGCCGCGAGCTCGGCATCCAGACGGTGGCCGTGTTCAGCACCGCGGACCGGGACAGCCTGCACGTCACCTACGCCGACGAGGACATCTGCATCGGCCCGCCCCCTTCCAAGGCGAGCTACCTGAACATCTCGGCCATCCTCTCGGCCGCCGAAGTCACGGGCGCCGACGCGATCCACCCCGGCTACGGTTTCCTGGCCGAGAACGCCCACTTCGCCGAGGTGCTCGAGGAGTGCCGGCTCGGCTGGATCGGGCCGCGGCCGGAGGTCATCCGCCTCATGGGCGACAAGGCCAAGGCGCGGCAGACCGCCGCGGCCGCGGGCGTGCCCGTGCTGCCCGGCAGCCAGGAGCCGCTCCAGGACGCCGACGACGCTCGCCGGTTCGCCGCCGAGGTGGGCTACCCGGTGATCCTCAAGGCCGCGGCCGGGGGAGGTGGACGCGGCATGCGGATCGTCTACTCCGAGGGGGAGGTCGCCAGCCAGTTCTCCACCGCCCGCGAGGAGGCGGAGAAGGCCTTCGGCGACGGCTCCATCTACCTGGAGAAGTACCTCGTCGAGCCGCGGCACATCGAGTTCCAGGTCTTCGGCGATCACCACGGCAAGGTCATCCACCTGGGGGAGCGCGAGTGCTCGATCCAGCGCCGGCACCAGAAGCTCATCGAGGAATCCCCGTCGCCCGCCCTCACCCCCGAGCTGCGGGAGAGGATGGGCGAGGCCGCGGTGGCGCTCTGCGAGGCGGTCCGCTACGAAAACGCGGGCACCATCGAGTTCCTGCTCGACAGCGACGGCCGTTTCTACTTCATGGAGATGAACACCCGCATCCAGGTGGAGCACCCGGTGACCGAGATGGTGACCGGGATCGACCTGGTCAAGCTCCAGGTGCAGGTGGCGGCGGGCGAGCCGCTGACGATCCCCAGCGGGCTCAAGCCGCGCGGCCATGCCATCGAGTGCCGGATCAACGCCGAGAACCCCGACACTTTCGCGCCCAGCCCGGGCAAGCTCAAGACCTTCCACCCCCCCGGCGGTCCCGGCACCCGGGTCGACACCCACGGCTACGAGGACTACGTCATCCCGCCGTACTACGACTCGCTGGTGGCCAAGCTCATCGTCCACGATCGCACCCGGGAGCAGGCCATTGCCCGCATGTCGAGGGCGCTCGACTTCTTCGTGGTCGAAGGCATCCACACGTCGATCCCCCTCCACAAGCGCATCCTGCGCGACCCGGACTTCGCCGCGGGCCGGATGTCCACACGCTTCATGGAGCGCTTCCTCCAGCGGGGCCGATGAGAGCCCCCGCCGGGCCTTCGGGTAGAATCTACGCTATCGCCGATGTCGAGGCCCTGCACCCGGCGCCGCTGCCCGCGGCGGTCCGCGAGATGGCGGAGGCGGGGGTCCGGTGGATCCAGGTGCGGGCGAAGCGGCTCTCCGGAAGTCCACTCTTCCGGCAGATGGAGGAGTGCTGCCGTGTCCTGGAGGGGAGCGGCGTCCATCTCTGGGTGGACGACCGGGCCGACCTCGCCGCGCTCTTCCCGGTGGCGGGCGTCCACTTGGGGCAGGCCGACCTGCCGCCCGCGGCCGCCCGGCGAGTGGTGGGACCGGAAGTCCGGATCGGACTGTCCACTCATGGCGAGGAGCAGATCCTCGCCGCGGACGCCGACCCTGACGTCGATGTAATCGCAGTCGGTCCGGTCTTCCCCACGAAGGGGAAGGAGAATCCGGACCCGGTGGTCGGACTGGAGCTCCTGCGGTGGGCGCGGAGCCGGACCGCGAAGCCGCTGGTCGCGATCGGCGGGATCGATTCCGGCAACGTGGCGGAGGTGATCGCCGCCGGAGCCGACGCCGCGGCCGTGATCGGAGCAGTCTGCCGCGGAGATGTAAGGGCCAACGCTCTGAGGTTGATCCAGGCGAGCGCAGCAGCCTGGGGAGAACAATCGGCGTGCGGGTCTACCTGACCGGCTTCATGGGGTCGGGCAAGAGCGCGGTCGGCCGCAAGCTGGCGGAGCGGCTCGAGGCGCTGTTCGTGGACCTGGACGGCGAGATCGAGCTGAGGGCCGGGATGTCGGTCCGGGAGATCTTCGAGCTGCACGGCGAGCCTGAATTCCGGCGGATGGAGCAGGAGGTGCTCCGCGCCACCGGAGACTGGCCGGACGTGGTGGTGGCGACCGGGGGCGGCACGGTGACCTTCGAAGCCAACGCCCGCTGGATCGGGGCGAACGGCGTCTCGGTCTGGCTGAACCCGGCGTTCGCCACGATCGTCTCGCGGATCGGAGCGCTGGGCAAGCAGGACCGGCCGCTCTTCCGGGACGCGGAGCAGGCCCTGGCCCTCTACCGCGAGCGGCTGCCGGCCTACCGCCAGGCGGACCTGACCGTGGATGTGGGGCCGGACGAGCAGCCGGAGGAGATCGCGGCGAGGATCGCCTTGATGATTGCCAATCGCTGAGTGGGGAAAGACCGTTGCGCTACCTGATTCTCTCGGACATGCACGCCAACTGGGACGCCTTCGAGGTCGTCCTGCGGCGCGCCCGGCGCAAGCGCTTCGATGCCGTGCTGGTCCTGGGCGACCTTGTCGGCTACGGCGCCGCGCCCAACCAGGTGGTGGAGGCGGTGCGCGCGCTCGGCCCCCGCCTGTACACCGTCCGGGGGAACCATGACAAGGTCGTGACGGGGATCGACAGCGGCTCGAACTTCAACCAGACCGCGCTGACCGCGGCGCAATGGACCACCACCCGTCTCACCCCGGCCAACCTCCGCTACGTCCGCGACCTGCCCCGGGGTCCGATGCGGATCGAGGAGGGCCTGGCGATCTGCCACGGCTCGCCGCTCGACGAGGACACCTACGTCTTCTCCGATGTGGACGCCTGGGAGATCTTCGCCTCGTTCCCCATGCCGGTGACCTTCTTCGGCCACACCCACATCCCGTCGCTCTTCTCGCTGGAGGGGAGAGTGCTCGGGGTGAGGGCGCTGCGCGGCCGCACCGGCACGCTGCAGCTCCACCCTCAAGGCCGCTATCTCGTGAACCCCGGCTCCATCGGCCAGCCGCGGGACCGCGACCCCCGAGCTTCCTACATGACCTACGACAGCCAGAGCCGGATCGTCCGCTGGAACCGCATCGAGTATCCGATCGAAGAGGCCCAGCGCCGCATCCGGAAGGCCGGATTGCCGGGATCTCTGGCGGATCGCCTGACCGTCGGGGCGTAGTCCCTCACCCCCCGGCCCCCTCTCCTGCAACTCACTTGGACCACGGTCAGAATGACTTTGGACGTGGCCAGAGTGATTTTGGCCATGGCCAGAATGACTTTGGACATGGGCAGAATGATTTTGGCCATGGTCAGAATGACTTTGGACCTGGTCAGAATGATTCCGGGCACGCTCAGAATGACTTTGACCAGGGTCAGAATCATTTTGGCCGCGCCCAGAATGACTTTCCCCAGGGTCAGAATGGCTTGGGTCATGGCAAGATTGATTCTGGACGCGGTCAAAGTCATTCTGGGCGTGATCCGAGCGACCCTGGCCACGGTCAGAATCACTTTGGACAGGGTTAGAGTCACTTCGGGAGGGGCGTTCCGAGGTCTGAACGAGCTTGAGCACCGCGTATACTTGTGCTCATGAGGCGATGGGGTGGCCTTTTCGGAGTCCTGTTTCTCGTCGCGGCCGTAATCGTGTCCGCTCCTGGCAGGGCCGAGGACATCCCCTTCGTCCGCACTGTGATCGCCCAGGACAGCCCCCATGGCCCCTGCGGCAATGCTCTGGGGGATCTCGATGGCGATGGCCGGCCCGACGCGATTGTTGCCGGCAGCGACGGACCGCTGGTCTGGTACGCCTATCCCGATTGGACCCAGTCCGTCCTTGCCGGCCAGGGTTACACCACGCAAGGTGGGTTGGCGGTCGGAGATCTGGACCGGGATGGTGACCTGGACGTCACCGTGGGCACCGTCTGGTTCGAGAACCCCCGTCCGCCGGCCGGCAATCCGGCGGCCGTTCCCTGGCCTGCCCATCAGATCGGCTCCGGCAGCGGCAATCGGGACGTGGCCATCGGCGACCTCGATCGTGACGGCAAGCCCGACGTCGTGCTGCGCGGAGAAACCGGCTCCGTGGTGACGCTGTTCAAGCAGAACGGACCGCGGTCCTGGCTCCGGCGCGACCTGGTTCCCGGGGTCGGGAAGCAAGGGCTGGCGCTGGCCGACCTCAACAAGGACGGGTTTCTCGACATTGTCGTGGGGGGACGATGGCTGAAGAATCCGCGCGGCAAGATCCTCTCCCGGCCGTGGCAGCGGCGCAGCTTCGGCTCCTGGAGTCCGGATGCGGCCCTCGCCATCGGCGATCTGAACCGGGATGGGCGGCCTGACGTCGTGATGACCGTGTCGGAGGGGGCGGGAAAGATCTCCTGGTTCGAGAATCCAGCGAACCCCGGCCGGCGCTGGAAGGAACGCGTCATCGACCGCGGTCCTCTCGATTCGGCGCAGGGGGTGAGCCTTGCGGATCTCGATCGCGACGGCGACCTGGACGTGGTTACGTCGGAGATCCGGGGGGAGGGACGCCTGCTGGTCTATCTCAACGGAGGTCTCAACGCAGGGAAGGCTTCAGGTTGGAGCCGCCAGGTGCTCGGGACGCCGGCCTTGCACAACGTCCGCGTCTCCGACGTCGGCGGCGATGGCGACGGCGACATCCTCGGCACCCTCCCCTTCGGTAAAGGGCCGGTGGAGCTCTGGGAGAACCGGTTCGAGCCGCAGACCCGTGCGGACAGGATTCTCGTCTTCTCGAGGACCGCCGGCTTCCGCCACAGCAGCATCGAGCCAGGGATTGCCGCCCTTCGGAACCTGGGGGCCGCGAACGACTTCGAAGTCGACGCCACCGAGGACGCGAGACAGTTCACCACCGCCAACCTCAGCCGCTACAAAGTCGTCGTCTTCCTTTCCACGAGCGGGGACGTCCTCAACAATGACCAGCAAGCCGCCTTCATGACCTACATCCGCAATGGGGGAGGCTTCGTGGGAATCCACGCCGCGGCCGACACGGAGCACGGCTGGCCCTGGTATGGAGACCTTGTCGGAGCGTACTTCGCGAGCCATCCAGCGCCGGCACAGGCACGGATTCGGGTGGAGAACCGGGACCACCCCTCGACGAGAACGCTGCCGGACCCCTGGAACCGCTTCGATGAGTGGTACGACTTTCAGCAGAACCCGCGGAGCCGTGGCGTCACCGTGCTGCTCACCTTGGATGAGGCGAGCTATCCCGGGGGACAGATGGGGGACGATCATCCCATCGCCTGGTACCACGAGTACGATGGCGGCCGGGCCTGGTACACGGCGGGAGGCCACACGGACGCTTCCTTCTCCGAGCCCGCGTTCCTGGAGCACCTGCTGGGTGGAATCCGGTACGCAGCCGGCGCTCAGTAGTTGACCGGCGGGTCAGACCCCCTCTTCTATCCTAGCTGGTGGGCTCGCCTTATGCGCTTTTGCGCACCTTCGTCTATGAGGGCAGATCCTCTCCTGTAAGTTAGAAAGGAGCACTCCATGCGCAGTGTTTCCCGCCGAACCCTTCTCGCCGTCCTGGTCGCGACCTTCGTGGGCGCTTTTCTCATGCCTGCCGAGGCCGATCCGCCGTGCCCCTACACCGCGATCAAGCAGACCGCGACCATGACCGGATATGGCTTCACCTGCACCGATGCGACCAACGACTTGACGAGCAAAGTCCAGGCGGAAGCCGAGGATGACTGTTCGTTTTTGGACGGTTCCGTCATCCTGACCCAACTGGTCATTACAGAGGAGTGCCGGGCGTTCAGCGAAACGCAGGTGCAGGTGACCGGTTACCTGAAGTATAGGTGCATGTACTGCATGTGAGGCGGACAGGCTGGCGTATCCGGCCGGGCTGCGCGAGCTGAGACCCTTACCCAGCTGCCCGCGCGTCGCGCAGGCAGGTCCTTGAGCCGCCACCATCCACCAGACGCTGGTGGTGACGAGCGTGCAATGAAAGCGTCTGACAGGAGGATTTGCGATGAAATGTCATCGGCAAGAGCTTGGCCTGGTCCTGATCGGGTTGTGCGTTCTCCTCGGCGCGAGCGGAGTCAGCGCGCAAACGTCGGACATCGGATTCTTTGGCAACAAGACACCGCAGGAGATTGCCGCGGAGAGTGCGAACAAGATAGCCCATCCTCCAGGGGTGCTGACTTGCAGGGGCCCCGTCAGGCTGATGACCGACGTTGCGTTTGAGGGATTCCGGTTCACGGCTTTCAACTTCAACCCTGCGAACGGTGGTGGCGAAGGCGGATGCTTCGATCCCACGCCGGTCTTGAGCACGACGGTGAGCCTGCCTCAAGGCACCACTTGTCTGAACGCCCATTTCAGCGCCATCGTGGGCAGCCGGCAGACGTACGGGCCCGCCCTTGCGAACCTCGCCGTGTTCCAGGTGACGCTGACCCCCGTGGGCGCGGCGCCGCAACACATGATCGGGCACTACGAGACGCCTTACGGTCTCGCTTGCCCGGCCATCGGCATCGAGGCCGAGCGCGATGTGGACACCTTCGGTTCGAATTTCTTCCAGCGAGTGGGAACTCAACCCGGTGATCTACCCCCCGGCAACTACCGGGTCGACGTCTGGTGGGCGGGCGCTCCGCCCTTCGGCGCCGGCGGCGCCTTCGCTGGGGCCTTCGTCCTGAAGCTCTACGGGAACTGAGAATAACGGTCACATCCCCCTCTCCCGGGGCGGGAACCGGGAGAGGGGCGGGGGGGGAAGGGGGGCTCCGCTATTCCGCCACCACCGCCGCCAGCTCGTCCCGCTTCCTTACCTGCCGGAGACGGTTGAACGTGGCGACGGCGCCGCCGGTGAGCACGATGTAGAGGCCGAACCAGACGAGCTGGATCAGCGGCTTGCGGGTGACGTCGATGGACAGCCGGGCCGGGTTCGCGACCCCGCTCACCTCGAACTGCACCGCGCTTTCCGAGGCGTTGATCCCCGAGACGAAGATCGCGCCGCCGCCGGGCAGCGGCATCGGCGGCGTCTCCACCGCGCCGTTGGTCGGGTTCAGACGGTAGAGAGGCCGGAGCGTCGTCGTCTTCCCGCCCTTCTGGGTGACCTCGACCACGGCGCCGATCGTCACCGGCCCGCCGCTCGCCATCTGCGCCATGGCGTTGCCCTCGGCCTGTAAATCAAAACCCACGAAGCGGACGCCCATGTCCCCGAGATGGCCGCTCTCCCCCTTGGCGAGCTGGAGCTGCGGCTGGCCGGGATCGAAGTCGATGGGGGAGACGTACAGGTCCTGGAACGGCGTGCTCCGGATGTCCGGGTTCGCCATCACCTGCTTGGTGCGGTCGTTGATGAACAGCTTGGGATAGACCATGAACCGCTCGCTGCCGCGGACCACCTCGATCTCCATCCGCTCCTTCTCGCGACCCTCGCGCGGGATGAAGCGGGTGAAGGTCAGGGTCATGTCCCCGACCTTCTTGGGCGTGCCCGCCTCCAGCGTCACCTTGGTGCTCTCGTCGTATGCCGACGAGGCCAGGAAGCCGAGCAGGATCACGCCCACGCCCACGTGCGCGAGGTAGCCGCCGGCCGCTCCGATCCCCGCGGCCCGCGCCCGGGTCACGGTCTTGTGGAGGTTCGTGGCCAGGGCCAGCCCGGCAAGGAACACGAAGATCAGGTGGAGCGGGTCATGGACGCCGCCCCAGGCCGCCGCCGTGACCGTGACCGCGAGGCTGAAGAGCCCCGGCACGAGGAGCTTGCGGAGCACCGCCTTCAGATCGTCGCCGCGCCAGGTCAGGTACGGGACCATGGCCAGCAGCAGCGCGATCAGCAGGGCGATCGGCATGTTCACCTTGTTGTAGAACGACGGGCCGACCTGGGCCGGGTTCTCCATGAACCAGCGGGTCACGAGCGGCGTCGAGGTGCCGAAGGCGATGACGACGGACGAGACCAGGACCGTGATCGTCGAGAGCACCATGAAGGTGCCCCGGGAGAGGAACGGGTCCTCGTTGGGCTTGGTGGGGACGTGGCGCAGCCGGGTCGCCAGCAGCCAGAGGGAGAGGGCGGCGAACCCGCCCATCAGCGCGACGAGCCAGCCGGAGATGCCGAGGTCCACGAAGCTGTGCACCGAGAAGTCGGCGAGCACGCCCGAGCGGGTCAGGAAGGTGCCGTAGAGCACCGACAGGTAGACCAGCGCGGCCAGGATGTAGTTGGCGCGGCGGTATCGCCCCTTGGTGCGCTCCATGTGCAGGCCGTGGATCATCACGGTGCCCAGGAGCCAGGGGATCAGCGAGGCGTTCTCCACCGGGTCCCAGCCCCAGTAGCCGCCCCAGCCCAGGGTCTTGTAGGCCCAGTAGCCCCCCATCAGGATGGCGCAGCCGAGCACCAGGAAGCCGCCAAGCGCCCAGGGGAAGGCGCGCGCGGCCCAGTCGTCGTAGTCCCGGCGCCAGAGCGAGGCCATGGCGAAGGCGAAGGGGATCGCGCTCGCGGCGTAGCCGATGAACATGATCGGCGGATGGATGACCATCCAGTCGTCCTGGAGGAGTGGGTTGAGCCCCTGGCCGTCGAGCGGCGTCTGCTTCAGCATGACGAAGGGGTTTTCCCGCACCAGGATGAAGAGGAGCCCCATCAGGGTCAGGGTGTAGATGCCCATGATCATGGGCTCGTTCCTGCCGGCCGTCCTCTTGATCAGGATGCCGATCAGCGCGCCCCAGAGCAGCCAGATCAGGAAGCTCCCCTTCTGGCCCGCCCAGAACGCGGCGAACTGGTAGTGGGCCGGCAGGTCCAGGCCCGAGTACTGGTAGACGTACTCGATGCGGAAGTCCCGCATCATCAGCAGCAGGCCGAGCATGAGCGAGGCGAGGGTGATGGCCAGGGCGAAGAAGTTGTAGGACAGCCGCGCGAAGCGCAGCGAGCCCCCATCGCCGCGCAGGACCAGGGAGTAGCCCCACATCGAGGCGAGAGCGAAGATCACCGCGGCCCACAGCGTGACGGCGCCGGGGAGGTAGAGCTGCGACAGGGATTCAAGCACTAGCCGTACTCCTTGACTTCGGCGCCCTGGTACTTGCTGGGGCACTTCACCAGCAGCTTGTTGGCCTCGAACTCCTTCGCGCCCTCGTCATACTGGCCGATGGCCACGATGCTGATGGCGTCCTCGAAGTTTGCGGGCTTCAGGCCCTTGTAGCGGACACGGATGGTGTCCGCCCCTTCGGGTTCCTGGAGAGTGAAGTAGAGGAAGTCCTCGTCGGCCACGTACTTCGAGCTCCCCTTCTCCAGGCCCCCGGCCACCTGCACGATCCGGTCGGCGTCGCGGGCCTGCTTGTAGGAGACGTACGGGGTCAGGGTCTCCTTGAAGGAGGAGAGCGAGAAGCCGGCGAAGGCGAGCAGCAGCACGCCTCCCAGCGCGTAGTAGCGATAAGTCTGTTTCATGGCTCCTTCTCCGTTTCCTCTATCGTCCGCACCCGCCGGCTCAGGCGGAGCAGCCAGAGGAAGATCCCCGTCCAGATGATCAGATTAACGGCGACAACGCCCAGGTTTCCTCCACTGAAGTCCATAACCTCACTCCATCTCCGCGGATTTCCGCTCCGCCAGCGCCTGGATCCGGGTGTGCACGCTGTGGAGCCAGAAGAACAGGGCCGTGAACCCCACGCCGCTCGCCAGCAGCACCTGCAGGATCTCGGACTGCATCTTCGGCTTGCCCTCGGCGTTGACCACCGGCTCCGGGTGCAGCGAGAAGGTCAGGCGCGGCATGATCCAGTACAGGAACGGTGTCACCACCAGGCCAAGGATTGCATAGGAGGCCGCCAGCCGCGCCCGCTTCTCGGGGTCCTCGACCGCGCCGCGCAGCGCCAGGTAGGCGCCGTAGAAGAGCAGCGAGATCAGAATCGACGTCTGGCGCGGGTCCCAGTTCCAGTAGGCGCCCCACTCGATGCGTGCCCAGATGGCTCCGGAGATCGTGGCGAGCACGCCGAAAAGAAGACCGAGCTGGATCGCCACATGGGCAGACCGGTCGTGCCGCAGGTCGCGGGTCATCAGGTAGCGCACGCTCCAGACCGCGGCGGCGATGAAGCCGGCGAAGGAGGCCCACGCCATGGGCACATGGAAGAACAGGATGCGGTCCGACCCGTCCTGAAAGCCTTCGGCCTGAGGGGCATAGTAGAACGCCCCGACGATCACCAGGGAGATCCAGAGCCAGAGCAGCCAGGCGAAGAGAGTCTTCATGGGTTCCATACAACCGGGAAAAGCATGAGTCCGGCTACTGTGATGCTGGCATCATACAGAAGTAGCTGGGGCAGGGCCACACCGCCGGACCCTCCCCCTCCGCCCACCGCGCTGAAGGTCAGCTCGACCGCGAGCAGCAGCAGCGGCAGGAGGATCGGGAAGGCAAGCACCGAAAACAGCGTCCCCTTGGTCCTGGCCTGGGCGATGATGGCGGCCACCAGGGTGCTCCCCACGGCCAGGCCGTATCCGCCCGCGGCCAGGGTCACGGCCAGCAGGCCGGGGCTTTCTACCTTGAGGCTCATCAGCGTGACGAAGACCGGCGTGACGAGCAGCTCCAGCGCCCCGACGAGAGTTAGACAGTAGAGGAGCTTGCCGCAGAACAGGGCGGAGGGAGTTGCCGACAGGCGCAGGGCCGTGGCGGTCTGGCTCTCCTCCTCCTGGACGAAGGCGCGCGGCAGCCCGGCGGCCACCGAGAAGAGGAGGATCACCCAGAGCAGCACCGGCAGCACCTTGGAGCCACGGGCGCGGTCGATCCCGATCGGGCCGAGGCTGATGCTCACCACGACCAGGGTGGTGAAGGCGAACAGGGCGAGCGTGTTCAGGGCGTAGCGGGTGCGGAACTCGCACCGCCAGTCCTTGACGAACACCGCTGCCACCTCCGCGGCCCAGGCGGACGCCGGGGAGAGGGGCCTAGCGTCCGAGGTCGAGGTGGCCCGCAACATGGTCGATCTCCAGGTGGGAGGGATTGGCCACGACGGCAAGGCCTCCCCCTTCCAGGTGCTCGCGCAGCAGCTCGCGGGTTCCCTGCTCGCCGGCCGCGTCCAGGTTCTGGAACGGCTCGTCGAGCAGGAGCAGGCGGGGCCGGTGGAGCAGAGCCCAGGCCCAGCGCAGCCGCTGGCGCATGCCCGACGAGAGCGCTCCGGCCATCCTGTCCGTGGGAAGCCCGAGGCGGTCGAGCACCTCGAAGCCCCGCTCGGGACCGGTGCGCCGCAGGCGCGCGAAGAAGAGCAGGTTCTCGGCAACGGTGAGTTCCGAGTAGAGCGCGAGGTCGGGGGCCACGTAGCCCAGCCGAAGCCGCCGCCCGGCGGTGTCGAGCACCTCGTCACCCTCTCTGTATTCAATGGTGCCCTTGTCCGGAGAAAGCAAGCCGGCCAGGCAGCGGAGGAGGGTGCTCTTGCCCGAGCCGTTCGGTCCGGTCACCAGCAGAGCCTCCCAGGGGGCGACCGATCCGGACACGCCCTCCAGCACGGAGAGGCGCCCGAAGCGGCGGCGGAGGTTCTTGAAACGGAGGGTGGTGGACGGCACAGCCGGACTATAACGGCCCGGCCCGCCTCTTGCACCTCGCGGGGGGCATGTCCGAGCACAATGACAAGCACGATGATGAGCACGAAAGACCTTCCGTCTTCAGGCGCTCTCTCCTCCGGGGGACCGTACCGGTGGAGCGCGGCTTCGACACCGTCAAGGGACGGCTCGGGGCCCGCTTCAACGACGATCCAATCCAGATCCTCCCCTACCGCGGCTTCGGCACCCCGGAGCGGTTCCTGATCCAGGGACGGGTGCTCCAGGACGAGCCCGTGGGCGCGGCCGGGGAGAACGACACGATCTGGCAGAACCTGGGGAATACCTGGAAACGCTTCGAGAGCGACGAGGTGCCCAACGCCCGCCTGCGGGTCCGGGGGCCGGGCTGGGAGCAGGAGCTGGTGACGGACGAGGAGGGCTATTACAAGGCCCACATCGAGCCGTCGACTCCGCTGGACCCGGGGAGCCTCTGGCACGAGGTGGAGCTCGAGCTCGTCCATCCGTCCCCCGGCGTGCGTGCCACCGGTCCGGTGATGGTCCCGCCGGCCGACTGCGAGCTCGGCATCATCAGCGACATCGACGACACGGTAGTCGAGACCGGGGTGACTCAGCGCCTGGCCATGGCGCGCACCGTCTTCCTCAAGAATGCCCGCACCCGCCTGCCGTTCAAAGGGGTGGCGGCCTTCTACGAGGCGCTCGTCGAGGGGGTGAAGCCGGGAGGGTTGAACCCGATCTTCTTCGTCTCGGGCAGCCCGTGGAACCTCTACGACCTGCTGGCCGAGTTCATGGACCTCCAGAAGATCCCCCGCGGTCCCATCCTGCTGCGGGACTTCGGGTTCGACGCCCGCAAGCTGCTCAAGAAGGAGACCCGGGAGTACAAGCTCGGCTGCATCCGGCCGATCCTGGACCTCTACCCGAAGCTGCCGTTCATCCTGATCGGCGACAGCGGCGAGCAGGACCCCGAGATCTACCGCGAGGTGGTGCGCGAGTACCCGGGCCGCATCCTGGCCATCTACATCCGCAGGATCGGCACCACCAAGGCCCGCGACGAGCAGGTCCTCGCCCTGGCCAAGGAGATCCGGGAGGAGGGGGTAGCCATGCTCCTCTGCGAGGACACCGAGGCCGCCGCCGTCCACGCCCGGGAGTCGGGCTGGATCCGGGCTGGGCAGGTAGAGCACGTGCAGGAAGAGAAGGCCAAGGACGAGGCGGCTCCGAGCCCGACGGAGGCGGTGTTGAAGGCGGAATAGGACCTCACCCCCTGTCCCCCTCTCCCGGCGGGGGCATGGGTGGGAGATGGGAGAGGGGGACAGGGGGTGAGGTTTGATACTCTGACCGGGATATGAAGTCGGAATATCAGGTCTTCAAGCTGTGGTGGGTCTCGGTCCTGCCGCTGACCAAGGACGCGATCCACGTCTACATCGGCTTCCTCTGCCTGCTGCTCGCCCTGATCCTCTTCCGGCGGCGCCTGAGCTCCTTCACGGCGCTGATCCCCGGGCTCGTGGTCTCCGTCACCATGGAGATCTTCGACCTGCGGGACGGCTACGACTGGGCCGCCAGCGTCAAGGACCTGATCAACACGAACCTGATCCCCTTCCTCCTGGTCCTCCTGACCCGCTGGCGCACCTTCAACGTCTGAGCATGCGCGCGCCGTTCCGCGCCCGGCCGCCGAGCTCCAGCAGGGTGCGGTTGAGCTCGGCCGGGTCCACCGGCTTGACCAGGTAGGCGTCGAAGCCCGCCTGCAGGGCGCGGCGGCGGTCCTCGGGCTGGCCGTAGCCGGTCATCGCGATCAGGGGCATGCGGTCGCCGTTGAGGGCGGCGCGGATGCGCTGCGCCACCTCGTTGCCGTCCAGGCCGGGCAGGCCGATGTCCACCAGGGCCACGTCCGGGAGCGAGGTGAGGGCGGCTTCGACGCCGTCCGGCCCGTTCTCCGCGAGCTCGACCTCGTGCCCCCAGATCTCCAGGAGGTCGCGCAGCGACTCGCGGCCGTCGTCGTTGTCCTCGATCACCAGGATCCGCAGCCCGGTGACCTCGGCTGGGACCTGGGCCGCCGCGGGCTGAGCCTCCAGAGCGGGGGAGGCCGCGTCCGGTGGCGCCGCGCACAGCGGCAGGCGGATCACGAACTCGCTGCCCAGCCCCCGGCCGGGGCTGCCCGCCTCCACCGTGCCGCCGTGGAGCTCCACCAGGCTGCGCACCAGGGGCAGGCCGAGCCCCAATCCCCCCTCCGACCGCTTGCGCGAGCTCTCCACCTGGGTGAACGGCTCGAAGATCTTGCCCAGCATGTCCCGCGAGATGCCCAGGCCCGTGTCTCGGATCCGGACGACGGCCTGGCCCTTTTCCTCGGCGGTCGACACGGAGATGGACCCGCCCCGCGGCGTGTACTTGATCGCGTTGTGGAACAGGTTGCAGACCACCTGCTCCAGCCGCACCGGGTCCCCTTGCACGTGGACCGTCTCCGTCCGCAGGTCCAGCTTGAGCTCGTGGGACTCGGCGAGGCGGCTCATGCCGAGCTCCGCCAGGCAGCGCCGCACGAGATCCTCCAGGTTCACCACCTGGTGCTGCAGGCTGATCTTGCCGCGGGTGACGCGCGAGACGTCCAGCAGGTCGTCGACCATGCGCACCAGGTGGTGGGTCTGGCGGTCGATGACGTCGCGCTGCCGGGCTTCCTGCTCGCCGCCCGCCCGGGTCTGGTCGAGCAGCCAGAGGGCGTTGCGGATGGCGGCGAGCGGGTTCCTCAGCTCGTGGCCGAGCATGGCCAGGAACTCGTCCTTGCGGCGGTCGGCCTCGGCCTGGCGCCGCAGAAGGTCGCGCACCTCGTACTGGCGGTTGCGCGCGCGCATGCCCGCCTGGACCGCGCTGACCAGCGTGCTCACCCGCACCGGCCGCTCCAGGATCGTGGCGTTGCCGAGCGGGCCCAGGGTCTCCAGGACCTTCTCGCTGCTGCGCTCGCCGCGGGTGAAGACGATCAGGGGGAGGTCCGACCAGGGACCCTGCCGGCCCAGGGCGCCGAGCAGGGAGTTGACGGTCCAAGGGTGGAGCGCCTCCTCCGCCAGGATCGCCACCGCGGCGCCCTGCTCGATCTCGCGGCAGAGGTCGGCCTCGTCGGCGCAGGGGCGGCAAGGCAGCCCCATGTCGCCCAGGATCTGGGAGGCGAGGATGGCGTCCCGTCCCGTGGGTGCAAGGATCAGGACGCGGCTCTCCATCGGGTCCCCGCCGGGGCGCTCAGGGTTGGGAAGAGTGTCCATCGGCGCCGAGCAGGGGGCCGGCTTCACCGGTGTAATCGAGCCGGCCGGAAAGGACACCATGAAACTCCCCCAACTGGCGACCGACCCGGATCCCGTCCGGGTCGATCCGCAGCTCGCGGATGCTGTGCTCGTGACTGCCCCCCCTGCGCTTGACCGTGGAGATCGCCTGCAGCCGGATTTCGGACAGGGAGTCGAACACCACCCTGAGCGGCTTGACCCGCTCGACCACATCGAGCACGGTCCGGGTGGTGTCGGAGAGCTCGACCTCCGATGGGTGGAAGAGCGTGTACTGCGAATCGGCCTTGAGGCTCTCCTCCGAGGCCTGGAGGTCGCAGATCGTGATCCCGTCGAGCGACCAGCCGTGGGAGCGGGCGACGTCGCGCAGCTCCTCCTCCGACTCCGACAGCGTGGCATAGACGCCGGGCTCGCCCGCCCTGACGCCGGCGAGCAGGAACTGCATGGCAAGAGTCCTCTTGCCCGCCCCGGGGTCCCCTTTGACGAGGTACATCCGGTTGCGGGGGAACCCCCCGCCGAGAATGTAGTCCAGGCCCTCGATCCCTGTCGAGGCTCGCGGGAAGACATCGAGTTCACTGGCGGTCATGGTCAGGCTCCGTCCTGCCAAGCAGCCTTGGCAGCGGCTTCGGGATGGCTCGTGGTGCAATCTGTGTGCCGCTTCCGGGGGAGATATCAGGGGGCTGCTAGTGCCGGAAGTGCCGCGTCCCGGTGAAGAGCATGGCGATGCCGTGCTCGTCCGCTGCCGCGATCACCTCGTCGTCGCGCTTGCTGCCGCCGGGCTGGACCACCGCGGTCACACCCGCTCCGGCGAGGACGTCGAGGCCGTCGCGGAAGGGGAAGAAGGCGTCCGAGGCCGCGACCGCGCCGCGGACCGGAAGCTGCGCCTTCTCGACGGCCAGGCGGCAGGAGTCGACCCGGCTCATCTGGCCGGCGCCGATGCCCACGGTCTGGTCGCCGTTGGCTACGACGATGGCGTTCGACTTCACATAGCGGCAGACCTTCCAGGCAAGGTCCAGGGCGCGGCGCTCCTCGGGACCGGGCTGCCGCCGGGTGGGGCAGGTCCATCTGGAAGAATCGCCGGAAGGATCGTCCGGCAGCGAATCCGGAGGCTGGGCAAGGAAGCCGCCGTCGATCGGACGCAGCTCGATCTCCTCCGGAGAAGGCCGGTAGACGGGGCATTCAAGGACGCGCAGGTTCTTCTTCGCGCCGAAGCGCTCCCGGGCCGCCTCGTCGAACCCGGGGGCGAGCAGGACCTCCACGAAGAGGTCGGCCATGGCCTCGGCAAAGGCGCCGTCCGCGGGACGGTTCAGGGCGATGATCGAGCCGAACGCCGACACCGGATCGGTGGCGAGGGCGCGGAGGTAAGCTTCGGCCAGATCCGCTCCAATCCCCACTCCGCACGGATTGTTGTGCTTCACGATCACCACCGCCGGCTCCTCGAACAGGGCCACGATCCTGCGTGCGGCGTCCGCGTCCAGCAGGTTGTTCCACGACAGCTCCTTGCCCTGGAGCTGGCGGAAGCCGCCGAGGACGCCCGGGCCTCCAACCGTGGAGTAGACCGCGCCCGCCTGGTGGGGGTTCTCCCCGTAGCGCAGCTCCATGGTCCGCTCCAGCTCCAGGGAGAGCCGGCTTCCGCTGCCGAGGAAGCTGGCCACCGCCGCGTCATAGCTCTGGGTATGGCCGAAAGCCTTGGCCGCGAGCCTCCGCCGGACCTCTTCGGGGACAATGCCGTCGCCGGCTTCCAGCGCGCCGAGCACCTCCGGGTAGTCCGAGGGATCGACCACCACGCCCACGCCGCCGAAGTTCTTGGCCGCGGCGCGGACCATGGCGGGACCGCCGATGTCGATCATCTCGATCGTCTGCTCGAAGGAAGCGCCGGAGGCCAGGGTCTCGCG
>Ga0190265_10000188_pt1 | contig 59378 bp, 62 predicted proteins | sample Popmic124T_FD_133135 | JGI IMG/M metagenome (GOLD analysis project Ga0190265, IMG submission 133135) | Populus adjacent soil microbial communities from riparian zone of Indian Creek, Utah, USA - 124 T | ecosystem: Environmental > Terrestrial > Soil > Riparian zone | place: USA: Utah | collected... | reverse complement strand
GCAAGATCGTCCCCAGCCGCATCACCGCGGTCAGCACCAAGAAGCAGCGCGAGCTGGCCAAGGCGATCAAGCGCGCCCGCCATCTCGGCCTGCTTCCCTATGTCGTGAAATAAGGAGCGAGAGCGATGGACGTCATATTGCTCGAGCGCATCGAGAAGCTCGGTTCGATCGGCGACGTTGTGAAGGTGAAGAACGGCTATGCCCGCAACTTCCTCCTTCCCAACGGCAAGGCGCTGCGCGCCAACGAGTCGAACCGCAAGGTCTTCGAGGCCAATCGCGAGAAGATCGAGGCGACCAATGTCGAGCGCCGCGATGCGGCCGAGGCCGATTCGAAGACGATCGACGGCGCCAAGATCCAGCTGATCCGCCAGGCCTCGAACGCCGGCCAGCTCTACGGCTCGGTCAGCGCGCGCGATCTCGCCGAGGCGCTGGAGGCCCAGGGCCACAAGGTCGCCAAGAACCAGATCGTGCTCGACAAGCCGATCAAGGCGATCGGCGTTCAGGACGTGAGGATCGCGCTTCACCCCGAAGTGTCGGTCACGATCAGCGTCAACGTCGCCCGCTCGCCCGAAGAGGCCGAGCTTCAGGCGCAGGGCAAGGACGTGATGGCCGAGATGTTCGAAAAGGACGTCGCCGGCTTCCTCGAGGATCGCGACCCCTCGCTCGAACCGGGCGAAATCGCCGCCGAGCCGGAAGCCGCGAGCGCCGGCGCTGCCGCCGCGGACGCTGGCGAGGAAGCCCCGGAAGCCGGCGAGGAAACCCCGGAAGCCAGCGAGGAAACCTCCGAGCCTGCCACGGATGCCGCCGGCGAGGAGGCTCCCGAGTCTGCCGACGCCACGGATGCTGGCGAGGAGAAGAGCGAAGAGGCCTGAGCCTGCCAAGGATTGTCGATGGGCGGCACAGCCTACCTGCCGTGGTGTCGAGCGATCTCGGCCTCGCTCAGCCGCAGGAATCGCGCCGCATTGTTGTAGAAGATATCGCGCTTCTGCGCCTCGGTGAGGAACGGGGCCTCCTCGATCGCGCGGATCGAGGGTTCGATCACGCCCGGCCAAATCATCTGGTCCGAGCCGAACATGATCCGATCGCCATAACCGGCCTCGACCAGCTCCTGGAGGAAGCGGTAGAAGGCCGGTCTTGGCTCGGTGTAGACGATGCTGCCGATGTCGACATAGACCTGCGGATAGCTGAACAGCAGAGCCCGCAGCTCCGCGGCCATTGGATAGCCGGCATGCATGGTGGAGAGCCTGAGGCGCGGATGCCGGATCAGCACATCTTCCAGCAGCAGCGGATTGCCGAGCGCCACGCGATAGCCCCCGCCTGAATAAGGCTGGCCCGGCTCCCCCGGCCCCATGTGGATCGCCACCGGAATGTCCAGCTCCTCGGCGAGCGCCCAGTAAGGCTCGAGCCTGAGATCGTTGGCGGCGACGCCTTCATATTGCGCCATGATTTCGCCCAGCACCCGGAAATTGCCCTGAGAATGGAGCGCGCGCAATTGCTCCGGGGTGCGGGCGGCGACATGGCGCTGGCCCGCCGTGCCCGGAAGGCGGAAGTCGAGCCCGGGAATGATCCGCTCGGGCGCTGCCGCACGCCAGACCGCGATCAGTTCGGGCTCGCCGCTCACCATGCCGATGATGTTGTGCCGCTCCATCACCGCGATGGTTTCGCGCATCACCTGCTCGTCGGTTGTCGCTGCCGGGATAGGCCGTTCGCAGGGAGGCATGACATTGAACTCGAGCCCTTCGCGGACGCCCCGCGCGTCAGCGCGCGGCATGATCGGGAATGGCGTGCACATCGGCGGCGGATTGTCCCCCGCATATCCGGCCCGCCGCGCATGCAGGTGCATGTCGAGGATCGGTGGCGGCTGAGCCGGTACAGCCGAGGCCGCCGACAGGAAAATGGCCGCCATTGCGCCAATCTGCATCGCGAAGTCTCCCCGGCTGGTCGGCCCTACAAGGGAATGGAAGGAATGTCAGCAATGGTCGCCGAGAGCGATGAGCCCCCATTCGTCATCCTGAACTCGTTTCAGGATCCATGTCTCCACCGGCATTGCGGTCATCCAGATGGACCCTGAACCAAGTTCAGGGTGACGGCGATGGTCGCGCACCCCTCCCCGCACGCCATTTCTCTGCTAGGGACGCGCAGGCATGACCGACACGCCCGAATGGCTTCCCTTCGAATATGATCCGGCCGCTGACCGGCTGACCTGGCTGCGCATGGGCGAGGCCGGCTATCGCGCCGCCAGCTTCCTCGACCAGCGCATCCTCACCCCCGCATCCGAGCAGCGCCAAAGCGGCTGGCCGAGGCAGCCCGCCGACGCGCGGCGCGATGCGCAGTACATCTTCCACATCGGCAATGTCGGCTCGACCCTGATCTCGCGGCTGCTCGGCGAGCTGCCGGAGGTGCTGGCGCTGCGCGAGCCGCTGCTGCTGCGCAGCTTCGCCGAATTGCGGCCGGATCGGCAGCGCTTCGACGATCTCGCCGCTCTGCTCTCCAGAACCTTCCGTCCCGAGCAGCGCGTCAATGTAAAGGCGACCAGCTTCGCCAGCGAAATCGCCGACCGGCTCGTCCGCTTGGGCTCGAAGGCGCTGTTCCTCTATGCCGCGCCCGATCGCTATCTGGAGAATATCCTTGCCGGCCAGAATAGCTGGCAGACGCTTCGGGCGCTGAGCCCGGTCAGGCTGGCGCGGCTCCAGGAGCGCTGCCCGGGCGCCGCGCTCGATCTCGATCGTGCGCATGACGGGCTCAAGGCCGCGCTCGGCTGGGCCTGCGAGATGACGTCGCTGGAGCGCGCCGCCTCGGCTCTTCCGGAGGACGCGGTGCTGTGGATGGATTTCGATCGCTTCCTCGCCGATCCCGCCGCCGGTTTCGCGACGATCGCCAGCCATTTCGATCTCTCGCCGGATCCGGCGCGGGCGCGGGAGATTTGCGAGGGGCCGTTGATGGGGCGCTATTCCAAGGCGCTCGAATATGAATATAGCCCCGCCTTGCGCCGCGAGATATTGGCCGACGCGCGCCGCCGCCACGCGTCGGCGATCGCCGAGGCGATGGACTGGCTGGGCATGGTCGAAAGCCGCTATCCTGCGGCGGCGCGGGCGATTCGGCGGCCGCGGGGGGAGGATTGATGTTCAGGGAGCTCGACATATTGAGCCCGGCGCAGGTGCAGGAGCTGCGCGGCATCGCGGCCTCGGCCAATTTCGTCGACGGCCGCATCAGCAACCCGCATTCGAAGGTGAAGCAGAACCTCCAGCTGCACGACGAGGCGGCCTACAACCGCTCCTCGCAGCTCCTCGTCCAGGCGCTCTACGCCAATGAGGATTTCCAGAATTTCGCCTTCCCGGTCGGAATGCTGCCGCCGATGATGTGCCGCTATACGGGCGCGATGCGATACGGCGCCCATGCCGACGCGGCCTTCCTCCAGCTCGGCACGATGGGCCTTCGATCGGACCTCAGTGCCACCATCTTCCTCAGCGACCCGGCGACCTACGAAGGCGGCGCGCTCCGCATCAAGCTCGGCACAAGCGAGCTTCAGTTCAAGGGCGCGGCCGGCAGCGCGATCGTCTACCCGTCCGACATGCTTCACGAGGTCGAGCCGGTGACGACGGGCGAGCGCCTCGTCGCGATCACCTTCATCCAGAGCCGAATCTCGGACAAGGTCCGCCGCGAATTGCTCTACGACCTCAACGAAGTCGCCGCGCTCGAGGGGCTTCGGATGCAGCCCGCAAACTACGCCCGGATGCAGCTCGTCCAGGCCAACCTCCTGCGCCTCTGGGGAGATAGGCCCTGACCCTGTGCGTCATCCCGGAATTGCGCGCGGGTGCCGGTCCACTCACTTAATCTCCGACAGCTCCACGCCTTTCGTCTCGCGCGCCAGCAGCGCCGAAATGCCGCTGATCGCGCAGGCGATGCCGACATAGATCGCCACCGGCAGCGCCGACTGATATTCCCGGTACAGCCACAAGGCGATGATCGGCGCCAGCGAGCCGGCCACGATCGAGGTCAGCTGGTAGGCGATTGACGCGCCCGAATAGCGGATCCTGGTGGGAAAGAGCTCGGCGATCATCGCCGCCTGCGGCCCGTACATGGCGCCGTGAAGGACCAAGGCGATGACGACCGCGGCGAAAATCGCGGTCACGTCGCCGCTCCCCAGCATCGGGAAGAAGGCGAAGCTGAAGGCGGCGAGCCCGAGCCCGCCAAAAGCGTAGACCGGCCGTCGCCCGATCCGGTCGGAGAGCCGCGCGAACAAGGGGATGGCGAAGAAATGCACCACGGCGCCGACCAGGATCGCCTGGAGGGCGAGGCCGCGAGTCTCGGTCGCGACCTCGGTCAGGTAGGTGAGCGAGAAAGCGGTGATGATGTAATAAGAGATGTTCTCGCCGACGCGCAGGCCCGAGCCGAGCAGGATCGCCATCGGCCGTTCGCGCACCACGTCCATCGCCGGCAGCTTCGGCGGGGCCTCCGCCTCGGCCAGCGCCCGTTCGAACGTATCGCTCTCGTCGACCCGGTTGCGGATGTACCAGCCGATCAGCACCAGCACCGCCGAGAGGAGGAAGGGCACCCGCCAGCCCCAGGCGAGAAACTCGGCTTCGCTCTGCAGCCCCGCCATCAGCGCAAGCACGCCGGCGGCGAGCAGGCTGCCCGCGGGCACGCCCGCCTGCGGCCAGCTCGCCCAGAAGCCGCGCCTGGCGGCATCGCCATGCTCGGCCGCCATCAGCACCGCCCCGCCCCACTCGCCGCCGACCGCGAAGCCCTGGACGAGGCGCAGCGCGACGAGCCCGACCGGCGCCCATACGCCGACCTCGGCATAGGTCGGCAGAAGCCCGATCAGGACGGTCGCGACGCCCATCAGGATCAGGCTCAGCATCAGCAGGCGCTTGCGCCCGATGCGGTCGCCGAAATGGCCGAAGACGATGCCCCCGATCGGCCGGGCGACGAAGCCCAGAGCGAAGGTCCCGAACGCGAAGAGCGTGCCCGTGAGCGGATCGTAATCGGGGAAGAACAAGCGGCTGAAAACCAGCGCCGCGGCGGAATTGTAGAGGAAGAAATCATACCATTCGACGGTCGTACCGATCAGGCTCGCCATCACGACCCGCCGCAACGGCGTCTTCCTCTTCGACCGGCCCTGATCCACGCAATTCCTCCGTTCAGGCGCCGCAGCGCCAAAAGCCTTCCATCTCGTCCTGGGCACCGGTGCGGCGGCTGGTCGCGGTCAGCCGCGCCCGCCAGCCGCGCGCGTCCACCGCCGGCCCCTCGCCCGATTGGATGCGGCCGATGCTGAGGCTGAGCTGGCGGTCCTCGAAGAAGCCGCCGGTCGGCCCGACCGGGCTGGTCTGGGCGAAGTGGATCAACCGGCCGGCGACCCGGGCGATCGCATCGTCCTGGGTCGCGACGACGAGCAGCCGGCCGTCGCGGCTGAACCGGCAGGCCGTGGCCGGCATCGTCGCCTGGGCGAGGTCGGCGGGCGAAAGCGCCTGCAGCCGCGCCGCCGCCAGCGCGTCGGTTTCCGGCGCCGGCTCGGGCGTCGACAGCCGCGCGATCTGCTCGGTCGAGGCGTTTCCCTCTCCGACCGGATCGGCGCCGCAGCCGGCGACCAGGAGCAGGGCCAGGGTCAGGGCGCGCATCAATAGCCCATCAGCGCCAGCACCTCGCGGCGGCTTCGCTCGTCCTCGCGGAACACGCCCATCATCCGGCTTGTGGTCATCATCACGCCCGGCGTGGCGACTCCGCGCGCGCTCATGCAGGCGTGGCTCGCCTCGATCACCACGGCGACGCCCAATGGCTGAAGATGCTCGCAAATGCAGTCGGCGACCTGGGCGGTGAGGCGCTCCTGGACCTGCAGCCGGCGCGCGAAGCCGTGGAGCACTCGGGCGAGCTTCGAGATGCCGACGACTCGATTGCGCGGCAGATAGGCGATCGAAGCCTTGCCGATGATCGGCGCGAGGTGATGTTCGCAATGCGACTGGAACGGGATGTCGCGCAGCAGCACGATCTCGTCATAGCCTCCGACCTCGTCGAAGGTGCGGCTGAGATGGTGGGCGGGATCCTCCTCATAGCCGCGCGCATATTCCTTCCACGCCCGTGCCACCCGCGCCGGCGTGTCGAGCAGGCCTTCGCGGTCGGGATCGTCGCCGGCCCAGCGGATCAGCGCGCGGACGGCTTCCCGCACGTCGTCAGGCACCGCGATCTCGCGCGGGTCCCGGACCAGATCGCCGTCGTCGGTGTCACTCTCGCTGCCTGCCATGGGGCGCTCCTTCGCGGAAAGCGAATAGACGAGGCGGGCGGCGAGGGAAACCGGTGGCGGCGCGACGGCCGCCGGCAGCCGCGGCCGAGGAAGGAACACCTGTTGATCGTGCAAGGCTTCCCCCTTTCGACCGGCGCTTGTGTGATCGCGGGAAAATGAGCGGATGGTGACCCCGACAGGATTCGAACCTGTGGCCCTCAGATTAGGAATCTGATGCTCTATCCTGCTGAGCTACGGGGCCGCTCCGTCTCCGCCATTTGGCTCAAGCGGTGCGCGCGGTCAATTCTCCTCGCCGGGCTCGGGGACCGGAAAGGGCAAGGGCGCCACGGCGATGCCCTCGTCGCGCAGGGCATCGGCGTCGGCGGCGCTGGCGCGGCCGTGGATGGCGCGCGCCTCGGCCTCGCCGAGATGGATGGCGCGGGCTTCGTCGGGAAAGCGGTCGCCGACATGCTCGCTGGCCTCGAGCATCTGCCTCTGCGCGGTGGCGAGCTCGGCCATCATCGCCTTCACCGCCGCCGGCGAGGACGCCGCCCCCTGATTGGCCTTGGCGCCGACGGCGGGCGCCATCGGCGCCTTGCAAACCTCCCGGGCGCCGCACAGCGGGCAGGCGACCAGGCCCCGGGCCTGCTGCGATTCAAATTCTTCACTCGATCCGAACCAGGCTTCGAAAACATGGCCTTGCGGGGCGCATTTGAGATCGAAAATGATCATATCCGGATATGATCGGGCGGCGGGATCGGGCGGCGGTGCCAGATTGCGGGCAGCCGCGAACGCACCTCGTCGACCGCCTTGGGGTCGAGCTCGGCGAAGCCGAGTCCGGGCGCCTCGCCGCCCATGTCGAGCAACGGCTTTCCCCACGGATCGACGACCAGCGAATGGCCCCATGTCGAGCGCCCGTCCTCATGCGTGCCGACCTGCGCGGCGGCGACGACGAAGGCCCCCGCCTCGATCGCGCGGGCGCGCATCAGCACGTGCCAATGCGCCTCGCCGGTGGGCACGGTGAAGGCGGCGGGGATGGAGAAGATTGTGGCGCCGTAATTGCTGAGCGCCGAATAGAGATCGGCGAACCGCAGATCGTAGCAGATCGACAGGCCGAGCGTGCCGATGGGCGTATCGACCACCACCGCCCGCTCACCGCCGCGATAGGCCGCCGATTCCCGCCAGCTCTCGCCGGTGGGCAGATCGACGTCGAACAGGTGGATCTTGTCGTAGCGGGCCTGAATCTCGCCCCTGGCGTCGATCACGAAGCCCCGATTGACGAGCTTGTCACCTCGCTCGGCGAGCAAGGCGAGCGAGCCGAGATGGACCCAGATGCCCGCCTCCGCCGCCGCCTCGCGCACCGCGGCCAGCACGATATCGTCGGCCTCAGCACGCAGATGCGCCGCGGCGCGCGCGCGATCACGGTCGAGCAGGCCGCTCATTTCGGGCGTGAACAGCATCGCCGCGCCGGCGGCCGCGGCCTCGTGCACCCGGCGGACGAGCTCCTCCGCATTGGCGGCGGGATCGATCCCGCTTCGCGCCTGGAAGAGCGCGATCCTCATCCGGCCGACAGCAGCGGATCGAGCCGGCCGTCCCGGTCGAGATCGTGAAGGTCGTCGCAGCCGCCGACATGTACGCCGTCGATGAAGATCTGCGGGACGGTGGTGCGGCCGTCGGCGCGCTGGATCATCTCGGCGCGCTGGGGACCGCCCATGGTGACGTCATATTCCTCATAAGCGACTCCCTTGGCGTCGAGCAGCCTCTTGGCGCTGGCGCAAAAGCCGCAGAATATCTTGCTGTAGATCTCGACGCGCGCCATGGCCGGCCTCCGTGGGGCCGAAGTGGGGGCGATGGCCGCTTCTTGTCAACGCCTGCGCGGGTCCGCTGGTTCACGCCCCCCGATCATGGCCCCCGATCAGGCGAAGCCCTCCGCCTCGACTCGCGCCGTCCCATCCACGGTGCGTCCGAGGCCGCGCGGCCGCTCCGTTTATCGCTATAAATGTACGGTTCATCGAGGCAGTCAATCGGGATGGGGCAATATACGCCGCCGGTCAGGCCTGCGCTTCGTCCTTCACGACGCGTGCCCAGCACAGCACGTCGACCCGCGCGGCGCCGGCGCGTTTCAACACCCTGGCGCACGCATTCGCGGTCGCGCCGCTGGTGTAGACGTCGTCGACCAGGATGACTGTCCGCCCCCCGATCTCCGGCCTTCGCGCCCGGTCGATCCGGAAGGCGCCGCGGACCGCTTTCTTGCGCTCATGCGGCCCCATGCCGCGCAGCGGCGGCGTCGATTTGACCCGGCCGATCAAATCGAGCCGGGCTTCGAGGCCGGTCCGGGCGGCGAGCGCGGTGGCGATCAGCGCCGACTGATTGTAGCCCCGCCGCCAGATCCGCCAGCGGTGCAGCGGCACCGGTGCCAGGATCGCCCCCTCCTCCGCCTCCAGATGCCGCTCCATGAAGCGGGCCATGGTCGCGGCGATGCCCGGTCGGCCGCCATATTTCAGCTTGAGCGCGACCTTGCGCGACAGCATGCCGTAAGCGACGGCGGCGCGAAGGCGGCGATAAGCCGGGGGATCGGCCAGGCAGCGGCCGCAGCGGACCGCTTCGCCTTCGCCATAAGCGAAGGGAAAGGCGCAGGTTTCGCAGCAGGGCTCGCCGAGGAAGACCAGGTCCTGCCAGCAGGCGAGGCAGAAGCGGTGCGGCTCGGGCGTCACGGCGCCGCAGCCGGGGCAGCGCGGCGGCAGCGCGAAATCGAGGATCGGCCGGAAGGCGGCTCGCGCCCAGGTCGTGGCGGCGTGCATGGACGATGATTAGCGCGTCCTCCGGTTGACAGCCAAGCCATTCCCGCCCATTTCGCCGGCGGCGGCCCGATGGCGGAGTGGTTACGCAGAGGACTGCAAATCCTTGCACGCCGGTTCGATTCCGGCTCGGGCCTCCATCGACTCGCGCTGGTCGGTGCGGCGTTGCTCGCGCCGATGGAAGCGGGCGGGCCTGCGCCGGAGGCCGGCCGGTGGCAGAGCCCGCGAAGAATCTTCGACTTTCGAGCCCGCCCCCCTCCCCTAATTCTCCCGATTGTTGTATGGCTCCTTCTTCCTGCCTCTGACGGGCGGCTGGGAACGGCGCATCCGCGCCTCACCACGCAACAAGACGTTCGCGAAAATGTCGCCCGACGCGCGTATTACTTGGCGGCTCTCGATCGTGGATGTTTCCCTGATTGCGGGCAGCCCGCTTTTACTCAATGTTGCACGACGTGACCGCAGGATGCCGATGTCGAAAGCCAATGAGAAGCTAAGGCAAGCTTGCGCGGTGCGTCGCCAGGACCGGTTCGCCCTGGTTTCGAGCGAACTCCCGCCCCGGGTGACAGGGGCGCAGGATTTGCTGGAGGGAAGAATGGCGACCAGGAAAGAAGACGTGCTCGGTCCCCGCCTGGACGCGCTGTCGGCGCGAAGCGAAGCGGCGCCGCCCCGGGTCTTCATCCTGAGCGCGATCCGGCTGCTGCGCGAAGGGCTGGCCCTCGCCCTTTCGCGTCAGCCCGGCCTCGAAGTGGTCGGCTCTTCGGATTGCGCGACGACCGGCGCCATCGCCGAGGCCGATCCCGACGTTCTCCTGCTCGATATTTCGAGCCCGTCCATTCTCGAGGCGTCGGCGCTGCTGCGCCGGGACCTGCCGGACGTGAAGATCGTCGCCCTCGGTGTGGCCGAAGTCGAGCATGTCGTTCTGGCCTGCGCCAAGGCGGGGGTGGCGGGCTTCGTCTATGCGCACGGGTCGGCCAGCGACGTGGTGACCGCGGTCCATTCGGCGGTGCGCGGCGAATTGGTCTGCTCGCCGCGCACCGCCGGCATGCTGTTCAGCCGGATCGGCAGCCTCGCCGCGCCCGGCGCGGACAGCTCGGGGGACGCGCTGACACCGCGCGAGCAGGAGGTCATGGCCTTCGTCAACGAGGGCCTGTCGAACAAGCAGATCGCGAGCCTGCTCGGCATCCGCGACGCGACCGTCAAGAACCACGTCCACTCGATCCTCGGCAAATTGCGGGTCCGCCGCCGGGGCGAAGCGGCGGCCCAGCTGCGCAAGCATCGGCCCCGCGGCGACGCGCATCCGCCCCGCATCGCCGGCAGGCCTCCGCTCGGAGTCGCCGGCCGCGGTCTGGACCGACCGGCCTAGATCCTTCGGCCCATGCCGCGACGGATTGTGCGCGCTCGGCCCCCTTGCCCGGGGGCGCACGACCGTGCCGCGATGCCGGTTTCGGGCCCAGCCCGCGGCTCGGCGGGCGTGCATCTTCTTCACGAGCTCCGATAGGCCGTTCGGCTCAAGCGCGCCGGTGCGGACCCTGCCATAGTCGTAGCCGTTGCCCCGTGCCGCGCGGCGCCCGCATTCCGGCGGAGCCGCCGTCCGCCGGGAACGCAAGGGAGGTGTCCATGCCCCAAGCCCTATTGCACCCGGGCGTCTACATCGAGGAAGTCTCGAGCGGCGTGCGCACCATCACCGGAGTCGCGACATCGACCGCCTTATTCATCGGCTGGGCGCCCAAGGGACCGACCGACAGGGCGCTGAGGATGACCAGCTTCGCCGATTTCGAGCGCGCTTATGGCGGCCTCGATCTCAGGTCGCTGCTTGGCTATTCGGTCCGCCATTTCTACGACAATGGCGGCTCCGACGCCTATATCCTGCGGATCGCCGCGGGCGCGGCCACCGCCCAGGTCGTCATCGGCACCCTGACCATCAACGCAAGATCCGCGGGCACCTGGGCCAACGCGTTCAACGTCGTGCTCACCCGGCGCGCCGACGATGCCACGCGCTTCAAGATCGACGTGATCGATCCGTCGAGCAACAACGCCGTGCTGGAATCCTTCGTCGACCTCTCGATGACCGCCACCGACAAGAGATTCGCTCCGGCGGTCATCAACGATCAGTCCACCTTCATCGACAAGCTGGCCGCAGGCTCGGCCGCGACCCCGGCCAACACCGCCGCCACCGGGGTCGGTCTCGGTTCCGGCACGCCCGGCACCGACGGGACCGTGCAAGGCCCCGGCGACGCCGCCTTCCGCACCGCGATGCTGGCGCTGTTCGGTACCGGGGCCGCGGCGGACCGAATCGATCTGTTCAACATCCTGTGTGTCCCGGGACTGACCGACACGACCACGATCGGCTCGCTCCAGGCGATCGCCAGGAGAAGGCGGGCGTTCCTGCTCGTCGACTGCGCCGAAAATGCGACGCCTGAAACCTCGGGCGCGACCGGCGTGGCGACCCCGGCCAATATGGCGACCGGCGCGGGCGCGGCCAATTCGGCCCTCTATTTTCCATGGGTGAGAGCGCCGGACCCGCTGAAATCCGGCGCGTTGACCGCTTATCCGCCATCCGGCTTCGTCGCCGGCATCCTCGCCCGAACCGATTCCTCGCGCGGGGTCTGGAAGGCGCCGGCGGGCACCGAAGCCTCGCTGACCGGCGTCGCCGGCCTGAAAACGACGCTGAGCGACGCCGAGAACGGGCTGCTCAACCCCGCCGGCGTCAATTGCCTGCGCACCTTTCCGGTCTACGGCAACGTCGTGTGGGGCGCCCGCACGCTCGAGGGCAACGACCAGCGCGGCTCGGAATGGAAATACGTCCCGGTCCGGCGGATGGCGCTGTTCCTGGAGGAGAGCCTCTACCGCGGCACGCAATGGGTGGTGTTCGAGCCCAATGACGAGCCGCTCTGGGCGCAGATCCGGCTCAATATCGGCGCCTTCCTCCAGGGCCTGTTCCGTCAGGGCGCCTTCCAGGGGAAGACCCCGAAGGAAGCCTATTTCGTGAAATGCGACCGCGAAACCACCACCCAGGCCGACATCAACAACGGCATCGTCAACATCCTGGTCGGCTTCGCCCCGCTCAAGCCCGCCGAGTTCGTCGTCCTCAAGATCCAGCAGATCGCCGGCGACATCCCGACCTAAGCTGCTGAAAGGGCAGATCCATGGCTCAATTCTCCGTCAATCCGCAGCGCTTCGATCCCTATAAGAACTTCAAGTTCAGGGTGAAATGGGACGGCCGCTACGTCGCCGGCCTGAGCAAGGTCTCGGCGCTGAAGCGTTCGACCGAAGTGGTCGAGCATCGCGAGGGCGGCGATCCCTCGACAGGGCGCAAATCGCCCGGCCGCACCAAATTCGAGGCGATCACGCTCGAGCGCGGGGTCACCCACGATCCCGAATTCGAGAAATGGGCGAACAAGATCTGGAACTTCGGTTCCGGCCTCGGCGCGGAGGCCTCGCTCAGCGACTTCCGCAAGGATCTGATCATCGAGCTCTATAACGAGGCCGGGCAGCTGGCGATCGCCTATAAGGTGTTCCGCTGCTGGGTGTCCGAATTCCAGGCACTGCCCGATCTCGACGCCAATGCCAATGCGGTGGCGATCCAGACGATGAAACTGGAAAACGAGGGCTGGGAGCGCGATCTCGCCGTGGTCGAGCCGGCCGAGCCGAGTTTCACCGAGCCCGCGTGATCGGATGGCTGTGGACCTGCCGGCGCATGCTGACCGCGAACAACGCATCCTGCGCCTTTGGGAGCGGGCCGTCGGCCGGTCGCGCTGGCATCGCGATGAGGCGCTGCTCGGGGAGGCGCGCGCGTCGCGGGCTTTGGGCGACCGCAATCGGGCGCTGCTGGCGATCCGCAACGCTTTGTTCGGCTCAAGCTGGCCGCTGAGGAGCGACTGCCCGGCCTGCGGCGCCCAGTGCGAGTTCCCGGTCGACGGCGCCGCGCTCGCGCGGAGCCTGAACGATAGGCCGCCCGCGGATCCGGCGGCCCGCTTCGACTGGCATGGGCGCCCGATCGCGGCCCGCCTGCCCGACGCCGACGATCTGCGCCACATCGCCTGCCATGACGATATCGACGGCGCGGCGCGGGCGCTGTTGGCCCGCTGCCTCCCGGCCGACGTCGAGCTCGCGCAGCTCGACGACGACGATCTCGCCGCTCTGGCGGTCTGGCTCGAAGGCCTCGATCCCGCCGCCCTGATCTGCTTCTCGCTGACCTGTCCCGATTGCGGCAAGGCCTGGCCGGCGCCGTTCGATGTCGCGGACGCGCTCTGGGCGGAAGTTCAGCGCGCCGCCGAATTGTCGCTGACCGACATCGATGCCCTGGCCCGGGCTTATGGATGGAGCGAGGATCAGGTCTTCGCTCTGTCCCCGATCCGCCGCGCCGCCTACCGGCAGCTGGTGGCCGGATCATGAGCGGGTTTCTCGCCCAGCTTGCCGGCATCGCGCTCGGCGCACCGACGAAGGGCGCGGCGCGGCCCTTGCTGCCGCCGCGTCACGCGCCCTCGCCGGCGCTCGACGCGGCCCTCGACGCGGCGGGACTCGACGAGGATCTCGGCGCCCCGCCGCGCCCGCCAGCTCCGCGCGCTGACACAGACATCCGCATCGGCTCGGCCGACCGCGCTCGCGACCCCGCCGATGCGGCACCCGCGGCGGCGCATCGCGACCCTCGGCCGGCCGCGCCCCTCCCCGGCAATGAAGCGGAACGCGCTCCCCTCCCGGTCGATCGCGCGATCGACCCGGGCCCCGTCGCGTCGCCATCCCGGGTCGAGACGGCACCATCCCGCCCGGCAAAGGTCTTGCCCGAGCCTCTCGCGGTCGAGCCGATGGCGCTCGACCCGCGCTCGCCGCCCTTGCCGGCGATGGCGGCGTCGGACACCGTCCAGCCCGCCAACGCGGTGCCGAACGCGCCTTTCGTCCCGCCGCGGCCGATCGCGATCTCGCTCGCGCCGGCGCAACAGCCGCCCGCCCCGCTCAGCGACGGCGCCATGGCCGGCCGGGCCGAGCGGCCGCGCGCCGCCGAGCCGGTCATCCATGTCACCATCGATCGGGTCGAGGTGCGGACGCCCGCCACGATGCCGCCGCCCCCCAAACGGCGCCCGCCCGCCGAGCCGAGCGTTTCGCTGGCCGATTTCCTGCGCGGCGACGGCCCGGGAACGCGGCAATGAGCTCGCCGCTCGCCATCGGCGCGGTCACCGCCGTGCTTCGCGACCTGCTCGACAATGCGTTGATCGACGCCAGCGCGGCGGTCGGAAGCCCGGTCATGGTCAGCGCCGTGGCGCCCGACACGATCAACCTGGACGATCCCGAATTCGCGCCCCGACTGAATCTGTTCCTCTATCAGGTCACGCCCAATCCGGGCTGGCGAAACCAGGGCCAGCCGAGCCGCGGCGCCGCAACCGGCGAGCGCCTAACCAACGCGCCGCTGGCGCTCGATCTGCACTATCTGCTGACCGCTTATGCGAAGCTCGATTTCCAGGCGGAAATCCTGCTCGGCTACGCCATGCACCTCCTGCACGAGCGGCCGGTGCTCGATCGCGCGGCCATCCGCAAGGCGCTGAGCGGGGGCGCGATCGACGACAGCCTGATGCCGCCCGCCTTCCAGGCACTGGTCGCGTCCGACCTCGCCGACCAGGTCGAGCAGGTCAAGATTACCCAGGCGGTGCAGAACAGCGATGAAATGTCGAAGCTGTGGTCGGCGATCCAGTCGAAATACCGACCTTCCTCCGCATACCATGTTTCGGTCGTGCTGATCGAAGGCAAGCGACCGGCGGTTTCCCCCTTGCCGGTGCTGACCCGGGGCAAGCCGATCCCGGGGGAGGACCGCGACGAAGGCATTGCGGTCAATCCCGACACTCTGCCGCCGCTGCCGACCCTGTTCGAAGCGGTGCCGCCCGACAATCAGACTGCGGCGCGGCTCGGCGAGCAAGTCAGGATCGAGGGCATCAGGCTGGCGGGCGCGGGTCACGAAGTGCGGCTCTCGCACCGCCTGCTGGCGGTGCCGTTCATCATCAACACCGTCGCGGTCGACCCCAATGGCAAAACGGCGACGTTCACTTTGCCGAACACCGCGGCCGCGTTGACGGACCTCGTGGCCGGCCAGCTTTCCGCGGTAATCCGCTTCACCCCGGCGGGCGAGCTCGCGCCGCGCGACACCAATGCCATCCCCTTCGTCATCGCCCCCGCTCCCGGACTGCCGCCGGCAAGCGTCGTTCGCCATGCCGGCCCCCAGGCGCGGATCGAGATCATTCTCGCGGCGGGCCCCGAAGTGCGCGCCGAGCAGGACGCGATCCTGATGCTCGACGGCGCGCAAGCGGTCGCCGAGCCGCGCGCGCTCGCCGCCGATCCGCTCGTGTTCAACTTCCCCGACAGCCTGCCCAACGGGCTCTACTGGGCGCGGCTGCGGGTGGACGGCACCGAATCGATCCTGATCGACCGCAAGAAGGCGGTGCCGATCTTCGACGCCACCCAGCGGATCACCGTGTCGTGAAGATGGCGGCCGACATCGCCAGCCTCGCCTCGGTCACCGAAGTCCCGAGCTGGCCCGACCTCAACCGGCAATGGCTGGTCGGCGAAATCGCCCGCCTCGCCCAGCGGATCGAGTCGGGCGGAACGGGCGACGAGCCGGGCGAAAGCGAGGCCGCCGCCGCGTTCACGCCGGCACTCGCGCGCTGCGCCGACGCATTCGGGCTGTCGGAATTCGAAATGCAGCTTCTGTTGCTGGTCGCCGGCGTGCAGCTCGACGGCGCCCTTCGCGACGCGGTCGCTGCGACAAGTGCGGACGGATCTGCCCGGGCGACCTTCGGGCTCGCGCTGGCGGCGCTGCCGCAGCCGCATTGGGACGCTTTGTCGCCGGCCGCGCCGCTGCGCCATTGGCGGATGATCGAGCCCGAGAGCGCGGCCATCCTGACCCAGGCGCCGCTGTGGATGGACGAGCGCGTCCTGCATTTCATCGCCGGAGTCGCCGCGGAGGACCCGCAACTGACCGCTGCCGGCATCACGATCGCGCCCGGCGCGGCGCACCGCGACGGCGATCCTCTGGTGGCCGAGCGCGTGGCGCGGGCGCTGGAGGCGCCCGGCGATCCGACTGCGGTGGCGCTGCACGGCGGCAATTCGGATCCGGCGGCACTGCGCGATACGGCTCTGGCGGCGCTGTCGGCCCTGGCGCGCCCCGCTTTGTGGCTGGCCGGGCACGATTTGCCGGCCGACGCGGCGGCGCAATCGCTGCTGGCGCGGCACATCGACCGCGAAGCGGCGCTCACCGGCACGATTCCCGTTTTCTCGATCGACGGCCCCGGGCCGGGACGGCTTGCCGCGGGAATCGCCGGGCGGCTGCACATTCCCTTCGTCTGGCTCGGCCCGCTTGGCCCGGATATGGCCGCACTGCCCCGTCGTCGGCGCCTGCTGTCGTTCGAATTGGCCCAGCCTGACGCGCTGCGGACTCGCGACCGGCTGATCGCCCGCTGGCGCCGCGAGGTGCCGGAGCAGGAAGTGGGAGCGCTCGACGCCGCCCTTGCGCGCGCGGCCGGCCAGTTCCGCCTGGGGCCGGCGGCGCTGGACACGATGATCGATCGGCTGGCCGAAACGCGGCCGGCCGAACGCGCCGGAGCAGTCTGGCCGATCGCGCGCGAATCGGCGCGGGGCGGGCTGGAGTCCCTCGCCCAGCGGATCGAGAGCCGGACCTGTTTCGACGATCTCGTGCTGCCGGGCGGGCACATGACGACGCTTCGCGACATCTCCCGCCAGCTGCGCCATCGCGACCTCGTCTATCGGGACTGGGGGTTCGGCGGCAAGCACGCGCTCGGCCAGGGGCTCGTCGCCTTGTTCGCTGGAGATTCCGGCACCGGCAAGACGCTGGCCGCCGAAGCCATCGCCAATGCCGTCGCCCTCGATCTTTACCGCGTCGACCTCGCTTCGCTGGTCAGCAAATATATCGGCGAGACGGAAAAGAACCTCAAAGCCCTGTTCGACGCCGCCGAGACCAGCGGCGCGGTGCTGCTGTTCGACGAGGCCGACGCCCTGTTCGGCAAGCGCAGCGAGGTCCGCGACAGCCACGATCGCTACGCCAATATCGAGGTCGCCTATCTCCTGCAGCGGATCGAGGCCTATCGCGGGCTGGCGGTGCTCACCACCAATATGAAGAGCGGGATCGATCGCGCCTTCCTCCGCCGCATCCGCTTCATGGTCAACTTTCCCTTTCCCGACGCGTCGGCGCGCGAACGGATCTGGCGGCGGCAATTCCCGGCGGAGGCGCCGCTCGGCGACGTGGATTATGCGGCGCTGGCGCGGATGAACCTGGCCGGCGGCAACATCCGCAGCATCGCGCTCGGCGCCGCATTCAAGGCGGCGGACGCGGACGGACCCATCGACCAGGCCCTGCTCCTGGATGCCGCACGCGGGGAATATGCGAAGCTCGATCGGCCGTTCCAGGAGCGCATCGGAGGGAGCCTCGGATGAGGCCTTCGGCGCTCCATGTGCGGGTCCGCCGCCTCGTGCTTGAAAGCCCTGGACCCGAGGGCTTCACCCCGGCGGCGCTGGGCGAAGCCGTGAAGAGCGCGGTGGCCGCGCAGATGGAATGGGGAGCCGGGCCGGCGCCGTTCGAGCACCCCCGTTCGCTTGCCCCCATTGCCGGGCCGATCGCGGACAGCATCGCCTCCAGCCTCGCCGGTCTGGAGCCGTCTCACCGCACCAGGTCCGACGGGGGACATGATGTCTCTGCGTAGCGCGGCCGAACCGAGCGCCGAAGGCGCCGCCGCGCCGCCGGTGCGGCTGCTGCGGAAATGCGCCTGCTCGGCCAAGGGACCTGCCGCCAAGGAGTGCGAGGCCTGCGCGCCCAGGCGCATCCAGCGCCAGGTGCTGCCGGGCATGCTCGGCGATCCGACGTCGGTCGCCGCGGGACCGGCGCACAGGTCCGAGGGGCGCCAGATTTCCGAGGCGCTGTCGCGATCGGGCAACCCGCTCGATTCGGGGACGCGCGGCTTCATGGAGCAACGCTTCGAAACCGGCTTCGGCGACGTCCGAATCCACGACGATCCGGTCAGCCACGGCGCGGCGCGCTCGCTCGGCGCCGAAGCTTTCACGTCCGGCCAGCACGTCCATTTCGGGGCGGGGCGCTGGCGCCCGGACACGCAGGCCGGGCTGCACCTGATCGCCCATGAACTCGCCCATACCGTGCAGGAACGGCATTTGCCCGCGCCCGGCGGGGGGGATGGCGGGATCGAGCTTGGCGCCGCCCATTCTCCGCTCGAACGCGATGCCGATCATGCCGCGGACCAGGTCATGGCAAGCGGGGTGGCGGCGCCCCTCCCGGCCGCGAGCCGGCCGGCGCTCCGGCGCAAGGGCAGCCCGGGAGTCGAAAAGATCGAGGATTTGCTGAGCTACGGCCTGTTCGACTGGAAGATTCGCGACGCCGAGGCCCTCCAGGCGCTGCGTCGCCTGCAGGGCCTGTCGCGCATCGAGCAGGGTGAGTTCATGTCCGACAAGAAATATGCCGATCGGCTCAGAGACAATCTGCCGGCCGAGAAGGTCCCCGAGTTCGACGCGATCGCGGCCGACGTGAAGGCCATGCTGCCGGCGACCGCCACGGTCGACCAGATCATCGACAAGCTCTCTTACGGAATCGTCGATTGGAGGATCTCCGATCGCGAGGCGGTCGAGGCGCTCGAGCTGCTCCAGACCCTGTCCGGCGAGCCGCTGGCGATCGCGCTCAAGCGTATCGACTATGCCCGCCTGCTGAGCAACCTCCCCGAAGACAGGCGGGAGGAGTTGATCGACCTGATGGCGGCCGGCCTGGGATCGGCCGGCACCTTCGCGACGTCGCAGGACCAGGCGCCGGGGATAGCGCTGCGGAGCATGGACTTCCTGTCCGATCACGGGGTGATGCGGAAAAACATGAAGAATTGGTCGCGAAGCGGAAAGCCCTACCCCCAGCCCGATTGGGCGGTTTCCAAGAAGGGCAAGGACCATGGCGGCGCGATCAGCCATACCATGGGGCGCCCGCTCGAGATCGACCTCGCCTTCGACGTCTTCCCGGCCACGGCCCCGCGAACGAGCATCGCGCTCACCGGCAAGGGCACGTCGTCGATCCTGGATTTCGGCTTCAGCGGGACGCTCGGTGGCGGCGGCGGCCAGCATCTGCGGCTGACGGCGCCGACCATGCTGCCCGCCGACAAGCCCGGCGTCTTCCTCGACCAGTCGATCGCCTGGTCGGTCAAATGGGGCGCCTGGGACCATATGATCGGCACCACCGGCCCCTTCGACATCTTCTCGACGATCAGCACGCCCGCATTCCCCGCCGAAGTCACCACCAAGCGGATGAAGCTGGCCGTGGAAATGGCCGCCTCGGCGGGCTCGCTGAACCCGCACGACGTCGTGCGGACGATCATGAACAAATGGACGACCTACAATCTCGACGTCCAATACGCCAACGAATGGGAGTTGGGCGACGACTTGAAGGGCGGCGCCCAGTGCATCGATTTGGTGCGGTTCGTCCATTCGGCGGTCGCCATGGTCGGCCTGTCCGGGAGTGCCGAGGCGGTGCTGGTCTGGGCCAGGCCGGAGGCACCGGATCTGGCCATCGAGACGCGCTACGGCAAACCCGGCGGCATGAGGACGGTCCCTCACCATCCCGATCATTCGGACTGGACCGCGGTCCTCCTCGACGGAAACTACCGGGGCAACAATTTCGAGGCGGCGCTCAAATTCACCGCGGACGGCCGCACCGTCTATTATCCCGGCGGCGTACAGACCGACAAGGACGACGAGTTCGTCACCCCCGACAGGGTGCTGAAGGTCTTCCAGTGCCTCGCCTGGATCCGCGGCGCCAACGGCCAGTACGAGATCATGGAGGTTCCCGGCCCGTACAAGCCGGGCTCCTGCAATGTCGGCGACAGGCATTGAGGGGCGGAACATGAGCATGGCCCCCGATCTCGAATTGCTCGCCGAACGGCTCGCCAGCCGCTTCGGGGGCGCGCGCCCACCGCTCGCCGTTCGGGTGACCAACCGGGGCCGCCAGCTGGTGATGGCGCCGGTCGCGTCCGAAATCGCGCCGCCGCGCTTCCGCTTCCTCAAGAAACGAAGCCGGCCGGCCCCGACGGGTACTGGTTTCGAGCTTTACGTCACGGTGGAGGATCCGGATTCGGCGACTCCCTCGCAGCGGATGATCCTGCCGGGCGATGCCGGCCAGCGCCTCGAACTGGCGCAAGGCGTGCGCGAGCGCAGCTGGACTCTGCCGGGGCCGGCGGGGACCCGGGTGATCGTCCGCCTCCAGCTTAGCGAAGGCATGCCTGCCGCGGACTCGGACGAGCTGCTCGATATCCTGAACGGAGCATTGGCGGCATGAGCGCCGGTCGCCGCCTCGTTGCCCGGGCGGCGCTCTTTGGTTTCGGAGACGAACAATGACGCTCACCGCCTCCCCCAGGCTCACCAAGGGTGCGCTCGTGGTGATGGCGCCGGGCGGCGGCGCGATCCGCGACACGATCAACGTCCAGTATAATCCGGACCAGATCAGCCACACCTATCAGGTCCAGGGCGTCGGCGGCGACGGCGGCGGCGAACGCGCGCAACCGTTCCGACTGAAGGGGCCGGCGGTCGAATCGATCAAGCTCGACGCGGAGATCGATGCGACCGACCAGCTCGAATTTCCCGCCAGCCACGCCGACGCGGTCCGGTTCGGGATCGGGCCGCAGCTTGCCGTGCTCGAATCGCTGATCAATCCCAGCGTCGACGAGTTGCTCGCGGTGGCCGCGCTGAGCGCCAACGGAACGCTGGAAATCCTGCCGCCGGAGGCGCCGCTCGTCCTCTTCCAATGGGGCCAGAGCCGGGTGGCGCCGGTGCGGGTGACCGAATTTTCGGTGACCGAGGAGGCGTTCGATCCAGCGCTCAATCCGATCCGCGCCAAGGTCAGCCTCGGCCTCCGGGTGCTGAGCACCGACGATCTCGGCTTCACCCACAAGGGCGGGACCATGTTCATCAGCTATTTGCGCGGCCGCGAAGCGCTGGCCGCCAAGGCGAAGGGGAGCTGAAAGTGGCGACCGATCCCGTCCAGGCCCTGCTCGATGCCGGCGCGATCCCGTCGACGCAATTCGGGCCGAGCAGCCGTTACAACGGCGTGCCGCTCGGCGCCTGGCAGCCGCCCGGCGGGGGCCCGCCGATCGTCTATGTGCTGCGCCGCTTCATTCCGCAGATGCGCGACATCGCCATCGTCGCCGAACATGTCGTCCAGGGCGCCGAGCGGCCGGAACTGCTGGCCGACCGGGTCTTCGGCGATGCCGAACTTTATTGGCGGATCGCGGACGCCAATGCCGTCACCGATCCGTTCGCGCTCACCGACACGGTCGGGCTCCGGGTGAAAATCCCGGTGGCGCCGGGACAATAGGAGGCGGCATGCTGCACGGCGTCGACCTCTCGCTGAAGATCGGCCCGGTCCCGGTCGCGGCGCCGCGCGAGGTCGTCGAGGCGCTGGTCCAGGCCGAGGTCGTGAGCGGGGCCGGAGGGACGCCGAGCGGCTTCGCGCTGACCTTCGAGCTGCCGGCGCGCTCGCCGCTGCGAACCCTGTTCCTGGTGACGGGCGGCAGCGCGCTTCCGCTGATGCGGGTCGTGCTGGTCGTGACCATCAACGGCCGTGCCGAATCGATCGTCGACGGCGTGACCACCCACGTCGAAACCCTGCCCGGCGAAGGCGGCGTCTCGCGGCTGGTCGTGAAGGGCCAGGATCTGTCCGCCCTGATGGCCATGATCGAGATACCGGGCCTGCCCTTCCCGGCCATGCCGCCGTCGGTCCGGGTCCTCGTCATCCTCGCCAAATATGCGGCGCTCGGCGTGATCCCGATGGTGATCCCAAGCCTCAACGACATCCCGCCGCTGCCGATCAACCGGATCCCGACCCAGCGCGGCAGCGACTATGCCTATGTCACCCATCTCGCCGACCAAGCCGGCTACGTCTTCTATTTCGAGCCCGGGCCCGCCCCCGGCACGTCCAAGGCCTATTGGGGGCCCGAAATCAGGGTCGGCGCGCCGCAGCCGGCGCTGACCACCAACATGGACGCCCAGACCAACGTCGAGAAAATCACGTTCAGCTTCGACAAGAAGAAGAAATTCATGCCGCTCCTCTCCTTCCAGGAGCCGTTCAGCAAGGCGACGATCACGCTGCCGATCCCCGACGTCACTCCGCTCAACCCGCCGCTCGGCCTGGTGCCGCCGCTGCCGCCCCAGATCCAACAAGTGAGTGAAACCGGCCATCTCTCGGCGCCCGAGGCGCTGGCGGCGGGAATGGCGTTCGTCGGCAAACACAGCGATTCGGTGTTCGGCAAGGGCACGCTCGACGTCGCCAAATATGGCCGCCTGCTCAAATCGCGCCAGCTGGTCGGCGTCCGCGGCGCCAGCCTCCCCTTCGACGGGCTCTATTATGTGACCGAGGTCACCCACAAGATCGAGCGCGGCTCGTACAAGCAATCGTTCGAGCTCGCCCGCAACGCCCTCATTTCCACCGTGCCGACGGTGCCGACATGAGCGGCGGCGCCCTTTACGGCAAATATCGCGGCACGGTGGTGAACAACGTCGATCCGCTGATGATAGGCCGCCTCCAGGCCCAGGTGGCGGACGTCGGCGGGATGATTCCGGGCAGCTGGGCGATGCCCTGCCTGCCGCTTTCCGGAATCAACGCCGGCATCTTCACCGTGCCCGCAATCGGTTCCGGCGTGTGGATCGAATTCGAGCGCGGCGATCCCGATTATCCGATCTGGACCGGCGGCTATTGGGGCAGCGCCGCCGAGACGCCGGTGCTCGCCAAGATGGTGCCGCCGGCGGTCCCCGGAATCACGCTCCAGACCCCGCTCAAGAACGGCATCGTGATCAGCGACGTGCCCGGCCCGACCGGCGGCATCCTGATCCAGACCGCGACCGGAGCGATGATCTCGGTGAGCGACACCGGCATCATCATCTCCAACGGCAAGGGCGCCATAATCAACATGACCGGGCCGTCCGTCGACGTGAATCTCGGCGCCCTGACGGTGATTTGAGGAGGAGCCGCTCATGCCCGCACCGATCCTCCATCTCGGCGCCACCGTCCTGTGCGGCCATGGCGGCCAGGCGACCGCCATTTCGCCCTTTCCCAGAGTCATGCTGACCGGCCAGCCGGTGGCGAATTTGACCACGATCTACGCGATCGCCGCCTGCGGCCTCAGCGGATCGGGGAGCCCGCCCTGCGTCACCGGCCAGTGGGTGGTCGGGGCGACTCGGGTGCTTGCCGGCGGCGCGCCGGTGGCGACGGCGATGGGCAGCGCCGTCTGCGTGCCGACCGGCGGGCCGATGCTGCCGGTCGTCCAGCAGACCCGCGTGCTGGCGACATGAGGGGGGTGCGATGAGCGGCGATCTCGATTTCCCCTACGATTTCTCCGGCCTCGGCCGCACCGCGTCGACCGGCCGGGCGGATCATATCCGCGATTTGATGGAGCAGGTCCTGTTCACCGCGCCGGGCGAGCGGGTGATGCGGCCCGATTTCGGCGCCGGCCTGCTCGACCTGGTGTTCGAGCCGAACAGCGCGACGCTCGCGGCCACGACCCAGATGCTGATTCACAGCGCTCTGCAGCTCCATCTTTCGCACCTCATAGCGGTGCAGGCCGTGGAGGTCGGCAATGACGACGCCGCGCTCCGCGTGACCATCCGCTATCTGGTCCTGAGCGATCGGACCGCGGGCAGCGCCAGCTTCGCCATCGCGGGAGGCGGGCCATGAAATATCATTGCTGCGACCTTCGCCGGCTGGAAGTGATCCGGCTCAAGGGAAGCGCCAACGGGATCGAGTTCCTGGAGGTGCTGGATCTCGCCGCACCGCCGGCCGCGCCGCGCCAGCGCACCCTTTTCGTGCGGCTGCTGCGCGATCCGCCGGCGCCCCTGACACCCGACAATCTGCACATCGGCGGCGGCGAGCGGATCGCCGAGATCGGCGTCTTGTGGTGCGCGATGGCGGACGCGTTGCCGGCTCAGGCGGAGCCCGGGCTCGTCGCCGGCCTCGATCCGGCGACGCTGCCGCTGACCCTCGTCATCCGAACCGACGACGACGGCGATTTCTCGACCTATATGCTCGCCATCGTCGCTGGCGCCGGCAGCGACCAGCCGCTCGCCGGCTTCGACCCGATCCTCTCCTCGGTGCGCTTCTCGTTCAAGATCGAATGCCCGAACGATTTCGACTGCGCCCCGGCACTGATCTGCCCGCCCGAAAGCGCGCCCCGGCCCGAAATCGACTATCTGGCCAGGGACTATCAGGGCTTCCGGCGGCTCATGCTTGATCGGCTGAGCCTGCTGACGCCGGGCTGGACCGAGCGGTCGCCCGCCGATCTCGGGGTCGCTTTGGTAGAGTTGCTCGCTTACGCCGCCGACAATCTGTCCTACCGGCAGGACGCGATCGCCAACGAGGCCTATCTCGCCACCGCCCGCCAGCGCCGGTCGATCCGGCGCCACGCGCGAATGGTCGATTATGCCATGCACGACGGCTGCAACGCGCGCGCGTTCGTCCATTTCAAGGTGTCCGTCCCCCATGTCCTGCCGCAGGGGACCCAGCTGCTGACCCGCCTCGCCGATCTCGGCAACACCATCGCCCTCGCCCCGGGCAGCAACGCGCTGAGCGACGCGCTCGATCGCGGTCCGCTTGTATTCGAAACCGCGCACGAGGCGGTGCTCGATCCCAGCGAGAACAGGCTCTCTTTCTACACTTGGGGCGACAATGGCTGCTGCCTTCCCCGGGGCGCGACCCGGGCCACGCTTCGCGGCCTCCAGCCGACGCTGAAGGAAGGCGATTTGCTTGTCTTCGAGGAGAGGTTGAGCCCGACCAGGTTCACCGAGGCCGACCGCGACCGCACCCGCCGCTGGGCGGTCCGCCTGACCAGCGTCACGACCGCCAGCGATCCGTCCGGCAAGCTCTTCGACGCCATCCCCGCCGACGCCGCCATCGACGTGACCGAAATCGCCTGGGACGCCGCCGACGCCTTGCCCTTCCCGCTCTGCCTGTCGGTCGCCGAGCGGCCGGACGAGGAGGTCAGCGTCGCGCTCGGCAACATCGTGCTGGCCGATCACGGCATGACGCTCGCCGGCGAGTCGCTCGGCGCCATGCCTGAACCCAGCCTCCAACTCGCTCCGGGCGCGCCGGACAGCTGCTGCGACAAGCCCGAGGCCGTGCCGGTGCCGCCGCGTTTCCATCCGATCCTGGCCAATGCGCCGGTCACGCAGGGCTTCGACCTCGAACGGCTTCTGACGGTGCCGTTCGGGCCGCTCGTGCCATGGTGGCCGGCAAGCGCGCTGCTCGCCATCGATCCGCGCGCGGCCATGCCGCGGATCGCCGCGATGACCGGCACGCTCGGAATCGCGCAGGAGGATTGGAAGGCGCGCCGCGATCTCCTCGCCAGCCGGCCCTATGATGCGCATTTTGTCGTCGAGACGGATGACGATGCGCGCGCGCATTTGCGCTTCGGTGACGACCAGCACGGCAAGCGCCCCGATCCGGGTACCGGCTTCGCCGCCAGCTACCGGGTCGGCAACGGCCTTGCCGGCAATGTCGGCGCCGATGCGATCGCTCATGTCGTGACCGCCGCGAACGGCGTCTTCACCGAAGTCCGCAATCCGATGCCGGCGGCGGGCGGAGTCGATCCGGAAGCGGTCGAGGCGGTGCGCCGCGATGCGCCGCAGGCGTTTCGAATCCAGGAGCGCGCGGTCACCGGCCCAGATTATGCCGCCGCGGCCGAGCGCCACCGCGAAGTGCAGCAGGCGGTCGGCTCGTTCCGCTGGACCGGTAGCTGGCACACGGTGTTCGTCATTCCGGATCGCTTCGGCGGGGGGCCGATCGACGGGCCGTTCCGGGCGCGGCTGCGCCGCCATCTCGAGCGGTTCCGAATGGCCGGCTACGATCTCGGGATCAGCACGCCCCGGTTCGTGCCGCTCGACATCGTCCTCCACATCTGCGTTCGCGCCGGCCATTTCCGGACCGACGTCCTGAAATCGGTCGCCTCGACCCTGTCGAGCGCCGCCCTTCCCGACGGCGGGCTCGGGCTGTTCCATCCCGATCGCCTGTCCTTCGGCGAGCCGGTCTATCTCAGCCGGATCGTCGCCGCCGCCCAGGCCGTCGCCGGCGTCGACGCGGTGCATCCCAAGCGCTTCCGGCGGCTGATAGGGCCCGTTCCGCTTTCGCTCGATCTCGGCGTCATCGAGATCGGCGCGCTCGAAATCGCGCAACTGGCCAACAATCCGACCTTTCCCGAGCGCGGCCGGCTGGTCCTTACCGGAGGAGGAGGCAAATGAGCGCGCCCGTCCCCGATCTCAAGCGCACCGTGCCGCCGCCGGTGCCGGGCAGCGAATGCTGCGATTGCTGCGACGGGATCGAGGCGGAAACCCCGCGGAGCATCGCCAATCCGGTGGGGCTGCCGGCGATCGGCTATCGGGTCGGCGATCATGCCCATTTCCGCGCCAGCCTGCACGCGGCCTTGTCCTCGTCGGAATTCGCGCCGCTGTCGCGCCTGCTGACCCGCGACGACGGCGATTTCACCATCGGGCTGATCGATGCCTTCGCCTGCTCCGCCGATCTGCTCTCCTTTTATGCCGAGCGCATAGCCAATGAATCCTACCTCCGCACCGCCCTCGACCGCGTCTCGCTGCAGGAAATGGGCAAGCTTGTGGGCTACGGTCTCCAGCCCGGGCTCGCCGCGGAAACCTGGCTCGCTTTCGCGCTCGAAACGCCGCCGGCCCCGCCGCCGAACCTGCCGCCCGAGCCAGGGAATTTCGTCACCGGCGTGCCGGCGAGCCTCCGGCTCGACGGCGGGCTCAAGGTGCAGAGCGTGCCGGGGCCCGACGAGAAGCCCCAGACCTTCGAGCTGGTCGAAACGCTCGACGAAGCGCAGCCGCAATGGAACGCGATCCGGCCCTGGCTGAGCGACCTCCATTTCCCGGCCGCGGGCGATACCGAGATCTGGCTCGCGGGTGTGGAGACACAGCTCAAGCCGGGCGACGGCCTGCTGTTCGTCGCCAAGGAGTTCCTCGACGGCGCCAGCCCCGCCAATTGGGATTTCCAGATCGCCGCCGCGGTCGTTCCCGATGGCGAGAACGGCCGAACCCGGATCGCCTTGCCGCGCGCGCTCGGCGCGGCGCCATCGCAGTTCAATCCCGCGAGCGAGTCGTTCGTCTTCGCGATGCGCAGGCGGGCCGGCATTTTCGGCAACAACGCCCCCGACTGGCTGGCGATGACGATGGAGTTCCGAATCGCTTATGCCGGCGCGGCCGGGGCCGGGGCGAGCAATTGGCCGAACTTCAAGATCAGCGAAAGCAGCGGTGCGGCCGACCTCGAGTCCCTGCAAGGCGCGATTACCGCCGATGTCCCCGCCGAGCTGACAAAGCGCAGCTTCGCAATCCTCGCGAAGGACGATTTCAAGACGATCGGCCTGTTTAGCGTGACCACGGTTTCCGAAATCTCCCGCGGCGCTTTCGCGATCGCGGCGAAGGTCACGAAGCTGGCTTTGGCCGGGAGCGGTCTCGCCGCTTTCGAAAATGCCGTGCGGCAGACCACCGTCTACGCCCGCTCCGAATTGCTGACCCTCGCCGAGCGTCCCGTGATTGCGGCCGTGAGCGGCGACCAGATTCCGGTCGCAGTGGGCAAGGCCGGACTGCTGACGGGCCGGCGCCTCATCGTCCGCGGCACGCCCCAGGGGGGAATCAAGGAAGTCGCCGTCCAGGCGACTCTCGTCACCGCACAAGCCGCCGGCGCGGGCCGCGCCACGCTGAAGATCACGCCCCCGCTCAAGAAGCCGCTTCGCCGCGAAACCGTCATCGTCCACGCCAATGTCGCGCCGGCAAGCCACGGCGAATCGGTGTCGCAGATCCTGGGTTCGGGCGCCGCCGGACAGAGCTTCCAGCGCTTCGAGCTCAAGCAGCTGCCGCTGACCTACCGCGCCGCCGGCGGCGAGAGCGGAGCCGCCGCCGAGCTCGTCATATGGGTCGGCGACGTCGCGTGGGACGAGCGCCCGACTTTGTTCGGCGCGTCGCCCACCGACCATGTCTACGTGCTGAAGGTCGACGAACAGGGCCGAACCTTCGTTGCCTTCGGCGACGGCCTGCGCGGCGCCCGCCTGCCCAGCGGTACCAACAATGTCGTCGCCCGCTACCGCAAGGGCCTGGGCGCGGCGGGCAACGTCGCTGCCGATACGCTGACCCAGCTGATGACTCGGCCGCTCGGCCTGAAGAGCGTGAGCAACCTGCTGGACGCCCAGGGCGGCACCGATCCCGAAAGCGCCGACGCGGCACGCGACACGATTCCGCTGACCACTCGAACGCTTGGGCGCGCCGTTTCCCTGCTCGATTATGAGGATTTCGCGGTCGCCTTCGCCGGCATCGCCAAGGCCCAAGCGCAGGTGCTGAACGTCGGCGGCGGCGGCGCGACGATCGCGATCACCCTGGCCGCGCCGGCCGGCGAGGATCTGACTCCGGCCAGCCCGGTCTGGACCAGCCTTCTCGCCGCGCTGAAGGCAAACGGCGACCCCCATGTGTCGGTCACTTTGCTGCCTTACGACAAGGGCCTTTTCCAAATCGGCATTCGGGTCAAGCCGGCCGAGGATTATGACGGCGAAACCGTGCTCGCCGCGGTCGAGGCTGCGCTCCGCTCCGCATTCTCGTTCGACGCCCGCGCGCTCGGACAGCCGGTCCAGCAATCGGAGGTGATCGCCGTCGCCCAGGCCGTCCCGGGAGTCGTCGCCGTCGATCTCACCAAGCTGTTCGGCGGCGCCCAGCCGGGCCAGAGCTCGTCGGTGCTGCACAAGCGGCTGCTCGCCACCCGTATGCACGTCGCCGGCGGCAAGGCCAAGGCAGCCGAGCTGCTCACGCTCGATCCGGGACCGCTGGCATTGCTGGAGGAGATGCCATGAGCACGCTCACCGCCGAGCGCCTCTACGCGCTGCTGCCGTCCGTCTATCGGCTTCGCGACGCCGCTTTACCCGGCGAGCCGCTGCGCGCGCTGATCGCCGCGCTCGCCGACCAGTTCGCGGTGCTCGAGGAAAATGTCGAGCAGCTCTACGACGATCAGTTCATCGAAACCTGCGCCAATTGGGTCGCGCCTTATGTCGGGGATCTGGTCGGCTATCGGCCGCTGCACGGCGTGCCGGCCGACGCCTTCTCGGCCCGCGCGGAAGTGGCCAACACCATCGCCTATCGCCGGCGCAAGGGCACGGCGCTGATGCTCGAGCAGCTGGCCGGCGACGTCACCGGCTGGCCCGCTCACGCTGTCGAATATTTCGAGCGCCTCGCCACCACGCAATATATGAATCACCTGCGCCCGCACGCCCAGGCGACCGCGAACCTGCACGATCTGACCGCTTGCCTGCGAGAAAGCAGCGCCTTCGCCCCGTTCGCGCATACCGCCGAGATGCGGGCGCCCGAAAGCGGCGCCGGCCGCTACAACATCCCCAATATCGGCCTGCACCTGTGGCGCCTGCTGCCGAACCGGCTCATATCGCTGCCCCTCATCCCCGCCGACAATGGCGGGCTCAAGTTCCGCGTCAATCCGCTCGGCGCCGATCTGCGGCTGTTCCGCCGCCCCCGCGCTGAAGACGAGATCAGCCACCTCGCCGAGCCGATCAACGTCCCCGAGCCGCTCTCGGTCCGGTTGATGGCGCGCGCAGTGAAGGCGGCCCAGGCGCTCGGCGCCTCCGCGGCAGACCGGGTCGTCGATGACGATTATGGCCCGGACGAGAGCATTCAGCTGCTGCGGCCTGTGCCACTCCCGGCGGGTCCGACACCGGTTTCCGTGGACGACATCTGCATCTGCGATTTGCGCGACGTGCCCGGGTCGGGCGGCGCCGTCTGGAATCACGAGGCGACCGTCGCCGCGCTCGGCAAGATCGGTGTCGATCCGGAGCGCGGCCGGGTCCTGTTGAGCAAGGCCGCCGACGGCCCGTTGCTGGCGACCTTCCATTATGGCGCGGCGAGCCGGATCGGCGGCGGCGATTATGAACGCACGCCTCCCGGCGGCGCCCTCGCCGTGCAGGAAAAGGTCAGCGCGGGCGATCCGTTGCAGCCCAAGGTCGACCTGATCAAGGCCGCCCCCGGCGGCGGCAGGCTGCTGATCGAGGACAGCCTCACCTACCGGCAGGACCCGATCTTCAAGGTGGACGGAGTCACGGCCGCCGGCCAGCTCGGGGTCGAAGTCGTCGTCGCCGGCGTCAATTCGGTGCGCCCGCTGATCGCCGCGAGCGGGACCCTGACCTTGGCGATTGGCGAGCGCGGCCGGCTGATTCTCGACGGACTCGTGATCAGCGGCGGCGGGCTGCATCTTCCCGCCGCGGCCGACAACGAAACGCGCGAACTGGTGCTGCGCGATTGCACGCTCGTCCCCGGCCTGACCCTCGAACCGGACGGGAGCGGCACATCGCCCGCGGCGGTGAGCCTCAGGGTCGATCACCCCTTCGCCAAGGTGACGCTGATCCGCTGCATCACCGGCCCGCTCGCCATCGCCCCCGATGTCGATGTCGAGATGGAGGATTGCATCGTCGATGCCGGTGCGCCCGAGAACATGGCTTATGCCGCGGTCCCCACGGGCGGACCGGGTGGCACACTGACCGTGCGCGAAACCACCATCGTCGGCAAGGTCCACGCCAAGGTCATCGCGCTCGCATCGAACAGCATCTTCCACGCCGCGCTCGCCTCGCCCGCCGCCGGCGAGACATGGCGCGCGCCGGTGATCGCCGAGCGCCGCCAGAAGGGCTGCGTGCGATTCAGCTTCGTTCCCGAAGGGTCGCTGACGCCCCGCCGCTACCGCTGCGTCCCCGACGCCGCGCATCCCGACGCGCTGCCGCATTTCACGTCGCTTCGCTATGGCGACGCCGCTTATTGCCAGCTTCGCGGAGTCACCGACCGCGCCATCCGAATGGGCGCCGACGACGAAAGCGAGATGGGCGTCCTCCACGATCTCTATCAACCGCAACGTGAAGCGAACCTGCGCGTCCGGCTCGAAGAATATCTGCGCTTCGGCCTGCGCGCCGGGATCTTCTACGCCACCTAGAACCTGTCTGGAGAAGCATCATGGGCACCGATTTCTCGAGAGTCAGGCTGGACGCATTGCTCGATTATTCCGGCGTGCACCTGAAGCAGGGCGGCGTCCTGCTCGATGCCGACGCCAATGAGTTGATGGACATACTCGACCGGCGCGCTCGCGCGCTCGCCAGCGATGTGCTCGGCCGCGCGACGGTGTCCGCGACGACCCCCGATGCGTTCAAGATCGCCATCGCCGGCGGCGGCGGGCTGGAAATCGGCGTGGGGCGTCTTTACGTCGACGGCCTGCTCGCCGAATGCCACGGGGCGAGGTCGGCACTGGCGGCCGAACGGCTCTTCGACGATCTGCTCGACGAGGCCAAATTCGCCAAGCCGGTGCCTTATGGAGCGCAGCCCTATCCGCCGCCGCTGTCGCCGCTACCGACAAGCGGCCGGCACCTCGTCTATCTCGACGCCTGGAGGCGTCCGATCACCCATTTGGAGGAGCCCGATCTGGTCGAAACGGCGGTTGGCGTCGAGACGAGCGAGCGCGAGCAGGTCGCCTGGCAGGTCCGGATTCACGGGCCGGTCGCGGCCGGCGCGACCTGCGCGACGCCGGACGACGGCCTGACGACCGACTGGGAGGCCCTGATCGCCCCCTCGACCGGCAGGCTGACGACCGGCACCCACGACGTGGCGGCGGCCCAGGATCCCTGCGAACTGCCGCCGACCGGCGGCTATCGCGGGCTTGAGAACCAGCTGTACCGCGTCGAAATTCACGATCCGACCGGGCCCGCCGGCGGCGGAGCGACCTTCAAATGGTCGCGCGACAATGCGAGCGTCGGAAGCCGGGTCGCAAGCATCGTCTCGGGCACCGAGCTCGAGCTCGAAACCCTCGGCCGCGACGATCTGCTTTCGTTCAAGGCGAACGACTGGGTGGAGATCACCGACGACAGCCGCGAATTCGCGCGACAGCCGGGCATGATCCGCAAGATCGCGGTCGATGCGGCGCGGCGCCGGATCACGTTCACGCCCGCGCTCCCGGCAGCCATGCTTCCGCCCGCCGCGAGCCTCCCCAACAGCGTCTTCCCCGACGAACGCAATCTGAGGGTGCGGCGATGGGATCAAAAAGGCGCGATCAACCGGACCGCCGCCGGCGGCGGCCTCGCCCAGGTCGAAGATCTCGACGCCCCCGGTTCCACCGGCGTCATCGCCGTGCCGTCGGCGACCACGACGCTGGTGCTGGAGCATGGCGTGACCGTGCGCTTCGATCCGGGCGGGCGCGGATTCCGCAGCGGGGATTATTGGGTGTTCGCGGCGCGCACGGCCGATGCCTCGGTCGAAACGCTCGACCGCGCGCCGCCGCGCGGAATTCATCATCATTATGCGCGGCTCGCCATCTGGGACGCCGCAACGGGCTCGCTTACCGATTGCCGCGACAAATGGCCCCCGAAGGGCGGCGACGATTGCAGCTGCACGGCCTGCGTCACGGCCGAATCGCACAATAGCGGCCAGTTCACCATCCAGGCGGCCGTCGACCAGGTGGCGCCCACCGGCGGCACGGTCTGCATTGGCCCGGGCCTCTACGAGCTCCGCCAAGCGGTCAGGATCGACGGCGCCAAGTCGCTCCGCGTCCGCGGCCACGGCCTGGCGAGCATGATCGTCGCCACCGCCGGCGCGTTCGAGATCGAGGGGTCGCTGTTCGTCGGCGTCGAGAATCTCGGCATCGTCGCCATCGGCGAGGCGCCGGCGATCCGCGTCGACAGCGCGATCGGCCTGTCGCTGAAGCAGCTCGCGGCGCTGGTGATCGGCCGCGATCAGCGGCTCGGCGTCGCCATCTCGCTCCACGGTGTCGTCGCCGCCGCGACGATCACCGAGAATCTGATCTTCGCCTCTACCGCCATTTTCGCCGACGCCACGGCGACCGTCAATCCGGGCTCGACATCCGGCCAGGGGGATTTCAAGTTCCTCCTCGCCGCCGCATTGTCGATCGACGACAACATCTTCCTGTCCGACAATCGCGCCATCGCGCTCGACGGCAACGTCCTCCATTTCCTCGCCAGCCGGATCACCGGCAACGAGATCATCGGCTGCAGCGGCCCGGCGATCAGCGCTTTGGGCATGGGCCTGGACGGATCGTCGATGCGGATCGGCGGCAACCATTTATCCGTGTCCGGCACCGGCATACGCTGCGGAGTCGAGGGCATCTCGATCGACGGCAACAAGCTCGTGAATTCCGGCGCCCGGGCCACTCCGCCGCCGCACGGGATCAGGATCACCGCCGGCGCCGACCGGGGCGGCATCGGCCAGTGCCACATCCTCGCCAACCAGATTCGCGGCTTCGGCGGCGTCGGCATCGAGGTCGACGCCTCCGTCCGCGCCCTGATCGTCAAGCAGAACATCATCGAGAATTGCGACCACGGGATCGTCTGCATCACGGGAGCGACCGACGGCAAGCTGACGGTCGAAAACAATCAGCTGCTCGGCATCGGCGGGCCGGAGGCCCCGGTCGTCATCGCGATGGGCATCGCCGTATTCCAGGCGGCCTCCGCTACGATCGCCGGCAACACCATCCGCGCGTTCGCAAGAGCGCCGGCCGGGCAGACGTTCGGTGCGGCAATCTGGGCCGCCAACGTCGCGCATGCGCGGATTCTGGGCAACGAGGCGATCGATATCGGGCCGCCGGGCGTCTTCAAGGGCACGGTGCGGGGCATCCTCGCGGTCGGCGCGCTCGACGAATTCGACATCGACCACAATTGCGTCGAGCGGGAGAGCAATCCGACCCAGGACAGTTTCGACAGCGACTGGCAGGCTCTGCTCGTCACAGGTTCCACCGCGCAGGCCGCGACCGCAAGCAACGTGGCGGCGCCGGCGAACGCCAATATGGCTTCGATGAGGGTCGGCGCGGTCGGCATGGTCGCGTTCGGCGAGCGGCGCTTCATCGCGGCCTCGCGCTTCGACCTGCCGTCGGGATCGATCCTCGGTAACAGCATCCAGGCGCGCGGGACCCAGCCGGCGGTCGAGGTCAGGGCCGACGAATGCCTGTTCAACGACAATCGGGTGAGGGCGCTGGTGGGCGTGCCGGCCGTGCTGCTGGCAAGCAGGATCACGGTGGTCAGCGCCAACCGGGTCCGCGGCGGCGACCCGTCGATACGGATCGCCAATTCGACCGGACAGCCGGCAACTGTGCTCGGCAACATCACCAGCGCCCCGATCCAGGTCGTGGGCGGACTCGGCACGCCATTCGTGCCGCTCAATCTGATCGGATAAAGGCGCGTCGGCCGCGCCGAAGGAGCGAAGACCATGCCACGGACATTGATCGTCAAGAAGAAGACGAATTTCGAGACGCTGGCCGGGACCATGATCGATGCCCGGGTTCGCGAGGAGCAGGGCGCGGAGGCGCTGGAGAGGCTGAAAGCGGCGAACCCGCATCTCGGCCGCGACATTGCGGAAGGCACTGTGATCATCGTGCCCGACGGCCCCGGGCTCAAGCTTTCGGTCGGCGACCCGCTGTCCAAGGCGCCCGGCGACAGCCTCCGGACGCTGCTCGAACAGGCGGTCGGGGACACGGTGCAACGGTCCCGAGTCCGGCTGGCGGAGCGCAGCGAGGAGCGGACGGCGCTCGCCAAGGCCGTCAACAGTACCAACTTCAAGCGCGCCGCGACCGCCGCGCAGCTTTCCGTGGAGCCGTTTCAGGCAGCCGCCAAGGCGCTCGCGGACGAAGACAGGCTGGACCAGGAAGCCGAGCAGCGCCTTGGGGCGATGAGCGGCGCGGCGATGGCCGCGCTGGCGAGGCTGGAGAAGCTCGGCGGCTAGACGACCCCGCTCAGGCGGCGGCGGTGTGAGCGGCATCCAAATCGGCCTGGCGGCGCGGCGCCGGCAGGGCGAAGCTGACGCGCGCGCCCTCCCCGGCCTCGCCTTCGATCCAGATCCGGCCGCCATGCGCCTCGATGATCGTGCGCGAGATGGAAAGGCCGAGGCCGAGGCCGGCATTCTTGGTCGATGCGAAGGGCGAGAATCGCTCACCTTCGGCCTGGCTGAAGCCGGGGCCATTGTCGGTGACGGAAACCACGACCATGCCGGCCTCGTCGCGGCGGCTCGAAATCAGGACCTCGGGCGCGGGCCGCGCCTCGGTCGCATCGCAGGCGTTGCGGATCAGATTGACCATGACCTGCTGGATCTGGATTCGGTCGGCCCTGACGCTGCGCGCATCGGCGGCGAGTTCGCGCCTGAGCGCGAGCCGTGGAAACAGGCTCCCCACCGAAATCAGGGCCACCGCATCGTCCACGATCCGCGACAGCGAAACCGAGGCAACCGACTTGGGCTGGTTGGCGACCATCTCGCGCACGCGCCTGATGATGTCGGCGGCGAGGTGGACCTGGTGCTCGGCCGCGATCATGCCCCGCTCGACCTCGTCGATCGTGCCCGCCCGCAGCCGCCGACGGCTACCAACCAGATAGTTTGAGGCGGCGGTCAGCGGCTGATTGAGCTCGTGTGCAAGCGTCGCGGCCATCGCGTTCATCGCCTCGACCCGCGACAGATGGGCGACGTGGGTCTGCAGCCGGTCGAGCAGCTTGCGGGCGCTGATATTCTGGTCGGTGCCGTGCAGCCGCACGACGTTGCCGGTGGCATCGACGCTCGGGATGACCACGCCCTGGTGGCGCGATTCCGCGCCGCTCGGCATGCGCACCTCATATTCGATTTCCTGGCTCTCGCCGGTGCGGGTCGCCTCGGCATGGGCGCGCCGGACCGCGGCCCGGCCATCATCGTCGAGATAGGAGAGGAACTCCTCGAAGCCCGGGCTGCCGTCCTCTGGACGGCGCTCATATTGGGCGCACAATTGCGGGGACCAATAGACGGCGCCGGTGCGCAGGTCATAGTCCCAGTCGCCGATCTGGCCTATCCGCTGCGCTTCCTGCAGCCGCGCGTTCGCCCAGGCCAGCTCGGCCTCGCGCCGGTCGCGGCGATTGAGGTAGAAGGTGAGCAAGGCCGCGAAGGCGAGGATCACCAGCGACACCAAAGAGGCGCCGGCGACGAAGATTCGGGCGCGGTGGCGCGAGGGCGCCAGCAATTCAGATTCCAGGACGCCGTAGGTGACGAACAGCGGATAGTCCTGCAACCGCCGGTGGCTGAAATAACGGACGACGCCGTCGAGCGCGCTTGGCCCGAGATAGGTGCCGTTGGGACTGGCCATCTGCTCGCGCATGACGCGCGTGCCCCGGAGATCCTCGCCCGCGCTCGCCGTCGGCCCGGTTCGGCGCGCCCGGGTGACCCCGTCGAAGCCGATCACGGACATGACGTCCATCTGGCTGACCTCCGCGTCGCGGGAGAATGACGTGAACTGGTTGGGCGAGATGTTGACCGCGGCCACGCCGGCGAACGAGCCATCGGGATTGTTGAGCCGGCGGCTGAGCCAGATCACCGGGCGGCCGAGGATTCGCGAAACCTGCGGCGGGCTTACGAACATCCGCCCGGTGTCGCGCTCGACATGAACGCGGAACGCCGGATGGTCGGCGACATTGGGCAGCCGGCCGAAGGACGCCGGGACCGACGTCGCGACGATGTCGCCGCGGCGATTGAGGACGCTGACCCCGAGATAGGTGCCGCTGCGCGCGATTCCGCCGCGCAAATGGGCCGGATTGGCGGGGGTGCCCGAAAATTCCCCGCCGGCCGAGCCGCGGGCGTAGCGTTCGGCCACGTAGCGGGTCGCCATGTCGGCGCCCTCGAGGGTGCGCCGGACGAACTGCTCGAAGGCGATGGTGCGGTTGACGTTCTGGCGCACGCCCTCGCTGATCGCCTGCTGCCGCTCGAACCCGATCTGGGCGATGACCACCCACCAGATTCCGGCGATGAGCAGCAAGCAGAAGCCCCAGACCAGCGCCTTCAGCAGCTGAGCGGTCTTGGGGCGGTCGATCTCGGCGGACGGGTGGGCGATTGCGGAGGCCATTTGCCCGGCTTATGGCTGGGCGATGCCTGGGGTTCAATCGCCGAGCGCGACGGGAGCAAGATGACCGCCGAGACGCCTACCTCCGATATGCTGTGCGGCCTCGGCGGCCATTTCGCCACCGAGGCCGTGCCGGGCGCGCTGCCGCAGGGCCGCAATTCGCCGCAGCGGCCCGCTTTCGGCCTCTATGCCGAGCAGCTGTCGGGCACGGCCTTCACCGCGCCGCGCGCCGAGAACCGGCGCTCGTGGCTGTATCGGATGCGGCCGAGCGCCGCGCATCCGCCCTTCCGGCGCTATCCGGGCGCGGCCCTGTTCGCGCCGGGCACGGCCGCCGCGCCGCTGCCGCCCAACCGCCTGCGCTGGGATCCGCCGGCGATGCCGGAGGCCGGGACCGACTTTATCGACGGGCTGGTCACGATGATGGCCAATCGCGATCCGGCGGAGCTCGAAGGCGTCGCGATCCACGTCTATCGCGCGAATCGGGACATGGCCGACCGCTATTTCTTCGATTCCGACGGCGAGCTGCTGATCATCCCCGAACGCGGCCGGCTCGACATCCGCACCGAAATGGGCCGGCTGGCGCTCGCGCCCGGCGAGGTCGCAATGATCCCGCGCGGGGTGCGTTTCCAGGTGCTTCTGCCCGATGGCGAGGCACGCGGCTATGTCGCCGAAAATCACGGAGCGCTGTTCCGCCTTCCCGAATTGGGGCCGATCGGATCGAACGGGCTCGCCAGCCCGCGCGACTTCCTGACCCCGCGGGCCGCGTTCGAGGACCGCGAAGGCAGGTGCGAGCTGGTCCAGAAGCATCTCGGTTCGCTGTGGATCACCGACCTCGATCATGGCCCGCTCGACGTCGTCGCCTGGCATGGGAACCTGGCGCCCTGGAAGTACGACCTCGCCAGGTTCAACGCGATCGGCACTGTGAGCTTCGACCATCCCGATCCGTCGATCTTCACCGTCCTCACGTCGCCCAGCGACGTCCCCGGGCGGGCCAATGCCGATTTCGTCATCTTCCCGCCACGCTGGATGGTCGCCGAGGAAACCTTCCGCCCGCCCTGGTTTCACCGCAACGTGATGAGCGAATGCATGGGGCTGATCCACGGCGCCTACGACGCCAAGGCGGATGGGTTCGCGCCGGGGGGGATGAGTCTGCACAACCTGATGGCCGGGCATGGGCCCGACGCGGCGAGCTGGAAGGGCGCGAGCGAGGCGGAGCTGAAGCCCCACAAGATCGAAGACAGCCTGGCCTTCATGATCGAAAGCTGCTGGCCCTACCGGCCGACCCCGTTTGCACTGGACCACGCCCAACCCGATTACGACGCGGCCTGGGGCGGCTTCCCGAGAGCGAGGCTCCCCTGACCCGTGACCCAGCGAAGGCTGGGGTCCATCCGGGCCCCGGCCAGGTCGCAGAATCAGCATGGATGCCAGCCATCGAACGGGTACGTCCTGCCCCCGGGGCAGGACTGGCGCAGTGCGGGGCACTGCCCACCCTTCGATCTGGCATGACGAGGTGGAGGCTAGGCTCCCTTCGCGAGGAACGCCTTCACGCCGCGGGCGGCCTGGCGGAGGCGCTGCTCGTTCTCGACCAGGGCGATTCGGACATATCCCTCGCCTTCCTCGCCGAAGCCGACGCCGGGGGCGACCGCGACGCCCGCCCCCGCGAGCAGGCGCTTGGCGAATTCCATCGAGCCGAGATGGGCGAAGGCCTCGGGTATCGGCGTCCAGGCGAACATGCTCGCCTCGGGCTTGGCGATCTCCCAGTCGGCGCGGCCGAAACAGTCGACCAGGCAGTCGCGGCGCGCCTTGTAGAGCTTGCGATTGGCCTCGACGATGTCCTGCGGCCCGTTGAGAGCGGCGACCGCGGCCGCCTGGATCGGCGTGAAGGCGCCGTAATCGAGATAGGATTTGACCCGCGCCAGCGCGCCGACCAGCGCCGGATTGCCGACCGCAAAGCCGATCCGCCAGCCCGGCATGGTGTAGGTCTTGGACATGGAGGTAAATTCGATCGCCACCTCCTTGGCGCCCTTTACCTGAAGGATCGAGGGGGTCGCGGTTTCGCCGAAATAAATCTCGGCATAAGCGAGGTCCGAAATCACCCATAGATCGTGGGCGCGGGCGAAAGCGACGACCTGCTCGTAAAAGGCGAGGTCGGCGACATAAGCTGTCGGATTGGACGGATAGCCGATCACCAGCACCTTGGGCTGCGGCACCGTGTAGCGGACCGCGCGCTCGAGGCTTTCGAAGAAGCCGGGCCCGGGCGCGGCCGGGATCGATCGGATCGCGGCGCCGGCGATGATGAAGCCGAACTGGTGGATCGGATAGGACGGATTGGGCGCCAGCACGACGTCCCCGGGCGCGGTGATAGCCTGAGCCAGATTGGCGAGGCCCTCCTTCGAGCCCAGGGTGACGATCACCTCGCTGTCGGGATCGAGCTCGACTCCGAAGCGGCGGGCGTAATAGGCGGCCTGGGCCTTGCGCAGGCCCGCTATGCCCTTCGACGCGGAATAGCGGTGCGCGCGCGGATTGCGGGCGACCTCGGCCAGTTTCTCGATGACATGGGCGGGCGGGGCGCCGTCGGGATTGCCCATTCCGAGATCGATAATGTCCTCGCCCCGGGCGCGGGCGGTCGCCTTCATCGCGTTGACTTCGGCGAAGACGTAGGGCGGAAGCCGGCGAATGCGGTAGAAATCGTCGTTCATGCGCCGCCTTTGCCGGAGCAAGCGGACGCCGACAAGGACCGCGCCGCCCGGACCCCGGATCCCTCGCGCCTCGCAGGGTCAAGTCCTTGGCGGGCTTGTCCTTTCGCGGCCGCTTGATCTCAATCAGCCCAACAGGCTCCGGCCTGTGTACGATGGCCGTCGCCGGCACACCGATTCGGGTGCCGGCGGCTGTGAGATGCGCCCGCTCCCGCCGCAATAGTCCCGGGGGAGCTGAAATGGCCTATTGCCGGCTCTATCATATCAAGCAGGACCGCTTCGCCCGCGTCGACGATTTCGAGGCGGAGGACGATGTCGCCGCCGTGCGCCACGCCGAGACGCTCAACGGCACCGCCTTCGCGGAGCTTTGGTGCGGCAAGCGCAAGATAAAATTGTTCAGCCTCCACACGGACTGACGCGCGGGATCGAAGCGTTCAGTCCTTGGGCGGGCCGAGCGGCTGCTTGCGCCGCTCCGCCTCGATCTGCTGCCCGCGCGCCATCGCCCCCGCCTTGAGCAGCCGGTCGGACGTCTCCATCGCCGCCTCCGGCGTCAGCGATACCGCGACCCCGTCGGGCCCGTCGACCATCACTTCGCCCTCGGCGGCGGTGACTTCGCTCGGCGTGTCATAGGGTGTCTCGTGCGGCATGGCGTGAAAACGGCCAGGCTCGGGCGGCGTTCCATGGCCCGCCGAAAGCTCGGCGTCCTCAGCCCCCCTGCAGCTCGTGCCTGCGCATCGCATGGCGGAGCTGGTCGTAGGTGAGGCTCAGCGCCGTCGCCGCGGCGCGCTGGTTCCAGCGGCAGCGTTCGAGGGCGGCGGCGAGGATGGCCTTCTCATATTCCGCGACGGCGAGCCGGAAATCGGCGCATTCTTCCGGGGTATAAGCGCGGCCCGCGGTCTGGGACGCGGTAGCGGCGCCATCGTTGGCGGCCAGTTTCTCCGACGCGTCCTCCGCCGCCGACGCCAGAGTCACCGCCCGTGTCGCGCCGGCCGCCGCAGGCAGCGGCCGCCATGGGCTTTCGAACGGGTCGAACTGGATGTCCTGGATCGGCCCTTCCTGGCCGGCCCATCGGTAGACGGCGCGCTCGACGACGTTGCGCAGCTCGCGGACGTTGCCGGGCCATGAATAGGATTTCAGCCGCTCCATCGCCTCTTCGCTGAAGCCGACCCACGCCTCCATTTCGAGGTCGAGCGCCATCTTTCGTCCGAAGAATTCGGCGAGCACCGGAATGTCGCTGGCGCGGTTCCTGAGCGGCGGCAGGGTGACGACCTCGAAGCTCAGCCGATCGAGCAGATCGGCGCGGAACAGATTGTCCTCGACCAGCTGGGGCAGATGCGCGTTGGTCGCTGCGACGATTCGGACGTCGACCTGGATCGGCCGGCTCGAGCCGATCCTAGTCACTTCGCCATATTCGATCGCCCGCAACAGCCTGTCCTGGGCGGGGCTCGACAGGGTGGCGAGCTCGTCGAGGAACAGCGTGCCGCCATTGGCCTCCTCGAACCGGCCCTGGCGGGTCTTGCTCGCGCCGGTGAAGGATCCGGCTTCGTGGCCGAACAATTCCGCCTCGATCAGGGTTTCCGGGAGCGCCGCGCAGTTCATCACGATCAGCGGCCCGTCCCAGCGCGACGACAGATGGTGGAGCCGCTCGGCGATGAGCTCCTTGCCGGTGCCGCGCTCGCCGATGACCAGCACGGGACGGTCGAGCGGCGCGGCGCGGCTGGCGCGCTCGACCGCGTCGAGGAAGGAGGTGGACTGACCGACCAGATGGGTGTTGCGCTCCATGCCCGAACAGTTGGCGCATTTTACCACCTGTTGGCAAGATCAAAGTGCGCCTGGGCGTGTCAGCGCGAGGCGTTTTTACCGATTTTCCGCCGTTTTCCGCGTTTGGCACGCGTCCTGCTTAGCTTTTGGCATCCCGGCGGATCGTCCGGCGGGATCGAAACGCCGAGACAAGGTTCAGGAGACCCACGATGTTCAGCCACGACCGCCTCGCCAGGACCGTCACCGCCGCGGTCGGCGCGCTTTTCCTTTCGACGCTGTCGATCGTCGCCGCCACCGGCCCGGTCCAGGCCAGCGCGCCGGAGAGCGGCTGGATCGGCTGGGCCGAGTTCAGGGCGCCGACGCGTGGCTGATCGCCTGCCGGTGCGGATCACGGTCGGGCGCGGGGAGCTGATGCGCATCGGCGCTCCCCGTGCTAGGCTGGACGGCGCATCGGACAGGCCGGCTCGACAGGGTCCCGCACAGGCCTATTTCAATACGAAGGAGTTGTTTCCCATGGGCATCTTTTCGCGGACGCGCGATATCATTGCCGCCAACGTCACCGACCTGCTCGACAAGGCCGAAGACCCCGCCAAGATGATCCGGATGATCATCATGGAGATGGAGGAAACCCTCGTCGAGGTTCGCGCCTCGGCGGCCCGTACCATTGCCGACCAGAAGGAGATGCGGCGCCAGATCGACAAATTGTCGCGGCTCCAGGACAGCTGGGTCGAGAAGGCCGAGCTGGCCCTGTCCAAGGACCGCGAGGATCTCGCCAAGGCCGCGCTCTACGAAAAGCAGAAGGCCGGCGAGATGGCGGGCCAGCTCAAGGCCGAGATCGAGATCCTCGACGACGCTTTGCGCGCCTCGGAAGCCGATATCGCAAAGCTGCAGAACAAGCTGCGCGAGGCCCGCGCCCGCCAGAATGCGATCATGACCCGGATGGAGAGCGCCCACAACCGCACCCGGCTGCGCGAACTCTATGCCGGGCCGAAGGTGGACGACGCCTTCTCGCGCTTCGACGTGCTCGAGCGCCGCGCCGATCTGGCCGAAGGCGAGGCCGACGCGCTCAGCCTCGGCGCGCCGCCCAAGTCGCTCGACGAGGAAATCGCCGAATTGCGCAACGCCGACAAGGTCGATGCCGAGCTGGAGGCGCTGCGCGCGTCGATCGCCAAGCGCACCAATGGCGGCGAAGCAGCCAAAAAAGGGGAGTAAATTCACATGGGTTCCGAAATCATCGCCCTGCCGATCATGGCGATCCTGTTCATCGGCTTCCCCTGGGTGCTGTTTCACTACATCACCAAGTGGAAGATGGCGAAGACGCTGACCGGCGAGGACGAGAATCTGCTCGACGAGCTGCACGACCTCGCCCGCCGGCTCGATGAGCGGATGGTGACCATCGAGCGGATCGTCCAGGCCGAAAATCCCAATTGGCGCGCGCTCGGCTCGGACCCGGTCGAAACCGCGCTCGAGGAGCGCAGCGAGCGGATCTACGAAGCCGCCGGCCGCACCAACCGTCCCGTCAGGAGCAAATGATGTCCGCGCTCAAGACCAAATTCTATCTCGACAAGGAGAATGGCAAGTGGCTGGGCGTGTGCGCCGGGATCGCCGATTATACCGGCATCGACGTCACCCTCGTCCGCCTGGGCTTCGTGCTCGGCACCGTGCTCGGCTCGGGGACCTTGCTGCTGGCCTACTGGATCATCGCCTGGATGGCGCCGACCAAGCCGCGCGAGCTGTACGGCCAGTCCGCCGACGACAAGAAGTTCTGGCAGGGCGTTCGCGCCAATCCGCGGCGCACCGCCCGCGACGTCAGGCTTCGCTTCCGCGACATCGACCGCAGGCTCGCCGAGGTCGAAACCTATGTGACCAGCTCGAACAGCCGGCTTGCCCGCGAGATCGAGCAATTGCGCTGAGCTGAAGACCAAGGGGACAAGCCAAATGGACGAAACTGCCGCGATCTTCATCGTCATCATGACCGGGATGATCATGGTCTGGGCGCTGCTGCACGGCTGGATCAAGTCGCGCCGTCAAGCCAGGGCGCCGGCCGCGCTTGAGCCCACGAGGCAGGTCGAATTGCTGTCGAGCGAGAATGCCGGGCTGAAGGGTCAGGTGGTCCGGCTCGAGGAACGGCTCGCGGTGCTCGAGCAGATCGTGACCGATCCGGCGGATCGGACCGCGCGCGAGATCGATCGCTTGCGCCAGGGTTAAGGGGAGACGGACATGGACTGGGGTGGACCTTTTTTCGTCATCGCGATCATCGCGATCTCGACCTTCGGCTGGGTGGCGACGAGCTGGATCCGGGCCAAGCACGGCTATCCGCTGGAAAATGAATGGGAGGGCATGGCCCACAAGGGCGAAAGCCCCGGCTCGGCGCGCAAGATCGAATTGCTGACGAGCGAGAATGAGCGCCTCACCGGCCAGATCGGCCGGCTCGAGGAAAGGCTCGCCGTCCTCGAGCGGATCGCCACCGATCCGGCCGAGCGGACGGCGCGCGAAATCGAACAGCTTCGCTAGGGAAAGGCGGACAAGTGGACAATCTGTTGGACAATTACGCCCCCATGATCGTCGTGATGGGCATGGTCCTCGGCCTGATCGGCCTGATCGGCTGGGTCTATCTGACCCGTCTCAGGATCAAGCACGGCTACCCCCTCGACGGGGCGTGGGGCCAGGCGATTTATCCGAAGAGCAATGACGAGGCGATGGAGCGGATCAAGCTGCTCAGCCAGGAAAATGCGGCGCTCAAGGCGGAAATGGGCGCGGTCAAGGACCGGCTCGCCAATGTCGAGCGGATCGTCACCGATTCGAGCCACCAGCTGACGCAGGAGATCGAATCCCTGCGCCTGACCAAGAATTGAGGAGGGCGAGATGCCGGAATGGGTCCTGTTCTTCGTGGTCGTGGTCGGCATTCCGGTCGTCGCCGGCGTCGGCGCCGACATCTTCAAGCGCTGGATCAGGTTCAAGGAGCGCCAGCTCGAGATGACCGGCGCCCAGACCGCGGAGAAAGCGGCGCAATATGCCGCCCACACCGAGCGGCTCGAACAAAGAGTGCGGGTGCTCGAACGGATCGTCACCGACAAGGGCATCGACCTTGCCGACCAGATCGATTTGCTGCGCGACGACCGGCCGAACTGAACCGGCGCGGCCAAGAAAGGAAAACGCAATGCAGAGCAGCCACATCACCGCGATCGTCATCATCCTGATCGTGATGATCGCGAGCGTGATGCGATCGAAATATCGCGATCAGCACCGCCGCGGCGGCGAAGGACCCGCCGACGATGGCGAGGCCCGGCGGCTGCGCGAGGAGGTGCGCGCGCTCAAGGAACGGCTGCAGGTGCTGGAGCGGATCGCGGTCGAGAAGGAAAACAGCCTCGAGCGCGAGATCGAGCAGCTGCGCGACCGCTAGGGAGGATTTCGGGTGGGCGATGCAGGGATGTTGGTGGCGGTGCTTGCGGCGGCGGTGGTCGCGCTGGCCATGCTCAGCCTCGCCGCGCTGAAGGGCTGGACCGGCTGGCTCGAGCTTCGCCGCCTCGAATTGAGCCAGAAGGCCGACAAGAATCCCTCCCCCGCCGCGGCCCGGCTCGAGCTTGCCGACCTCAAGGACCGCGTCCGCAAGCTCGAAGCCATCGCCAACGGGACAGAGGAAAGTTGAGGCCGGGGAACCCGTTCCGTTCGGCCTGAGCCTGTCGAAGCCCCCCTCTTCTCTCTTGGAAAAGTGAAGGAAAGCCCTTCGACAAGCTCAGGGCGAACGGTATGGGGAGGGATGGCCTATACAACCGTCCCCGAGGTTCTTGCCGACTATAATATCCTGGATAGGGACGACCAGTATCGTCTCCTGATCGACCTCGGGCGTCAGCTTGAGCCGATGCCTGAAGCTCTTAAGACCGAGGCGACAAAGGTCAGGGGCTGCCTATCCCAGGTGTGGACCTACCCGGTGCCGAGTTCCGATGGACGACGACTCCATTTTCTCGCGGACAGCAACTCCCAGATCACCAAAGGCGTCATCGCGCTCATCCTCATGCTGGTCCAAGATCGCGCTGCGGACGAGGTTCTAGAGACGGACATAGAGAGGCTGCTCGAGCCCTTTGACCTGGGATCGCATTTGAGCTCCAATCGCGCGAACGGCATCCCCAACATGATCGCGCTGATCCGCGAGACTGCCGGCCGGCTCGCGTCATGAGCGGCGCCGGCCCACGAAAACCGGGCGAATCCTTCGATCCCGAACGGTTCATGTCTTATGTCCGCCAGGTCGGCCATGGCGGGGCGATCGGCATCGCCTATCACGCCCATGGCGACGACTGGGTCGAGCTCGCTCTGCCCTATGACGCGCGGCTGATCGGCATGGCGGAGAGCGGCATTATCGCTTCGGGCCCGATCATCAGCCTGATGGACATGGCGACCAGCCTCGCCATCTGGATCCGGCTCGGCACCTTTCGCCACCAGGCGACGCTCGACCTCAGGGTCGATTATCTCCGCCCCGCCAGGCCCGGCCACACGATCATCGGCCGCGGCACCTGCTACGGGGTCACCAAAAGCGTCGGCTTCGCCCGCGGCCTCGCCCATGACGGCGACGGCGAGGATCCGGTCGCCAACGTGACCGGCACCTTCATGTTCACTGACTGACACCGACGTCATGCCCGCGCAGGCCGGAATCTCGTGGAGACAGGCCGAGAGGTCCCGGATCCCGGCCTTCGCCGCGATGACGATCTGCGAAATCGCGATGGCGCTCAGGCGTCAGGACGACAGGCTCGCGCGCCGTTCCTCGGCCCGGCGCAGCACGTCGTAGCTCGCCTGGATCATTTGGAAGCGCGAGGCGGCTTCCTTGTCGCCCGGAGTCACGTCGGGATGATTGGCCTTGGCGAGACGGCGATAGGCGGCCTTGATCTCGTTGAACCCGGCATCGGTTTCGAGCTCGAGCATGTCGAGGGCGCGCATCTCGTCGCGGCTGCGGCTGCCGTCGCCGGGGCCGCCCCAGCCATAATGGTTGGCCTGGCGGAATGCGCTCGCGTCGCGCTGCTCGTCCGATTCGCGCGCGGCCGCGTCTTCGGCGGTCAGCCCTTCGAAATAATTCCAGTTGCGATTATATTCGGCGGCGTGGCGCTCGCAGAAATACCAGCGCTCGGGGCTGTTGGGCGATTTGGGCGCGGGCCGGTCGCCTGGCTCCCCGCAGCCGTGGCGGTCGCAATGGCGCACCGGCTCGGCGTCGCGGGCCGCGCCATAAGCGCGCCAGCGCGGAAATCCCCAGTCGTTCGAACGTGTCGGTTTGGCCATAGATACCGCCCACTTAGCGACAGCGGCGCGCCTGCGCCACCTCGACGGAGAAAAATGCCAGAGGGTCTGTAAGCCGGGTTCTGTCCTCCGCGCTCGCCGAGGCGAAAGCGGATGTGCGGCCATTCCTCTAGGAGACGGATCGCTCCGCCCCTCAAGCAACCAACCCGGGCGACGAGCCGGAACCAGGCCCATGTGTCGCCCCTATTCGGTCTTGCTCCCGGTGGGGTTTGCCGTGCCGCCGCCGTTGCCGGCGACGCGGTGCGCTCTTACCGCACCCTTTCGACCTTGCCGCGTCGAAACGCGGTGGATTCCTTTCTGTGGCACTTTCCCTGGGGTCGCCCCCGCCGGCCGTTAACCGGCACCGTGGTTCCATGGAGCCCGGACTTTCCTCCCCCCTCCGCCAAGGCTTCGCAACGCAAGCCCTGGGCCCGCCCTTCGTAGCTTCAGCGAAGAAGGGCGGCCGCCCGACCCTCTGGCTCTTTCTATGTACTGCGTCCGCGCTCGCGATCCAAGAGGAGCTGGAGGAGGATCGCGCGGCACTCGCCGTCGATGGTGCCGTCGATCAGCTCGGGGCGGAAGCGGCGCTGGAAGGCGACGGTCGCGGCGAGCCCGTCGCGGACGTCATAGCCCCAGCGTTCGAGCGCGAGCAGAAAGCCGCTGTCGGTCCAGTGTGGATCGACCAGGCCGCGCGTCGGCCGGGCAACGGCGAGGCCGTGGCGGGCGAGACGCGCCCAATCGAACAATTCGCCCGGATCCTGCTTGCGCGCCGGTGCGACGTCGGAATGGCCGACGACGTTCGCGGGCGGGATGCGGTGGCGGCCGACCATGCCGGCGAGCAAGGGGATGAGCGCGGCCATTTGCCGCTCCGGGAAGGGCCGATAGCCGAATTCGTGGCCCGGATTGACGATCTCGATGCCGAGGCTGCAGCCGTTCACGCCATGCCGGCCGCGCCAATAGGATTGGCCGGCATGCCAGGCGCGCATGTCCTCGGCGACCAGGCGGAGGATCCGGCCGTCCTCGGCCAGCACGTAATGGGCGGAGACGCGCGCCTCCGGATCGCGCAAGCGGGCGATGGCCGACGCCGCGTCCGCCATACCGGTATAATGGAGCACCACCATCGACACCGGCTGGTCGCGCTTGTCGAAATTGGGCGACGGGGCGTCGATGATTTCGTCTTCCACGCCGCCCTTAGCGCGCGAAAGGGGGGGTGGCGTCAAGTCAACAATATGCTCTCCGCATTGCATCTCCGTCATGCTGAACTTGTTTCAGCATCCAGCCTTCCGTCCTCCCTGCGGCGCGACGCTGGACCCTGAAACGAGTTCAGGGTGACGCTCTCCGGTTCCCACCTACGCCCCTCAGGCGACGCGCGCCCGTGCGTCCTCGCGCACCGGCGCCGGCAGATAGAGGCCGCGGCAATCGGGATCGGAGACGAAGCGGTCGGTCTGGCCGATCACGGTTTCGCCGGCGCCGAGCATCAGGGTGCCGTCCGGGTGGCAGGCCTCGGCGAGGCGGTTGAAGGCCAGGCGGCGCATGTTCGGCGCGAAATAGAGCAGGACGTTGCGACACAGGATGATGTCGAACTTGCCCGGATGAGGCGGCGGCTCGATGATGTTGCGAAGCTCGAAGCGGACCGCGCCGCGCAGCTGCGGCGAGGCGCGCCAGTCGCCGCCGCCCAATTCCTCGAACCAGCGGATCATCTGCATGACCGGCAGGCCGCGCTGGACCTCGAATTGGGAATAAATGCCGGCGCGGGCGCGTTCGATCGTGGCCTTCGACAAATCGGTACCGGTGATATCGATCGTCCAGCCCCGCCAGCGCGCCTTCTCGTCGGCGAAGCTCATCGCCAGCGAATAGGCCTCCTGCCCGGTCGAGCAGCCGGCGCACCAGATCGAGAGGCGCTTCTCGCGGGCGCGCGCCTTTTCGAGCCGCTTGACCGGACCGGCGAGGAGCAGGTCGAAGGGCAGCCGGTCGCGGAAGAAATAGGTTTCGTTGTTGAGCAGGGCCTCGATCACCTGATCGGTGAGCGGGACGTCGCGGCCGGTGACGAGGCGGGAGACGAGCTGGTCGACCGACGAGAAGCCGCGTTCGCGCATGATCGCCGCGAGCGCGGTATCGATCCGCCAGCGACGATTCATGGTCAGTTGCTGGCCGGTCCGCGATTCGAGCACCCCGGCCAGGATGCGCCGCGCGGAATCGCTTATTTCCATGACGCATTCTCCGCCCGTTCGGTGATTCGGCGGGCGAGATCCGCCGGCGGCATCACCGCGCTGGCGAGCCCCGCTTCGGCGACGCCGCGCGGCATCCCCCAGATTGCGGCGCTCAAACGATCCTGGACGAGCATCGCGCCGCCGGCTTCGACCAACCTGCGGGCGCCGGACAGTCCGTCGCGGCCCATGCCGCTGAGGACGACGCCGACCCCTTCGTCGCCGAAGACGTCGCCGACCGCGGCGAGCATCGGATCGGCCGAGGGCAGGCAGCCCGAAGGCGCCTTCTTGCGATCGAGCCTGACCCGGACTTCGACGCCGTGGCGCTCGACGCACAGATGGGCATCGCCGGGGGCGATATGGAGGATATCGTCAATGAGCAGGTCGCCCTGCTCGACGACTCGGGCGGTGCGGCCCGAAGCGCTTTCGAGCTGGCGCGCGAAATAGGGCATGAACACCGTTGGCAGATGCTGGGTGACGAGGATCGGCGCGTGGATTCTCTCAGGAAGAGAGCGAAGGAATTCGAGCAAGGCGTGGAGGCCGCCAGTCGAGGCGCACAAGGCGATGCAGCCCAAGGGACCGACCGGCATGGCGCGCAGCTGGAGCGGCGGGAAAGCGGGATCGTGGGCGATGGCGTCCGATTCACGCTCGGCGCGGCCGATACGGCGCAGCCGTTCGGCGAGCACTTCCGAAAAGCGGCCGGCGAAATTGCCGATGCCGGGCTTGGGCAAGGTGTCGGCGGCGCCGTCGGCGAGCGCGCGGATCGTGGTTTCGGCGCCGTCCTCGGCCATCGAGGAAACGATCAGGACGCGGGCGCCGCGGCCGCTTCGAAGGATGTCGGGAAGGGCATCGAGGCCGCTCGCGCCCGGCATCTCGACGTCGAGCAGGATGACGTCGGCGCGCACCACCTTCAGCGCGGCGAGGGCCTCGCCGGCGCTGGCCGCGGTCGCGACGATCTCGAAATCCTCATGGCAGGCGATCATTCGCGACAGGACCGCCCGGGCGACCGCCGAATCATCGACGATCATCACCCGCAAGGGCGGTTCGGCGGGACTTTCGATCCGCCGCCTTGTGAGTGCCGTCAGCGACCTCACGCGACGCCGACGATCTGCAGCTTCGAATGGAGCGTGTCGCGATCGAACGGCTTCATCACATATTCGTCGGCCCCGGCCGCCAGCGCCGCGCGGATATGGGCGATGTCGTTCTCGGTGGTGCAGAACACGACCTTGGGCTGGGCGGTGTCGCCCTGGCGCAGAGCGCGCAGGAATTCCATTCCGCTCATCACCGGCATGTTCCAATCGAGCAGGATCACGTCTGGCATCGCCGCCTCGCAGCGGCTCAGCGCCTCGCGGCCGTCCTCGGCCTCGTCAACCGAGAAGTTCAGCGTTTCAAGGATATGGCGGGCGACCTTGCGGATCACCTTGCTATCGTCGACGATCAGACAGCTTCTCATGTCATCCGCTCCAGTGCAGTGTTTCGACGGGCTTACGGCCAAGAAGTAAGCATGGCCTTAAGGACTTAGGCGGCGTGCGCCGCAGGCCCCGCGATCAGCAGGTGCGGATCGACGAGCAGGATGAGCTCGCCTTCGGCCTCGACCATGCCGGTGGCGACCCGATCCCAGCCGGGGCCAAGGGGAGCCTTGACTGGGCCCGACGGCGCGTCGGCCTCGACGACGTCCTCGACCTCCTCGACCATCAGCGCATAAGTATGGCCGTCCGAGGGGACGACGATCGCCTCCCTGAGCCCTGCCGAGCGGCCGAATTCGAGCGAGGCGAGCGCGTCGATCACGGTCAGCACGCGGCTGCGCAGCGCCGACAGGCCGGCGACATGGCCGGCGGCGCGAGGCACCGGAGTGATTCCCTCGAGCTCGACCACGGCCTCGACCGCGGCGGCGGGGAAGGCGATTCGGCGGCCGGCGACTCGGGCGATGAGCAGGAGTTCAGCCATTGGCCCGGCCTTTCGCGGCGCCGCTCAACGCGCTCAGCAGACCGGCGCGGTCGTAGCGGTAGATGCTGTCGTCGCCGGCATCGTCGGGCTGGGAGCGGATCCGCAGGACCTTGCCGCCCGCGCCCGCCGCCTCTTCCTCTCCCGAGGACTGAATCCAGATGTCCGCGACAATGCCCTCGCGCGCGGCGACGACGCGATAGCCGAGGCTTTCGATCATCGGGCGCAGCATGTTGTCCATCCAGGGATCTCCCTCGGGCAAGGCGCAGACCGGCTGGTCGATCCCCTCCCCCTGGCCCGTGTCGCCATAAGCGGCGAACAGCCAATAGGGATCGAGGGTTTCGACCTGCTCGCCGTCGATCAGGGCGACGCCGCCGACCTCGCCCGGCGCGGGCGCGGGCTGGACGTCGAGGATGACGGCGCGGATGTCGATGACTTCGGCGAAGCCGTAAGCGAGCTCCGAGACGCCGTCGGTGAGACGCAGGATACGCAGCTTGCCCTCCCTGGGAGCCTGCTCGCAGCCGGCCAGCGGCAGGATCCGCTCGCCGAGCGCGACGCGCAGCTTGCCGGCGCTTCGCCTGACAGACGCCGCGGGCACGTCCTCGATCCGCTCGACCAGGGCGACCGGGACGGCGCGGCGGGCGCCTTCGAAGGTGCGGAACAGCAGCAATGTCGTCTCGCGCGCGGCTTCGGCGGCGGCGACCGGCGCGAGCAACGCCTCGAGTTCGCTCTCGTCGAATCGGATCCCGGCGCAATTGGCCAGGCCCGATGGGTCGAGCAGGAGGATCGGCGAGCCGTCGTCGGCCAAGGTGGTGCCGGCATAGAGTCCGGCGGCCATCACCGCGGGCGCGGCGGGCTTCACCACCAATTCCTCATGATCGTGCACCGAATCGACGGCGAGCGCGTAGACGTCGCCGCCGGCCGGCTTGAGCAGGATCAGCTTCTGGTCGTCGCGCGCCGCTCCGGGCTCGACGCCGAGCAGGCCGGCGAGGCCGATCAAAGGGACGCGCCGGTTTCGGATGGTGGCGATTTCGGCCTCGCCGACGCGATCGATTCGGACGGTGCCGCCGCCGACGCGAAGGATCTCGTCGATCGCCGAGCGCGGGATCGCGAAGATCTGGCCGCCGGCGCTGACCGTCAGCGCGGGGATGATGGTGAGGGTCAGCGGCACCCGGATGCACAGGCGCACGCCCTGACTGGCCCTTGAATCCACGTCGACGACGCCGCCGATCCGTTCGATATTCGCGCGCACCACGTCCATGCCGACGCCGCGCCCAGAGATCGCGGTGACCTCTTGCGCGGTCGACAGGCTGGGCATGAAGACCAGCGCCGTCTTCTGCGCGGCGGTCATCTTCTCGGCCTGCTCGGCGCTGATCAGGCCGGCGCTGCGGGCCTTGCGGACCAGCGCCTCGCCGTCGATGCCGCGGCCGTCGTCGGCAACCTCGATCAATATCTGGTTGCCGGCCTGGCGCGCCGAGACTCGCAGCGTGCCGGCGGGCTTCTTGCCGGCGGCGGCGCGTTCCCCCGCGCTCTCGATGCCATGGTCGATCGCGTTGCGGACGATGTGGGTCAGCGGATCGCGGATCATCTCGATCATCTCGCGGTCCAGTTCGACATCGCCGCCATCGGCCTCGAGCACCACTTGCTTGCCGAGATCGGCGGCGAGGTCGCGGACCAGGCGCGGCAGGCCGGCGAACAGGCTGTCGATGCGCTGCATTCGGGTGCGGGTAATGCCGTCGCGAATTTCCGCGATGCAGCCGGAGACGCGCTCGAAGGCCGCTTCGATCTCGACGTTGCGGGGCGCGTCGCGGAGACGGCGGGCGAGCTCGTTGCGGGCGAGCACGGCGTCGGAAACGCCGTTCATCATCCGGTCGAGCAGGTCGACCGAGAGGCGGATCGAGCGCAGCGACTTGCGCTGCTCGGGCTCGGCCGAAGGCGGCGCCGGCTCGAGCGCCGGCACGGCGGTTTCGGCCTCGGCCTCGGTGGCCAAAGCGGCGATCAGCTGCTCGTCGTCCTCGCTGGCCAGCGCCTCGCCGGTTTCCAGCGCCAGGACGAGCTCGCCGATCCGGTCGATCACCGCCAGCACGGCGTTGACCAGGCGGGTGTCGGCCTCGCGGCTGCCGGCGCGGACCTCGGCCAGCGCGCCTTCCGCGGCATGGCTGAGCACGGCGAGCCGCGGCAGATCGAAGAAGCCGCAATTGCCCTTCACGGTGTGGACGAAGCGGAATATCTCGTCGAGCCGCTCGCGGTCGCCCGGATGCGCCTCCCACGCGACGATCGCGCCCGCCAATGCCTGCAGCATGTCGCGCGTTTCGGCGATGAAATCGTTGATCAGCTCGTCCATGTCGGGAGAGCTTATGGGAGCCGTTGGTAAACAAGCCGTTTACCGGCCCGACCATAGTCCCCTGACCCACCACCGTTCGGGCTGAGACTGTCGAAGCCCTCTCCTACCCTTCCCGCACGCGCCTGCACCCCCACCGCTCGGGCTGAGCCTGTCGAAGCCCTCCCTCCTTTCGGCGCCCGGAAAGAAGGAAAGCCCTTCGACAGGCTCAGGGCGAACGGAGCGGGCGGCGACGGTGGCAGGGAGTGTCGACGGAAGGCAGCTCGCCCCGTAGTCGGGCAGGCTCCCCCCTCCTAGGCGGGCAGGCTGGCCCCGATGATGAGGATGTTCTCCTCGCCGTCGGCAACCTGGATTCGGCCCCCGCCTTCCTCGACCAGGCAATGGGCGAGCCAGGCCGCCGCCGCCCGCGGGGCGACCTCGTCCTCGCCGGTTTCGCCGGCAAGGACCCTGCGCAGTTCGGGATCGAGCACGATCCGCGGCCCCTCGGCGCGGACGACGATGTCGAGGCCGCTGTCATGCTTTTCGGCGCCGACGTCGAGGCTGCCGCCGCGCACGAGGGCGTCGCCGGCGATGAGGGCGACGTTGAGCAGCACCTTCAAGGCCGCCTTGCTCATCGTCGGCTCGTCGACCATCCAGCCCAATTGGATGCGGCCGTCGCCGCCGAACAGCCCCTCGATCGCGGCGCGCGCCTCGCGGGTGTCGACGACGTCGGCGAAGCCGCCGGCCGCGCCGAATGCCAGCCGGAAGAATTTGAGCTTGTTGGCCGAGGCGCGCGCGCTCTCGGCAAGCAGATCGAGGCAGCGGGCGCGCATCTCCGGGTCGTGCTCGTCTGCGAGCAATTCGATCCCGTTATTGAGCGCGCCGACGGGCGAGAGCAGATCGTGGCACAGGCGCGAGCAGAGCAGAGAGGCGAATTCGTGGGATTTCATGCGTGCGAGCCCCTGTCGGTCATGACCCGCCCCTATTGGCCCCTGGGATTCCGGGATGCAAGGGCGGGCGGGCCTGCTTCACTTCGCCACGGGCGGGACAGCGGAACAGGAAGGGGCTTCGACAGGCTCAGCCCGAGCGGTTGGGGGGTAGTGTCCGAACTGTTGGGGGAGTGTCCGAACGGTGGGGGGTCGTTCCCGAACGGTTGAGGTGCTGTGGGGAGCGGTTTCCATCCCCCGTTCGGCTGAGCCTGTCGAAGCCCTCTCTTCTTTTCCGCGCTCCGTCCGGCCGATAGCGCCCCTCTCCCCATCTTGAAAATGTCCCCCGCAAAACCCATCTCCATTCCAGTGTCAGGGGGGCATTCCATCATCATCGCGCGGATCGCCGACGAGGCGGTCGGCTGGCGTCTCGACCGCGCGCTCGCCGCCGCGATGCCCACTTTGTCGCGCGAGCGGCTCAAGGCGCTGATCGGCGCGGGCGCGGTGTCGGGCCCGCTCGGAATGCCGGTCCGCGATCCCGCGGCGAAAGCGCTGGCCGGCGCCTACGAAATCAGGGTGCCGGAGCCGGCGCCCGCCCATAACGAGCCCCAGGACATCGCGCTCGAGATCGTCTTCGAGGACGATCATCTGCTCGTCGTCGACAAGCCCGCGGGAATGGTGGTTCATCCCGCCGCGGGGAATTTCGACGGCACTTTGGTCAATGCGCTGCTCCACCATTGCGCCGGGCGCCTGTCCGGCATCGGCGGCGTCGCGCGGCCGGGCATCGTCCACCGCATCGACAAGGACACGTCCGGGCTGCTGGTCGTCGCCAAGACCGACGTGGCGCATGAAGGGCTGGCGGCGCAATTCGCCCGCCACAGCATCTTGAGGCGCTATCTCGCCGTCGTCGCCGGGTGGCCCGTGCCCGCGAGCGGGACGATCGACGCTCCGCTCGCCCGATCGGCGGCGAACCGCAAGAAGATCGCGGTGGTGACCGGCGATCGCGGCAAGAGGGCGGTGACCCACTACCGAATCGTCACGCCCCTGCGCGACGCCGCATTGGTCGAATGCCGGCTGGAAACGGGCCGGACGCACCAAATTCGCGTCCACATGGCCTCGATCGGCTATCCGCTTCTCGGCGATCCGGTCTATGGTCGGAGCCGGCCGGGGCAGCGCGATTTATTGAAAAGGCTCGATTTTCACCGCCAGGCGCTGCACGCCGCAGCGCTCGGCTTCGTCCATCCAGTTTCGAAAGAAAACTTATCCTTTGAAAGCGCGCTCCCCTCTGATATTCAGGAACTGTTGAGCGCGCTCACCGTATAATGATTGAGTGCCGGCGCGGTGTATTATAAGGGCACGGCACCAAGGAGCATGTGAAGTCATGGCAGGCAGGAACGTCCCGGCGATCCCGGCGACCGGCGGTGAGGCCGGCCTCAACCGCTATCTGGCGGAGATCAAGAAATTCCCGATCCTCACGCCCGAGGAAGAATATATGCTGGCCAAGCGCTGGACCGAGCATCAGGACACCGATGCGGCGGCGCGGCTGGTCAATTCGCACCTTCGGCTCGTGGCCAAGATCGCCATGGGCTATCGCGGCTACGGCCTGCCGCTCGCCGAGCTCATTTCCGAGGGCAATATCGGCCTCATGCAGGGCGTGAAGAAGTTCGAGCCGGAACGCGGCTTCCGCCTCGCCACTTATGCGATGTGGTGGATCCGCGCCTCGATCCAGGAATTCATCCTGCGCAGCTGGAGCCTGGTGAAGATGGGCACCACTGCGGCGCAGAAGAAATTGTTCTTCAACCTGCGGCGGATGAAGAATCGCATCGAAGCGTTCGAAGACGGCGACATGAAACCCGAGGACGTCACCAAGATCGCCACCGATCTCGGCGTCTCCGAGGAAGACGTCATCTCGATGAACCGGCGCATGGCGATGGGCGGCGACACCTCGCTGAACGTGCCGCTGCGGGACGATTCCGAAGGCAGCTGGCAGGATTTCCTGGTCGACAACGAACCGCTGCAGGACGAGCGCGTCGCCGAGGCCGAGGAAACCCAGATCCGCCACGATCTGCTGGTCGAGGCGATGGCGGCCCTGAACGACCGCGAGCGCCACATCCTGACCGAACGGCGGCTGACCGACGACCCCAAGACGCTCGAGGAGCTGAGCCAGGTCTACGACGTCAGCCGCGAGCGCATCCGCCAGATCGAGGTGCGGGCATTCGAGAAATTGCAGAAGGCGCTGATGGGCCTCGCCGGCGAGCGGCGGCTGCTCAGCGCGGCCTGAGGCCCGGCCGTCATTCCAGCGCAAGCTGGACTCTCTCTCTTGTCGGGGAAAGAAAGCGGGATTCCGCTGTCGCTGGACGGGCAAGGCAGTATCGACATTTCAGCCCAGAATCCCTCCCCCTCGAGGGGAGGGCAGGGAGGGGGTGTCGGGCGTCCGAGGATAGCCTCAACCGCCGAGTACCCTCCCCCTACCCCCTCCCCGCCGGGGAGGGGATTTGCAGGTCCTCGACGTTTGAATGTCGATGCGACCCAGCGCGTAGTCTACGCCTCTTAAGCCTCGATGCCGGCCTTCGCCGGAACGGCGTCGGTCAGCGGGTTTCGCTTGCCGCCGCGGCCGCCTGATCGGCGGCGCCATTGCCGCCGCTTTCGGTCGCGCGGCCGGGGCTGGAGCTGGAGCTGGAGCTGGAGCTGGGGCTGGGGCTGGGGCTGGGGCTGGGGCTGGGGCTGGCGTTGGGGCCTGCCGGCGGGGCCGGATCCCAGCGATAGCGGACGCCCTGCAATTCGCGCGGCTGCTCGCGGCCCAAAGGCGCCTGCTGGGCGGCATCGCCGTTGCTGCCGGTCAGCGCCCAGCGCTGGCTTCGCGACAAGGTCGCGTCGGATCGGGTCCGCTCCTCGATCATGGCGTCGGCGGTGGCCCGCTGAAGCGGCTCGTAGCGGCGCAGCACGGCGCGCTGGAAGCTGTCGACGCTGGCGCCCGTCGGCGCGGCCTCGGCGGCCGCCTGCGCGGCGGCGGCATCGCGCCCGGCCGCGGCGGTCTGGATCTCGGACCGCAAGGGCTGGCCGAAGCCGCCGCGCCAGGGGATCGGCGGCTCGACCCCGGCATAGCGATCGGCGAAGGCCGGCGCCCGGCCCCAGCCGCCGCGCCAGCGGTAGAAGATATGGTTGCCGACCGTCGCCGACTTGACCAGCGACGAAGCCCAGTAAGGAACGACGTAATTGGCGTGATAATGGGTCGCCCAGCCGACCGGCGCGTAGACATGGCCGCTCAGCGCCTCCTGGGCGACGCGGCGCGCCCGCTCCCAATAACCGGCCATCGGTCCCAGCCGAAGCGAGCCGTCGCACGAGAAGGAGAATTGGCAGCCCGTATAGCGCCGCGCGCCTTCGAAGACGACGCCGCAGACCGTGTTGGGATAGGCCGGGTGGCGGACCCGGTTCAGCACCACCTGGGCGACCGCGCGCTGGCCTTCGGTGGGCTCGCGCGCCGCTTCGTAATAAATGGCGGCGGTGAGGCAATCGAGCGAGCGCAGGCGATCGGCCGCGCTCGATCCGCCCAGAAGGAAGGGCGCCGCGGAGGGATTGGCCAGGTTGGAGATCGGGATCGAAGCGTTGATCCTGAGCGCGCTGTCGGGCGCGACGTTGCGCAGCTGCGTCGCCGAGGTGGCGGGAACTGCGGCCTTCAGGCTCGCCAGAGTCGTCGGCGCGGCCTCGCGCTCGGGGCGGGGCGACATCGATTCGGTGACGATGCCGACGGCGGCCGCGGCGAACAGCAGCGCCATCGCCGCCAGCACGAGCCACGCGCGCCAGTTGCGCCGCAGCGCCTCGGGCACATCCAGTCTCGTCGGTTCAAGGGCGATGGCCGTCATTCCTGCTTGGTTTCCGTCTTCCGCTCCATCCATATAGGAACTGGATTAGATAGGTAATACACCTTGGTCGCGCAATCCTGCGCTTTCGTCTCATCCGGCTCGCGTCAACGCGCCCGGACCGCTTACGGGTCCGTCACAACCTAGCGAAAAATAGCATTGTTCAACCTGCGCAGGACCATAGCCTGCATTCCTCAGATGGGACCTCACATGATCAAATCAACCTTTCTGACCACCGCCGCCATATTTGCCGCTCTGGCCGGAACCGCCGCCGCCGTCGCGCAGCCGCGCGCCGCGGGATCAGGCGGACCCGCAACATACTGGATGTCGGCCGAAACGACCAGCGGGCTCGCCGCGATGAGCCAGAGCGCCCAGTCCGGCGGCCGGCCAAGCATGATCGGCGCGATGACCGGGCGCGGCTCCATGTCCGGCCGCGGCCCAGGCTATGTCCGCAACCTGACCCTGCAGCTGGGCAGCCCGCGCCGCGCCGCCGGCGCGCCGTCGGCCGAGCATCTTCCGCCCGCGGGCCTCGGCGCCGGCCCGTCTTTGCCTCTGGTCAGCCCCGAGCGCGTCCCGCCCGCCCCCACCCCCACCTACGATCCGCGCCAGATGGGCAACCCGCAGGGGCGCATCCTGATCTACTGGGGCTGCGGCGAGCGCGTCCGCCCCGGCCAGCCGTTCGAGATCGATCTCGCCCGGCTCCGCCCCGGCCAGCTGCCGCCGGCGATGGCGCAGCTCGCCGTCCAGGCGATGAACCCGCCCAGCGCCGCCACCGCCGCGACCTATGGCGAGTGGCCCAACCAGCGCTCGATCAGCGCCGTTCCGGCCGACGGCTCCCTTGTCGGCGCGCACATGGTTCGCGGCAATTACAGCCCCGAGATCAATTTCAGCCTGGCCGCGGCGAACGATTTCCTGGCGCCGGTCCGAGTCACCGCGAACGGCCCGGCCGCCTCGCGCGCCGTCCCCGTCGCCTGGCAGAGCGTCGCCAACGCCCGCGCCTGGTTCATGATGACGACCGGCGCCGCCGAGGACGGCACGATCGTGATCTGGACTTCGAGCGAGGTCGAGTTCAGCCAATTGGGCGCGTTCGACTATCTCTCCGACGCCGAAACCGACCGGCTGCTCAGGCAACGCGTTTTGATGCCGGCGACAACCACCCAATGCACGGTGCCGTCCGAGGTCGCCGGCCGGGTCCAGGCGGCTACTTTGATGCTCAATGCGTTCGGCGGCGAGGCCGATTTCAGCGCCCCGCGCCCGGCGGGCGCGGCGCGCGGCTGGCGTCCCGACTGGACTGTGAAGCTGCGGACCCGCTCGGCCTATATGGGCATGCTCGGCCAGGATATCGAAGCGATGATGCGCGGCGACGACCGGGCCGGCGAATCGCGCCGAGAGGAGCGGCCCCGCCGCCGCCGCGGCCTGCTCGAGCGCGTCATCGGGCAGTAGCGCCGACGCCGATCACCCCTAG
>Ga0190265_10000187_pt1 | contig 59583 bp, 64 predicted proteins | sample Popmic124T_FD_133135 | JGI IMG/M metagenome (GOLD analysis project Ga0190265, IMG submission 133135) | Populus adjacent soil microbial communities from riparian zone of Indian Creek, Utah, USA - 124 T | ecosystem: Environmental > Terrestrial > Soil > Riparian zone | place: USA: Utah | collected... | reverse complement strand
GCGCAGACCTACAGCGTCAACTCGATGCACTCCGCGGTCGTCGAGATCTTCGTCAAGGAGGGCGCGAAGGCGCGCTACACGACCGTCCAGAACTGGTCGAAGGACGTCTTCAACCTCAACACCAAGCGCGCGATCGTCGAGGCCGAGGGCACCGTGGAGTGGGTCGGCGGATCGATGGGCGCCAAGAAGGTGATGCTCTACCCCGGCTCGTTCCTGATGGGCGAGGGCGCGCGCGCCGACCACCTCAACGTCGGCGTCGCCAGCGGCAACGTCTGGAAGGACACAGGCGCCAAGGTCGTCCACCTCGCGCCGAACACCACCTCCAACATCCTCGCCAAGTCGATCTCGAAGGACGGCGGGATCATGGGCTACCGCGGCCTGGTTCGCATGGGCCACAACTCGCAGGGCTCGAAGTCCCACGTCCAGTGCGACGGCCTGATGATGGACCCGCACTCGCGCTCGGACACCTGGCCCGACATCCAGATCCAGAACCCGCACGTGACCGTGGCCCACGAGGCCGTGGTCGGCAAGATCTCCGACGAGCAGATGTTCTACCTCCAGTCGCGTGGGCTCTCCGAGGAGGAGGCCGCCGCGATGATCGTCAACGGCTTCATCGAGCCCGTGACGAAGGAGCTGCCGATGGAGTACGCCGTCGAGCTGAACCGGCTCATCCAGCTGGAGATGGTCGGCAGCATCGGCTAGCAAGGACCCAGGGGGACTCCAGGATGAAGCTCTACATCTGCTACGGCACCTTCCAGACGCCGCGTCCCGGCGGCCATCCCTGCCGCAACGCCTACAAGGCGCTGCGCGAGGCCGGTCACGAGCCCGAGCTGATCAAGTCGTACGGATTCGGGCTGCTCCCCGAGGCGCTCAACGCGACCCCGGGCCGCCGCGAGGTCAAGCGGCTCACGGGCAACAGCTGGGTGCCGGTGCTGGTCGCCGACGACGGCGAGGTCGTCCAGGGCTCCCAGGAGATCGCCGACTGGGCCCGCTCCCATCCGGCCGCCGCTCCCGCCGCCTAGCGCGGCTTACTCGGGCCAGCTCGCGTCGCCGGTGACGGCGCCGCGCATGACCTTGAGGCTCAGCAGGGCGCACTTGCGGCGGGTGGGGGAGATGTCGATGCCGAGCAGGTCGATGACCCAGTCGGCGCCGAGGGCGGCGACCTCGTCCGCGCGCATGCCGATCAGCTCCTCGGAGGCGATCGAGGCGGAGGCCTGTGAGATCGCGCAGCCCTGGCCGTGGAAGCGCAGGTCGACGATCGTGCCGGCGTCGTCGACGATCAGGTGGACGCCGAGCTCGTCGCCGCAGAGCGGGTTGTGGTCGAGCCACTCGCGGTCGTGGGGCTCGAGCTCGCCGAAGTTGCGCGGGTTCTTGTAGTGGTCGAGGATGTAGTCGCGGTAGAGCGCGTCCATCAGAGGGCGAACACCTCGCGGGCGGTCTGGAGGGCCGCGATCAGACGATCGACGTCGTCGTGGGTGTTGTAGACGTGGAAGCTGGCTCGGGCAGTCGCGGGAACGCCCATCTCGCGCATCAGCGGCTGGGCGCAGTGATGCCCGGCGCGGATGCAGACGTGCTCGCGATCGCAAATCTCGGCGAGGTCATGAGGGTGGATGCCCTTCAGCTCGAGCGAGACGACGCCGCCGCGCAGGTCGGGGTCGATCGGCCCGAAGGCGCGCAGCCCCTCGACGTCCTCGAGCCGCTCGAGGGTGTAGGCGGTCAGGTCGCGCTCGTGAGCGCGCACGGCGTCCATGCCGATCGCCGCCAGGTAGTCGATCGCGACGCCGAGGCCGACGCCCTCGGCGATCGCCGACGTCCCCGCCTCGAACTTCCACGGCAGGTCGTTCCAGGTCGAGCTGTCGAAGCCGACGGCGGCGATCATGTCGCCGCCACCGAGGAACGGGCCCATCGCCTCGAGGATCTCGCGGCGGCCGTGTAGCACGCCGATCCCGGTCGGCCCGAGCGCCTTGTGGCCGGTCCAGGCATAGAAGTCGCTGTCGATCTCGCCGACGTCGACGGGCATCTGCGGCATCGCCTGCGAGCCGTCGATCAGCGTGGTCGCACCGGCGGCGTGAGCGCGCCGGACGATCTCCGCGACCGGGTTGATCGTGCCGAGCACGTTCGACACGTGAGCGACCGAGACCAGCTTGACGCGCCCACCGGCGAGCGCCGCGTCGAGCTCGTCGAGCGACAGTCGCCCGTCGTCGGAGACCCCGAGGTAGCGCAGCTTCGCGCCCTGGCGCTGGCAGAGCAGCTGCCATGGCACGATGTTCGAGTGGTGCTCCATGTGGGTGATCAGCACCTCGTCGCCCGGGCCGACGTTGTCCTGGCCCCAGGCGTAGGCGACGAGGTTGATCGCCTCGGTCGCGTTGCGGGTGAAGATCGTCGTGTCGGTCTCGCCGCCGGCGAACGCGGCGACGCGCGCTCGCGCGCCCTCGAAGAGGTCGGTCGCCTCCTGCGACAGCTCGTAGACGCCGCGGTGGACGTTGGCGTTCGAGCGGCGGTAGTAGGAGTCGATCGCCTCGATGACGGCGGTCGGCTTCTGCGCGGTCGCCGCCGAGTCGAGGTAGGCGATCGGCACGCCGTCGCGCTCGCGCGCCAGGATCGGGAAGTCGGCGCGCAGCCCCGCGAGCGGCTTCGTGGCTGCGGAGGGCGGCGGCACCGTCACGCCTCCTGCGCCGCTCCCGCCCGGTGCCCGACGAACTCCTTCACCTGATCCTCGGCGGCCAGCAGCTTCGCGCCGATCCGGCGGCGGATCAACGTCTCGAGCCCCGGATCGTCGAGCCGCTGGACGACCTCCTCGAAGTAGCCCTCGACGAGCGTCCGGACCGCCTCGATGCGCGGGATCCCGCGGGTCATCATGTAGAAGATCTGGTCCTCGTCGAGCTCGCCGACGGTGCCGCCGTGCGACGCCGAGACGTTGTCGGTCTTGACGATCAGCGACGGGATCGCGTCGCCCTTCGCGCGCTGCGAGAGCAGCATCTGGTGCGTCTGCAGGTAGGTGTGGCTCTCCTGCGCGTTCGGGACGATCTCGATCAGGCCCTCGTAGGAGGCGCGCGAGTCGCCGGTCAGGGCGCCCTTCCAGACGGTGTCGCCGGTCGTGTGGCCGGCCTCGTGGAGGTCGGTCGTGAACAGGTCGAGATGCTCGTCGCGCTCGGTGAAGTAGAGCCCCGTGTGGCGCATGTTCGAGCCCTGCTCGGCGGTGACGATGTCGAGCGTCTGCTTGGTCAGCCGTCCGCCGAGGTGCACCGGCACCCACGAGACGAACGCGTCGCGGGCGATCTCGACGCGCTTGGTCGAGATGTCGTAGACCTCGCCGCGACCCCAGTCCTGGAAGTGCGCGACCTTCGCCCGGGCGCCCGGGCGGGCGTAGAGCTCGAAGCCGCCGGCGTGCAGCGCCTGGCCGTCGAAGTCGCCGCCCAGGCAGTACTCGCGGATCGCGCACTGCGCGTTCTCGCCGACGATCGCCAGCGTGTGCGCGTACTGCGCGGTGCCGGGCTCGTCGATCGCGTAGACCGACTGGATTGGCTTCTCGACACGCGCGTTGGCCGGGACGTAGATGAACACGCCGCCGGTCCAGAAGGCCGCCGTCGCCGCCGGGAACTTGCCCTCGGACTCCGACAGCCGGCGCATGTACCACTCGCGCACCAGCTCGCCGTGCTGCTCGACGGCCTGCTCGAGCGCCATCACGATCACGCCCTGGGCGGTCAGCTCGTCGTCGACGTGGGTGTAGACGGTGCTGGCGCCGCGCTGGACGATCAACGCGCCGGGCTCGCCGTCGAGCGCGTCGCGAACCTCCGGCGGCAGCTCGTCCTCGGATCCGACCGCCTCGTAGCGGCGCGGCTCGAGCGCCTCGATGTCGAGGTTGCGCAGGGAGGTCGTCCAGAAGCCCGAGCGGCGCCAGGTCGGCACCGGCTCCGCCTCGTAGGCCTCCAGGGCGGCCTTGCGCCGCTCGCCGAGCCAGTCGGAGCTAGGAGGCATCGGCCGCCGCCACCTCCTCGCGAATGAAGTCGTAGCCCTTCTCCTCGAGCTCGTCCGCGAGCTCGGGGCCGCCCTCGCGGACGATCCGGCCGTCGAGCATGATGTGCACGAAGTGCGGCTTGACGTAGTCGAGGATGCGCGTGTAGTGGGTGATGATCAGCGAGCCCATGTCGGGGCCGCTGAGTGCGTTGACGCCGTCGGAGACGATCCGCAGGGCATCGATGTCGAGGCCCGAGTCGGTCTCGTCGAGCACCGCGATCTCAGGCTTGAGCATCGCCAGCTGGAGGATCTCGGCGCGCTTCTTCTCGCCGCCGGAGAAGCCCTCGTTGAGGTAGCGGCTGGTGAAGGCGCGGTCGATCCGCAGCAGCTCCATGTTGTCCCCCAGCAGCTTGCCGAACTCCTTGACCTTGATCGGCTCGTCGCGCTTCGCGTTGACCGCCATGCGCAGGAAGTTCGCGACCGAGACGCCCGGGATCGTCGCCGGGTACTGGAACGCCATGAAGAGGCCCGCGCGAGCGCGCTCGTCGGGGTCGGCCTCGGTCAGGTCCTCGCCGTCGAAGAGGATCGCGCCCTCGGTGACCTCGTAGGCGGGGTTGCCCATGATCGTGTTGGCGAGGGTCGACTTGCCGGAGCCGTTGGGGCCCATCAGCGCGTGCGTCTCGCCCTTGCGCACCGTGAGGTTCAGCCCGCGCAGGATCTCGCGCTCCTCGATGCGTACGTGCAGGTTCTGAATCTCCAAGCTCATGCGGTGGCGTTCTCCGTGCCTTCCAAGTCGTGGTCCGCGCCCTGCGTTAGGGCGACCTATCAGGTTACCGGCGCCGGCCTTCGGCTCAGCGCCCGGCGGCCAGCAGTCGCAGATCGTGCGCCAGTCGCTCGGGAGTCACCTCGCCGAGCGGGTAGCCGACCCGCTGGACGCCGTCGGCGTCTACAAGCACGATACGCGCTGTGTGGTCGAGGTCGTCGATCTGGGGCGCGACGCCGTAGCCGCGCCACACCCGCCGCAGCTGCGGGCGCGTGCCGAGCACGAAGCGCATCCGCCCGGTCATCCGCTGCTCGGAGAGGAAGGCACGGGCGCTGTCGCGCGTGTCGTTTGCCGGATCGACCGAGATCGCCAGCGCCGGCAGGTCGCGCCCCAGCTCGTCGAGCGCCCCCTTGACCTGCTGCGCCTGAGCCGGGCAGCTGTCGTCGCAGTTCGAGTAGAGGAAGGTCACGATCGCCGGCTCCCCGCGCAGCTCCGACATCCGCACCTGCTCGCCCTCCTCGTCGGCCAGCCCCAACTCCGGCGCCATCAGCCCGGCCGGCAGCGTCGACCCGGCGAACCGCTCGCCATCCCCGCCCGCCCCCTCATCCGACGACCCGGCCGCCAGCGCCACCGCGGCGAACGCCGCCACGGCGACCACCACCAGCGCAATCACGATCCGCGGATTCACGCTTCGCAGGGTAGGGCTAGCGGAGGAGCGCAGCCGGACCGGTCCCCCGGCCACGTACCGCGGCTAGCGGGAGCGAGGTCCGGCGAGCACCGCAGCTATGGCTCACGGCTCCACGAGGCCTTTTCGGATCGCATAGCGGGCAAGCTCGACGCGGTCGCGCATGCCGAGCTTGGCGAGCACGTTGCCGCGGTGGGACTCGACGGTCTTCTCGGAGACCTTGAGCGCCTCGGCGATCTGGCGGTTGGTGCGCGCCTCGGCGATCAGCTTGACGACCTCGAGCTCACGTGCGGTCAGCTCCTCGCGGCGGGCATCGGGATCCTCGTCGAGCCAGCGCCGCATCAGCGCCCGCTGAGTCGAGGAGGAGATGAAGGTGCGGCCGAGGGCGATCGTCCGGATGGCGTCGATCAGGTCCGAGTCGGCGGCGCGCTTCGGCACGTAGCCGAGCGCGCCGGCGTCGAGCGCGTCGAAGAAGTAGCGCTCGTCCTCGTGCATCGACAGCATCAGCAGGCGGATCCGGTCGTCCTGGCCGTGGATCTGGCGCGCGGCCTGCGGTCCGGTCAGCCCCGGCATCGAGACGTCGAGCACCGCGACGTCGGGGCGCCGCGCCAGCGCCAGGTCGACGGCCTCGATGCCGTCGGCGGCCTCGCCGACGACCGACATGTCGGCCTGGCGCTCGATCAGCATCGCCAGGCCGGAGCGCACGACGCCGTGGTCGTCGGCGATCAGGACGCGCAGAGCCGATCGCGCGCGTCCGGCCGGGCCACCGGCTGCGACGGTCACGGCAGCCTCAGCGTCAGCTCGGTCCCGGCGCCGCGCTCGGAGCGCAGGTCGAGCACGCCGCCGGCCAGTCGGGCGCGCTCGGCCATGCCGTCGAGCCCGAGCCCGCCGGCGCGGATCGCGAACGGGTCGAAGCCGTCGCCGTCGTCGCGGACGCGCAGCTCGACGCCGTCGTCGCCGGTGCTCAGCTCGATGTCGATCCGGCCCGGGCGGGCGTGCTGCGCCGCGTTCGAGAGCGCCTCCTGCGCGACGCGGTAGATGACCGTCTGGGTCTCCTCGTCGAGGCCGCCGGGGTCGCCGCTGACGGCGACGCGCGCCTCGACGCCGGTCCGCTCGGCGAAGCCGCGCGCCTGTGCCTCGATCGCCGGGCCGAGGCCATGGTCGTCGAGCGCGGCCGGGCGCAGCTGGCGCGCGAGTCGCAGCAGCTCGTCCATCGCCTGGCCGGTCAGCTGCTTGAGCTCGGCGACCTGCGCCCGCTGGTCCGCGGGCACGTCCTGGGCGAGCGCCTCGAGCCGCAGCAGGATCCCGGTCAGGGCCTGGTTGACCTCGTCGTGGAGGTCGCGCGCGACGCGCCGGCGCTCCTCCTCCTGGCCGCGCAGGACGAGCTTGCCGGACCGCCGGCGCTCGTCGTCGACGCGCTCCAGCAGCCGGCGAAACGATGCGGCGAGGCGGTCGACCTCGGTCGCCGGGTCGTCGCCGAGGTCCAGGGTCGCCAGCTCGGTCGGGTCGATCGCCTCGAGTCGCTCGACCAGCCGCTCGAGCGGGTCGAACCGCTTCTGCAGCATCCAGAGGTTCACGCAGAAGGTCAGGACGATCGCCAGCACGAGGACGACGAACTGCCAGCGCTGCTCCTCGATCGAGACGTCGAGGCCGGCGGCGAGCGTCGCGGCGAGCAGGGTCAGGGTCACCAGCACGACGTTCGCGGCGACCACCTGGCCGATCAGGGAGTCCTCGCGCCGCCGCATTCGCATCGTAGGTCTTGGCATCGGGATGAGGCGCCCTCGAAAGATGGGGTGCAGACCCCATATCGGCAGCGACCGCCAAGGACGACAATTCCGGTTAGGGGCTTTCGGCGATTGGGCGCCGCTGGCTTCCGCAAGCAGTGTCTGGGTTGAAAGCGCCGGGGCGTCCGAAAGGGCGCCCCGGTCGCATTTCAAAGCGGCGCCAAGGCGCTATCCTTTGTGAAGCATTGGCGCGGAGAGCGAATTTGCGTCGCTTGCGTAGAATTGACCTAGACCAGACCGACTTTCAGGAGTTTTCGCATGCCCAGCGGTGCTGAGCTGATCAGGAAGGCCAAGGAGCAGATCACCGAGGTGGACCCGCGCGAGGTCCACGACCTGCTGAGCAACGGCCACCGCAACGGGGCCGTGATCGTCGACGTGCGCGAGCAGCACGAGTTCGAGGAGGCCCATCTGCCGGGCGCCGTCCACGTGCCGCGCGGCCATCTCGAGTCGCGGATCGAGGGCGCCGCCGGCGACCGGTCGGAGCGCGTCATCCTCTACTGCGCCTCCGGCAACCGCTCCGCGCTCGCCGCCAAGACGCTCGTCGAGGAGCTCGGCTACGACCAGGCGGAGTCGATGACCGGCGGCATCACGCTCTGGAAGGACCGCGGCTACGAGGTCGAGGTCCCGCGCCGGCTGACCGACGAGCAGCGCGAGCGCTACTCGCGCCACCTGCTCGTTCCCGAGATCGGCCTCGAGGGCCAGCTGAAGCTGCTCGATGCCAAGGTGCTGCTGCTCGGCGCCGGCGGGCTGGGCGCTCCGGCCGCCTTCTACCTCGCCGCCGCCGGCGTCGGCACGCTGGGCATCGTCGACGACGACGTCGTCGACCTCTCGAACCTCCAGCGCCAGATCGTCCACACCGTCGATCGCGTCGGCATGCCGAAGGTCGACTCCGCCGAGCAGGCGATCCACGAGCTCAATCCGGGCGTGAACGTCGTCAAGTACAAGACCCGCCTCGACGCCTCCAACATCATGGAGATCGTCGAGGGCTACGACGTGATCGTCGACGGCGTCGACAACTTCCCGACGCGCTACCTGCTCAACGACGCGACCGTGCGCCTGAGGATCCCGGTGGTCTCGGCCTCGATCCTCGGCTTCGACGGCCAGCTGTCGGTCTTCGCGCCCTACGAGGGCCCGTGCTACCGCTGCCTCTACCCGACGCCGCCGCCCGCCGAGCTGGCGCCGTCCTGCGGCGCCAACGGCGTGCTCGGAGCGCTGCCGGGGATCATGGGCGTGCTGCAGGCGGTCGAGGTCGTCAAGCTGATCACCGGCTCCGGCGAGCCGATGATCGGGCGGCTGCTGCTCTACGAGGCGCTCGGCACCAGCTTCACCGACCTCAAGGTGCGACGCGACCCCGAGTGCCCGATCTGCTCGCGCGATCCCGAGTCGATCTCCGACGACGAGATGGGCGTCTTCCCCGATTACGAGCAGTTCTGCGCCGCGGCCGGATGAGCCGGCTGCAAACCTTCGCCTGGCGGCGTCATCGGGAGCCTCGCGGGCTGGCGCCCGCCACGGCCCCCTCTTCCTTGCCACGCTCGGTTTTCGCTCGGCTCAGTCCGGCCGCGATGCGGCTGAGGTAGGGTCCGCGCCGTGAGCACGATCAAGATCCCGCCGGTGCTGCGCCCGTCGACCGGCGGCGAGCGCGAGGTCGCCGCCGAGGGAGGCAACGTCGGCGAGCTGCTGCGCGCCCTCGCCAGCCAGCACCCGGCGACCGAGAGCCAGCTGTTCGGCGACGACGGGACGCTCAACCGCTACGTCAACGTCTACCTCAACGACGAGGACGTGCGGGTCCTGCAAGGCCTCGACACCGCCGTCAAGGCTGACGACACGCTCGTCATCCTCCCGGCAATGGCCGGGGGCTCATAACCGGAAGGCCGCGGGGTTCGAATCCCGCCCTCGCTATCGAGAAAGTCCCGCTAATGCGGGTCTTTCTTGCCCAGAGGTGGGACGGCCTTCGACCTTGTCGATGCCCTGGCTCGCGGGCCTTGCTGCTCCTTGAGCAGATCTGAGGGGGCGAGTTCGCTGCGGTCGCGCCCTATAGGGAAATGAGCCATTTCGACGACCGAGCAGATGACACCGATGCCGCGCGGGTCCTGATCGAGGAGCTGCTGCGCACCGCGCTCGCCCTCGGCGGCGCTCTCGCCTCGCTGCTCGATGACTTGCCAGAGGACGCGTTCCCAGGTGAGGACAGTGCGGTCGCGCTGATCGAGATGGTCGTCGGGAGCTGCCGCCCAGCGATTGCGGCGGCCGGCGAGCCGGATTGCAGGAGGGCGGCCGCGTTGGTTGGGGCGATCAGGTACAGGGTGCTCGACGATCTTCGGGTCGCCGCTGAGCTGGCGAGGCCTACCCGGTGATATGCACGAGGCCGGAGTGCCCGCGCCTGTCGAGGACACCGGCCCGAACGCGATCCGGTATGATTGCAGCGTTCATACCCGTAGGGAGGTAGGTGCAATGGCTCGTAGGACTGTGAATCTTCCCGATAGCGTCGAGGCGCTTGCTCGCGATGCGGCGGAGTCCGGCGAGTCGTTCTCGGCGACGGTGACGCGCCTGATCGAGCGCGGCGTCCAGGCGTCTCGCGGACGTACCGCTCCGCGCTATGTCGGTGCCGGTGAGGGTCCGGAAGATCTCGGCCGCGCTGCCGAGCGCTACCTCACCGATCTCGTCTCGGTGCGCTGAAGGTCGTCGCCGACACCGGGCCGCTGGTCGCGGCCGCCAACCGGCGCGACCAGGCGCACCGCCTCGCGGCCGAGCTCGTCACCCGCCTTGGCCGCGGGTTGGTCGTGCCGAGTCCGGTGATCGTCGAGGTCGATCAGCTGCTGCGCTCCCGGGTCGGGGCGCACGCCGCGCGCTTGCTCCTGGCGGCGCTGGACGCCGGCGAGCACGACGTGGCCTACCTGTCGCCGGGGCTGCTCGGCCGCGCGGTCGAGATCGATGCGCGCTACGCAGACCTCGACCTCGGGCTGGCCGACGCCGCGGTCATGGCGATCGCCGAGCGCCACAACCTGCCGATCTTCACCTTCGACTTCGAGCACTTCCGCGCCACAGGCCCCGAACGCGGCTTCTGGCGCCTGGTCGTCGACGAGGCCCGCTACGCCGAGTCCACCAGGCAACGCTAGGTCTGTCAGTCGCGGTTGCTCGCATCGCGTAGGCCGAAGGGCCTAGGCGGGCCTTGCGGCCGCCGCTATATTTTCTGAAGCGATGATGGAGGGGCTACAGAACCGGCCTTGCGGGGGTCGCTACGGCGACATCGTCGAGGCGATCGGCAACACGCCGCTGGTCGAGCTCAAGCGCCTGTCGCCGAAGCCCGGCGTGCGGATCTACGCGAAGCTCGAGTCCTACAACCCGACCGGCTCGGTCAAGGACCGCGTCGCGCGCGGGCTGATCGAGGACGCCGAGGCCAAGGGCGCGATCCGCGCGGGCCAGACGATCCTCGAGCCGACCTCCGGCAACACCGGGATCTCGCTGGCGATGATCTGCCAGCGCAAGGGCTATCCGCTGAAGGTCGTGATGCCCGACAACGTCACCGAGGAGCGGACCCAGCTGCTGACGATGTACGGCGCCGAGATCGTCTACTCGCCGGGGGCGCAGGGCTCCAACGGCGCGGTGGCGCTGGCGCTCGAGATGGCCGAGGCCGACGCCTCCTACTACATGCCGTACCAGTACGGCAACAGCGCCAACCCGGACGCCCACTACAACGGCACGGCCGTCGAGATACTCGACGAGCTCGACGAGGTGACGGCGTTCGTCGCCGGCCTCGGGACCGGCGGCACCCTGATGGGCAACGGCCGCCGCTTCAAGGAGCACGACCCCGACACGACGATCGTCGCGGCCGAGCCGCTGCAGGGCGAGCTCGTCCAGGGCCTGCGCTCGCTCGACGACGGCTTCATCCCGCCGATCATCGATCTCGAGCTGATCGACCGCAAGATCTTCGTCTCGAACCGCGACGCGGTCGTATGGACCAAGAGGCTGCTCGCCGAGGAGGGCCTCTTTCTCGGCGTCTCGACCGGCGCCATCGCGGCGATCGCGGTGCGGATCGCTGGCGAGCTGGACGAAGGCAACGTCGTCTTCGTCGCGCCCGACGACGGCTGGAAGTACCTCAGCTCAGGCGTCTACAGCAAGCCGATCGATCAGCTCGAGGCCGAGGGCGTGCTCGACTCCGCGTCCTTCTGGTGAACCCGGCTGCGGTGCTCGCCGGACCTCGCTCCAGCTAGCTGCGCGGCGTCGCCGGGGACCGGTCCGGCTGCGCTCCTCCGCTGAGGCGTCCGGCATGTCGTCGTCGTTGGGCTCTTGGCCCATCACGACCGCCGGATCGACGGGTAGGCCGCCGGGATCGTCGCGTCGCGGCGGTGGCGGCTCGATCTCCGCCCCGCCGCCGTGGTCGTCATCGTCGTCGTCCTGTCCGATCCCTTGCAGCGACTCGCGCAGCTCGCGCAAGCCACGGCCGAGCGAGCGCGCCGTCTCGGGCAGGCGCGAGGGACCGAGCACGAGCAGCGCGATGATCAGGATCACGATCAGCTCCGGCGCCGACGGGGAGAGAAATGCCATCGCCCCAGAAGGCTAGTCCCTTACGCTTGAGCCCATGCGGATGACCAGGGCGCAGTGGGACGAGCTGATCGCCCACGCACGGGAGGAGGCGCCGAACGAGTGCTGCGGCTACGCGCGCGCTCGCGACGGCGTCGTCGACGAGGTCTACCGGGCCGTCAACGAGCGCCGCTCGCCGTACGGGTTCGAGTTCGGCTTCGAGGCGCTCAGCGCGACCAACGAGCTCGACGACGAGGGCTGGGAGGTCGCCACCTATCACTCGCATCCGCGCAGCGCCGCCGAGCCGTCGCAGACCGACATCAACCTCGCGACCTATCCGAGCTGGACGTACCTGATCGTCTCGCTCGACGGCGAGCCGCACGTGCGGGCCTGGCGGATCGTCGACGGCAGTGTCGACGAGCAGCCGATCGAGCTCGATGGCTGATCTTCCCGGACCGGGGGCGGGAGAGGAGGAGGTCGAGCCTCCACGCAGCGCAGCGCACGAACGCGCCCGCAAGATCGTCCCGGCGCTCGCGGAGGGGGAGCTCGTGAAGGTCGGTTGGGCCAGCAACCAGGCCGAGGCCGAGCTGATCCAGGGCCTGCTGCTCGAGAACGGGATCCCGAGCACGCTGCGCCGCTCGATGGGGTTCGACGTGCCGGACTTCCTCGCCGCCGGTCCACGCGACATCTACGTGCCGGCGTCCGGTGTCGAGGTCGCGCGCGAGCTGCTTCCGAACAGCGGCATGGCGCCCGCCGACGCCGACGCCGACGGCCCCCAGCTCGCGCAGGCGCTGAAGATCGCCGTCGTGCTGCTGCTCGTCGGCGGTGGCGTCGCCCTGCTGGCATGGCTGCTCCAGCCGGCCGGCTGAGCCGGAGGCGGTCGGGGCCTCGCGCCCCGGGCCTCGCGAGACCCGGCCGGTAGCCTTCGCCCGCGATGGACTTCGCCCCGTCCGAGCGCGTCGCCGAGCTGCGCGAGCGCGTACGCGCCTTCATGGCCGAGCACGTCCTGCCCGTCGAGGACGCGGCGATGCGCGCGCTCGACGCCGAGGTCGGCCCCGGCGTCGCCTATCCGGAGATCCTCGTCGGGCTGCGCGAGCGAGCGCGGGCCGACGGGCTGTGGAACCTCTTCATGCCGGACGAGGAGCACGGGCCCGGCCTCGCCAACTGGGAGTACGGGCTGCTCTGCGAGGACATGGGCCGCTCGCCGGTCGCGCCGATGATCTTCAACTGCTCGGCGCCCGACACCGGCAACATGGAGATCCTCGCCGAGTACGGGACCGACGAGCAGAAGCGGCGCTGGCTCGACCCGCTGCTGACCGACCACGTCCGCAGCTGCTTCTCGATGACCGAGCCCGAGACGGCCGGCTCGGACCCGACGGGTCTCGCCGCGCGCGCCGAGCTGCGCGACGGCGAGTGGACGATCGACGGCCACAAGTGGTTCACCTCCGGCTACAACGGGGCCGAGGTCGCGATCGCGATGGTCGTCACCGACCCCGACGCGGCGCCGCACCGGCGCGCGAGCATGATCCTGGTCCCCGTCGACACGCCGGGCTTCACCGGCGTCCGACCGGTTCCGGTGATGGGCCACAGCGCCGGCCCCGGTCACTGGGAGGTCACCTACGAGGGCGCTCGCGTCCCCGAGGCGAACCTGCTCGGCCCGCGCGGCGAGGGCTTCGCGATCGCCCAGGCGCGGCTCGGCCCGGGCCGGATCCATCACTGCATGCGCGCGATCGGATCGGCGGAGCGGGCGTTCGAGCTGATGTGCCGGCGCGCCAACGAGCGCCAGGCGTTCGGCGAGCCGCTCGCCGAGAAGCAGTTCGTCCAGGACTTCGTCGCGACCTCGCGGATCGAGATCGACGCCGCGCGCCTGATGGTCCTCCACGCCGCCTGGAAGATGGACACCGAGGGCAAGCGGGCGGCGCGCCAGGAGATCTCGATGATCAAGGTCGTCGCGGCGCGGATGCACCAGGAGGTCTGCGACCGCGCGATGCAGGTGCACGGCGCGCTGGGGATGTCGGACGACGTGCCGCTGGCGCTGATGTGGCGCCAGGGCCGCTGGCTGCGGATCGCCGACGGGCCGGACGAGGTCCACAAGCAGTCGATCGCGCGACGCGAGCTCAGTCGCTTCAAATAGGAGGAAACGGAGACCGATGGCAACCGCAGCGCCGACCAGCCCCGCCGACCATGGCCTGTCCGACGAGCAGCGCGACTTCGTCGCGGCGATCCGCGACTTCTGCGCGCGCGAGATCACGCCCGACAAGCTCGACGCGCTGACCGACGGCGGCAGGGACCCGCACAACCACGAGATCGCCGCGCGGCTGGGCGAGCTCGGCTGGTACGGCCTGACGATCCCGGAGCGGTACGGCGGCTCGGGAGGATCGTTCTTCGACGCGACGCTGTTCCTCGAGGAGAGCGCCCGTGGCCAGATTCCGGTCGGCGCCTATGGCGTGACGCTGATCTGCGTCGGCGCGCTCAACCGCTTCGGCAGCGAGGAGCAGCGGCAGGATCTGCTCGGCCGTGTGTCCGCAGGCGGCACGCTGGCGATCGCGATGTCCGAGCCGGATGCCGGGTCCGACGTCGCGGCGCTGAAGTGCCGTGCGCGGCGCGACGGCGACGAGTGGGTGCTCAGCGGGTCGAAGATGTGGTGCTCGTTCGCACACAAGGCGAGCCACGTGCTGATCGTCTGCCGCACCGCCGAGGGGTCGGAGCGTCACGAGGGCCTGTCGATGATCTGGGTCCCGCGCGACGCCGAGGGGTTCACGATGCGCCCGATCGACACGCTCGGCGGCGAGGACACCAACGACCTGCACCTCGACGACGTTCGCGTCCCGGCCGAGAACCTGCTCGGCAGCGAGGGCGGCGGCTGGATCCAGCTGATGGCGGGGCTCAACAACGAGCGCGTGATCCTCGCCGCGCTGGCGCTCGGGCTCGCGCAGCGGACATTCGACGACACGCTGGCCTACGTCAAGCAGCGACACCAGTTCGGCCGCCCGGTCGGCTCGTTCCAGGCGCTCCAGCACCGGCTCGCCGACCTCGCCACCGACCTCGTCCAGGCGCGGCTGCTGGTCCGCTGGGTCGCCCGCCTCACCGACGAGGATCCGGGCCGGATGCTTCCGCAGGAGGCCTCGATGGCCAAGCTCGCCGCCACCGAGCTGGCGAAGCGCTGCGCGCTCGAGGCCGTCCAGATGGCCGGCGGCTACGGCTACGCGAAGGAGTACCCGATGGAGCGCCACCTTCGCTCCGCCGTCGTCACGACGATCTACGGCGGCACCTCGGAGATCCAGCGCAACATCGTCGCCAAGACGCTCGGGTTGTAGGTCCGGGGGCTCGCGCCCCGGACCCCGCGGCGCATCGACCGCGCCAACTGGATCAGCTCACTCCTAAAGCCGCAGCCGCTTGCGGCCGATCACTGATTCGTGGGCATCCCTCGCCCTGTCACCCGACTGGCCCCTGTAGGCGAAGACGACGCTCGCGTCGGCTCGGCGACGGACGCCATGCGGGCGGTCACCCGCCTGCTGAGCGCCGCCGCCGACCTGCAGGGGCCAGACGTGGTCCGGCGCCGCCTCGTCGCCGAGGCGCGCGACTTCTTCGGCGTGCAACGCGCCGTGCTGCTCGAGATTCACGAGAGCGAGCGGCGCGCGGAGCCCGTCGTCGCGAGCCCGGCGATCGGGGTCGCGCACCGATCGCTGGCGATCGCCGACGTCGAGCCACTCGACCTGCTGCTGCGCCAGGCGGCGCCGGCGGTGGTCTCGCAGCGCGCCGAGGCAAAGGAGATCGACCGCCAGCTCGGGCTCGACGGCGCGAGCGGCACCGCGTTGCTGTTGCCGATGCGCGCCGGCAGCGTCGTGCGCAACGTGCTGCTGCTGCTCGACGAGGAGGGGCGCGACTTCAGCGAGGTCGAGATCGGCGTCGCCGGCTCCTTCGCCGCGGCCGCGGCCGCGAGCTTGGCGCAGATGCGGCTGGCCGAGGAGCACGCCGAGCAGGTGGCGCAGCAGGCGGCCCTCGCGCGCGCGGCCAAGACGCTCAACGAGAGCCTCGATCTCAACCGCGTGCTGGTCCAGATCTGCAGCGAGGCCGCGAGCATCCTCGACGGCGACAACGCCGTGATCTACCGCGGCGACGCCGGCGGGCTGACCATCGAGGCGGTGCACGGCATCGTGCCGGAGGCTGTCGGCTACCGGGTCGCGCCGGGCGTCGGGCTGTCCGGTCGCGTCGCCGAGCTCGACCGGCCGCTGATCACCAACGACTACCAGGGGCTGGCGCCGAAGCCCGACGTCGCGTTCTTCGGCGAGGTGCGCAGCTGCGTCGCCGTGCCGATGCACTGGGACGGAAAGCTGCGTGGCGCGCTCGCGGTCGGCTTCCACCGCCGTCGCGAGGTGACGCGCGAGGACATGAACCTGCTCGTGGCGTTCGGCGAGCTCGCCGCGGCAGCCTGCCGCAACGCCAGCGCACACGCCGGCTTGGCCCAGGTGGCGCGCACCGACGGCCTCACCGGCTGCCTGAACCACACCGCGATGCAGCACATGCTGCGGCGCGAGATCGAGCGCGGCGGGCGGACCGGCCACCGGCTGTCGCTCGTCCTGATCGACCTCGACGACTTCAAGCAGGTCAACGAGGATCACGGCCACCTCGCAGGCGACGAGGTGCTGCGCCGTGTCGGCGCGGCGCTGCGCGGCGCCGTTCGGCCCTACGACCTCGTGGCGCGCTATGGCGGCGACGAGTTCGCGATCGTCGCGATCGAGGCCGACGAGCAGGCGGCCGCCGAGCTCGCCCGGCGCACGCTTGCCGGGATCGAGCGCGCACTCACGACGGATGGTGGCGTTCCCGACGGCTGCGGCGCGAGCGCGGGCGTCGCCGAGTGGCAACCCGAGCAGACGCCGGCCGCGCTGATCGACAACGCGGACCGCGCGCTGCTGCACGGCAAGCAGCACCGCGGCCGCGGCTCGGTCGTCGTCTACTCGGACCTGCCGGCCGGCATGCGCCCGCTGCCCGCGCGCCCGATCGGGCCGGCCCAGCCGCCGATCGCGCCGATGGCGCCCGTCGACACGGCCTGGCCCGACCAGGGCCGCGAGCAGACCGAGCGACTGCGCATCCGGACCCGCCAGCTCTCGCTCGCCAACGCGATCGGCGTCCGCCTGTCGGCGATGACCGACCCCGAGGAGATCATCGACGCCGCCGTCGATGAGCTCAACCGCGCGTTCGGCTACTTCCTCTGCGCGATCGTGCGGATTCGCAAGGACAACTACGTCGAGGCGGTCGCCGTTCGCGGAGCGGCCGCCCTGTCCGGCGCGAGCCTGCCGGTGGCGATGCCGCGCGCCGCCGGCGTTATCGGCCGCTGCCTGCGCGAGCGGAGGCCGGTGATCGTCGGCGACGTCCGCGACGAGCCCGACTACGTCGCCAAGCCGGAGACCGCCGACGTGCGCTCCGAGCTCGTCGTGCCGCTATGGGTCGGCGACGAGCTCTGGGGGGCGATCGACATCGAGGAGGAGCGTGCCGACGCGTTCGACGACGACGACGCTCGGCTGGTCCAGACCGTCGCCGGCCAGGTCGGCTCCGCGTTGCGCTCGGCGATGCTCTACGAGCGCCTCGACGGCGCCTACATCGGCACCGCGCAGGCACTCGCCGCCGCGCTCGAGACCGGCGACCGCGGGACGGGCACGTCGGGGCCGGTCATCGAGCTGGCGACCGCCGTCGGTCGTCGCCTCGGCCTGACGCAGGACGAGATTCGGCCGCTGCGCCTCGCCGCGATCTTCCACGACATCGGCAAGGTCTCGGTCTCGGAGGACGTCCTCAACAAGCGCGGGCCGCTCACCGAGACCGAGCGGCTGGAGATAGAGAGCCACACGCTCGTCGGCGAGAGCATCCTCTCGTCGGTCGAGTTCCTGGAGGACGTGCGCCCGCTCGTCCGACACGCGCACGAGCGCTGGGACGGCGCCGGCTACCCCGACGGCCTGGGCGGCGAGGCGATCCCGCTCGGCGCCCGCATCGTCCACGCCTGCGACGCCTACGACGCGATGACCGCGGAGCGTCCCTACCGCGAGCCGCTGTCGGACGCCGACGCGCGCTCCCAGCTGGCCGCCGGGGCCGGCAGCCAGTTCGATCCGCAGGTCGTCGCAGCCCTCCTGGAGGTGCTTGCCGGTGGATCGCCGGAGGCTTCGGCTCTGACGGCTAGCCGCTAAGCCAGAGCCGGGACCGCGTCCGAGGCGATCGCCTCGATCTCCGCGGCGGCACGGTCGAACTCCTCGTCGGAGAGCACGGGGGTGCCCTCGAAGGGGAGGTCGCGGTGCAGCTCGATCCAGGAGCGACAGCCGTGGTACTCCGGGCGGACCTTGACGGTGACCGGGCGCGGGATGCGGTAGGTGCGCAGCAGGATCACGTGCATGGGGTGATGCCGCTTCCACTCGAGCCGCTTCTCGGCGTAGTCGGTCGTCCAGACGTAGTAGGGCGACAGCGCGTCGACGGCACGCGGATCGGTGATCAGGTAGCTGGCCGCCACCTCGGCCCAGGCGCGGATGCGTACCCGGTCGGGCTGGGGGATGCCGCCGTCCTGCAGCAGCGCGCGGGCGGGCGGGTCGCCGTCGGGCCAGACACCCTCCTCGAGCGCGCGCCCGAGCTCGGGCAGGTGCGAGTCGCGCACGAGGTTGTTGCGCTGATGATCGAAGGTGGGATAGAGGAAGAACTGGTCGTGCTCGATCTCGAAGTGCTTGTTCTCCTCGCGGATCCCGCCCTTGCGCAGCGTGAGCAGCTGCTCGCCCTCCGCTAGAGCGCGCACGGTCACAGCCCATTCCTTCAAAGCAACTGGCATGAAAAAGGGATTCCTTCCGACCCGTGCGCTGGACGTTGACTCAGTGCTGGCGCGGCACGGGCGACGAATTGTGACGCAGAGCGACGTTGAAATCAAGTGAACTGTGACCACGGTCACAGATCCGCGGTCAGCCCCTCCATCGTCGCGATCGCCGACTCGGCGAGCGCGGCGAGATCGTACCCGCCCTCGAGCACCGCTCCCGTGGGCACGTCGAGCTCGGCGGCGAGCGCGGCGACGCGGGCGGCCATCTGGCCGAAGGTCCCGCCGTCGAGCAGGCAGCCGCCGAGCGGGTCGTCGCGGTGGGCGTCGAAGCCGGCCGAGACGAGGATCAGGTCGGGACGGTAGGCGCGCGCGGCGGGCAGCGCCTCGCGCTCGAGCGCCGTCAGCCACTCGGCCGCGCCCGAGCCGGCGGCCTGGGGCAGGTTGATCGTGTAGCCGGCGCCGGCCCCGCTGCCCGTCTCCTGGGCCGAACCGGTCCCGGGGTAGAACGGCCAGCGATGGAGGCTGACGAACAGGACCTCGTCGCTGTCGTAGAAGGCCGTCTGGGTCCCGTTGCCGTGGTGGACGTCCCAGTCGAGGATCAGCACCCGCTCGATGTCGTGCTCGGCGAGCGCATGGCGGGCGGCGACGGCGACGTTGGAGAACAGGCAGAAGCCCATCGCGCGGGCGGGCTCGGCGTGATGGCCGGGCGGGCGCAGCGCGGCGAAGCCGGTCGGCGCCTCGTGGCCGAGCAGCACATCGACGAGCGCGCAGGCGCCGCCGGCCGCGTGCAGCGCCGCGTCCCATGAGGCGGGCACGACGGGCGTGTCGGGATCGAGCGATCGGCTCTGCGCGCAGGCGCCGCGGACGCGCTCGAGATGGTCCGGGGCGTGCACGCGCAGCAGCTGACGCTCTCTGGCCCGGGGCGCCTCGCGAACCTCCCAGCCGAGCCACTCCCGCCGCGCCAGCGCCGACTCCAGCGAGCGCACGCGATCGGCCCGCTCGGGGTGCAGGCCGGTGTCGTGCTCGAGCGACGCTCGGTGACGGAAGTAGAGCGGCGCCACGTTCTCGTTACGGTACCTGCGTCCCGTGGACCCCTTGCCTGCGACAGCGCTGCGGACGGACGTGGCAGTGATCGGCGCCGGCGCGGCCGGCCTCTTCTGCGCGCTGACCGCCGCGGGCGAGGGCGCTCGCGTCACGCTCGTCTCGCGCACGCCGCTCGACGGATCGGCGAGCTATTGGGCGCAGGGCGGGATCGCCGCGGCTCTCGCCGCCGAGGACTCGCCGGAGCGCCACGTCGCCGACACGCTCGTCGCGGGGCGCGGGGTGGCGCGCGAGAGCGCGGTGCGGGTGCTCTGCGACGAGTCGCCGGCGCGCGTCCACGAGCTGCAGCGGCTCGGCGTCCGCTTCGACGCCGACCGCCACGGCGCGCTCGCCCTCGGCCTCGAGGGCGGCCACTCGGCGCGGCGGATCGTCCACGCCGGCGGCAGCGCGACGGGGCGGCGGATCACCCGCCAGCTCGCCGCGCTCGCGGCGACCGACGAGCGCATCGACGTCCTCGAGCAGACGATGGCCGATGCCCTCCTGGTCGCCGACGGACGCTGCGTGGGGCTGCGCATGCGGCGCGACGACGGCCACGGCGAGGTCCATGCGCGGGCGACGGTGCTCGCGACCGGCGGCGCCGCCGCTCTCTGGGAGCGGACCACCAACCCGCCGGGCTCGGTCGGCGTCGGGCTCGCGCTCGCCCACGCCGCGGGCGCCGACCTCGCCGATCTCGAGTTCATGCAGTTTCATCCGACCGCGCTCGTCAGCGACGGCGCCGACGACGGCTTCCTCGTCACCGAGGCCGTCCGCGGCGAGGGGGCGAAGCTGCTCGGGGCCGACGGCGAGCGGTTCGTCGACGAGCTCGCGCCGCGCGACGAGGTGGCGTTGGCGATCGAGGCCGAGCTGCAGCGCAACGACGCGCGCGCCGTGCAGCTCGACCTGCGCGCCGTCGACATGGGCCGCTTCCCGAACATCGCCGAGGTGCTCACACGCAACGGAATCGATCTCCGGCGCGACACCGTCCCGGTCGCGCCGGCGGCCCACTACACGATGGGCGGGGTCGCGACCGATCTCGACGGCGGGGCGTCGCTGCCAAGCCTCTACGCCGTTGGCGAGTGCGCCTGCACCGGGCTCCACGGCGCCAACCGGCTCGCGTCGAACTCGCTCGCCGAGTGCTTCGTGCTCGGCCGGCGAGCCGGCCTCGCCGCGACCGGCGAGCCGCCGGCCGCGACGAGCGGCGGGCTCCACGCGGCCGCGCTGCCCGACCCGCCCTCGGCGGCGACCCGCGCCGCGCTATGGAGGCACGCCGGCCTGCGCCGCGATGCCGCCGACCTGCGGTCGCTGCTCGACGACCCGTTTCCGATCGCCCGCCTGATCGCGGCGGCCTGCCTGGCGCGCGAGGAGAGTCGCGGCGCGCACCAGCGTGGCGACCACCCGCGACCCGAGCCAGCGCTCGACGACACCCACACCGTGGTCGGCGCCGACGGCCGCGCGACGATGGAGCGCTGGGAGTGAGCGCCGCGGACGGCGACCCCGGGCAGCCGGACGTCGCGCATCTCTTCCATGAGGCGATGGCGTCGCTCGCGTCGGGCGTCTCGGTGATCACCGCCAGGCGCGACGACGGCGAGCCATGCGGGCTCGCCGCCACCTCGGTCTCGTCCTACAGCGCCGACCCACCGTCGCTGCTGGCCTCCGTGGCCCACGACTCGCGCTGCCACGACGCGCTCGCGAGCTGCGTCCACTTCGGCGTCCACATCCTGCACGCGGGGGAGGAGGGGGTGGCGCGGATCTTCGCCGGGCGCGGCGACGACAAGTTCGCCGGGCTCGACTGGCGCTGGGACGGTGACGTTCCCGAGCTGGCCGGCTCGCTCGCCTACCTGCGCTGCCGGCGCGTCGAGAGCTTGTCGCGCTACGACCACACGATCCTGATCGGCGACATCGCCGGCGGCAGGATCGAGCAGGCCGAGCCGTTGCTCTATGCCAGGCGGCGAATGGACTGGCTGCTGCACCCGCACCGCCGCTAGGCCAGCTGGCTGAGCAGAGGCGTTAACCCGAACTTAACTTTGGATTCGTTCCCAATACATGAGCCGCTGTTCTAATCGGCTACGTGGGAGAGACGGCGACGGCGAGTCGCCCGAGCAGTAGGGAGGCCGTATGTATCAATTCAGTAGGGCGATCTATCGGGAGCTGGCGTTGGACGTCACTCCACAGCCGTCGGGTGGGCGGGCCGTCGCACAGGCGCGGCTGCTCAGCGAGTGCGAGGCCGCGATGGAGCGCCTCGCGACCGATCGGCACTACTTCGCCCATCCGGTCAAGACCCTCTTCAACGACGTTCGGAGCCTGTTCCCGATCACCGGTCAGCTGCGCGTCTATCGGACGATCGAGCAGCACATGCTCGAGGCGGTCGCCTACGTCGACGAGCAGGCGCGCGACGGCGTGACGTTCGACGGCAGCCCGCTCTGCTGTCACGCGACGACGCGCAAGGGGACCTCCTGTCAGCGCGTCCCGCTGCCGGGAAGCAAGTACTGCCCGTCGCACAAGCATCTCGACGAGGCGCAGCGCGAGGAGCTGGCGGCCGCGGCCGCCTGACGCATAGCTTCCCCGGCGTGATCCTCGGGGTCGACGTCGGAGGAACCTTCACGGACGCCGTCGCGGTCGACGCCGACGGCGTCCGCACCGGCAAGGCGCCGACCACTCCGCACGACCAGTCGCTCGGCGTCATGGCCGCGATCGAGCAGGCGCTCGGCGAGGCCGGTCCGGGCAGCGTCGAGCGGTTCGTGCACGGGATGACCGTCGGCACCAACGCGCTGCTCGAGGGGCGTACCGCGCGCACGGCGCTGATCGCCACGGAGGGCTTCACCGACGTCGAGGAGCTCGGGCGCCAGGCGCGTCCCGAGCTCTACCGGCTCTGCGCCGATCGCCCGGCGCCGATCGTCCCGGAGGGGCTGCGCATCGGAGCGCCCGAGCGCTGCACGCCCGAGGGAGTGCTTCGGGCGCTCGACGGCGACGAGCTGCGCCGGCGCCTCGCCCAGCTCCCCGACGACGTCGAGGCGGTCGCGATCTGCCTGCTCTGGGGCTTTCGCCACTCCAAGCACGAGCAGGCCGTCGCGGCTGCCGTCGCGGACACCCTCGGCGACGTCCACGTCTCGACCTCGCACGAGACGGCCGCCGTCTTTCGCGAGTACGAGCGCTGCGTCACGACGGTAGTCGACGCGACGGTCTCGCCGCTGCTCGCGCGCTATCTCGACCGGCTGACGGCGCGGGCGCGCTCCGCCGGCCTGCCGAGCCCGGAGATCATGCTGTCGAGCGGCGGCGTCGTCGATGCGACGACCGCGGCCCGCCACGGGTCGTGGACGGTGCTGTCGGGGCCCGCGGGGGGCGCCGTCGCGGCGGCCGGGGCGGCGAGCGACTGCGGAGCGCCGGGCGCGGTGGCGCTCGACATGGGCGGCACCTCATGCGACGTGTCGCTGGTGCTCGACGGCCGCGTCGCGGTGACCGGCGGCCGCGAGATCGCCGGCCGTTCGCTGGCGCTGCCGATGGTCGACGTCCACACCGTGGGAGCGGGCGGCGGCAGCCTCGCCTGGCGCGACGCCGGCGGCGCGCTGCGCGTCGGGCCGCGCTCCGCGGGCGCCAGGCCGGGACCGGCCTGCTACGGGCACGGCGGAACCGACCCGACGGTCACCGACGCGAGCCTGCTCGCGGGGCACCTCGACGCCGGCTCGCCGCTGGCCGGCGACATCGCGCTCGACCGTGCGGCGGCCGAGGCGGCGCTGCGGCGGCTCGCCGACGAGCTGGCGATATCGCTCGACGAGGCGGTCGCCGGGACGTTGAGGGTCGCCGCCGTGGAGATGGCGCAGGCGGCGCGCGTCGTCACCGTCGAGCGCGGCATCGACCCGCGCGCGCTGACGCTGGTCGCGTTCGGCGGGGCCGGTCCGCTGCACGCCGCCGCGATCGCCGCCGAGCTGGGGATCGATCGGATCGTCGCGCCGGCGGCGTCGGGCGTCCTGTCGGCGCTCGGGCTGGCGGTCTCGGAGCGGCGCCGCGACCTCGTCGAGTCGGTGCTGCTGACCGGCGACGAGCTGACGGCCGGGGCGATCGCGGCGGCCGTCGAACGACTCGCCCGGCGCGGGCGGGCCGAGCTGGCGGCGGCCGCCGCGCAGCGCGCCGTCTCGGACGCCGGCGACGCCGCGACCGGGGCGACGCCGGGCCCCGTCGAGCTGCGCGCGACCTACGAGTTGCGCTACGCCGGCCAGGCGTTCGAGCTGCCGATCGCGGCGGGGGAGGCCGCTACGCCGGACGAGCTGCGCGCGGCGTTCGACGCCGCGCACGCCGAGCGCTACGGCTACGCCGACCCTGGCGCCGACCTCGAGCTGGTGACGGTGCGGGTTGCGGTCGCGCTGCCCGCGACCGATGCCCCGACGGCGGAGACCGCTACCGCCGAGCGGCGCGCGACCCGGCGCGCGCGCTTCGGCGGCGAGTGGCACGAGACCGCGGTGCTCGGACCGGGAAGCGGCGAGGTCGCCGGCCCGGCGGTCGTCGAGCTGCCCGGATCGACGCTCGTCGTCCCGCCGGGATGGGCCGGCGTCGCCGACGCGCGGGCCGTCACGCTGGAGCGGGTCACATGAGCCTCGACCCGATCGCGCTGCAGGTGATGGTCGGCGCGCTGCGCTCGGCGTGCGACGAGATGGGCGCCGTGCTCGTGCGCTCGGCCCACTCGGCGAACATCAAGGAGCGGCGCGACGCGTCGACGGCGCTGTTCGATCGCGATGGCCAGATGGTCATGCAGGCCGAGCACATCCCCGTCCACCTCGGCGCGATGCCGAGCGCGGTCGCGGCCGTCCGCCGCGAGCCGCAGGCGCCCGGCGACGCCTGGATCCTCAACGACCCTTTCGCCGGCGGCACGCACCTGCCCGACATCACGGTGATCTCGCCGGTCTTCCTCGACGGGCGCGAGCTGCTCGGCTTCGCCGCCAGCCGCGCCCACCACGCCGACGTCGGCGCGCCGGAGCCGGGCAGCATGCCCGCCGACTCGAGCACGCTCGCCGACGAGGGCGTCGTGATCCCGCCGACGCGGCTCGCTCGCGGCGGGGAGCTCGACCGCGAGCGGCTCGACGGGCTGACGGCCCGGATGCGCAACCCGGCCGAGCGCGAGGCCGACCTGCGCGCGCAGCTCGCCGCCAACCGCGCCGGCGCGGCGCGCCTGGAGGAGCTGGCGCGCCGGATGGGAGTCGACGAGCTGCGCGTCGGCCTGGCCGAGACGCTCGACTACGCCGAGCGCCGCACGCGCGCGCGGATCGCCGCGCTGCCCGACGGCGAGCTGACCGCGACCGACGTGCTCGAGGCGGCCGACGGCGATCTCGAGCTGCGCCTGCGCGCGGTGGTCCGCGGCGACGAGGTCGAGCTCGACTTCTCCGGCAGCGCCGACCAGCACGCCGGCAACCTCAACTGCCCGCTCGCCGTGACGCTCTCGGCCTGCTACTTCGCGCTGCGCGTGATCGCCGACCCCGACGTCCCGCCCTGCGCCGGCGCCTACCGCCCGTTGCGGGTGACGGCTCCCGACGGCTGCCTGCTCAACGCCGCGCCGCCGGCCGCCGTCGCGGCCGGGAACGTCGAGACCTCCTCGCGCGTCGCCGACCTCGTGCTCGCCGCGTTCGGCTACGCGCTCGGGCAGGGGACGATGAACAACCTGACGTTCGGCAACGACGACTTCACCTACTACGAGACGCTCGGAGGCGGCCAGGGTGCCTGCGCCGACGCCGACGGTCCGAGCGCGGTCCACGTCGCGATGAGCAACACGCTCAACACGCCGATCGAGGCGCTCGAGCTCGAGTTCCCGCTGCGCGCCGTCGAGTACGCGCTGCGCCGCGGCTCCGGCGGCGCGGGCGCCCACCGCGGCGGCGACGGCGTCGTCCGCGAGCTCGAGGCGCTCGCCGCGATGCGCTACTCGCTGATCGCCGAGCGCCGCCGCCACGCGCCGCCGGGAGCCGCGGGCGGCGAGCCGGGCGAGCGCGGCCGCAACCTGCTCAACGGCGAGGAGCTGCCACCGAAGGTCTCCGGCACCCTGCGTCCCGGCGACCGCCTCCGCATCGAGACCCCGGGCGGCGGTGGCTACGGGCAGCGCTGATCCTAGCTCGATGCAGCATTTGCCCTGCATATCCGACACAACCCGGTATCGGCGAGGGGGTCTGCGTGCCAGCCCTCGCCAGGTGCAGGATTTGCCTCGTATATCGACCACGAAGCTGCATCGGGCGGAGGGAGCTAGCGGCCGGCGCGGAGCGTCTCGCCGACGACGGCGAGGATGCCGTCGCGGCGGATCTGGAGCGGGAACTCGGTGACTATCCGCTCGCGGGCGCGAGCGGCGCCCTCCGGACCGGCGTCGAGCGCCTCGGCGATGCCGCTCGCGACCGCCTGCGGATCCTGGGACGCAATCAGCACGCCGGCGTCGCCGACGACCTCGGGCATGGCGGTGACGTCGACGACGACGGGCACGCAGCCGGCGAGCATCGCCTCGGCGACGGCGAGGCCGAAGCCCTCGTGGCGCGAGGGCTGGACGTAGGCGCCGGCGCGCTTGTAGAGGTCGGCCAAGTCGTCGTCGGAGAGCCAGCCGGTGAGCTCGACGTTCGGGCCGGCGACGGCGCGCAGCTTGTCGATCGCGTCGTCGAGCCATTTGCCGGCGAGCACGAAGCGGACGTCGGGGAGCTGGCGGGCGGCCATGACGAACGGCAGCTGGCCCTTCTGGACGAGGGTGCCGGCGTCGACGGCTCCGACGTTGAGGGCGAGCCGCTCGCGGGGGCGGCTCTCGTCGAGCGGTCCGAACGGGTCCGGGACGCCGTGGTGGACCACCGTCACGTCCTCCGGAGCGAATGGCGTGTTGGCGGCGATCTCGCCGCGGCTGTACTCGGAGTTGGTGACCAGGCGGGTCGCGCGGCGCATGATCCAGCGGCTGGCCCAGCGGCGCAGGCCGCCCTGCTGGTGGCCGTAGCCGATGTCGGGCATGTCGGCGGTGTCGAAGCCGCCGACGATCTGGACGGAGGGCCTGCGCAGCAGCCAGGCGACGGTGATCGGGAAGAAGCTGTGCCAGGACGCGAACCAGCAGAAGACGAGGTCGGCGCGCAGCACGCCGGCGACGATCCGGAACGGCCTCGGCCAGCGGCCAGGCTGGTAGTAGTCCTCGATCTCGTAGCGCTCCGCGAGGATCTCGCGGTCGATCGCGACGAAGCTCGCCTTGCGGCTGTGGACGTAGAGGATTCGAACGGGGGGCTCGCGCCTGCCCGGTCCCCCGCTGTCAGTTGGCTGGGCGCGTCGCTCCGTCACGGTTGGGCAGCCTCCTCGGCGGCGACGGGAGTCGCGCCCTCGATGAAGCTGCGGTGCCACTGCGAGAGCTCGAGCAGGCAGTAGAGGATCCGCTTGTGGTCGGCCCTGCCGGCGCGGTGGGCCGCCACCAGGCCGGCGACCGTGCCGGAGTCGATCAGCTCCGCCGCCGGTGCGCCGGGGGCGTAGCGGCGCTGCACCTCGGTGCCGAGCGACTCGCGCAGCCAGCGGTCGTAGGGGGTCGAGAAGCCGTGCTTGGGCCGGTCGACGATCTGCTTCGGCACCAGCTCCGCCATCGCGCGACGGTGCAGGCGCTTGCCGGCGCGCGGGCCGACGCGCTCGCGCGCCGGGATGCTCTCGACGAAGCGCATCAGCTCGACGTCGAGGAACGGGACGCGCTGCTCGAGGCTCGCCGACATCGACATCTTGTCGGCGCAGATCAGCAGCCCGTCGGGGAGGAAGAGGTGGGTGTCGAGATAGAGCGCCTGCTCGAGCAGCGGCCGGTCGCCGACGTCGGCGACGACGGCCCCGGCCAGCGCCGTGCGCTCCGTCGCCGCCTGCTCGCCGACGCCGCCGACGAGCGCGTCGCGCAACCGCTCGCCGGTGATCTCGACCAGTCGCACCAGCCGCTCGGCCTCGGGCATGTCGCCGAGCAGGCGCGCGGCGCGGCGGGCGCGCTCGTTGCCCGGCAGCAGGGCGGCGGCGGCGCGCAGCGGGCCGGCGAGCGGACCGAGCCGGCGCGCCGCGCCGAGCGCCAGCGCCGCCTGGTGGCGGCCGTAGCCGCCATGCGGCTCGTCGGCGCCCTGTCCGGAGAGGGCGACCTTCACCGAGCGCGCCGCGAAATGCGACAGCTGCATCAGGGCTGGGGCGGAGGGGATCCCGCACGGCTCCTCCAGGTGGACGACCGCGCGTGCGAGCTCGTCGGTGAAGTCGTCGCGCTCCATCGCGGTGTCGTGATGGGAGCTGCCGATCGCGCGCGCCGACTCGGCGGCGTAGGCGCGCTCGTCGAGCACGTCTCCGTGGCCCGGAAAGCCGATCGTGAAGGTCTGCGGCGGCGCGGCGGAGCGGGCGGCCATCGCGGCGACGATCGCCGCTGAGTCCACCCCGCCCGAGAGGAACGCGCCGTAGGGGACGTCGGACATCATCTGGCGCTCGACCGCGGCGGTGAAGCGGGCGGCGAGCTCGCGCTCGAGCTCGACGCCGTGCAGGCCCGTCAGCGACGCCGAGGGCGCCGTGCGATAGCTCGACACGCGCGTCGGGCCGTCCTGCTCGGCGACGAGGATCGAGGCGGCCGGCAGCTTCGAGACACCCTCGAAGAGCGTGCGGGGAGCCGGCGTGAAGCGGCAGGCGAGGTAGTGGTCGAGCGCGATCCGGTCGACGCGCGGCTCGACGAGGCCCACGGCCAGCAGGGCGCCGACCTCCGAGGCGATCCCGAGCCGGCGGCCGTCGCCGTGCCAGTAGACGGGCTTGACGCCGAGCGGGTCGCGGGCGACCAGCAGGCGCCGCCGGCGGCCGTCCCAGATCGCAAAGCCGAAGATCCCGTTGAGATAGCGGACGCAGTCGTCGCCGTGCTCCTCGTAGAGATGGACGATCACCTCGCAGTCGGAGCGGGTGGCGAAGCGGTGGCCGCGCGCCTCGAGATCGGCGCGCAGCTGCTCGTGGTTGTAGATCTCGCCGTTGGCGATCAGGGCGATCTCGCCGTCCTCGGAGCGCAGCGGCTGGTCGCCGCCCGCCACGTCGACGATCGCCAGGCGGCAGTGGACGAGCGTCGCGGCGCCGCTCCGGACGACCGCCTGCCCGTCGGGGCCGCGATGGCGCAGAGCCTCGGCCATTCGCTCGCCGGCGCCGCGCGGCGCCGAGCCGGCCGGATCGAGGAGGGCGCCGATGCCGCACATGCGCGCATCTTCGCAGTGAGTCGTGGCAGTCCCGTGGCAGAGCGGTCTCGAACCGTGCGCCGCGCCGGACGAGGGTGGCGGTCAGTCAACCGATCGATGGAGGTCGTCCCATGTACCGCTTGCTCGGGCTCACCCACGCCAGCCTCGTCGCGATGTCCAATCGCCTGCAGCGCCAGGTCGGGCAGGGAACCGTCGAGTACGTCGCCTTGATCCTGCTGGTCGCCCTCATAATGGCCGGCGTCGTCGCCGCGATGAAGGGCTTCGAGACCGACGAGGGCCAGGAGCTCGGCGACGTCATCCTCGGCAAGATCAAGGACGCCGTCAGAAAAGTCGAGTTCTGAGTCGCTGGACGGTCACGTCGCCGACTGGCGTGCCACGATGCTCGCTGTGCCTTCCCAGCGCGAGCTACCCGTGGCCGTGTTCGACTCCGGCGTCGGCGGCCTGACCGTCCTGCACGAGTGCCTCGTGTCGCTGCCGCACGAGGACTTCCTCTACCTCGGCGACACCGCGCGCTTTCCGTATGGGACGCGGACGCCGGAGGAGCTGCGCGCGTTCTCGCGCGAGCTGGCGGGGATCCTGCTCGACGAGGGCGCGAAGCTGATCGTCGTGGCCTGCAACTCGGCGACCTCGGCGGCGCTGCCGGCGCTGCGCGAGGAGCTCGCCGACCGCGTGCCCGTCGTGAGCGTGATCGCGCCGGAGGCGCGGCGCGCGGCCGCGACGACGCGCAGCGGCCGCGTCGGCCTGCTGGCCACGCCCGCGACGGTCACCAGCCGTGCCTACGAGCGCGCGCTGCGCGAGGCCTCGGACGGCGCGGCGACGCTGCATGCCGTCGCCAGCGCCGAGCTGGCTCCGATCATCCAGGAGGGCGGCGAGATCGACGAGCGGACCGTCGCCGCGGTCGAGCGCGCCTGCGAGCCGCTGCTCGCGGCCGACGTCGACACCGTGATCCTCGGCTGCACGCACTACCCGCTCGTGCGGCCGGCGATCCAGCGTTGCCTCGGCCGGGGGGTCGAGATCGTGACCTCCGGCGAGGCGATCGTCGACGCCGTCGAGCGCGAGCTCGCCGACGCCGGAAGCGCGGCGCCGCCGGATCGGCGCGGCGAGTATCGCTTCCTCGCGACCGGCGACGTGGATGAGTTCCGGCGGCTGGGGACGCGCTTCCTGCAGCTGCCGATAGCGACTGTCGGCCACGTCGACGTGGCATCCCCGACGGAGGTGGCGGCATGAGAAGGGACGGACGCGGAGCGGACGAGCTGAGGCCGATTCGGATCGAGCCGGGCTACATGCGATCGGCGACCGGCTCGGCGCTGATCGAGGCGGGCGGCACGCGCGTGATCTGCACCGCGTCGGTCGACGAGTCGGTGCCGCGCTGGATGAAGGGGCAGGGCAAGGGCTGGGTGACGGCCGAGTACGGGATGCTCCCGGCGTCGACCGGCGAGCGCAAGCAGCGCGACGTCTCGAAGGGCCGGCCGGATGGACGCACCGTCGAGATCCAGCGGCTGATCGGCCGCTCGCTGCGCGGCGTGATCGATTTCGCGGCGCTCGGCGAGCGCACCGTCTGGATCGACTGCGACGTGCTCGAGGCCGACGGCGGCACGCGCTGCGCCTCGATCACCGGCGGCTATGTCGCGCTCGAGCTCGCGCTCCAGCGCCTGGTGGCCGACGGCAAGCTCGACGCGCTGCCGCTCAACGGCTCGATCGCCGCGGTCTCCTGCGGTGTCGTCGACGGCGAGCCGCTGCTCGACCTCGACTATCCCGAGGACTCGACCGCCGAGGTGGACATGAACGTCGTCATGACCGGCGACGGTGGCCTGATCGAGGTCCAGGCCACCGGCGAGCGCACACCGCTGTCGCGGACCTCGCTCGACGCGCTGCTGGCGCTCGCCGCCGAGGGGATCGAGCAGCTGCGCGCGGCGCAGCGGGCAGCGGTCGAGGCCGCGATCGCCGCGACCTGAGCGGGGGATGGCGTGCGGCTCGTGCTGGCATCGCGCAACGCGCACAAGCTGCGCGAGCTGAGCCTGCTGCTCGCGCCGCACGAGCTGGTCGCGCTGCCGGACACGGTCGAGCTGCCGCCGGAGACCGGTACGACGTTCGTCGAGAACGCGCTGGTCAAGGCGCGCAGCGCCGCCGCGGCAACCGGCGTGACGGCGGTCGCCGACGACTCCGGCATCGAGGCGAGGGCGCTGGGCGGCGCGCCGGGGATCTACTCGGCGCGCTTCGCGGGCGAGCGCGCCGGTGACGGCGACAACCTCGCCAAGCTGCTGCGCGACGTGCCGGCCGGCGGCGATACGCGCGTTTCCTACGTCTGCGCGCTGGTGCTCGTCGCGCCCGACGGGCGGGAGCTGGTCGCGCAGGGGCGCTGCGACGGCCATCTCACCCACCAGCCGCGCGGCGACGGGGGCTTCGGCTACGACCCGGCGGTCGTTCCCGACGACTACGACGACGGTCGCACGATGGCCGAGCTCAATCCGGGCGAGAAGGACGCGATCAGCCACCGCGGCCGCGCCGCGCGGGAGCTGCTGGCGCTGATCGAGCGGCAGGGATCGATCGGGTGACCGACCCCAACACCGGGCGCAAGACGCGTGCGGCGGCGCTGTCGATCCTCTCGAACAGCCTGTTGATCGCGCTCAAGCTGGTCGCCGGAGTGCTCACCGGCTCGATCGCGATCGTCACCGAGGCGATCCACTCGAGCATCGACCTGATCGCCTCGATCGTCGCGTTCGTCTCGGTGCGCAAGGCGGGGGAGCCGGCCGACGCGGATCACCCCTACGGCCACGACAAGATCGAGAACCTCGCCGCCGTCATCGAGGGGCTGCTGATCCTCGTCGGGGCGGGGATCATCGTCTTCGAGTCGGTCCGGCGGCTGTTCGACCCGCCGCAGGTCGAGCTGCTGGGCGTCGGCATCGCGGTGATCGGATTCTCGGTCGTCGCCAACCTCGTCGTCTCGGCGTACCTCTACCGTCAGGCGCACGTCACCGGCTCGCCGGCGCTCGAGGGCGACGCCGCTCACCTGCGCACCGACGCGCTGACCTCGGCCGGCGTGCTCGCCGGGCTGCTGCTGGTGGAGCTGACCGGCTTCGAGTGGGTCGATCCGCTGACCGCGCTGGTCGTCGCCGTAGCGATCGTCGTCGCGGGTTTGCGGATCCTGATGCGCTCCTCGCGCGTGCTGGTCGACGAGGTCCTGCCCGAGGACGAGCTGGCGGCCGTGCGGGCGGCGCTCGAAGAGGACCACCGCGCTCCGGAGATCGCCGGCTACCACAAGCTGCGCGCGCGTCGCGCCGGCAGCCGCCGCTACATCGATCTCCACGTGCAGTTCCACGCGGGCACGACGCTCGATCGCGCTCACGCGGTCTCGCACGAGCTGCAGGGAGAGATCCGCGCCCGCCTGGATCGCGCGGACGTCCTGATCCACCTGGAGCCCGAGCGGCTAGAGCAGGTTCACCGCGGCGGCCACGCCGATCGCGACGAGCACGGCGGCGTAGCCCGAGTAGCCGCTGATCAGCAGCAGGACCGCCGCGACGACGCAGAGCCCGACGGTGACCATCCATGAGATTCGCGGCAGCGGCACGTGGCTATTGTGACCTCGATGGTCGCGCGGCGACTCGTCGAAGGCTCCCCGGACGTTCTCACGGCCGTGATCTTCGACGCCGCCGGTGGCCTCGTCGACAGCGGGGGGATCGAGTCGGCGAGCGCCCGCGAGCTGGCCGAGCTGGCGCGCCAGCTCGTCGAGCGCGCGGACGCGGCGTCTGCTCGACCCGTCGAGCAGATCGAGGTCCAGACCGCCGGCGGCTCGGTGTTCGCGGTGCGCGACGCGCGCCATGTGGTCGCTTGCGTCACGCGCCGGGCCGCGCTGCCGGCGCTCGTCCTCTACGACCTCCGCGACGCGCTCGGAGAGCTGGCGCCGGCGTGAGGGAGCGACCGAAGGGAGCGGTCGCGCGCGCGACCGCCGTCGCCGAGGGCGTGGCGGGCGCGATGCGGCGTCGTCAGCGCGAACGGGAGCCGCGCGTGCTGCTCTACGGCGCACCCGGAGACCCCCGTCTGCTGCCGCCCGGCGCCAAGGGACAGGACGACCTGATCGACATCGCCGAGCGGCTCGTCGACCTGGCGAAATCCGCAAATTGCGGGGATTCTTAGCCCCGGACCCCGTTCCAGAGCGGTTTGGCATGCCGGTCGTCCGCAGCCATTGTTAGGTTCGCGGCACTGTTCCAGTCCCTCCAAAGGAGGAAACAAGGTGACGAAGTCAGAGTTCGTCGATCAGGTGGCCGCCGAGTCCGGCCTTTCGAAGGGTGACGCCGGGACCGCCGTCGACGCGGTCCTGACGGTCATCGAGGACACCCTCAAGCGCGGCGGTGAGGTCAGCTTCACCGGCTTCGGGAAGTTCTCCGTAGCGGATCGCGGCGCGCGCCAGGGCGTCAATCCACAGACGGGTGAGCGGATCCAGATCGCGGCCAGCAGGGTTCCGCGATTCTCGGCCGGCTCGGCCCTGAAGAAGAGCGTCAAGGGCTAGAGACGGCTCAGCCGATCGAGAGCCGATGGCTATCGGTCGGCTGCACTTCGCGGACCGGCTCGCGGCGCTCGTCGAGGAGCGCCGGAGCCGGGTCGTGCTGGGTCTCGATCCGGACCCGGCGGCGTTGTGGCCGTCCGCGCTGAAAGGCGTGGACGGCGGTACCGCCGCCGAGCGGACGGCGGCCGCCGTCGCCGCGCACTGCCGGATCGCGATCGAGGCGGCTGGCCCGGCCTGCGTCGCGGTCAAGCCCCAGCTCGCCTGCTTCGAGCGGCTGGGGGCCGCGGGCTGGCGTGCGCTCGAGGCGACCCGCGACGCGGCGCGCGAGCACGGCCTGCTCGTACTCGCCGACGGCAAGCGCGGCGACGTCCCGGTGACCGCGCGCGCCTATGCCCAGGCGCTGGTCGGAGCGACCGACGGGCCGTTCGGCTCGGTCGAGGGCCTCGGTGCCGACGCCTTCACCGCCAACCCATTGCTCGGCGGCGACGCGATCGAGCCGCTGGTCGATGCCGCCGCCGCCGCCGGGGCCGGCTGCTTCCTGCTCGTCAACACCTCCAACCCGGGCGCGGCCGACCTTCAGGACCTGGACGCCGCGGGCCGGCCGCTGTACGAGCGGCTCGCCCAGCTCGCCGACGTCTTCGGCGCCGACCAGCTCGGCGACTGCGGGCTGTCGCTCGTCGGCGCCGTCTGCGGCGCCACTCGCCCCGAGCGGCTCGGCCGGCTGCGCGAGCTGATGCCGCATGCGATCTTCCTCCTGCCCGGCGTCGGTGCGCAGGGCGGCAGCGCCGAAGGGCTGGGCCCGGCCTTCGCACCGCATCCCGCCGCCGGCCTGGTAGCGGCGTCGCGCTCGATCGTCGACGCCCACGCCGATCGCGGCGGCGATCCGGCCAGCGCGGCGGCCGCCGCGGCAGAGGACTTGCGCGCGCTGGCCTGGCGCGTCTGAGCCCCTATGCTCCGCGCCTGACCCAGGCCATGCCAGCGCAATCCTCCAGTTCCGCCCGCATCTTCGCCCCGATCGCCCTGGCCATCTGCGCCGTGGCGGTGCTGGTCGTGATCGGCGCCTCGCTGGGCGGGGACGACGACTCCTCTGGCGGCGGCACCCGGTCGGCGGATACGGCGACCCAGACCTCCGGCGACACGACCACCACCGGCAGGCCCCGGCGAGCCACCTACACCGTCAAGTCCGGCGACACGCTCGGGGCGATCGCCGAGACGACCGGGGTATCGGTCGAGACGCTGCAGGAGCTCAACCCCGAGCTCGACCCGCAGGCGCTGATCGCCGGCCAGAAGATCCAGCTGCGCTAGTGGCCGCGCTCAGGCTGGCCATGTTCGCGGTCGCGATCGTGCTGGCGTCGGCGATCGTGCCGATGGCGAGCGCCGCCGCGCCGCAGCGACCGGGCCTCGAGGGAGCCGCGGCGGCGATCCTGGTCGACGCCCGCGACGGCGCCCCGATCCTCGAGAAGGATCCCGACGAGCGACGCGCGATCGCCAGCACGACGAAGCTGATGACCGCGCTGCTGACGCTCGAGCTGGCGTCGATGGGCGACGTCTACGCCGCTCCCGACTACGACGCCGCCGCGGCCGAGTCGAAGATCGATCTGCGCCCGGGCGAGCGGATGCGCGTCCGCGACCTGCTCGAGGCGCTGATGCTCGAGAGCGCGAACGACGCCGCGGCGACCCTCGCCGACGGGATCGCCGGCTCGCGCGCGGCGTTCGTCGAGCGGATGAACGCGCGCGCGGCCGAGCTGGGGCTGACCGACACCAGCTACGCGAACCCGATCGGCCTCGACGACCCGCTCAACTACTCGTCCGCCCATGACCTCTCCGTGCTGACGCGCCGCCTCCTGAGCAATCGCCGCTTCGCGCGGATCGTCGACTCCCCGACGGCGACGCTCGCGTCCGGCGCACGCCCGCGAACCGTCGCCAACCGCAACGACCTGATCGCCAGGGTGCCCGCCGTCGACGGCGTCAAGACCGGCTACACCCACGAGGCGGGCTATGTCCTGGTCGGCTCCGCGACCGGCTCGAACGGGGCTCGGGTCGTCAGCGTCGTGCTCGGTGAGCCCAGCGAGGCCGCCCGCGACGCCGACACCCTCGCGCTGCTGCGCTACGGCCTCGCGCAGTACCGGCGCGTGCCCGTCCTGCGCGATGGTCGAGCCGTCGCGCGAGCGGACGTCGCCTACCGCGACGAGACGGTCGCGCTGGCCCCGCAGCGGTCGGTCTCGGTGACCGCGCGCCGCGATCAGCGGATCGCCGAGCGGATCGACGCGCCCGACGAGCTGCACGGCGAGATCGCCGCCGGGACGCGGGTTGGGACGGTCGCCGTGACGCGCGACGGCGAGGTGGTCCGGCGCGTGCCGCTGCTGACCGCGGAGCGGGTTCCGGGTGCGGGGCCGCTGCGCCGGATCGCGTCGGGGCTGGGAATCTCCTTGACGTCGCTGGCTCTGTTGGTCATCGTTTCCCTGGCCGCGGTCGCGGGAATCCAGCTCGGGCGCCGACAGCGGACTCGCAGCCGAGCGGCGCGGCGCCGAGAGCGCGAGCGAGCGCGGACACGCGATCGGCAGGAGCCGGCCGGGAAGCCATGATCATCACCGTCACCCTCAACGCCGCGATCGACAAGACACTCGCCGTGCCGAGCTTTCGGCTCGGCCATCGCCATCGCGCCGTCGAGCAGGCTTCGATGCCCGGCGGCAAGGGCGTCAACGTCGCCCGGGCGCTGAAGTCGCTCGGGCGGCCGGTGATCGCGACCGGCTTCGCGGGCGGCCACACCGGCTCGCGGATCACCGAGCAGCTGACCGACGAGGCGATCCTCAGCGACTTCGTGCGGATCCGCGAGGAGTCGCGCACCTCGACCGCGGTCGTGGACCCGACCTCGGGCGAGCAGACGGAGATCAACGAGCGCGGTCCGTCGGTGTCGGAGGCCGAGCTCGAGCTGTTCGTCGACAAGCTGCTCTATCTCGCAAAGGGGGCCGCGCTGTGCGTCTTCAGCGGCAGCCTGCCGCGCGGCGTCGACGCCGGCCTCTACGCCCGCCTCGTCGACGAGCTGCGTCGCATCGGCGTGACGACGGTGCTCGACTGCGAGGGCGAGCCGTTGCGGCTCGCCGTGCGCTCGCAGCCGAGCATGATCGCCCCGAACGAGAACGAGGCCGAGGAGCTCGTCGGCCACGAGTTCGCCGACGACGACGACCGCCGGACCGCGATGCCGGAGATGGTCGACCTCGGCGCTCGCGAGGCGGTGATGACGCTCGCCGACGGCTGCCTCGCGCTGCATGGCGACGAGGCCGACGCGACGCGCCCGCGCCGGCTCACGCGCGCGACGCTCGAGCCGCTCGAGCCGGTCTCCTCGGTCGGCTCCGGCGACGCCTTCCTGGCCGGCTACGTCGCCGGCCGCTACGACGGCCTCGCCGACGACGAGTGCCTGCGCTTCGGCGTGGCCTGCGGCGCCGAGTCGACCCAGCACTTCGGCGCCGGCGTGATCGACCCGCGCGAGGTCGATCGGCTAGCGGCCGAGGTCGAGCTGCAGACGCTCGACGCGCCGGCCGTCGAGATCGGCGGCTGAGTAACCTCAGACTCGTCCGTCGTCGAACCTAGGATTCACGCATGGAGATCGAGATCGGTCGAGGCAAGAAGGGCCGCAGGGCCTACGGCTTCGACGACATTGCCATCGTCCCCTCGCGCCGCACGCGCGATCCCGACGACATCGACATCACCTGGACGCTCGGCAACTACCGCTTCGAGCTGCCGCTGCTGGCCTCGGCGATGGACGGCGTGGTGTCGCCCCGCACCGCCGGCGAGATCGGACGGCTCGGCGGGCTCGCGGTGCTCAACCTCGAGGGGGTCTTCTGTCGCTACGACGACGCCGAGGAGCAGCTCGAGCGGATCAGCGGCTTCGAGAAGGACGAGGCGACGGCCGAGATGCAGCGGATCTACCGGGAGCCGGTCAAGAAGGAGCTGATCGCCAAGCGGATCCGCGAGATCAAGGACATGGGCGTGGTCTGCGCCGCGTCGCTCACCCCGCAGCGGGTGCGCGACTACTACGAGACGACGATCGACGCCGGGATCGACGTCCTGATCATCCAGGGCACCGTGATCTCGGCCGAGCACGTCTCGACCGACGAGTCGCGCCCGCCGCTCAACCTCAAGGAGTTCATCCGCGAGGAAGTGCCGCAGGACGTCCCCGTCATCGTCGGAGGCTGCGCCTCGTACTCGACCGGCCTGCACCTGATGCGCACCGGCGCCGCGGCCGTCCTGGTCGGCGTCGGCCCCGGCGCCGCCTGCACGACGCGCGGCGTGCTCGGGATCGGCGTCCCGCAGGCGACGGCGATCGCCGACGTGGCGGCGGCGCGCTCGCAGCACATGCTCGAGACCGGCGAGTACGTCAAGGTGATCGCCGACGGCGGGATGCGCAACGGCGGCGACATCTCGAAGGCGTTCGCCTGCGGCGCCGACGCCGTGATGATCGGCTCGCCGCTCGCTCGCGCCTACGAGGCGCCCGGCCATGGGTACCACTGGGGGATGGCGACCTTCCATCCGGACCTGCCGCGCGGCGCGCGCGTCCAGACGACCCAGAACGGGACGCTCGAGCAGATCCTCCTCGGCCCGGCGCACGAGAACGACGGCACGTTCAACCTGATGGGCAGCCTGCGCACCTCGATGGCCACCTGCGGCTACGAGGACATCCCCTCGTTCCACCGCGCCGAGGTGATGGTCGCCCCGTCGCTGCAGACCGAGGGCAAGCAGCTCCAGCGCGACCAGGCGATCGGCATGGGCGCGCAGTCGGCGGCCAAGGCCGCGCCGGCCTCCGACGGCGTCACCAACGGCTCGGGGCCCGTGCACGCCGACCCAGCGCTGGTGGAGTAATGCCCGCCCGATCGCCGTCGCCTGGCGGCGTCATCGCCTCCTCGCCGGCGGAGTCGGCCACCGAGGCTGCTTCCTCGCCGGGCTCGGCGCTAGCACCGGCAGCGGTGACGGACGAGGTGGTCGTCCTCGACTACGGCGGCCAGTACTCGCAGCTGATCGCCCGCCGCGTCCGCGAGTGCGGCGTCTTCAGCGAGCTGCTGCCGCACCACGTCGGCGTCGAGGAGATCCGCAGGCGCGCCCCGCGCGGCCTGATCCTCTCCGGCGGCCCTGCCTCGGTCTACGCCGACGACGCTCCCAGCCTCGATCCCGAGCTGCTCGAGCTCGGCGTTCCGGTGCTCGGCATCTGCTACGGGATGCAGGCGATGGTCCAGAGCCTTGGCGGCCGGGTCGAGGGAGCCGAGGTGGGGGAGTTCGGCCGCTCGCAGCTCACCGTCCAGGAGCACGGGCGGCTCCTGGCCGAGCTGCCGGCCGAGCAGAGCTGCTGGATGAGCCACCGCGACACCGTCTACGAGGCGCCGCCGGGCGCTGTCGCGCTGGCATCCTCGACCGAGTCGCCCGTCGCCGCCTTCGAGGACGTCGCGCGCGACCTCTATGGCATCCAGTTCCACCCCGAGGTCGTCCACACGCCCTACGGCACGCAGATCCTGACGCGCTTCCTCGAGGACATCTGCGGCTGCGACATGGCGTGGAACGCGGCCTCGGTGGCCGAGGAGCAGATTCGCCGCATCCGCCAGCAGGTCGGCGGCGGCAAGGTGATCTGCGGCCTCTCCGGCGGCGTCGACTCCTCGGTCGCGGCGCTGCTCGTCCACCGGGCGATCGGCGACCAGCTGACCTGCGTCTTCGTCGATCACGGCCTGATGCGCAAGAACGAGGCCGAGCAGGTCGTCAGCGCCTTCCGCGACCACTTCAAGGTGCCGCTCGTCGCCGTCGACGCCGAGCAGCGCTTCCTCGCCCGGCTCGAGGGGCTCACCGAGCCCGAGGCCAAGCGCAAGGCGATCGGCGGCGAGTTCATCCGCGTCTTCGAGGAGGAGGCGGCGAAGATCGGCGACGCCGACTACCTCGTCCAGGGCACGCTGTACTCCGACGTGATCGAGTCCGGCGGCGGGACCGGCGCCGCGACGATCAAGTCGCACCACAACGTCGGCGGCCTGCCCGATGACCTCCAGTTCGAGCTCGTCGAGCCGTTGCGCACGCTCTTCAAGGACGAGGTGCGCAAGGTCGGCATCGAGCTCGGCCTGCCCGAGCGCCTGGTCTGGCGCCAGCCCTTCCCGGGACCGGGCCTCGGCATCCGCATCGTCGGCGGCGAGGTGACCAAGGAGCGGCTCGAGATCCTGCGCGACGCCGACTTCGTCCTGCAGGAGGAGATCCGCTCGGCCGGCCTCTATCGCGAGCTGTGGCAGTCCTTCTGCGTCCTGCCCGGCGATCTGCGCACCGTCGGCGTCCAGGGCGACGAGCGCACCTACGGCTACGTCGTCGTCGTTCGCGCGGTCACCAGCGACGACGCGATGACCGCCGACTGGGCCCGCCTGCCCTATGACCTGCTCGAGCGCGTCGCCTCGCGCATGATCAACGAGATCCGCCAGGTCAACCGCGTGGTGCTCGACATAACGTCCAAGCCGCCAGGCACGATCGAGTGGGAGTGAACCCGGGGCTAGTTTCGCCCCGGGTCGAGGTAGACGTCGTCGATCGTCCAGGTCGCCGACCCGATCGGCTTGAAGCGGAACGCGATCGGCGTCTCGGCGCCGGGCAGCAGCGGCAGCAGGCTGGCTAGCACGGGCAGCGGAAGCGTCGGGCGCCACTGCGTCGTCGGCGTCACGACGCCCACCGGCAGCGATCGGGTCCGGCCGTCAGCGGTCTCGAACAGCACCTCGACCGACAGGAGGGACAGCGACAGCAGGCCCGCCGAGCTCTTGGCGAAGAAGCGCATGACCGGCTTGTCGATCCGGGCGCACATCACCGGGGTCGTCGCGGAGCTGCCGCGGGGCAGGGACAGCGACTTCGACTCGCCCGCCGCGTGGACGTAGAAGGGCTCGTTGCCGGCCACGACTCGCGCTCCGTCCAGCGTCCAACCGGACGCGCCGCTCTCGAACGTGCCGTCGGGCACCAGGTGATAGGAGAGTGGGTCGAGCCAGCGCGCGAACGGGCGCTCCAGGACCTCGTCGGCGCAATCGGGCGCCGAGGCCACGAGCAAGCCGGCGTTTGCCGCGGGTGCGGTCGCAAGTGCGACCAGCGTTAGCGCGACGACTGCGAAAGTTGAGTGCAAGCGGCTGCGGAAACTCATCACGTACCCCCTGGGGTCGGTCCGGTTGGTCAGACCAGCGTGCGCCGAGTTGGCCGATTCGGCAAGCGCCCGTCCGCGCTGCCGAGATTCGATGGCGACTCTGCCCCTAGAAGCTGTGCATCCCCGACGATCAGGACGGCCAGAAGCCGTCCTGGGTCTCGACCTCGCCGTCGTAGTCGTCGGCGATCTTCGAGACGATGACCAGCACGACGTCGGCGTCGCCGTCGTTGTGGACGCTGCGCAGCGTCCGTGGAGGGACCCGCACCGCGGTACCGGCGGGAGCCTCGAAGACGTCGTCGCCGACCTTGAAGGTCAGCGTTCCCTCGACGACGAGGTACAGCTCCTCCTGCGTCCTGTGACGGTGTCCGTAGCTTCCGCGCCCGCCGGTGTCGGGCGGCATCCGGCGCCAGGTCAGCGCGGCCTGCTCGGCCGCGAGCGGGCCGGTCAGGAAGCGCATCTCGCCGGGATAGTCGCCGAGGACGTCCGGGGCGTCGTCGAGGCCGATGACGGTGTAGTCGCTCATCGGCAATCGATCATGCCCTACCGCTTCCAGGCCTTCAAGGCCGGCAGCGGATCGAACGGGCGGCCGCCCGCGTAGTAGCCGGGCCCTGCCCAGAGCTCGAAGTGCAGGTGGCAGCCGCGCGCGTTGCCGGAGTCGCCGACCGATCCGATCCGCTGGCCGGTGGCGACCAGGTCGTTGCGCCTGAAGGGGCTCGGCTCGGCGAGGTGCATGTAGACGTAGTCGGTCGCCGTGCCGTCGGCGTCGATCACGACGTAGTGGCCCGCGGCGCCGTGGTACCTGCGTGCCTGGACCCGGCCGCCACGGGCGGCTAGGAGCGGCGTCCCGCAGCGCGCGAAGACGTCATGGCCCTGGTGGCTGTGTCCCGCCCGACCGCTGCCGAAGTCCGCTCCGGCGCCGCCGAAGTCGTGCTCGCCGTCGATCGGGAAGACGTGGTCGTCGGCGCTCAGCACCTCGGCGGGCAGCGGCGGCAGGATCGCGATCGAGGCGCTCGGCGGCGACATGACCGACGCGGCGGTGACGAGGGCGATCGGGCCGGTCGCCGCGCTTGCCGGCACCTTCGCGCGCAGGCGCCGGGCGCTGAGCGCCTTGACCTTGGCGCGCACGTCGTCGCTCTCGCCGACGCTGCCGAGGAAGACCGCCGTCGTGACCTGATCGAGCGAGCGACCGGAGATCCGCGCGGTGCTGCCGCCCTGCAGCCGCTTGTGCGCGGCGCAGCGCTTGACGCAGGCGATCTTCGCGATTCGCGGCGTCTCGACGAACACCACGCCGCCGCTCGAGGAGGTCGACCCGGAGCCCGCCGCGACGGTCGCGGGCGCCGTCGCGAGGAGGGCCGCGACGGCGATCAGGACGTAGGTTGCTCGACCCGCGGGCACTTGCTCGTATTGCCTCTCTTTCTCGGGCCTACGGGGTTAGCTGACGGGCTCGCGCCGAAAGAGCGGCGCTACGGGTGTTACCGATTCGCCCCTCGACCGCCTTGTGGCGACCGATTGGTTCCCCCGCTCCCCGCGGGCGGACCCGCGGAGACTCGGCAGACTTCGAACTGGCGGCAGCATAGACCAGCCGCCGGTCGCCGCGGTGGGATGGCCGCCGGCGCGAGCTTGTGCCACACTGTGCGGCCGCATGAGGACCTTCGTAGCCACCCCGGAGAACCGCGAGCGCGACTGGCTGGTCGTCGACGCGACCGGTCAGACGCTGGGCCGGCTCGCGACGCAGATCGCGACCGCCCTGCGCGGCAAGCACAAGCCGGAGTACACGCCGCACTGCGACGTCGGCGACTTCGTCGTCGTGGTCAACGCCGACAAGATCGCCGTCACCGGCCGCAAGCGCGAGGAAAAGCTCTACCACCGCTACTCAGGCTATCCGGGTGGCCTGCGCACACGGACGTTCGCCGAGATGATCGAGCGGCGCCCCGAGGAGCCGCTGCGGCTCGCCGTCAAGGGCATGCTGCCGCGCAACCGCATCGCTCGCGCACAGCTGCGCAAGCTGAAGATCTACGCCGGCCCGGAGCACCCGCACGCCGCGCAGCAGCCCAAGCCCATGGAGATCGAGAACTGATGGCCGACGAGCCCCAGGAGACCCCGCAGGACGAGCCCGCCCCCGAGCAGCCGGAGGCCGAGCAGCCCGCTCCCGAGGAGGAGCCCGCGGCGACCCCGGAGCAGCCCGAGGCCGAGGCTTCCGCCGAGGAGGCGCCCAGCGCGCAGGCCGACGAGCCTGCCCAGGCCGACGAGCCTGCCCAGGCCGACGAGCCCACCGAGGCCGCCGAGCCGGCCGAGGTCGAGGCAGCCGCCGAGCCCGCCTCCGCCGAGGCGGAGGAGAAGCCGAAGCCGAAGCGCAAGAAGGAGGCCAAGGCGGACCAGCCCGACGTCATACCGGGCGCCCACCTCGAGCCCGACCTCGTCCTCGAGGAGGACAAGCCGCGCGGCGACGAGATCGGCTACGTGGGGGCCGACGTCGAGATCGTCGAGGAGGCGGGCGCCGAGGTCGTCGCCGGGGACGAGAGCGACGAGGAGCCGGCCCCGCAGCCGCTCGAGGCGGTGCTGAACCTGGCGGCCGACGCGCGCTACCACGCGACGGGCAAGCGCAAGAGCGCGATCGCTCGCGTCACGCTGAAGCCCGGCACCGGCGAGTACACGATCAACGGCCGGACCCTGAACGAGTACTTCCCGCGCGCCGCGCTCCAGGCGCAGGCGCGCCGCCCGCTCGAGACGGTCGGGCAGGAGGAGCGGATGGACGTCGTCGCCAAGATCCACGGCGGCGGGGTGTCGGCTCAGGCCGGCGCGCTGCGTCACGGAATCACGCGTGCGCTCGTCGAGGCCGATCCGAATCTGCGCGGCGAGCTGAAGCGGCGCGGCTTCCTGACGCGCGATCCGCGCGTCAAGGAGCGCAAGAAGGCCGGCCTGAAGAAGGCCCGCAAGCGCCCGCAGTTCTCGAAGCGCTAGCGTCCCGCGCGTGGGCCAGCTGTTCGGCACGGACGGCGTCCGCGGCACCGCCGGGGAGTTCGTGACCGCCGAGTTGGCGCTCGCGCTCGGACGGGCCGCGACCGCGACCGCAGGGGAGGTCGGCTCTGTCGCACCACAGGTGCTGATCGTTCGCGACACCCGCGAGTCCGGTGAGATGCTGGAGGCGGCGCTCGCGGCCGGGGTTGCCGCGGCCGGCGGCCAGGCGCTGCTCGGTGGCGTGCTGCCGACGCCCGGCGCCGCGCTGCTGACGCGTCGTCACGGCTTCGACCTCGCCGCTGTCGTCTCGGCTTCGCACAATCCCTACGCCGACAACGGCATCAAGTTCTTCGGGCCCGACGGCACGAAGGTTCCCGACGAGCGTGAGCAGCGCATCGAGGCGCTCGTCGCAACCGAGGAGCAGCCGGCCGCGCACTCGATCGGGCGCATCCGGGCGCTGCACGCCGCGACCGGCGACTACCTGCGCGAGCTCGAGCTGCGCTTCGGCGAGCTCGACCTCACGCGGCGGCGGGTGCTGCTCGACTGCGCCAACGGCGCGACCTACCGGGTCGCCCCGGAGATCTTCCGTCGCCTCGGCGCCGACGTAGAGGCGGTCGCGACCGAGCCCGACGGCCGCAACATCAACGCCGGCGTCGGCTCGACGCACGTCGACGGCCTCGCCGAACGCGTTCGCGCGGGCGGCTTCGACGTCGGCTTCGCCTTCGACGGCGACGGCGACCGCGTGCTGGCGGTCGATCGTGCCGGCGCGATCGTCGACGGCGACGAGCTGGTCGCGCTCGCCGCGCTCCATCTGCGCGAGGCCGGTCGCCTGCCGGGCGGCGGGGTCGCGGTGACGGTGATGACCAACTACGGCTTCCACACGGCGATGGGGGAGGCGGGGATCGACGTCGCGGTGACGCCGGTCGGCGACCGGCACGTGCTCGCCGAGCTGCTGCGCCGCGGCTGGGGGCTCGGCGGCGAGCAGTCGGGCCACATCATCGACACCGATTTCGTGCCGTCCGGAGACGGGATCGCGGCGGCGCTGCTGACGCTCGAGGCGCTCGGCGACGGCGACCTCGCCGACCGGCGCGGCATGCGCAAGCTGCCACAGCGGCTGGTCAACGTGCGGGTACGCGACCGCGGCGCGCTCGACGGCGCCGCGGCGGTCTGGGAGGCGGTCGAGGCCGAGTCGAACGCGCTCGAGGGTCGCGGCCGCGTGCTGGTGCGCCCGTCCGGCACCGAGCCGCTGGTGCGCGTGATGGTCGAGGCGCCGGACGCGGTGGAGTGCGCGGCCGTCACCGAGCGGCTCGTGGCCGTCGTGGAGCGCGACCTGGCCTGAGGCCTTTGCCGCCAGAGAGCTTGCGCTCCGCGGTGGCCGTGGACCAGCCGGTTACCCTGTCGGGTCCTTCCATGTGCGGCATCGTTGGATATACAGGCGGGCGCCCCTGTCGCGAGATCCTGCTCGCGGGCCTCGAGAAGCTCGAGTACCGCGGCTACGACTCGGCTGGCATCTCGCTGCTCGAGGACGGAGCGGTCCAGACCGTGCGGGCGGTCGGCAACCTCTCGCGACTGCGCGCCGCGGTCGGCGACAACGGCTTCGGCGCCGGGGCGGTCGCCGGCATCGGCCACACGCGCTGGGCGACCCACGGGCGCGTCACCGAGGCCAACGCGCATCCCCACGACGACAGCGCCGGCCGCGTCCACGTCGTCCTCAACGGCATCGTCGAGAACTGGTCGGAGCTGCGCCAGGGGCTCGAGGCCGACGGGGCGACCTTCAGCTCGGATACCGACGCCGAGGCCGTCGCCCACCTGATCGCCGCCCGTTACGACGGCGACCTCGTCGCGGCGGTCCGCGCCGCCTACGGCGAGCTGCGCGGCCATTACGCGTTCGTGGCGGTCCACCCCGACGAGCCCCAGACCCTGGTCGCCGCGCGCAAGGAGTGCCCACTGGTGATCGGCGTCGGCGAGGGGGAGAGCTTCGTCGCCTCGGCGATCCCGGCCTTCCTGCGCGACACCCGCCGCGTCCAGCTCGTCGAGAACGACGAGATCGTCGCGATCACTCCCGCGGGCGCGCGCTTCACGACCGCCGCCGGCGCGGACGTCGACCGCCCGGCCGAGGAGGTCGACTGGGACGAGGAGGCCGCCGAGAAGGGCGGCTACGAGACCTTCATGCTCAAGGAGATCCACGAGCAGCCCGACGCCGTGGCCGAGACCGTCGCCGACCGGTTGATCGACGACGGCGTGCGGCTCGGCGACATCGGCATCTCCGACCGCGAGCTGCGCGAGCTGCGGCGGATCGTGATCGTCGCCTGCGGGACCTCGTACCACGCCGGCCTCTCCGGCCGCTACGCGATCGAGGCGTGGTCGCGCGTGCCGGTCGAGATGGACGTCGCCTCGGAGTTTCGCTACCGCGATCCGGTCGTCGACGAGCGCGACCTGGTGATCGGCATCACGCAGTCCGGCGAGACCGCCGACACCCTCGCCGCCATGCGACTGGCGCGGGAGAAGGGCGCCAGGGTGCTCGCGATCACCAACGTGATGGGCAGCCAGGCGACGCGCGACTCCGACGGGGTGCTGTTCACCCGCGCGGGACTCGAGATCGGCGTGGCGGCGACCAAGACCTACGTCTCGCAGGTCGCGGCGATGCTGCTGTTGGCGCTGCGCGTCGCAGAGGTTCGCGAGACGCTCGCGCCGGCGCGGATCGCGGAGCTGGTGGCCGACCTGCGCGCGCTGCCGCGGCGGATCGACGAGCTGCTCGAGCAGGTCGACGGCCCGGTGCGGCAGATGGCGGATCACTGGCGCGATGCCGGCTTCTTCCTCTATCTCGGCCGCCACGCCGGCCTGGCGACGGCGCTCGAGGGGGCGCTGAAGCTGAAGGAGATCTCGTACGTGCCCACAGACGCCTACGCCGCCGGTGAGATGAAGCACGGCCCGATAGCGCTGCTCGACGAGCGCACGCCCGTCGTCTGCGTCGCGACCGACTCGCCGGTGCTCGACAAGGTGCTGTCGAACATCGCCGAGGTGCGGGCGCGCGGCGCTCACGTGCTCGCGGTGGCGACGGCCGGCAACGCGGACGTCGCGCGACACGCCGAGGAGGTCGTCTACGTCCCGGACGCCGACTGGCTGGTCCAGCCGCTGCTCGCCGTGATCCCGCTGCAGCTGCTCGCCTACCACATCGCTCGCGGGCGAGGCTTGAACGTCGACCAGCCGCGCAACCTCGCCAAGACCGTCACCGTCGAGTGACACGCGCCATCTCGGTCGAGCGAACGATCGTTGGGGTGATAGCCCCAAGGATCCTTCGCTCGCGTGGGGGCGAGCGGTGATCGGGATCGACCTGCTGGAGATCGCGCGGCTAGAGGCGGCGCTCGAGCGCCGACCGCGGCTCGCCGAGCGGCTGTTCACCGACGGCGAGCGCGCGTATGCGGCCGGCAAGGCACGGCCGGGCCAGCACCTGGCCGCGCGCTTCTGCGCCAAGGAGGCGGTCGCGAAGGCCCTCGGGCTGGAGCGCTGGGCCTTCTTGGACGTCGAGGTCGTCGCGACGGGCGGCGCTCCGGAGGTTCGCCTGTCCGGCGCGGCGGCGCTGCGCGCCGACGAGCTCGGGAAGCGGGTCGCGGTCTCGCTGACCCATACCGGTACGACCGCCGCCGCGACGGCGATCCTGTTCGCATGACGCAGCTGCCCACCTGGCTCGACCCGCTCTACGACGCTGGCGAGATGCGCGCCTGCGACGCCTGGGCGATCGACGAGCGGGGCACGCCGTCGCTCGACCTGATGGAGCACGCGAGCCTCGGCCTCGCACGGCTGACGGCACGGCTGGCGCGCCCCGGGCTGCCGATCCGGGTGGTGGTCGGGACGGGCAACAACGGGGGCGACGGTCTCGCGGCGGCGCGGCTGCTGCGCGCGGAGGGCCGTGCGGTCGACGTGCTGGCGATCGCGCCGCTCGACGCGCTGAGCGGCGACGCGCGCGCGAACCTCGAGCGGTTGCCGGGCGAGCCGCCGCAGCCGTTCGCAGCGGAGCGGCTGGCGGGGTCGGGCGCGATCGTCGACGCGATGCTCGGGACCGGCTTCGCGGGAGCGCCGCGGGAGCCTGTCGCGGCTGCGATCGCCGCGATCGGCGCCCAGGACGCCCCGGTGATCGCCTGCGACGTCCCGTCGGGAGTCGACGCCTCGACCGGCGAGGTCGTCGACGGAGCCGTACGCGCGTGCGCGACCGCCACCTTCCACGGCTCGAAGATCGGCCTGCACGTCGCGCCGGGCGCCGAGCACGCGGGCGACGTCGAGGTCGTCGCGATCGGCATTCCGCGCGCTGCGCCGGCGCCCACGGTCGCGGGCCTGATCTCCGAGCGCTTGCTCGACCTGTTCCCACGCCGCCGGCGCTTCGGGTCGAAGTTCGACTCCGGGGTCGTGGCGATCGCCGGCGGCTCGCGCGGGCTGACCGGCGCGCCGGCGCTCGCGGCGCTCGCGGCGGCGCGCGCCGGAGCGGGCTACGTCCAGGTCGCCGTGCCGGGCTCCGCGCAGCCGGCGCTGGCGCTCGTGCTGCTCGAGCAGATGGCGCACGGCATGCCGGAGGACGACGGCGCCCATGCGCCGCGCGGCGTCGCGCCGTTCCTGGGGCTCGCCGAGCGGGCCGGTGCGGTCGTGCTCGGGCCCGGGCTCGGGCGGGCGGCCCCCGCCGTCGCGTTCGCCCGCGACGTGGCCGCGAAGGTCGACGTGCCGCTGTTGATCGACGCCGACGGCCTCAACGCGCACGTGGGAGCGTTGGAGACGCTGCGCGGCCGCTCCGCGGGGACGGTCCTGACGCCGCACGCCGGCGAGCTCGGACGACTGCTCGGGCGCGACTCGGCCGAGGTGGACGCCCACCGCCTCGCCTGCGTGCGAGAGGCGTCCGAGCGCAGCGGAGCCGTCGTCCTGCTCAAGGGCGACGACACGATCGTCGCCGCCCCCGACCGTCCCACGGCGATCAACCCGGGCGCGACGCCGGCGCTCGCGACGGCGGGCACCGGCGACGTGCTGTCGGGGCTGGTCGGCGCGCTGTTGGCGAAGGGGATGGAGCCCTTCGCCGCGGCCGCGCTGGGCGCGCTCGCGCACGCCCGTGCCGGCCGCGCGGCAGCCGCCCGCCACGGCGCGGATCACGTGATCGCGCGCGACGTCGTCGACGCGCTGCCGGACGGCCTGCGCTCCCGATAAGGTCCGCGCCGTGCCGAAGACAGTCAGGGACATCATGGAAGCGGACACGCCGACCGTCGCTCCGGAGGACGGCGTCGAGCACGTGCTGGCGGTGATGCGCGAGCACGAGCTGCCGGGAGTCCCGGTCGTCAACGACGGCGGGCGCTGCGTCGGAATAGTCACCGAGGCGGATCTCGTCCTGCCCGACGACAGCGGCGACCTCCACCTGCCTCACTACGTGAACATCTTCGGCGGGACGGTCTTCCTCGAGCCGCTGAGCCGCTTCGAGGACAGGCTGCGCAAGGCGTTCGCCTCGAACGCCGCCGACATGATGACCGCCGATCCCGACACCGTCGACGTCGACACAAGCGTCGAGGACGCCGCGCGCCTGATCCACGAGGCCGGCCACAACCGGCTGCCGGTCGTCGAGCACGGGCGCTTCGTCGGCGTCGTCACCCGCCTCGACGTCCTCGGCGCGCTCGTCTCCTGAGATGGTCGCGCAGGCGGCCGCGCGGGCGCTGGCGCGGGTCGGCGTCGACGCGGTGCAGCGCAACTGCGCCCACCTGCGCTCGCTGCTGACCGGCGACGCGGCGCTCTGCGCCGTCGTCAAGGCCGACGGCTATGGCCACGGCGCCGTCGAGTGCGCGCGCGCGGCGCAACGCGGCGGCGCCGGCTGGCTCGCCGTCGCGACCGCCGGCGAGGCGGCGCTGCTGCGCGCCGCCGGCCTGACCGGCCCGCTGCTTGCGATGGGCTCGCTGACGCGCGCCGAGACGCCGGCCGCGCTTGCCGCCGACGCCGACGTCGTGGTCTGGGAGCCCGAGTTCGCGCGCGCGCTGGCCGAGCGGGTGGGGGAGGGCGGACCGCCGGCGCGGATCCACGTCAAGCTCGACAGCGGCATGGGCCGGCTCGGCACCGCCGACGCCGAGCAGGCGCGCGCCGTCGCGGCGATCGCCGCCGCCGACGAGCGGCTCGAGCTGGTCGGCGCGATGACCCACTTCGCGACCGCCGACGAGATCGGCGACGATCACTTCCCGCGCCAGCTGGCGCGCTTCGCGACCTTCACCGACGAGTTGCGCGCCGCCCATCCCGGGCTGGTCGTCCACGCCGCGAACAGCGCCGCCGTCTACCGCGAGCCGGCCAGCCACTTCGACATGGCCCGCTGCGGCGTCGCGATCTACGGCCTCGACCCGTTCCAGGGCGATCCCCGCGAGCGTGGCCTGGAGCCGGCGCTCGCGCTCGAGGTCGCCGTCGGCGCCGTGCGTCGCTTCGATGCGGGCTGGAGCGCGGGCTACGGCCGTCGCTGGGTCGCGAACCGGCCGACCTGGGTCGCGACGCTGCCGATCGGCTACGGCGACGGCTGGCGGCGCGCGCTGACCAACGACTGCGACGTGCTGATCGGGGGCCGGCGCAAGCCCTTGGTGGGTACGGTCAGCATGGACAACGTCACCGTCGATCTCGGGCCCGAGACGACCGTCGAGCCAGGCGACGTGGCCGTCCTGATCGGCGCCCAGGGCGGCGAGCGGATCTTCGCGGAGGAGGTGGCGCGGCGGCTTCGGACGATCAACTACGAGATCGCCTGCGGCCTGACGGCGCGGGTGCCGCGGAAGCACGAGCGGTGAGCGCCGCGGGGACGCTCGCCGAGCGCCTGTCCGCCGCCGAGCCGGTGCGGCTGCTGCGCGAGGCCTTCGCCGCCGCCGGGATCGAGGCATGGCTGGTCGGCGGCGTCGTCCGTGACGCGCTGCTGGGGCGGCCCCTGGCCGACATCGACCTCGCCGTCGCGGGTGACGCCGAGGCCGCCGCGGCGGTCGCCTCGCGCGCGCTCGGCGGCCCCCGCTTCCCGCTCTCCGAGCAGTTCGGCGCCTGGCGGGTGCTCGGTCGCGACCGCGCCGTCGCCAGCGACGTCTCGCCGCTTCAGGGCGAGTCGATCGAGCAGGACCTCGCGCGGCGCGACTTCGCGCTCAACGCGGTCGCGGTCCCGCTCGCCGGCGGCGAGCCGGTCGACCCCTTTGGCGGGCTAGCCGACGCCGCCGACGGAGTGCTGAGGGTCCTCGGCGCCCGCTCCTATGCGGACGACCCGCTGCGGACGCTGCGATTGGTGCGGCTCGCGGCGGAGCTCGGGATGGCGCCCGACGCCGAGACCGAGCGACTGACCGCGGCCGCCGCGCCGCGCCTGACCGAGCCGTCCGGCGAGCGCGTCTTCGGCGAGCTGCGCCGGCTGATCGTCGCGCCCGGCGTGCTCGACGGGCTCGAGCTCGCGCGGCGGCTCGGCGTGCTGGCGGCGGTGTTGCCGGAGATCGACGCGCTGCAGGGCGTGGAGCAGAGCCACTACCACCATCTCGACGTCTACGGGCATACGATCGCGGTGCTCGAGCGGCAGATCGAGCTGCTGCGCCCGGGGGCGCTCGAGGAGCTGTTCGAGGCGGAGGCGCCGGAGCTGCGCGCGCTGCTCGCCGAGCCGCTGGCCGACGGCCTCACCCGCGCCGAGGCGCTGCGCTTCGGCGCGCTCTTCCACGACGTCGCCAAGCCGCGCACCCGCGGCGTGCGCGACGACGGCCGCATCACCTTCGTCGGCCACGACGCGGCCGGGCAGGAGATCGTCCGCGACGTCTTTCGTCGGCTGCGCGCCAGCGAGCGGCTGCGCAACCACGTCGGCGCGCTAGCCCGTCATCACCTCGCACTCGGCTTCCTGGCCCACGAGCGCCCACTCGGGCGGGCGACCGTCTACCGCTACCTGTCGCGCTGCGACCCGGTCGAGGTCGACGTCTCGCTGCTCTCGTGCGCCGATCGGCTGGCGACCCGCGGACGCAACGCCGAGCGCGCGATCGCGGCTCACCTCGAGGTCGCGCGGGAGCTGATCGGCCCGGCGCTGCGCTGGCACGCCGAGGGCCCGCCGCGCCCGCCGTTGCGCGGCGACGAGCTGGCGGCGGCGCTGGGAATCGAGCCGGGGCCGGAGCTGGGACGGCTGCTCACGCGCCTCGGGGAGGCCGTCTACACCGGCGAGGCGACGACCCGCGACGAGGCCATCGCGCTGGCCCGCGAGCTGCTGGCTTCCGGCTGGTAGCGTTCCGCGACGGCATGCCGGTCCTCGAGGACCGGCGCACAGACGAGAAAGGCGCTTTGGCAAAAGAGGAGAAGATCGAGATGGAGGGCGAGATTGTCGAGGCCCTCCCGAACACGATGTTTCGAGTCAAGCTCGACAACGACCATGAGGTCCTCGGGCACATCTCGGGCAAGATGCGCCGGCACTACATCCGCATCCTGCCGGGCGACCGCGTGAAGATCGAGCTGTCCCCATACGACCTGGATCGCGGCCGCATCACCTATCGCTACAAGTAGGAGTTCGAAACTCGGGGGCGAACCCCGTGTTGGGTACCCCGACATGAAGCGCTATCTCATTCCCGTACTGGCCCTCGTCGCGCTCGCGCTGCCGTCCGGCGCGCAGGCGCGCGTCATCGAGCTCGGGGCGGGCGGATCGCCGCCCGGCGCGTCGAACTGCCCCGACGATCCTTGCGTGGCGGCCTACCAGGTGACCGCCTACCAGGGCCGCGCCGGAACGCTCAAGAACCCGTTCGTCGTCCCGCGCGCCGGCTCGATCGTCGCCTTCAGCGTCTCGCTCGGCAAGCTGACGCCGACCCAGATCGAGTTCTTCAACGGCCGCTTCGGCGAGGACCCGCAGGTCCGGCTGTCGATCCTCCGGCGCAGCACCAGGAAGGGCAGGAAGGGCAACCACCGCCTGATGCGCCAGAGCGAGGTCTACGACGTGACGCGGTTCCTCGGCTCGACGCCGACCTTCGCGCTCGACGAGCCGCTGCGCGTCGGCAAGGACGCCCGCGTCGCGATCACCGTGCCGACCTGGGCGCCCCTGCTCGACACCGTCAGCCTGGCCCGCAGCGACTGGTGGCGGGCCTCGCGCGCCGAGGACGAGTGCGGCAAGGACGACGAGCTGAGCCCGCCCTCCGTCCAGGACGAGGTCGGCGAGATCGTCGACTACCAGTGCACCTACTTCAACTCGCGCCTCCTCTACACGGCCACCTACATCCCAGATCCCAAGCCGACGGATGGGTCCGACAAGACCGAGAAGCAGGCGCAGGGCGCCAAGGCCGCCGCGGTGGCCAACGATGCCGCTCGCGGTGCCGCAACCGCGGTCCGCGGCGGCGCAGCGGCTCCCTAGCGCGTGAGCGTGGCCTGACCGGTCACCCGCGACGCCTCGCGGCTAGCGCAAGCGAGGTCCGATGGTCCCGCGCCTTTGGATCTCGGCGTTACCATCGAAGTCGATGTCCACAGAGGGGTGGATCTTCATGGTTGGCTTCCGGGTCTTCGACGTCGGACTGCTGATCGCCTGGCTGATCTGGTTCTTCCGCATCCGCGACGACGACTCCGACGGCGAGCCGCCCGACGAGGGAGGCGGCGGAGGCGGCGGCGACGACCGCGGCTCCGGCCCTCGCCGCGGCCCCGGAGGCGGTGGCCTACGCCTCCCCGCGGGCCTCTGGCCACATGGAAGCTGGCGCCGCCGCGACGGCCACCGGCCACGCTTCCCCCGCCCTAGGCACCCCGGGCGCCCGGTCCCCCAACCGCTTCCCGCGCGAGTTCGATCAACGCCGCGGCGCGCTCCTAGCCGCAGCTAGGAATGAGCAGGCATTCGACGGCCGCAATGTGGGCAGTCGTTGAGGTCCTTCTGGACCAGCTGCTCGAGCGAGCATCCGCACAGGCGCAGGTTCTCGACCGAGTAGGGGAGGTTGCTCGGCGACGGCGCGAGCGGGATCAGCTTGCCGACGACCTCGAACGGCTGCCCGGTCTCGGGGTCGACGTACTCCCGGCCGGGCTCGACCTCGCGGATCGTCTCGCGATCGGACCGGGTGCGGAGGCGGTACTGCTGACGGGGCGGCATGGCGGGGCAGATTACCAACGGGGCGGATGTCATCCCCGCCTGCCAGCATGGCCGCCTTGCGCGTCCTGATCTTCCACGGCTACCTGCTGCGCGGGACCGGCAGCAACATCTACAACGTGAGCCTCGTGCGCGCGCTCGCGGCGCTCGGCCACGAGGTCTGCCTGCTGTGCCAGGAGCGCGCCGCCGGGGAGCTCGGCCTGCCGTCGCGGGTGACGGTGCTGAACCCCGAGATCGGCCGTGTGCTGCCGGTCTACGTCGCCGACAGCTACGAGGGCTTCGACGCGGTCCGCTTCGCCGATCTCGACGACGCGGCGCTCGACCGCTATATCGAGGCGAACGTCATGGCGGTGCGCGCCGCGGTCGAGCGCTTCCGCCCCGACCTCGCGCTCGCCAACCACGCGGTGATGGGCCCGGCGATCCTCGCCCGCGCTCTCGCGGGGAGGGTGCCCTACGCGGTCAAGATCCACGGCAGCGCGCTCGAGTACACGGTGCGTCCGGAGCCGGAGCGCTTCCTGCCCTACATGCTCGAGGGGCTCGACGGCGCCGCGGGCGTGCTGGTCGGCTCGCGCCACACAGCCGAGAGCCTGTGGGAGGTCGCCGGCGATCCCGAGTTGCCGGCGAAGACCCGCCTCGGGCCGCCCGGTGTCGACGTCGCGGCCTTCAGGCCGCGGTCCGCCGACGAGGCCGCGGCGCGCCTGGTCGAGCTCGCCGATCGCCTCGACGGCGCGGGTCGCGGCGGCTGGGGCGGCGAGCCCGGCGCGGCGGCGGCGCTGCGGGCCTTCGATCCGCGCCGCGAGCGGATCGTCGGCTACGTCGGCAAGCTGATCGTCTCCAAGGGCGTCGACCTGCTGCTCGCCGCCTGGCCGCTGGTCAGCGCGCGGGCGCCGGACGCGCGACTGCTGATCGTCGGGTTCGGCGCCTACCGCGAGGCGCTCGGCGAGCTCGTGGCGGCCCTGGGGCGCGGGGATCTCGAGGCGCTGCATGCGATCGCGACGCAGGGGCGAGCACTGGAGGGCGGCGAGGCGGCTCCGCTCGCCTACCTGACGGCGTTCCTGGACGGCCTCGACGGCGCGGCTCGCGATGCCTACCTGGCGGCCGCGCCGGCGGCCGCCGAGCGGGTTCGCTTCAGTGGCAGCCTCGAGCACGGCGACCTGCCGCTCGTGCTGCCGGCGTTCACCGCCCAGGTCGTGTCGAGCACGTTCCCGGAGGCGTTTGGGATGGTCGCGGCGGAGGCCGCCTGCTGCGGAGCGCTGCCGCTCTCCGCGGACCACTCGGGCCTGGCCGAGGTCACGGCGGCGCTGGCGCCCGCGCTGCCCGCGCGGGAGCGCTCGCTGCTGTCGTTCGAGCGGGGATTCACGGCTGTCGAGCAGATCGCCGAGCGGTTGAATCGCTGGCTCGAGCTGCCCGCCGAACGCCGTGCGGAGATCACGGCGGCGCTCTCGGCCCGCGCCCGCGAGCGGTTTGGCTGGGAGGCGGTGGCCGAGGGCGTCGTCGCGGCCGCCGAGGGCCGGCTCGACGAGCTGGCGTCGCCCGGGATCCAGTCGGAGGGCGCGCGCTCCCCGAACCCCGCGGCGGCGCCCGGCCCACAGCGGTAGGGCTGGCGTTCCGCCCTGCCGAGCGGGTAATGTTCCGGCCCGTGAGGAGTGGATCGCAGAGGCTCGCCGGGGCAGTGGTAGCGGCGCTGGTCGCGGTCGCGGCGTCTGGCTGCGGGCGCGAGGATCCCGATCTGGTGACCGGCAAGCAGCTGTTCGTCGAGAAGTGCGGGGCCTGCCACGCGCTCGCCCGCGCCGGCACCAGCGGGGTGAACGGGCCAGACCTCGACCAGGCATTCGGACCGGCTCGCAGCCAGGGGCTCGGCGAGGGCACCGTGGAGGGTGTCGTCTCCGACCAGATCGCGACCCCGTTGCGCAACAGCGGCATGCCGGCGAAGCTGGTGACCGGTCAGGACGCCAAGGACGTCGCGGCGTATGTCGCGATGGTCGCCGGACAGCCCGGCGAGGACCAGGGCCGGCTCGCCGCCGCGGGCGCACCCGAGGTGTCCGACAAGCCGATCGTCGCCTCGGGCGGCAAGCTCGAGATCGACGCCGACCCGACCGGCGCGCTCGCGTTCGCCAGCACCAGGGCCGAGGCGGCGCCCGGGACGATCGAGCTCCTCAGCCTCAACGAGGCGCCGATCCAGCACAACATCGCGCTCGAGGACCCGAGCGGCAAGGTCGTCGAGGGCCCGGTCGTGGGGACCGGCGGGACGTCGAGGCTGAAGGCCGACCTCGAGCCGGGCAAGTACGAGTTCGTGTGCACGGTGCCCGGTCACGAGGAGGGCGGCATGAAGGGCGAGCTGACGGTCCGCTAGCTCAGGCGACCAGGGCGGCCAACGGCTCGGCGATGGCGGGGGAGGCGGCGACCAGGCCGAACGGCTCGCCGGCCAACGGCAGCACCGACGCACCCGCCTCCGACGCGATCAGCGAGCCCGCCGACCAGTCCCATGCGTTGAGCCCACGCTCGTAGTAGCCGTCGAGGCGGCCGCAGGCGACCATGCAGAGGTCGAGCGCGGCGGCGCCGGCGCGGCGGATGTCGCGGACGTGGGGAAGCACGCGCGCCAGGACGGCGGCCTGCTCGACGCGACGCTGCGCGGCGTAGCCGAAGCCGGTGCCGACCAGCGCCGTATCGAGCCGCTCGGCACCGCTGACGGCGATCGGCACGTCGTTGAGCTTGGCTCCGCGATCGCGAGCGGCGGCGAACGTCTCGCGTCGCAACGGGTCGTGGACCACGCCGACGAGTCCGCCATCGGCGTCCTCGAGCGCGATGCTGACGACCCATGCCGGGAAGCGGTAGAGGTAGTTGGTCGTCCCGTCGAGCGGATCGACCACCCAGCGTCGGCCGCTCGCGCCGTCGGCCTGCGACCCCTCCTCGCCCAAGAGCCCGTCGTCGGGCCGCTCGGCGGCCAGCAGCTCGCGGATCAGCGTCTCGGCGTCGCGGTCGGCGTCCGAGACCATGTCGGTTCCACTCGACTTCTCGGCGAGGCCGCGCGCGGGTCCGTCGTAGCGCTCGAGCAGCAGCATGCCCGCGCCCCGAGCCGCGCGCTCGGCCAGCTCGAGGTCAGCCGCGAGTGCGCTCAGAGCGCCCGAACCACCACGACGATCGCCACGACCACCAAGGCGACGGCCCCGACCCACAGCAGCAGCTGGAACGCCCCCTGCTCGGAGGTCAGCGGATTGCGCACTAGATGATGTAGACGGTCGTGTAGACCACGATCCACATCACGTCGACGAAGTGCCAGTAGATCCCCGGGATCTCGACGCCGAGGTGCTTCTCGGCCGAGAAATGGCCGCGGAAGGCGCGGATCGTCGCGAACGCAAGCAGCGTCAGGCCGACGAAGACGTGCGCGCCGTGGAGCCCCGTCAGGCCGTAGAAGATCGACGACTGCGCGTTCTCGGAGACCGCGAAGCCGATGTGGAAGTACTCGTTGACCTGAATGCAGAGGAAGGTGGCGCCGAGCAGCAGCGTCGTCAGCAGGCCGATGCGCATCGCGCGGCGGTTCTCGCGGCGGGCGCCCTCGAGCGCCCAGTGCATCGTGAAGCTCGACGACACCAGGATCGCCGTGTTGACGCCGGCGATCGCGACCGGCAGGTGCTCACCGTCGGCCGGCCACGCCTCTCCGGTCACGACTCTGATGAAGAAGTAGGCCGTGAAGAACGCTCCGAAGAGCATGACCTCGGAGATGATGAACAGCAGCATCCCGAGGAACTGCGGGTCCAGCCGCGACGACTGGTGCGCCGCCGGCGGGCCGTGATGCTCCTGCTCGTGATGGCCGTGAGGCGGCGACGTGGGCGTCTGCGGGCCCGCGGCGGGTATCGACGCGGACTCCATCAGACCTCCGCCTGCTCGGCTTGCTCGGTGGGCACGACGACGTGGTGGACCGGCTTGTCGGTCGACGCCTGGACCCGTCGCAGCAGGTCGGAGCGCAGCCAGCCCGAGCGGGTCGCCGGGAACGTCGAGATGACGACCTCGTCGATGCCGTAGAAGTGCAGCGCCTGCTGGATCGCCGTGTAGGGATCGGGGTGGGTGACCTGCCCGATCGCCTCCAGGCCCTCGTCGGCCAGGCGCTTGAGCGTGTGGGCGAGACGACGGTGGGCGTCGTCCTCGCCGGCGCCGCCCTGCGGGCAGACGACGATGAAGCGATGCGGGCCCTCCGCGGCGAGCCGCTTGAGCTGGTCGATCAACGCCTGGCCGCCGACGGTCTGGTTGGCGACGACGAGCGTGCGGACGCCCTCGTCGGGGTCGTGCGGCCCGAGATCGACGACGACGTGTTCGACCGGCCGCCGCGTCGCCTGCTCGACGCGCGTGATCAGGTCCTGGCGCAGCCAGCCGGAGCGCGTGTCGGGATGGGTCGAGATGATGATCTCGTCGTAGTCGCGCTCGCCGACGGCGTCCATGGTCGCCGAGTAGGGGTCGGGGTCCTCGACGTCGCCGGTCGCCTCGATGCCGACCTCGCGCAACTGGGCGAGCGTCATCGCCAGCCGGTTCTCGGCGGCGCCGCGGATCGTGTCGTCGTAGATCACGTAGCCGTGCCGCGGCTGGTTCTGGGGGCAGATCACGTGGACCGAGATCGATCCGCCGTCGGCGCGCCGGCGGACGGCGTCGATCAGCGGCTGCCCGGTGACGGTCTCGTTGGCGACCACGAGGATCTTGCGCGGCTCGCTCATGGGTCACTCGGCGGCGGGGCGCCGCCGCCAGCCGGGGTCGGGGCGGGGGCGCCGGCGGGCGCCTTCTCGTCTGCGAAGACGGCGTGCACGGCGCCGGGCACCCCGTACTCGTAGGGGCCGCCGACCACGGTCGGGACCTCGTCGAAGTTGAAGATCGGCGGTGGCGAGCTGACCTGCCACTCGATCGAGTGCGCCCGCCACGGGTTGCCGGCGGCCCTCGGGCCATGGCGCCAGCTGGTGACCATGTTGTAGAGGAAGATCAGGAACGACAGGCCGAACAGGAACGCGGACACCGAGATGATCGCGTTCAGCGTCGCGAACTGGTCCGCGTAGTCGGCCACGCGGCGCGGCATCCCGTCGACGCCGACGAAGTGCATCGGCCCGAAGGTCAGGTTGAAGAAGACGAACGAGAGCCAGAAGTGGACCTTGCCGAGGCCCTCGTCGTACATCCGGCCGGTCATCTTCGGGAACCAGTGGTAGATGCCTGCGAAGATCGTGAAGACCGAGCCGCCGAACAGCACGTAATGGATGTGCGCGACGACGAAGTAGGTGTCCGAGACGTGGATCACGACCGGGATCACGGCCAGCATGATGCCGCTGATCCCGCCGAGCGTGAACATCGTGATGAAGCCGAGCGCGAACAGCATCGGCGTCGTCAGATGGATCGCGCCCTTCCATAGGGTCCCGAGCCAGCTGAAGATCTTCACGCCGGTCGGCACGGCGATCAGCATCGTCGTGATCATCATCGGCACGCGCAGCCACGAGAACATGCCCGACACGAACATGTGGTGGGCCCACACGGTGAAGCCGAGGATGACGATCGCGACCAGCGAGAACGCCATCATCCGGTAGCCGAACACCGGCTTGCGCGCGTGCGTCGAGATCACCTCGCTGACGATCCCGAAGCCCGGCAGCATCATGATGTAGACGGCCGGGTGGGAGTAGAACCAGAAGACGTGCTGGTACATCAGCACGTCGCCGCCGGAGCCGGCCGTGAAGAAGTCGGTCCCGAGCGAGCGGTCGAGCAGCACGAAGAACTGCGAGCCGGCGATGAACGGCGTCGCGATCACGACCAGCAGCGATGTCGTGAACTGCGCCCAGACCATCAGCGGCATCCGCCAGAAGGTCATGCCCGGCGCGCGCATCGTGATGATCGTGACCAGGAAGTTGAGCGCCGTCGCGATCGAGGATGCCCCGGCGAACTGGACCCCGAGCGTGAAGAACTGCTGGCCGATCGGCGCCTCGGTCGAGAGCGGGGCGTAGGCGGTCCAGCCCGTGGCGAAGGCGCCGCCCTCGACGAAGAAGCTGGCGATCATCATCACGCCGGCCGTCGGCAGCAGCCAGAACGACAGCGCGTTCAGCCGCGGGAACGCCATGTCCGGGGCGCCGATCATCAGCGGCACGACGTAGTTCGCGATCCCGGCGAACACCGGGATGATGAACAGGAAGATCATCAGCGAGGCGTGGACCGAGAACAGCCCG
>Ga0190265_10000186_pt1 | contig 59650 bp, 48 predicted proteins | sample Popmic124T_FD_133135 | JGI IMG/M metagenome (GOLD analysis project Ga0190265, IMG submission 133135) | Populus adjacent soil microbial communities from riparian zone of Indian Creek, Utah, USA - 124 T | ecosystem: Environmental > Terrestrial > Soil > Riparian zone | place: USA: Utah | collected... | reverse complement strand
TTTCCTAAGTAACCAGTATTCCGCGCTTTCAGCGCTTAGTATCTTTGCTCTCGATTGACTCCTGGGCCGCTGGCCCAGGCTATTACATTTCGCGCCGTTGGCGCTTGAATGCAGATACTACCTAGACTCGAATCTTACTTTTTGTGCAAAGCAGCTGGTGCCTCTTAATGGTTGAGAGAGCATTCCTCTGCAGAACTTTTGCGGCCAGACTTCACTGTCTATTTTTAGTTTTACCGCAAAAACCGCGAGGCATCGCAAAGGATCAAACCAAACTGTCCAGTGCCACAGCTATCTGATCCCAACCAAACCCTGCACCGACTGGATCAGTTTCTCTGAGTCGTAGCCGACTCCGTCTTTGAAAACAATCTCGACTCTCTCAATGTCGAGAATATTCGCGGCGGGATTTCCCTTCACCACCATCAAGTCAGCTTGCTTGCCCGTGGCAATCGAGCCGATGCGTGCGTCTTCGCCAAGAAACTTTGCGCCATTGAAACTGGCGATTTTGATTGCTTCCACAGGCGTGAAGCCGGCTTCAACCAGCAGCTCAACTTCGCGCAGGTCACCGAATCCGGCCACGATGCCGCCGTTACCAGTTGGATCGAGGCCAGCGATTAATAACCCACCAGCGGCGACGAAGGCACGCTCGAATTCCATCGCCTTGCGAAAGAGCGCGAGGTAGTCCGAGGTTGAGGAAACACGTGCACGTGCGGTCAGATAGCGCACGCGCGCGTCAGTCGACATAACGTTAAGCATCCGCGGATTCAAAAGCGCGCTCGCCGCGCCCACGCCGCTTTGGCTTAACGGCGCGCCGCCCGCTTCGAATACCGGGAGCGTTGATGTGATTGCCACCTTCTTCGCAACCAGAGTGCGAATGGTCTCCTTCGCCGCCTCACTATTCAGATCGAGTTGACGGAGACTGGCGCCGACCGCAGCGCCCGGGCATTGGTCGGGTTTCTTCTCGGGAACAAACTCGGAATCTGCAAACAGGCCGTGCTCGAGGTTGTCGATACCAATCTCCGCGGCTTCGCGATAGCCAATCGAACAGAGATGTCCAGTTACCTTGAGTCCGCGTTTGTGTGCCTCTTCCACCGTGGCGCGCAATTCGTCGCGCGAGATGTTCATGTAGGCTTTGAAAGAGGTCGCGCCCTGGTCAGCCCAGAAGTTGACCATGCGGCGCGTATCGTCAACCCCGGTGAGCGTGTGCATTACGGGCGTGAAGCTGCCTCGGCCTTCCAGGTAAGGCGCTGTGATGTGCATCTTTGGGCCAATCATTCTCCCGGCGTCAATCAGTTTCTTGATCTCGAGATCGGTAAACGGCGCCACGCTGCCGGTCGTGCGAATGGTGGTGACCCCGAGCGCGAGATAAAGACGCGGGAAGCTGCTGCCCATATTCGAGTACATCGGAGGCGAACCGCCCATCGGGAAGAACAGGTGGTTATGCATTCCCACCAGACCTGGCAGGACCGTGTAGCCTTTGAGATCGAGTGTCTGCGCTCCTGCCGGAACGGTCGCGGATGCACTGGCAGCCACAGACTGAATCTTGCCTGCGGCGATAACGATGGTTTGATCTTCAAGCGGCGCCGCGCCTGTGCCGTCGATTATCCGCACATGCGTCAGCGCAATCACCGGCGCTTCGACACGAATGAACTGTTGACGATCAGGAGGCGCCTGAGCCGAGGCGGTGATTAGAACGCTGAGAAGCAAAAGAAGGGTGGTAGTTGTCTTCATATGTACCTCCGGCGACAGAATTGCGGAGCATATTATCGCGGAGCAAGAGGATCGGAACACAAGAATAGTGGGCGGTGGGCAGGATACGATAAGTCGGTAGTTTTTGGTTTGAACTAATCTCGGTGCAACAGAGACAAATTCGAACTAGGCGCGGCGGAGGATGGCTACCGACATATCATCTACGACTGGGCTGGCCGCAGCGAAATCCTGAACGGCGCCCAGGACTGAAAAGAGCACTGCGTCAGCCGGCAGGCCTTGCGCTTTCATTAGTTGAGCTTTCAGGCGCTCCTCGCCAAACTCCTCCCCAGCGCAATTGGTAGACTCGGTCAGTCCGTCGGAATAGATCATCAATATGTCGCCTGCGTCGAGCTGGAGAGTTCCTGAGACATATGGCGTTCCGGCAATCACGCCCAGCAACATGCCCCCTTCGGAAAGAAGCTCCAATTCGCCATTGGCGCGCAGGAGAAGCGCTGGAGGATGTCCGGCGCTGCAATACTTTACCGAGCCGGTGCGCGGATCAAGCTTGGCCAGAAAGAGGCTGGCTAGGGGCGCGAGCTGCATGGTTGACTTCAGTAAGCAGATGTCGCGGTTAACGCCAGACACTATTGCCTCGGCTTTCGATGTCACAGCCACACGCGCGCCCACCAGCCCGACCAGATGCGTGGTCCACATGCCGGCAGCCAGGCCCTTGCCGCAAATGTCACCAAGCGCCAGTACCACCCCGTCGCTTTTCTCCTCAACCGTGAAAAAATCTCCCGGCAGGTGGCGAACAGCGAATATCTCGCTGGCAACCTCAAAGTCTCCAAAACGAACATGGCGGGGTGCGCACAGCCGGCGGTGCACCTGCGCCGCTTCGAAGATCTCTGTGCGGAGTTCCGCGTAGTGTTGCTGAAGATCGGCAAGCTTGACCTCTAACTCCTCGCGTTGTCGTCTGACCGAACGTCGCGCCCGCGTCGGCGCGATTCGAAGGTCGACAACCTCGGTTGCTCGCCGTGTGCCTAAAGCGGTATTGAATCTTGCCTGACTCATGGGAGAGTTGACCTCTATTCGTGAAACCACATTTTCCATTTTCCATTTGTCATTTATCAGTTTCCATTTTCAAAGTTAAGGATGAATCCTGACAGCCAATGACAAATGAAAACTGACAAATAAGAAATGGAAAATGTACTTCTTTACTATGAACCGGGGACAGACAAGAATGTCTGTCCTACTAACCGACAAACTTATAGCCACTGCCGTGCACAGTCAGAATGAAGCGCGGCTCCTCAGGGTTAGGTTCCAACTTCTGCCTGAGGTGGACAATGTGTGTGTCCACAGTGCGTGTGTTCGGATAATTCTCATAACCCCATACGGCATCCAGCAGGCGATCGCGGCTGAGTGTTTCCACCGGATGGGCCACGAAGTAAGCGAGCAGGGCAAACTCTTTCGCTGACAGCTCCACTGGCCGGCCCGCGCGCAATACTTCGTTGCTGCGTATGTTCACTTCGACATCACTAAAACGATACAGCTCCTCGGCAGGCGACTGTCGACTGGAACGCCTTAGTACTGCTTTCACGCGGGCCATCAGCTCGCGAATCGAGAAAGGCTTGGTTACATAATCGTCCGCGCCCAACTCGAGGCCAACGACCTTGTCGATCTCCTGGCCGCGCGCGGTAAGCATGATGATCGGGAGGGCAGGCGTTTTGGTTTTCAGTTGCTTGCAAACGTCGAGACCGCTCAACCGCGGCATCATTACGTCGAGCACAACCAGATCAGGATGATCGGAGAGGGCGCGTTCCAGGCCTTCGACTCCATCCGCCGCACTGATTACTTCGTAGCCTTCATACTCGAAGTTGTCGCGCAGACCGGCGACCATCGCCGGCTCGTCTTCGACGATCAGGATGCGCGTTTTCCTGTTGGAATTCGGTTCGTCCTTTTGTGCAGGCGATTGACTGCCGCCGGCGTCGCCGTTTGTCTGTTCGAGATCAGCTTTTCGTTTCATGTTGACTTCCCATCTTGAGACTCTCTCCCTCTCCCTTTGGGAGAGGGCTTACGGTAGAGGGCTTACGCGCCGTGTGCCAGACCCTCCCCTAACCCCTCCCAAAGGTAGGGGAAGAAATCAGTAATCTCTGCCCTACGAGACCGCCGGTTGCGCGGCAGGCGCCAGCGGCAACGACAGAATAAACCTGCTGCCTCTGCCGGGCGTGCTTTCAACAGCGATGTCGCCGCCATGGGCCTGGCTAATATGCCGAACGAGCGACAAGCCCAGTCCGCTCCCTTTCGTGTTATGGACCAGCGGGTCACCAGCTCGATAGAACTTCTCAAAAATCTTCGACTGATCGCGCCGGGCGATACCGATGCCGCGGTCAGCCACTTCAAGTTTCACCATGTCGCTATCGCGGTAAAGTTTCACACCCAAAAACTTCTCCTCAGCCGAGTATTTAAGCGCGTTATTGACCAGATTAACGAGAGCGCGCGCGATTGCTTCACGATCAACCGGAACCGCAGGCAAATTTGAATCGATGTTCTCTTCAAATGCGAAACCCTGTTGCTCGATCTGATAACGATATGACTCGAGGGTGTTGTGGACCAGCTCTGCTATGTCGGTGTTGCGAAACTCATACTCTTTCCGGCCGGCTTCGATCCGAGAAAAGTCGAGGATGTTATTAATCAGCGCTGTCAGTCGCTCGCTCTCCTTACGAATGATTCGGTAGTACTTCTGCTTTTTGTCCTGCGTCGTAATGCGGCCCAGCTCGAGCGTCTCGGCGTAAAGTCGAATCAGGGCCAGCGGGGTGCGCAACTCATGGGAGACGTTGGAAACGAAATCGGATTTGAGACGCGCCAGCGCCATTTCTTTGTTGACTACGTGTCGGGTAAGCAATAAGCCGCCGATTATCATTAGGGAAAGACAGCCAAGGATTAAGAAGCTACGGTGCATCCAGGTCCGGCCAAGCGCCTCCACGCTCGTGCCCTGATACTTGATGCCCAGCGCCAGCCCGCGAAAGACGTCGTCAAGTTTCCGTGACACCTCGGGCTTCCCCTGTCCCCAACCGCTTGAGACGGTCAGTGGCTTGACGTCATCCCACGATTCCATACTCACGGGATAGACAATCATGGCCAGCTTGTTTCTGCCGCGATCCCCCAGCTTTTCCTTCATCATCTCTTCGATTACTTCCGGAAACAAAGTGCCTTTAAGGTATGCAGGATCGAAGCAAGCGCCTCCCAATACCACCCTGTCCTTCGAGAGCTGTGGCAAGACGAAGAAGGCAATCGCCCTGAAGGCTTTGCCATTCGCACGTTTTATTGGCTCGGTATAGATGCTGAGTGGCCTTGGTTTCTTATGCATTGACTCAACCATCAACTTCCCTTCTTTGGGGAACCAACTGTGATAGCCTTCGGTCAGGTGTTTCTGCTCAGCACGGACATACTCGTCGTTCATCAGTCGAGGTTGGGAATGAACCTCTGCGCCTTTCTCGCTGAAAAGGAAAACGTGGTCCAGCCCTGGGTGGGCTGAAAGGAGTTCGTCAAGTTTCTTCTCTCTGTCGCCGGGTTCGGCGTCGGGAGAAGGGAAAAGCTTCCTCGCCTCTTCGGTCATCGTATAAGCCCTGAGGTTCATCTTCTTTTCGGTGATGGCGAGCATCTCCTGAAAATCTCGATGAATGGCGGCCTCGATTACCTTATCGCGCTCGAAGCTCCGCAACTGACTGTAATTTACGTAGATGAGTGCAGCTGCCGGCAGAACAACCGCCAGGCCGAGGGTCAACATCAGCCTGAACCTATTGAAACCTCCCAGAAACCGATTTCCCTTCAATTTCATTCTTAACCTCAAAAGAATCGCGATTTGCGAGCCGTAGGATACTCCTGGCCGCGTCAAGGCTTGTTAAGCGCAAGTAAAAATATGTTAAGAGTTGTGAAGTTATCAAACTAATCTGGGAAGCAACCAGGGCTTTTGCCGATTGCCTTCCTCTGCGAGAATCTGACATTGCGACTGGTTGCGCATGAACTGACCTGAAACCCTACCGAGGAAAAGAAGAATGAAAGTCGAAAGTTTGAAGCCTATTCTCAACGTGTCCAACATCCAGGAAAGCTTCGCATGGTTTGAGAAAATTGGCTGGCAGAAGGGTTGGGAGTGGGGCAACCCGCCGAGCTTTGGCGGCGTTTGTAGTGGAAAAGCCGAGATATTTCTTTGCGAGGATGGGCAGGGGTCTCGCGGCGGCGCAATGCCGCGTCACGTGGGTGACGATGATACGGGCGGGGTGTGGATGAGTTGGTTCCTTTCTTCTCCGGCGGAGGTTGATGCCGCCCATGAACGAGCGTTGGAGCATGGGCTGATTGTGACCATGCCGCCCACGAACGGGCCCTGGGGCGTGGGTGAGTTCCACCTGCGCCACCCTGACGGTCATACCTTTCGCGTGAGCGCGGGAACCGAAGAAGAGTGAAATGCGCAAACCGGGCCTGTTTCACAGATCCCGCCGGGGCATCAATCGAGGTGTCGCCATCCACTTGCGTTTCGACTCGGCTTACGATGAAATGATAAATCGAAAGACGTAGCCACCAGTCTCTCTAAAAATACCAAAGCCTATTGATCGTTCAGGCGTCCCAGGGCGCGGTTAGACGCGATTATCAAGCCCGTTTTTTTCCATGATGACCCCCGACCGCTCTCAAAGAATTGAAGAAATTTTTCAAGCGGTGGTGGAACTCGCGCCCGCCGACCGCGAGCGTTATCTGTGCATTGCCTGCAACGACGATATCACTCTGAAACAGGATGTCGAGAACCGCCTTTCACGGCACGACAGTGGGGCCACCACCGGCGCTGGTTCGTTCGATCCTCAGGCGGCTCCAACCGGCCCGCCTTTGTGGAGAAATGATCAAACCCAGGATGTCGATCCTCTGATCGGCCGGCGCTTAGGCGCTTACAAGATCGAGCGCCAGATCGGACGCGGCGGAATGGGTGCGGTGTATGAAGCCCTGCGCGCGGATCGGGAATTTACCAAGCGGGTTGCCATCAAACTAGTGAAGCGAGGAATGGATACCGACTTCATCCTCCGGCGCTTTCGAAAAGAACGCCAAATCCTCGCCGCCCTCGACCACCCTCACATTGCTCTGCTGCTCGACGGCGGCACCACCGACGATGGTCTACCCTTTTTCGTAATGGAGTTTATCGAAGGCCAGCCGCTCTATCGTTATTCAGACGCCTATCAACTCAACATTTCCGAGCGCCTCAAACTGTTTCGCGCAATTTGTGACGCGGTCCACTACGCGCATCAGAAGCAGGTGGTCCACCGCGACATCAAGCCGTCAAACGTTCTGGTAACTTCCGAAGGCGTTCCGAAACTATTGGATTTCGGAATCGCCAAGCTGCTCAATCCTGATATTGCGGGCGACATTACCCATGATCCGACCGCGACATCCATGCGTTTAATGACGCCGGAATACGCTTCACCGGAACAGGTGCAGGGAGCGACGACTACACCCTCGACCGACGTTTACTCGCTTGGAGTTTTGCTTTACGAACTTTTGACAGGCCACCGGCCATATCGTTTGCGTAATCGCGCGCCACATGAAATCGCGCGCGTGATCTGCGAAGAGGCCCCGGCGCCGCTGAGCGTGGTCATCAGCCGGTCCGACGATCTGCTTACCAGCGGCCCTGTCGGCGCCGGCATGACGATGTTGCAACATCTCTACGCAGTGCGCCGATCGACGCTGGACTCACTGCGCCGCGAATTTTCCGGCACCCTTGATGAGATCGTGATGCGCGCCCTGCGCAAGGAACCGAAATGGCGCTACCAGACCGTTGAGCAACTGCGCGACGACATCACCTGCTTTCTCGAAGGCCGGCCAATTTCAGTTTTGCCGGACGCGCCCTTCGCGGTCGGGTCTCATCATGCACTAGCCGGCGAGCGGCCCGTCACCGAGAATTCGCTTGCAGTGCTGCCGCTGAAGCTACTTGATGCCAGCCAGGGATCAGATTCCGGGCCCGATTATCTTGGCACCGGCCTGGCGGACGCGCTGATTACTCGTCTTAGCGGAATACGTCGTTTTGCAGTCAGACCAACCAGCAGTGTGCTTGGTTACGGAAATGATTCTGATCCGCTTGCTGCCGGGCGCGAACTGCGCGTCGCTTTTGTGCTCGATGGCCGCATGCGGCGCGCGGGCGATCGCATTCGCGTGACCGTCCAGTTACTGAATGTCAGCGATGGCACTGCGGTGTGGGCCGGACAATTTGATGAGCGTTTTACCGACGTACTGACACTGGAAGATGCGATCTCGGCGAACGTCGCGGAAGCGTTGCTGCCGCACGTTACGGGTGATGAGCGCAAGACGCTGGCTAAACGCGGCACTGACGACCCGCAAGCACACGAAGCCTACCTGCGCGGGCGCTACTACTGGAATATGTTTTCAGAAGACGGTTTTGCCAAGGCCATCGTCTGCTATCACCAAGCCATCGCGCTCGACCCGAATTATGCCGCCGCCTATGCGGGCGTCGCCGCTTATCACAATTGGTTGGGCAGCTTCACTGTGTTGCCCTTTGCTGAATGTGCGGCGTCAGCCTATGACGCTGCCGCCACTGCGGCGGCGATTGATCCCAGTCTCGCCGAGGCGCACGCGGCGCTGGGCCAGGCAATTCTCTGTCGTGATTTTGCCTGGTCCACAGCTGAACGAGAGCTGCTTCAGGCGATTGACCTCAATCCCGACTATTCGGTCGCGCGAATTTTGTATGCGTTGCAGTTGGCGATGGAAGGCAGATTTACAGAATCACTGCGGGAGGCGCAGACCGCGCGCGATTTGGATCCGATGGCTATCATCTCGCGGTTCACTGTCGTTTGGTGTTCTTACCATGGACGGCGTTTTGAAGAGGGTTACCAGGTGGCTCGCACAACATTGGATGCAGAACCACGTAACCTGCCGATGCTCCACGGTCTAAGTTTCCTGTCGAGTCGCCTGGGACACCACGAAGAAGCCATCGCCGCCGCGCAGAAGTCAGTCGATTTAATGGGCAAGGCATCTCACACCCTCAGCCGTTTGGGCTCAGCCTACGCTCAGGCGGGAAGCCTCGAAGCGGCCGAAGCGGTCCTGGCTGAAATGGATGAGATTGCAACCAGGCGCCACATCTCGTCATACCATCGGGCGCTGGTCCATTGTGCATTAGGCCGCACCGAAAACGCGCTGGACCTGCTGGAACAGGCTTTTGAGACTAAAGATGCCAAGGTTCTGTGGACCGGCGTAGACCCGGAACTGGATTCGCTGCATGGCCATCCCCGCTTCAACGATCTGCTCCGCAAGCTTAACCACCGGCTTGCGGCATTGCCGACGCTGCTCGCACATTCTCTGGCGGAGCAGGAGTCGATAGCCGTTTTGCCTTTCAAAGTATTGGGTTCGTCTTTGGAGAATACAGAAGATGACCACCTTGGGCTGGGACTCACCGATGCGTTGATCACCCGACTTAGCAACGTGCAGCGACTGATTGTGAGGCCCACCAGCAGCGTGCTGCGGTTCAGCGGCGCTGCTCGCGATCCCCTGCTTGCCGGACGCGACCTTGGCGTGCATTACGTCGTCGATGGCAGCTTGCGCCGTTCGGGCAATCGCCTGCGAGTGACGGCCCAACTGTTGAGTGTAGGCGAAGGTGTGACCCGCTGGGTGGAACAGTTTGACGAAGACTCTACCGACGCTTTGCAGATCGAAGATTCCATCTCCGACCAGGTGGCGAATGCGCTGCTGCCCCGGTTGACCCGGAATGAGCAACGTCAACTTTCGAAGCGCGGCACCGATTCCGCCGAGGCGTTCGAGTTTTACCTTCGTGGCCGCTACCACTGGAACACCTATTCGGAATCCGGCTTCGCGAAAGCGTTTGAGTGTTACACCAAGGCTATCCAACTCGATCCGAGATATGCGCTGGCTTACACCGGGATCGCTGACTACTACAACTGGCTCGGAGTTTTCGGCATTCGTCCATTTGCTGAATGCTCCGCCGCCGCGAGGGAAGCTGCCGCCAAAGCCGTGGAGCTTGATCCGGATTCGGCCGAGGCTTACAGCGCCCTGGGGTTCGCAACCGTCTGTCATAACTTCGATTGGGCCGTCGCCGAGGGACAACATCGCCGGGCCATAGAGATCAATCCAAATTACACGACCGGCCACCAGTGGTACGGCTTCCATTTGATGATGGTGGGCCGCTTTGACGAAGCGCTTCGTGAACTATTGCAAGCGCGCGAACTAGATCCGCTTTCGCCAAGTATCATGCAGGGACTCGCCTGGTGTTATTACCAATCGCGAAACTACGACGACTCAATCACCACTTCTCAAAGCATGTTGGAAGCTGTGCCTGATTTCGGCTATGGATTGCTCACCTATGCGTGGGCGTTGCGACAAGCCGGGAACACGCAGGAGGCAGTTCGCGTGTCGGAGAAAGCATTGGAATTGTCTAATGGCGGACAATTCTTTTTAGCCGGACTTGGCGCCAGTTTTGCGGCAGATGGTCGAAACTATGATGCGCGTGCTGTGCTCGACAAGCTAAACGAGATGTCAGCGCAGACATACGTTTCGCCCTATCACCGCGCGATCATTCACGTGCACCTTAACGAACACGAAGCGGCACTGACTCTGCTGCGCGAGGCGTACGCGGTAAACGATGGCTGGCTGGTCTGGCTCGGGGTTGAGCCCCAGTTTGATGCGCTCCGCGAAGAGCCCGCTTTCGCAGAACTGCTCGCGAAAACGCGAAACCCGGTGGGCATGGATGCGCTGAGCTCGCTTGTCTCTCCTGCTCTGACACCGCAGAAAAATGAGAGCGATGGCAATGTGAGTCAGCTATCGCCAGATACTTCTCCAGTTTTTATTCCAGCGCCTGACACGCAGCCCGCCGGCAACGAAGAGGCTCAGCAGCTCTACACAGCCGGACGCTACTACGCCACTCGTCGGACGGCTGACGGAATGCGTCAGGCGATCGAACGTTTGGAACGCGCCGTGGAAATCGATCCCGGCTTCGCGCGGGCCCACTCTGAACTAGCTGATTGTTATGCACTGCTGAACTGGTACGTAGAGCCCCCACCCCCGGACGCGTGGGAACACGCTAAGGAATCGGCTCAGAAAGCTGTCGAGGCTGATCCGGAACTCGCTGAGGCGCACGCATCGCTGGGTTTTGTGAAGCTCCACTTCGATCGCGATTGGGAAGGCGCCGAACGCGAATTACGCCAGGCGATCTTGTTGAAGCCGGGTGTGCAGGTGGCGCATCGCTGGTATGCCTACAGTCTGTCCGCGATGGGCCGCCACGAAGAAGCAGCGGCGGAGATTGAGCGCGCGCGTGAGATTTCGCCGCAGTCGCCGGTGATTGCTACCGCGCTCGCAAACGTTCTGTTTCTGGCGGGCAGATTTGACGACACTATTACTCAGTGTCAGAAAGCGCTCGCGTTGGATGCGGGTGCGGTCGCTGCCTACACGATTCTGCGTTGGGCCTACGAGAAAAAGGGAATGCACAACGAAGCGCTGGCGACTTACGAACAAGAGCGCAGCTTCGCGGGCGACACGCCCACCACGCGAGCGAAACGGGCACACGTGCTGGCGGCGACCGGCAAACGAGACGAAGCGCTCGCTATCCTCGAGGATCTGCTGGCGCACCGGCACGAGCAATGGGTCACCGCTTACGAGATTGCGATTATCTATTGCCTACTCGACGATCGCGACAATGCCTTTCGCTGGTTATCGCAGGCGGAACGCGAACACGCGGTAGGTTTCACTTTCGTTCGCGTCGATCCACATCTGGATTCATTACGTTCCGATCCGCTTTTCGAACAAATGTTGCGACGTACGGATCAGACGATCATTTACAATTCCCGCAAAAAATAATTCCCGAAATCCGGAGACGCCATCGTGCCTCGCAGCCGTCTGGCCATTGCTGCGGGCCAGTTCATCACAAACCAATTGTCTGTTGCCGGCGTAGTCTGTAATTCTGACACTTCGGCCCGTCATTCTCATCCGACTGATAGAATGAGCGCGGCCTGCGCGTAGAGACGGTAGAAATGTTCCCCCGGTCTTCAAATCGAGTCTCGCATCCAGGAAGACAAAGAAATCACCAGAATTCCGGAAACGCGCGTCCAGCACCAGTCTCAACCTAATTGTCGTCCAGGCGGGTTGTGCTTCCCCAGTAGTAAGCATTTAATGTAGTGCGCGTTTAATATCCGAGGCAGAGCGTCCCGGCGTTAGAATCGCGGCCATTTGGCGCCGAACGAATTCTCCGTACCAATTCGTACCAGACACCTTATTTGAATGATTGAAGACACCAACCAGGACCTGGAACGAAAGGTAAGCGACAGCTCGCGCCGGCGCCGCCGCTGGATCGGCATAGCTCTAATCGCGGGCATCTGGATCTTTATTGGTCTGGTCTTTACTCTGCAGGGCTACTTCACCGCATTGCGTTCTGACAGGCCCGTAAAGCTGCTTGATTCGTTTTACCTGCAAATGACCTGGGCGATTCTCTGGGCCTTTGCCACACCTCTCGTGCTGTTGGCCGCCGCGAAACTGCCGATTGAGCGTAACAACTGGATCCGCAGCACGCTGCTGCACATTCCGCTTTGTTTAGTTCTCAGCGTGCTGGTCACTGCGTTGGGACGCGTGATCATCTGGCTGGAATTTAGCTACAGAGCAGGTCGGCCGCTCACCCTTGAAAGTGTGACTAACTTCGTGGTGGCAAATTTTAGCGAAGGAATCGGGATCTATCTGCTTATAGCGGTCACCTATTATGCCTTTAACTTTTACTGGCGCTACCGCGAAGGACAGCTTCGCACGTTCCAGCTCGAAGCTCAGCTTTCTCAAGCTCAACTGCATGCCCTGAAGATGCAGCTACATCCTCATTTTCTCTTTAACACCCTCCATTCAATTTCCGCTCTACTGAACAAAGACCCGCAGGCTTCCCGCAAAATGATTACCCGCCTCGGCGACTTTCTGCGTTTGACTCTCGAAAACTCCGGCGCGCAGGAGGTCACTCTTCTGAAAGAGATGGAATTTCTCACCTGCTATCTCGAAATTGAGCGCATCCGCTTTCAGGACCGCCTCGTGACTCGCACGGATCTTGGCGAGGAGACGCTCGACGCCAAGGTGCCCAACCTCATTCTTCAACCGATCGTCGAAAATGCGATTCGTCACGCCATCGCGCCTCGATCCACTCCCGGACTCATCGAAATTGAGGCGAAACAAGAGGGTAGCAAGCTTCGTATCCAAGTCCGAGACAACGGCCCCGGCATTTCGGAACATCGGACATCCGAGAGCGTTTTAAACAAAGGCCTGGGGTTGACAAATACGGGTACGCGGCTGGAACAGCTATATGGAACCGCTCACCTCTTCGATCTGCGGAACAGTTCCGAAGGTGGTTTGGTCGTAACGCTGGAAATACCCTTTCACCGCGACGGTATCATTCCCAGAGCTGGTCTTGAGCCGGTGTCTTAACTTTAAGTTCCTAATTTCAGTTGTAGAGCACAGTATTCTGGCAATTCGAACTCCAGAGGACTGAATGTTTATAGGCAAGCTATAAACACTCGAATCCTCTGGGGCTGAGCATTTGTCAGGTCCTTTTCTCGTTTGGATAACTAAATGACTCTCTCTCCTCCCCTCCGCGTACTTCTGGTTGACGATGAGCCGCTAGCTCGCGAGATGTTGCGCGAGATGCTTCAGGGAGACCCAGGTGTGGAGATAGTCGGAGAGTCCATCAACGGACTTGAAGCTCTGGAGGCGATTCGGAAGCATACACCGGAGCTTATTTTCCTTGATGTCCAGATGCCGGAAATGGGCGGCTTTGAAGTCCTCGAAGCGCTGGGCTCCCAGATTCCGCATGTCATTTTCGTTACCGCCTATGATCAATATGCGGTCCGTGCCTTCGAAGTAAACGCGATGGATTACCTGCTGAAACCGTTCGATCAGGAACGTTTTGATATTTCCTGGCAGCGCGCTCGAGAGCAAATCCTCCGCGATCGGAATGGCGGCACCGATCAGCGCATTCTTGCGCTACTCGAAGAGATGAAGGCCGGGAATAAGTATCTGGAGCGGCTGGTTATTAAGTCAGCGGGCCGGATTTACTTCCTCGAAACGAGTGAGATTAGCTGGATCGAAGCCGAAGGAAACTATGTCTCCGTGCATAGCGGCAAAAAGTCGCACCTCCTCCGGGAGACGATCAGCAGTCTTGAATCCCAGCTCGATCCCAAGAAGTTTGTGCGCATTCACCGCTCATCAATAGTCAGCCTCGCACACGTTCAGGAGCTGCAACCATGGTTTCATGGCGAGTATCGCGTGATCTTAAATGACAGCACCCAACTTACCCTCTCACGCAACTACCGGGAAAAACTGCAGGAAGCGTTGGGCAAACTTCCCTGAGCCAAGTGGATTTCAGAGGTTGACCCACTCTCAAGCCCGTTAGTCACCCGCCCTTGCCCATCCGTCACAAAACATGATCTTTCGCCAAAAGTTCGGCGTATAACTCGCTACCCGGGACGAGCACTGTCCGAGAAGTTTGCGGCAAGTTAGTCGAAAGCCTTTTGGAACTAACTCCCCGAGGCGACGTTTAAGTAAGTTTCATTAATAGATCATCATCCCCAGGAAAGTAAGAAGGCGGAGGGACATCATGGAATCAACAACAATTTGGGAAAGCAAAGAACTGGACCTAATGAGTAGTGTATCTACAAATGTCGAGGAGAAAGACGAAGCGACGCAGACGCCAAACAACATCAAGAATCTGCGGGAACTCACTCTCAGACTGCTACGAGAAGTGCAATCCATCGGCGAGGTTCATACTGTAAACCTCGAAGGCGGCCTCGATTTTTACTCGGAGGTAAGCCGGTTTGAAATCGACCTGATCAAACGCGCCCTGCTCCAAACGGCCGGTCACCAGGGCCGTGCAGCAAAGTTGCTAAACTTGAAAGTGACTACGCTCAATTCAAAAATCAAACACTACAACTTGAGCCTGAGCGGTTTCGCCGAAGGCTACCCGTTGGTCCAGGCCCGTGACATTGTTGGCGGTCAGCAGGTCCAGTAGAGCCGGCGCTCTGTTGATTGATTGCGGACCTTCGCACAAATGAAATCACCCAGGCCTTAATCGGGCTGGGTGATTTTGCTTTTTGTGTAACAGTTATTCGTAACGGAGCGCTTCGATTGGATCGAGCGCAGCAGCTTTGCGAGCTGGATAGTAGCCGAAGAAGATTCCGACGGCAGCGGAGAAGATTACCGAGCCAACAATCGCCAGCGTGGAAATCAGCGTGGGCCATCCAAACAGCGCGGGTATCGCGACCGATAGTAGAATTCCCAGCACGATACCGGCAAACCCACCGGTCAGACTAAGCACAATCGACTCAATCAAGAATTGCGTGCGCACGGCGGAAGACCGCGCACCGATAGCCATGCGAATTCCGATCTCGCGCGTTCGTTCCGTAACTGACACCAGCATGATGTTCATGATGCCGATGCCGCCAACCAGAAGCGAGACGCCGGCGATGCAGGCGAGCAGAAGCGTCATGGTGTTGTTGGTCTCGTTTGCCGCTTCGGCAATATCAGTCATGTTGCGGACGGTAAAATCGTTGGGTTCATTCGCCGTCAGTTTGTGTCGCTGTCGCAGCAGATCGGTGATCTGTTGCTGCGCTGTATAAGTTGCATCCTGAGAAACCGCCGATGCATAAGCCACCTGCAGGCGCGGGCTACCCAGAATTTTCTTCTGCACGGTGGTGTAAGGAGCGAAGGCGATATCGTCCTGATCGCGCCCTTGCTGATCCTGCCCCTTGCGCGCCATGACCCCAATGACTCTAAACGGCAGGTTCGCCACCCGCAGAGTCTGCCCCACCGGATCCATTCCCGCAAAAAGATTGTCGGCGATGGTTTGCCCAACGACAATCACCCGCGCCGCAGTGCGTACATCTCCCTCGGCAAAGAAACTGCCACTCTCGACGTTCCATTTACGCACCTCGGGATACTGTTCACTCACACCCTGAACAGAGGTGTTCCAGTTTGTATTTCCCGATACGAGTTGCGACCGCGAGTTAACAGTGGGTGTAATCATTGAGACACTAGGCACCTCGCGTTTGATTGCCTCGAGATCTTCCACGGTTAGCGTGTTGGTGCCGCTGTCGCCTGTGCCGCTGCGCACGCCGCCCACATTCTGAGCGCCGGCGCTAACGAAGAGCAGATTTGTTCCAATGCTCTCGATCTGTGCCTGCACGGAAGCTTGCGCACCCTGGCCGATGCTGACCATCGCGATCACTGCAGAGACACCGATGATGATGCCGAGCATGGTCAGGATGGCGCGCATCTTGTTGCGGACTAGAGCGCGAAACGCCACGCGAATGATCATTACTAAGTTCATAGTTTCCCCTGTTGTGCCTGTCCGCAGGCTGTCGCTCGGAGCGCAGGCATCTTGCCTCCCAAGTGTGTGGACTCTGACGTTGAAGCAGACAAGATCTCTGCGCTCCCAGCTTTCATAGTTTCCCCTGTCCTGCCTGTCCGCAGATTTCGCAGATTACACAGATTTGGCGATAAAGCGTTCGCCTGTTTGGCTGAAACCCCTTGTAACCCTCCAAACAGGCTGCCGTCTGTGTAATCTGCGCAATCTGCGGATCACTCGTCGTCATCTTCGTCCTCGATCACGGGTGGCAGGTTTCTTAACTCTTCCGCAGCATCGCGCTGGTTCTCCACCGGTGAGTCTTTCTTGATTTTCCCATCCTTGAAAACAACTACGCGGGTTGCATACTCGGCAATGTCAGTCTCATGTGTTACCAGCACCAGAGTGATCCCTAACTCGCGATTCAGTCGCTGGAAAATCTCCATCACTTCCACCGCCGTGCGCGAATCGAGATTACCGGTCGGCTCGTCTGCGAGGATCAGCGCCGGGTTGTTAACCAACGCGCGCGCTACCGCCACGCGTTGCTGTTGGCCTCCTGACAGCTGGTTTGGATGGTTCTGTTCCCGGCCCATCAATCCAACGGCTGCCAACGCATCCATTGCCCGCTGCTGCCGCGCGCTGGTTTCAACTCCGGCGTAGAGCATCGGCAATTCAACATTTTCCAGAGCGGATGTTCGCGACAGCAGATTGAATCCCTGAAAAACAAACCCCAGCTTCTGACAACGAATATCGGCGCGCCCATCCTTGCTCATTGCGGAGACATCTTCGCCATCGAGAATGTATTGCCCGCGCGTAGGCCGATCCAAACAACCGATGATGTTCATTGTCGTCGACTTGCCTGAACCGGACGCGCCCATGATGGCAACAAATTCACCTTCGCGAATCGTCAGCGAAACACCACGCAGCGCGTGGACCTCAACATCACCCATGGTGTAGGTCTTGTGAATATGATCCAGCTGAATCACCGGACGCGCTTCCGTCTGCGCTTCTGGCTGCTGAGCTAGCGCCACGGAATCTATCGGAAACGTTCCTGGTTCAATTGCGAGTGTTGCTGACATTTCTTTCTCCGTCTACCGCGACCCTTTGCTGGGAGCGCAGGCATCCTGCCTGCATGAGGCGTGGCTTGCCACGCCGAAATTTCTTAAGCCAGGGGAAAGTTCGCGCCTATCGGCGCTCACTGCAGGCAGGATGCCTGCGCTCCCAGCCTTAGTTCCTTCTGCCGCCGCCACCACCCGGCGTGCGCTGTCCGCCGCCGAAGCCTGGCGCGGGCGTCTGGCTGCTTTGCGACCTGTTAGCCGCGGTTAGTGTTTGACCAGTGACTACCATTTCGCCTTCCTGCAAACTGCCCTCAACAACTTCCGTGGAAACGCCATCCGTCAATCCCACCTTGATCCGACGCGATTGAAGCTTGCCGTCCTGGCCCATGATCCAGATGACACGTGTCTGCCCTTCCAACACCGGCGCGCTGGCCGGAGCGAAGTTGCCCCGCCCTTGCTGCCCGCCCGTCTGTTGCTCATTGCCTTGATTTCCTTGTTGCCCGCGGCCTTCACCATTGGCGTTCGCCTGTTCGGCTCCTGGCGCGCCCTGCGATCCTGGTCCCCTTTCCGATCGCCGGCCGCCCTGGCCGCTCGCGCCGTTCGCGTTCCTGCCAATCCGTTGACCCGCAGCGTCAGTCGGCGTGAAACGTAACGCGGAGTTTGGCACCTTGAGCACGTTGTTCCGCTCGTCAATCGTGATGGTCAAATTGGATGTCATGCCCGGCTTCAATTTCTGATCCGGATTGTTCACATCAATGACTACGTTGTAAGTGACGACGTTCTGCACGTTCTGCGGATTGAGCCGCATCTGCTGAATCTTGCCGTCGAAATCCTTGCCCGGAAACGCATCGACTGAAAATTTGACTGACTTCGCCTGTTCGACTACTCCGATGTCTGCCTGGTCTATGTTGGCGATGACTTGCATCTGCGTCAGATCGCCTGCGATCGTAAATAGCGTAGGCGCCGACAAACTGGCGGCCACGGTCTGGCCCACCTGCACATCACGCGAAACCACAACGCCGTCAATCGGCGAAGTGATCGTCGTATGAGCCAGGTTCACTTCAGCCAAACGCAAAGCGGCTTCGGCTTGTTGTACCTGCGCCTGCGCTTGCTGCACCTGCGCCTGCGACTGCTGCACCTGCGCCCGCGACTGTTGCAACTGCGCCTGTGATTGCGCGACGCCAGACCCGGCAGAAGACTGTTCACTCAACCTCGCCTGGTTAACCTGGGCCACTGCCTGGTTGTAACGCGCTTCGGCAGTCTTGTATGCCGTGTTAGCCAGGTCGTAATCGCGCTGGGCGATCACTCCGCTTTTCATCAGGTATTGCTGCTGATTGAGGAATGCGAGCGCGTCATCCATCTGCGCTTTGAGCACTGCCTGGTTTGCCTGGGCGCTGGTGACTCCCGATTGATTGTTCTGGACTGTAGATCTGGCTGCCAGGGCTTTCGCCTGGGCATCACTCACGCCTGCGCGCGAACCGGATACGCCGGCGATTGATTGCTGCAGAGCGGCGCGGGCCTGTTGAAGATTCGCGCGCGCCTGATCAACCTGCGCTTTGGAAACCGACGGATCGAGCTGGGCAATCACCTGCCCTTTCGTGACCACAGAATTAAAGTCAGCATTCAACGCCGACAGCGTTCCCGACGCCTGGCTGCCCACCTGAACGGTGGTGACGGCTTGCAGTGTGCCAGTCGCGGTCACAGTGTTGCGCAGGTTGCCGCGTTCAACTTTGGCGGTCATGTATTGCGGCGCGCTCGACTGGTTTCCCCAATAGAAATATGCCAGCACCCCCAGCACTGCGAGCCCCGCACCTCCGATGATCAGGTGCTTCTTTTTACTAATCAGTTTTTTCCAACTCTGGCTTATCCAGGTTGTGGCTTTTGCTGCACCGATACCAGTGACCAGCGGACGCTCTGTAATTGTTTGACTCGACATGTTCAATCCTTATGACCGACTCTAATGGTGCTTGATTAACGGGCGTTTTCGTCCCAATTAGCTAGACACCGGGCTCTGGTATTCGGTTACAAGTTGCTACTGCTTCTTTGTGGCTCGAAAAATACAGAACCGGGAGCGGTAGCGACTGGGTCAAACCTGCAGGTAGGTCTCGATACATTTTTTAAGTTCTCGGAGCGTTATGTTAGGTCCAGGACCCGGTCGCTACCGCTCCCGGTTCTGTATTTTTCGACCCACGAAAGTAGCTTCAAATTTTGCTGGAAGGCCTTCCAATGTGGATGTGTGGTCCCGTCGCCACTCCGGGCACTGCAGCCCGGAATGCCAGAAAAGGGATTCCCTGACTTTGCAGATAGTTAATCAACCGCTTCCCTTCAATACTGTCGGGGTGTAAAGCAACATCAGCGGCCTGCCGATGGTCGTAGCCGAGCCGATTGTGCGTGGCCGATTGTCCTATCGCACTGGTCGGCAAAGAGCGACCGAAAGCGTTGCGGAAAAATGATTCGACGCTGCCAAGACCTCCCAGCGACCAGGAGGCGGAACCGCCAAAACGAAGAATCGTTGCTGTTGGGCTGAACGCCGCATACTGCTTTGAAACCAGCTTGACTTGTGATTTCGGTGTCGACGCTATCGCTTTCGCTGTTTGCTGCTCTGTCTGAATTGCCAGGATCTTCTGATCTGAGTCAGCAATCTGTTTCCGGGTCGCCTCCAACTGCGCCCGTAACTCAACAAGCTTTTGATCGCTGGCTTCCAATTCCACCCGGGCGACAAGTCCTTCCTCCACCAGCCCGCGAAGCTCAGCGTGCTGCGATTCCGCTTTATTGACTTCGCCTTCCTGGATTGTAAGTAATTCCCCGCTGCTTGTTTTGTACTGCTGCGTCGCCTCGATTAACGTCGGCGAGGGTTCGGTGACTGTTGCGGGCGCGGCGGTTTGCGCAGTGGCGACGCCAGACGCCACAAGCAGTACTAGAATCACGATCAGACTGGTTGGTTTGTGATCTTTCATAGGCGATTAGGTAGACACCGACGGGCTGCGATTGGTTACAGAGCAGAGGGACTGTCGGAGCAGGGTTTTCGCGCCGGATTCTCCCGTGGGTATTGTCACCCTCTCCCTGTGAGCGGGAAGGGACAGGGTTCTACGCTCTGGCTAAGACCCTTCCCCTCGTTCCCCTACCCAAAGGGAAGGGGATGAAAAGACACGACCCTTCCACTGTCTTCCCCTGTCCAAAAGGGGATGAGCAGTCGCTCTATTATTCAGCCTGACGATTTGTAACCAACCGGTCCTGCGCGGTGTCTTACGAGTCGGGAGGCTAATAACGGCCCTCCAAATCAGAAAATCAATAACCAGGAGTAAGGATAAAGATGAAAAAATTAGGAAAGATTAAGACGCTGACTATCGCCTCCCTGTCGGCCGTTGCTTTAGCCGCGCCCATAGCTTTCGCGCAAACCACCACCACAACTCAGGACACCCAGCAGGTTTCTCGTGGCGAAGGCCAGGGTAAAGGCCGTGGAGTCCGCGGAGATCGAGGAAGCCGCGGTGGTCGGGGGTGGGGCGGTCGCAAAGGACATGGGGGACGTGGCGGTCGGGGCATGCACGGCATGATGTTCAGAGGCATTAACCTGACTGAGGATCAAAAAGCTAAAATGAAGCAGATCAGTCAGAGCTTCCGCGAACGCACAAAGTCGCTGCACCAGGAACTCCGCGCGAAGCGTCAGGAGTTGCGTCAGGCCAGCGAGGGCGGTACGTTCAACGAAACGTTGGCGACCCAGAAACTGCAGGAGTCGGCCAGCGTTCAGGCAAAGCTGATGAGCGAGCAGTTTAAGTTGCGGCAGGAAATGCAATCGATCCTGACGGCAGAACAGAAAGCCCAGATTGAACAGAAGCGTGCCGAGATGAAAGCCAAAAGGGCGAATCACGGACAGCCGAAAGTTCAGTAAGGGATAACAAGCGGCTGGGACGCAGGCTGGGAGCGCAGACATCTTGTCTGCTTTACGTGGAAATGAGCGTTGACGCAGGCAAGATGTCTGCGCTCCCAGCCTGGGCCACCGCCTCAAGTTTGATTTCGATGAGGGCCAATTCCTGTCGCACGGTCACGAACAGGATTCAGACCTGGAACTGGCGCGGCTCGCGCGCGCGGGCAATGAGTCTGCCTTCGAAGAGATAATGCGCCGATACAGCCCGCGCGTTTTCCGGTTTGCCAGCAAGTTCTTTCGCCAGCGCAGTCTGGTCGAAGAAGCCGCGCAGGAGGTTTTCTTGAAAGCATTTACTGAACTCGGCAGCTACGAGGGACGCGGTTCGATGGAAGGGTGGCTGACTCGCATTACCACCAATACTTGCCTCAACCTGCTTCGCAGCTCGAAGCGCCGGCCCGAGTTAGTGGCTTCGGATCTGACAGACGACGAGACCGCATGGCTCGATAGCAACCTCGCCGGCGCCGCTATGGAACGCCACCAAAAAAGCGAACGAAGCCTGGTGGCTGCCGACCTGGCCGGGCGGGTGCTCGAAACAATGACGCCAGACGACCAATTGGTCCTGACGTTGATTGATGGCGAGGAGAATTCAGTGAAGGACGTTGTGGATGTCACGGGCTGGTCAGAATCGAAGGTAAAGGTCCAGGCGTTTCGGGCCCGGCGGCGTATGCGCGAAGCAGTTGAGAAGCTGTTGTCACGGAAAAAGGATGAACTTTAGGAGTCGAGATGAAAGACAAGTTAATAGATAGGCACATCATTAGTTTGATAGAGAGTGGGCCGCTAGCGAGCTTGAGTGAAAGCGATCTGGCCACGATTCGTGTTCACACCGATCATTGCTCAGATTGCCTCGGGGCTTTCCAGGCCGCGCAAGTCTCCGCCATCCTCTTGAAGGAACGTGCGTCCGAGGTTTTCGAGCCGTCACCCTTTTTTCACACCCGCGTGATGGCAAATCTGCGAGAGCGACAGGCGCAGGGAACGTTAGCTCCTTTGTGGACGCTGGCTCGATTGTGGCGTTCAGCGGGAGCGCTCGCTTCCACGATGTTGGCGACTGTCGCAGCGCTTTCTGTTCTGACCTTCGTAATTCCCGGAAACGAACTCGGTCCGGCATCTCAGCCGGTGACTTCTTTGGTCCACAACTATTCGGCGGAAGAAGTGATTCTCGACGAAAACGCTCAGCCTGAAGAGCCGTTATCCGATGATCAATTGCTGACTTCGATCTATGGAGAGTAAGAGCGCGAGCTGATAAAGAGACAGCTCTGGAAGGAACGCATGGACATCGTTAACAAAAGCAAATGGCAAGTTCGCGTGGCCGCACTTGTAATCTTTCTGCTGGGCTTTGCGGCCGGCGCCCTCGCATTGAATGGCTACAAGCGATGGAATCGCGGCGGCGGTCCAGAATCTCGGCAGGGTAGATTCGAACGCATGCTGGACAGTCTTGAGCTCAACGCCGACCAAAAAGTGCAGGTTCACCAAATCCTCGGCCAGACGCGACAACAACTCCAGGCGTTGAGAAAGGAATCGGAGCCACGCGTGACAGAAATACGCCGGCAAACTGATGAACGCCTGCAAAAGGTCCTGACTCCGGATCAGTGGACAAAGTTTCAACAACAGCGAGACAAGATTCGCGAGCGCGGCCGGGGCGGACGGGAAACCCGATCCGGCACTCCGTAGCGCGTTTGTGGCGGGCTTACTTAGCTGAGAGGCTTGTATCACCCAGTCCTACCCGGCTGGGTGATTTGCTGCTCGAAGGAAAATGTATTCCTGACGGTTAGTGAGGTTTCGTGGGGGTTTGTTTTGAGTCAATCGACCAGGTCGTCGGTCGCATCCAGGTAACCGATGATGCTGTCCCGTATCTGATTGTACGACCGTTCGTACATCGCGCGGCCGCGGCTAAACGGATCGGCAATCTCGACGCCGCGACTTTTCGGATCAAACTCACCCAGCAAACTGATTCGCTCAGGCTCGATGGCGTAACCCTCTGCGAGCACTTCGGCATGCATCTTCTCCATCACGAGAAACCGCTTGATCGAGTCAATCGGTAAATCCCGCACCCAGGTAGCAACCTCCCCTGGCGGAGGCGTATCGTGCAATTCACAGGTACTGGTCGTGTCGTCAACCGCGGGTTCACCTCGGAAATCAAAAACCCCAGCCGAATAGACTTCAACGGGCAGCCCACGCTTCTTAACCTCCGCGACTAATATTGCGTGGGCCATCACACTTCGGCATCGGTTCGCTGTACAGATAAGTGCAATTGAAATCATGTAGTTACAGTTGGCCCATAGCGATCAGTAATTCGGCATTTAGAATGGCGGCGCCGGCAGCACCGCGGATTGTGTTATGACTGAGCGCCACGAAACGGTAGTCAAGCACATTGTCCGGAAAAATGCGCCCGACCGTAACGCTCATGCCGTTGCCTGCGTCGCGATCGAGGCGAGACTGAGGGCGATCTAGCTCCTCGCGAACAATGATGGGGTTTTGTGGCGCAGAATAAAGCTGCAGCTCCTGGGGACGAGAGGCGAACGAAGCGAGCGCGTCTTTCACGTCATCGATACCGGCAGTTTGGTTTAACTTCACGCGCACCGCCGCCATGTGGCCATCCGAAACATTCACCCGGTGGCACTGCGCACTGACTGCCATCGGCGCGTCTTCGACACCGGCGCCTTGCACCTTGCCAAGTATCTTCAGCGTTTCCTGTTCAATCTTTTCTTCTTCGCCCTCGATGAAAGGCAGGACATTGTCGCTAATCGCCAGCGAAGGCACGCCCGGATAGCCGGCGCCTGACAGTGCCTGCATCGTGGTGGCAATCACACTCTTCACGCCAAACTTTGCATGCAGCGGAGCCAGCGCCAGCGCGAGCATGATGGTTGAGCAGTTTGGATTAGTAACGATGTAACCCTTCTGGCCGCCGCCGTTATTTTTTTGCACCTCGAGCAACGCCAGGTGTTCGGAGTTCACCTCGGGAATCAGCAGCGGGACATCCCGGTCCATGCGAAAAGCTGAAGAGTTACTGATCACCGGGAAACCGGCGCGAGCAAACGCTCCTTCACTTGCGCGCGCGATATCACCCGGCAGGCTGGAAAAAATCAGATCGCAATCGAGCGGCGGCTCAGGCGCGGCCACCTTCATCGATCTCACAAACGCCGGCATCTCTCCAGCCAAACGCCACGCGCACGCTTCCGCGAAGCGCTTGCCCTGAGAACGATCGGAGGCGGCCAGCGCAGTAATCTCAAACTGCGGATGATCTTCCAGCAGTTGAATAAACCGCTGCCCGACCATGCCGGTGGCGCCAAGGATTCCCACGCGAAGTTTCTTAGTCATCTGTTGTAGCAACCATGCGAGGTCCAGCCAAAAGACATAAGCGGTTTTCTGACGCCGCTTTGTGAGTCCCGTTAGGGACGAAATGTTTATAGATTCAATTCCGCTATATTCATGTTCTCGCTCCACCAGGGGCGACATGTCGCTCCTAACGGAGCGAAGTTTCTATACGGAGCGTGGTTCTATAAACATTCGGCTCCTAAGGAGCCTTGGCGATGCCTTACTACTTTTGCAAACTCTGCAACGCGGTGCCCATCCGTCCCACGCCCTCAGTCAGCACCGGCAAGTCAGCACAGAATGAGCATCGGAGGAAGCCTTCGCCTTCGCTCCCAAAAGCGTTTCCGGGCACTGTCACCACGCCGGCGTTCAACATTGCTTCCGCAACTTTCATCGACGATCCATACTGCGACACATCCACCATCGTATAGAAAGCGCCATCAGGTGTGACGCATCGAAATCCAGCCTCGCGCAGGGCTGCGAGCAAATGATCGCGACGTTTCTCAAAGGTTTCGCGAATTTGCTTACGCGCCTCCACAGCTTCGTTAGTCCAGGCTGCGAGTGCCGCCTTTTGCGAAACGGTCGAAGCGCAGGTAGTGACGTAGCCATGCAATAAGTGCGCTGAACGAATGACTGCAGCATCGCCCAGGATCCAGCCTAGCCGCCAGCCCGTCATGCAGGTGGACTTTGAAAGACCGCTTATCACGATTGTGCGCGGGTAAAACTCCGAAATTGATCCTGGTCGTTTTCGGGTGTAATAAAGGTCGCGATAGATTTCGTCACTGATGACATACGCTCCGGAGCCGCTCTCTTCAAGGACCTGGGCCATCGCGCGTAATTCATCACTCGTCAAGGTCCGGCCGGTGGGATTTGAAGGGCTGGTGCAAACGACAACCTTCGTTTTCGAGCTAATGTTTCGTTTGAAATCTTCTAAATCAAAACTGAAATCCTGCGATGCGGGCAGTTGATAATAAGTGGGAACGCCGCCAGCCATGCGCGCGATCGTTGGATAAGCGACGAAGCCCGGATTGGGAATCAATACTTCGTCGCCTGCCTGGACCAGACACATCAAAGCAAGGTACATCGCCTCCTGCGAGCCGGCAGTGATGATCACCTGATCAGTCGAAAGAGTGAGATGCGGATAGTCCGCGGCCACTCGTTCCCGCAATACGGGCAGCCCTGCCTGCAACGTGTAACCGTTCCGTTCCTCCTCAATCGCACGCACTGCGGCTCGTCTAATCACGTCCGGCGTTGGCAGATCAGGTTCGCCGAGTCCGAAACTAATATCGTTCGGTTTCGCACGATCAGTGATCGAACGAATCGGACTCCGTTCAATGCCGCGCAGAAATTGTGGAGGTTGAAACTCTTTCAATACTGAGCAACCCTTTTCTCTTCCAAACTCTCAGAAGGGCTTCGTCTTAACGGCTACGCCGCCCGATGTGCGGAAGGTCTGTGACCTTCCGGCAGGTGAACTTTTGACTTGGGGCTACGCCGCGAAAGCCAACCGCGGCATCACCGCAAATAATCTTCCAGTTGCACGGCTCGCTCGGTTTTCTGATCTCGATATTTCACGATCACCGGCGCATAAAGAGACAGGCCCCACGCTACTCCCAGTTCGCCACGAACCGTGCGCGAGCCGGGCACCACCACGGCGCCAGCGGGAATTTCCAACGGCGCATCAACAGTACGTTGATAGATTTTCTCACGCGCCAAATCGTAAACCGGAGTAGAACCCGTCAGGATCGTTCCCGCTGCCAGCACGGCCCGCTCACGCACAATGGTCCCCTCGTATACTCCGCAGCCACCACCTACCAGCACGTCGTCTTCGATAACTACGGGCACGGCGCCGACGGGTTCGAGCACACCGCCGATTTGCGCCGCCGCGGAGAGGTGAACGCGCTTGCCAATCTGTGCGCACGAGCCGACCAGCGCATGGCTATCTATCATTGTTCCTTCGTCTACGTACGCCCCGACGTTAATGAACATCGGCGGCATGCAAACAACCCCCGGCGCGACATACGCTCCATCGCGGACGCTTGAGCCGCCTGGCACGATGCGCACGTTGTCCTCAATGCTCGTGGGACGTGCCGGATATGAGTCTTTGTCGAAGAAACGGAGATGGGTTGAAGCGGACATGTCAGTTAACTGGCCCATGCGGAAACCCACGAGGATTCCCTGCTTGACCCACGCGTTTGCCAGCCAGGTGCCGTCGCCATCTCGTTCAGCCGCGCGAATCTCGCCTTTGTTCAAGGCCGACTTAAACTCATCAAACAACGCGCGATCTGGTTTGGTGAACTCACCGTTTCCGCGCGCAGCGAGCGCTGCGATGCGATCACGTAGTGGCATGTGACGCTTCCTCTAGCAGTCCGAGATCAGCGAGCACCTGCCGTAGGGCATTCCTGGTCTTATTCTCTATTGCGACGAGCGGTAAACGATAGTTCTCCTCGATCAAATTCATCATCGCCAGCGCCGCCTTGACCGGACCGGGACTCGACTCAATAAAGTTTGCTTCCATCAAAGGCAGCAGCCGGTAATGCAGCTCGCGAGCCTCATCCCAGTTTCCTTCCAGCGCAAGATTTACCAGCCGCGCCATCAACTCTGGAGCTTCATTCGAAGCAACTGAGATCAAACCGTCTGCACCTAGCGCTATCATCGGAAAGGTGAACGCATCGTCGCCGGAAAGCACGCGGAAGGCCTCAGGCCGGCCACGAAGAATCTCCATGATCTGCGCCAGATTTCCAGAAGCTTCCTTGACCGCCACGATGTTTTCGCAATCGCGTGCCAGCCGCAGCGTTGTTTCCGCTGAAATATTGCAGGAGGTGCGCCCCGGCACGTTGTAAATCACGATCGGAATATCAACTGCATCAGCGATGGCGCGAAAGTGCGCGTACAGTCCCTGCTGTGTCGGCTTGTTATAAAAAGGAGCGACTACGAGAACCGCGTCGGCGCCAAGAGCCTTGGCGATTTTTGAATTTTCAATCGCCACCGCCGTCGAGTTGCTGCCGGTCCCGGCAATCACGCGCCCTCGATCACGGGACTGCTCAATGGCATGTCTGATGACAAACTGATCTTCAGCCTCAGTCATGGTCGCGCTTTCGCCGGTCGTGCCGCACGGAACCAGCAGCTTGATACCGCCGGTTAACTGATATTCGATCAGCCTCGTCAGTGCTTCTTCGTCAACTGCGCCGTCGGCTTTGAAGGGCGTAACCAGGGCAGTCGCGCAACCGCGCAACCACTCGATGTTCATCGTCATGTCAGCACCTCATTTCGCAGGAAAAACTAAAACGAATTTTCCATTTGTCATATGGAAAATGTGCCTGCAGGCACAACACACTCTCCATTACTTCGCAAGTATCTCATCAATCACATTACTAAACTCATAGACGCCTTTGCGGCCAATGATCCAGTGCGCCGCCAGCAGTGCGCCTGCGGCAAAACCCACGCGCGAACGCGCCGTATGCGTCAGTGTGATTTGGTCGGCGGCAGAATCAAAACCGATGCGGTGCGTCCCCGGAATGTGGCCGGCACGCGTTGACGCAATCGGGATGTCAACTTTAATGTGCTGAGTCATTAGCTCTCTCAGTTTCAACGCAGTACCGGAAGGAACATCGCGCTTGCGTGAGTGATGCTGCTCTTCCAGAAACGCCTCGTACTGATCTAATTGCCCCATAAGCTTCGCCGCCTGAGCAACAATCTTGTAAAAGACGTTCACGCCAATCGAAAAATTAGCGCCGTAGAGAAGCGCGCCGTCGTGTTCCGTAACAAGTCGATGCACTTCAGCCTCGTCATCCTTCCAACCTGTCGTTCCTTCGACGAGAGGAACGCCTGCGCGAACACACGCCTCGACGTTTTTCACCACCGCTTTGCCCACCGAAAAATCGATAGCTACATCATGATCTCTGAGTGCCGCCGCCATTTCATCAATCACGTTCGCGTCCGAATCGCGCGAAGTTAAGATCGCGCCAATCTGATTACCCGCGGATCTCGCCTGACTTTCAACCAGCTGGCCCATCGCGCCATGTCCAATCAGGGCGATTTTCATGATATTGCCCTCGTCTCGACCGCTATGGCGGTGCGCTTCTGGTCAACCTCCGCAATTAACGCGCGCGCGAGTTTAATGTAGAGATCTACCGCCGCAGTCAGCTCCTGCTTTTCAACAGACTCGTGATCGGTGTGCGCCTTCAAAATAGATCCCGGTCCCAGCAACAGGGCCCGGCCCCAATTCGAGAGATACGGAATGTCGGTGGTAAACCGAACTGTGCATTGCTCGAAACCAGCCAAGGTGTGCAAGCGAATGGGTTCGTGTTCAGACAGATATTCTATTTCCGCCCGCTGGGCGATCGATTGTTCCAGAAGCTGCCGCACCGGCGCCGCCTCACTCACGAGGCGAAACTGCAACACCGCCTTAGCTTCTTCCGGAATGACATTTGGCCGAGTGCCGCCACTGATGACGCCGATGTTGCAGGTTGTCTCACCAAGCAATTCATCCGAGGGCCACACACAGTTTCGAACATCTTCGAGGACATCGAGAAGTTTTTCGATTGCGGATTCGCCCTGCTCCGGATAGGCCGAATGAGCCGCGCGCCCGTGTGTTTTGAGAGTCACCCGCAGGGAACCCTTGGTTGCCGCCGCGAGTTTGTTGTCTGTCGGTTCCCCATTTATCAGGAATGCAGGTCGATTACGAGGTTCTTCCATATTTGCAACCTGCGCACCCAAACTTCCCATCTCTTCGTCAACCGTAAACAGCAACCCAACCTGGTCGACGCCTTCGCTCCGCAATCGTTCAGCTGCCAAAATCTGAGCCGCGATAATTCCCTTCGCGTCACACGCGCCGCGCCCGTGGATGCGCGCGGCATCTTCACTGGAGGGGATGAACGGAGGAACAGTGTCCATGTGCGTTGAGAAAATAACGCTCGGCGGCGCGTCCGTGGTGGCGATAACGTTGAATCGATCCGGCGCAACGTCCTGCATCTCGACGTTATATCCCAAACTCTCCAGGTAGGCTCTCAGAAACTCCCCGACCGACCGCTCCTCGCCGGTAACGGAGGGAATATCGATCAACTTTCTTGTTAACTCAAATAGGTCCATTCCACGAATCTCACTCTGCGGTCATGTGCGCGAATTCTGTTGTTCACTGTGCAATCTCTGCGTCTCTGCGTCTCTGTGGCGAGCTATGCGTCAATCAGAATCAACACAGAGACACGGATAAGACAAAGGACGCACAGAGTTGGTTTACAGTCAGATCCTGGCGCCGACTTCGCTCGCCAGATGACTCGCGCTAGCGGCTTCCTCATCCGCGTTTTCAAAGAATTCCTGATGCAGCCGTCTCACCGTTTCCGCCGCCCGAGCCTCCTCCACTGCAAAGGTAAGATTGATTCTCGACGCGCCCTGCGAAATCAGTGAGACGTTAATGTCGCTGATTGTGGAGAAGATCCGCGCGGCAATTCCTGGAGTGCTGCGCAGTCCTTCACCAACAATACAAACAATTGCCCGGCCACCTTCCACCGAAACCGTGCCGAATGTTTCCAGCTCCCGGACAATCGATGAAAGGGCGCTCGTGTCGTCAAGCGACAGTGAAACGCTGACTTCGGAAGTGGTAACAACGTCTACAGCCGTTTGATGCTGATCGAAAACTTCAAACAACGCTCTCAGGAAACCATAAGCGCCCAACATGCGCGCGGACGTGATCTGGACCGTAGTAACTCCGGCTTTGTGCGCAATCGACTTTACAGTTTGCTGAGACGTTTCTGTTTCCGAACCGACGAGGGTACTCTCACTTTCAGGAGCGCGCGAGTTACAAATCCGCACCGGAATATCGCGCTCAACTGCCGGCTGAAGGGTTTTCGGATGCAGGACTTTCGCGCCGAAGTAAGCAAGCTCGGCTGCTTCTTCAAACGAAAGCCGCGGAATAGAGCGCGCATTTGGCACAACCCGCGGGTCGGCAGTCAGCACGCCTGACACGTCGGTCCATATCTGAATTTCGCGAGCTGTAAGTGCGGCTCCGATAATTGCGGCCGTGTAGTCTGAGCCGCCGCGTCCCAGCGTGGTCGTCTCACCCTTCAAAGTGGAACCGATGAACCCACCCAGCACGGGAACTACGGAGGCGTCGATCAAATTCTCAAGTTGCTGGCGGGTTGCAGCCGTCGTTTCACGCATCCTGGGCGCAGCCGCGCCGAAATTGTCATCGGTGATAACGCATTTGCGGGCATCTACGTCTTGAGCAGAAACGCCGCGATCATTCAATACGGCAGCCAGCAATGCGGCCGACAGTCGCTCACCAAAAGATACAATCGCATCCCGATAAAACTTATGCTGTCCGGGCTCACCGACGTCTTGAGTGGCGACGGACTGTAGCAAATCGTCAATCTCGATCCGGCTTTGTCCCAGCAAACCTGAAACTCTTGTCGCTTCCCCTCGCAGCAGTGGGTCTACAACTCTTTCGTGTCGCGCGAAGTGTTGATCCAGGCTCTCAATCGCGCCTTTCGCATGTCCCTCAATCGCCTCCTGCACGCTCCCCAACAACGCATCTGTGAAGCCGCTCATCGCGGAGACCACCACGACCGGTTGCAATCCGCTTTCAACCGCACGTCCGACGATGCCGGCTACATTTGCAAAGGCGCCTGCGTCTTCGACAGACGTCCCGCCAAATTTCATGATCGTTGGCTTCATCAGAAGGCGATTAGTCTAGCACTTGTCGAGCCGGGCAAAGGCCAATATTAACCACAAAGAACGCCCGGAAAGAGATAAGTAATTTGAGAAGTCACACCGTTTTCGATTTCCATTTTCCTCTGCGGAACACCGCGGCGCTAACAACTGCCAGCGTTGAAAATGCGATCGTGATGGCCAGAAAGACGCCGCGTGCACCAAGCCCGAATGTCTTCGCCAGCACGTAGGCGAGCGGAAGTTCCCAGAGCCAGAAGACAAACAGGTTGATGATAGTAGGCGTCCAGGTGTCGCCCGCGCCATTGAACGATTGTGTGATCACCATCCCCCATGCGTAAAAAAGAAACCCGGCCGCTACGATGCGCAAACAATCGACTCCATACGGCACGACGTTCGGATCGTGAGTAAACAACCCGATTATCTGCGCGGCGAACAATACAAAGATCAACCCAACGAGACCAAGAAAGATCATGTTGTAGAAACCCGCAATCCACACGGCGCGCTCGGCGCGTTCAGGTTTCTTTGCTCCCAGCGCCTGGCCCACCATCGTCGCCGCAGCATTCGACATTCCCCATGAAGGCAGCAGGGCAAACAGGATCACGCGAATACCAACGATATAGCCCGCGACCACGTCGCTGCCAAAACTAGAGATTATCCGTACCAAACCGATCCAACTCGCCATGCCTATTGAAATCTGAAACGTCGCGACGCTGGACAATCGCATCAGGCGCGCCATAATCGCCGGCTCAAACTTGTAGTGATGACGTTGGATATCAAATCGTTCAGAACGTATCAACCGGATGAACGCATAAAGCGCGCCCGTGCCGCGGCCGATATTCGTGGCGACCGCCGCACCAACAATTCCCAGTTTTGGAAATGGGCCAAGACCAAAGATGAAACAGGGGCCAAGCACGATGTTTATCGCATTTGCCATCCACAACACACGCATGGCAATGGCGGCATCGCCGGCGCCGCGAAAGATGGCGTTGATCATGAAAAGCATCATGATCGTTACATTCCCGGCCAGCATCACGCGCGTGAAGCCCACGCCACTCTCAACTACAGCCGGCGAAGCACCCATTATTGAAAGCAGTTGCGGCGCGAAGGGGGCACCTATCACGGCTATTACCAGCGAGATGATCAATCCGAGGGCCATGGCCTGGATCGCGACGCGCGCAGCTCCTTCGCGGTTGTGCTCGCCGATGCGACGCGCGATGGTGGCAGTCACCCCGATACTCAAACCGATCGCGAGTGCATACAACAGCGTCAACAGCGACTCGGTGAGCGCCACTGTCGCCATCGCATCAACGCCAAGGTAGGAAACCCACTTGATATCAACAACAGCAAAGATACTTTCCATGCACATCTCGAGCACCATGGGGATGGCCAGCATGATGATGGACCGGCCTATTGGTCCCTTGGTGTAATCACGCTTGCTGCCGCGCAGTGATTCTCGGATCGCCGACCAGAGACTCTGCGTTTGTTCAGTCTCCACGCTGGATGCGCTGGTCCCATTCGCGGCGGGAGTCGCATACACGCGGTCGGCGACCTCGTTGGTTGTCGGCAGACCTTCGGAATCTGGCATTGTTCGTCCAAGTAAACTGATTTGAATTTATTGTTTCCTATATTAACGCAGAAACTAAAGTGAGGCTTTGGCTCGGTGCGGATATCAGGCTAGTGGATTCATAGCCCGCCATGAGTTCGCAGAGTTAGAAGAAGTCAGAACCGGGAGCGGACCGGGGTCCCCGCGCGGGCAACCCGCTGTGGGGTGGTAGCGACCGGGTCTCAATATGCGATACGACCACCCGGTCGCTGCCCCGACTCGTCGGGGTTCTGAATTTTTCGTCTCACGTTGGTCGACTGATAACACGAGCTACCCTGCCTATTTTTCAGCTGCTCTGCCGAAATCGTCCTCTAAACGCACGATGTCATCTTCCCCAAGATAGCCGCCTCGCTGCACTTCTATGAACACAAGATTCGTTTCGCCGGGATTTTCCACTCTATGCGCAGCGCCTTTCGGAATGTCTATCGCTCGCCCGGCCTCAACAATGTGCTCGCTGCCATCGAGAGTTACTTTCGCTGTCCCTTCAACTACGAACCAATGCTCGGCGCGTTGCGCGTGTTTCTGATAACTCAGACGCTTTCCCGGCAGGACTTCGATCCGTTTGACCTTAAATCCATCTGCTTCATCGAGCACGGTGAAGGTGCCCCATGGGCGGCGATCAAACGTGGGCGAGTTGTCGGTATCCCTGGTTGTCATTTTTGTTTCTTCGAGTGTTTCAAATCCTCGCATTAAAGTCGTGTTTCGCAACTGGCTCCGGAGGAGCCCAATGTTTATAGATCCAACTGAGAACCCAGGACCGGAGCTCCAGCGGAGCGCGATGCTTCGCGGGCGTTCTAAACTCAGTAGCCGCTGAACACCGACTTTACGTTCCACTCCTCTGAGCGAAGAGTGTTTTTGAGTCTCGCGTTCTATGAACATTACGTCCCTGCGGGACGGGAAACTAGCTCGCGGCTGCAGCGCGACGGTATTTCAGCTGTTGCCGTTTCTTACTCTTCTTGCGTCGCTTCGGCTTGATGGGCGCATATCGGCCCGTACGTTCCAGGTCATAAATTGTGTAACCAGTATCGAAGATGTCGCCTGACAGATTTTCACTGTCGACACTGTAATCAAAAATTCGGCCGTCCAGGCGAACGTAAACTGATCCGCAACGGTCTTTAAGGTACTGTTCCGCATTCAACAGCGCGTACAGATGCTGGCGCGTTCCCAATGTGCCGGTGGGATGTACCGGAATAAACTCCTGGCCATCCGGCAGTCGGTACACGTTTAGCTCCAGCAGAACAGCGCGGCCATAACGCTGCAAGCGCGGCACGAAACCGTGCGGCAACCCAAAGCGCTGTTTGGAACTGGCTTTTGCAGTTTGCGAATTTCGTTTGGTTGTTGGTCGTGTTTTGGAACCAAGTTTTTGCGCGGCCAGCGCCAGCGCGTCAGCAAGGCTGTCCAGGTGACCATCGTCAACGACGAGATTCTCAAACGAAGGATCAGTGTGGGCCAGGATTTCTCTGCAGGCTTTGCGAAGATCGTCTGACCCGTCGAGCAAGCCTTCGCTCATTTGTTTCAGTGTCGCCTGGCCTTTGTAGACAGCTTCTACCTTCTGACCGTCGGTCATCTCGGCCCACAAATGATCGCCGATGCTGCCACTCGACATTTCAACGGCGAGTTTACTTAATTCCGTGAGGCTTGCAAGAAAGTTTTACGCGTTAACGTTTAGAGGCCACAGTTTCATCCCGTTGATTCGACGGTTTCCTTTGTCCGCCACACAGCGAGGATCAAACCAGCTAGCGAGCAGCCTACTAATTGATAGCTGATATTAATTAAATAAAGACCAAGGGGTCTTTGCTCGAAAATAACGGTGGCTGCCTGCGTAGTCACAATGAAACCGAGCCAGAGCCAGAACGCCGTTTGAATCCCGGCCATAGCGGTGGTTGCTTTTGCGTAGCGAACAAAGTGGGCGAGGACGTAAACCAGGACCAATGAAGTTAGAAAGGCAATGGCCAACTCCTTCGCGTGGCTTTGGCTTTCTATTTCGGCGAGTTGTACCGGGGACCAGTTAATGAGCTGGATGAACTTGTTACCGAAGAGCAGCGGGGAGTACCAGAGTCCGCCGAGAATATAGTGGACCAGGGTGGCGACGATCACCGCTGCATATTTGATTTTCATACTGCTGTCTCCTTTGGGGTTCAGGGATTCTCTGCCGGGTAAAAAAGACAACTTTGTTTTTGCCCAACACTACGCTCTTATTTGAAGAATTGCTTCTCGAAAATTGCGAAAAAGCCTGGTGGTCGGGCCGGCGCAGTTTAGAGTACAAGCTTTAGCTTGCGGTTTCCGGGAAGAGCAACTTAAACGTTTTACTCTGAACTGCAGGCTTCATTTTCAATGGAAATCATGAGATGACGTCCCGGCCACTTTGAACGAAAGCGCCTGAATGCGTTTGGCCTTTACGGAAACTACGTTGTCCTGATTCTGTAGCGTGCCCTCGATTAAAAGAAACGGATGCTCCACCACAGTCAACCGGTTCTCATCGAAGATTTGCGGCGTGATGATGATGTTTGTCACCCCCGTCTCGTCTTCCAGGGTTAAAAATACAAATCCCTTCGCCGTGCCGGGTCGTTGCCTGACGATTACCCATCCGGCAACTTTAATCGCGCTGCCATTCGGCACCTGCTGAATATCAATCGCTCGGCAAGCGCCCAGCTTCTGCAACTCATGACGATGAAAAGCCACCGGATGCCTGCCGATGGTTAACCCCGTGCCGCGAAAGTCGGCGTCCATTCTTTCCGGACGGGTCATGGGTGCCAGTGGCGAGTTGCCGTCCTGCTCGTGGAGTTCTTCATACAATTCGCCAGCGGCCCGCGCCACCCGCTCCACTTGCCACAAGGCGTCGCGACGCGTAACCGCTGAGACTGCGGACTTCCTGTCTGCATTCTTTTTGTCCAAAGTCCACAGTCCAAAGTCCAAAGTCTTTCCAACGGCAGGGGTTGGGACCACTGGATGCACATCGGACTTTGGACTTTGGACCTTGGACTTTGGACTTTCTTTTGGACCCTGGACTTTGGACTTTGGACTATTGTCCTGGATGAAATTCAACGCGCCCACCGCAGCCAGCTTTCTCATTTCATTCTTGCGCAATTCAGGCACGCGATTGTGTAAATCATCGATGCTGGTAAATGGTGATTTATCGCGTTCGCGTACTATCGCCTGGCCCGATTCTTCGCTCAACCCCTTCACATAACGAAGCCCGAGACGAAGAACCAGCGTGTCCAAATTCCAGGGTCCAAGGTCCAATGTCTGTCCATCGACAGGGGCTTGGGCCATTGGTTGGATACTGTTATCTGGACTTGCTTTGGTTTTCGACTTTGGACTTTGGACTTTGGACTTTGGACTCTCTTCCTCGATCGTGCACAACCAATCCGACCGGCACACATCCACCGGATTCACTTTCAATCCATGCCGTTGCGCGTCCTTCACTAACGTAAAGGGTTGATAAAATCCCATCGGCTGATTGTTTAGAATTGCCGCCGTAAACGCCGCCAGGTAATGACACTTCAAATACGCGCTCGCATAAGCAATCAAAGCAAAGCTCGCCGCGTGCGATTCAGGAAAACCGTAAAGCGCAAATGAAGTAATCGACTGCACAATCTCATCCTGCGTCTTCTGCGGAATGCCATTGGCCGACATGCCGCGGCGTAGTTTCACTTCAATTTCCTTCATTCGCGCTTCCGAGCGTTTGAAGCCAAACGCGCGGCGCAGCTCCTCAGCTTCACCTCCGGAGAAACCTGCGCAAATCATCGCCATCTTTAACAGTTGTTCCTGAAACAAGGGCACGCCGAGAGTTCGCTTTAATACCGGTTCCAACAACGGATGCGCATAAACGATCGGCTCGCGACCCATCCGGCGTTTCAAATAGGGATTCACCATGTTGCCGACAATCGGGCCCGGTCGAATGATCGCCACCTGGACCACGATGTCGTAAAACTTTTTCGGATGCAGCCGCGGCAGACACGACATTTGCGCGCGACTCTCAACCTGAAACAATCCAATCGTGTCCGCTTTTTGCAGGGCCTCGTAGACTTTTGCGTCGTCCTGCGGCAGGTGGGCCAAATCAACCACTTCCTTGTATGAATCGCGAATCAATTGAATTGAATCTTCCAGCACCGCCATCATTCCCAGTCCCAGCAGATCCACTTTTATCAATCCGAGGTCGGCGCAATCCTCTTTGTCCCACTGCACCACCACCCGGCCGGGCATTGCAGCCGGCTCGAGCGGCACAACCGAGTTGAGTTGGCCCTGGCAAATAACCATGCCGCCTGAATGCTGTCCCATGTGCCGCGGCAAATCCTGCACGCGTTGATAAAGTTCAAAGAATTTCCTGATCCGAGGATTTCTGATATCCAGCCCGGCATCGCGAAACTGCCGCTCCGTCGTGTCCTTCGGATCTTTCCATTCCCATGTATTGACCAGGCCCGAAAGCTTTCCCAGCGTCTCGTCATCAAAGCCGAGAACTTTTCCGACTTCACGCGCCGCCGATTTGCCTCGATAGGTTATGACGTTGGCGGTCATGGCCGCGCCAAGTTTTCCATAACGCTCGTAAACATATTGAATCGCGCGTTCGCGCTGGTCGCCGCTCGGTAAATCGAGATCGATGTCCGGCCACTCGCCGCGTTCTTCGGAAAGAAATCGTTCAAACAATAATTCCATGCCCACCGGATCGACGGCCGTGATGCCCAGGCTGTAACAGACGGCGCTATTTGCCGCCGAGCCGCGTCCCTGAATCAAAATTCCCTGCTCACGGCAAAACCGCACAATGTCCCAGACGATCAGGAAGTAACCTTCGAGCTTCAGCTTTTCAATTAGCTGGAGTTCGCGCTCAATTTGTTTCCAAGCGACTTCGAATTTGGGTTTTCCGTTCGAGCCGGGATAACGCAGACGCGCGCCTTCCGCAGTTCGTTGCCGCAGGAAGCAGGTCATCGTCTCTCCTTCCGGCACCGGGTATCTGGGAAATTCGTAACCCAGATCTGCAAGGGTAAATTCAAGCCGCGACGAAAGCTCCGACGTGTTGGCAATTGCTTCAGGCAAATCCGCAAATATGCGCGCCATAATTTTTGGCGCTTTCAAATAGCGTTCAGAATTTGCCGCCAACAATCGCCCGGCAGTTTCCAGACGCACGTGATTTCGAATGCAGGTAAACACGTCTGCAACTTCTCGCTGAGCGCGACTGGCGTGGCTCACACCATTCGTCGCCAACAACGACAAACTTAAACGCCTGGCTACCTGCACTACTGCTTGATTGCGCGCTTCTTCTTCACGATTGAGATGCCGCTGCACCTCGGCGTAAACATTTCCCTTGCCAAATACGTCAATCAACCACTCTGCTTTTCTCTGCGCTTCCTTTGCGCCCTCCCCGTCTCTGCGGTGAAACGCTTTTGCTAAAGGTCCATCGTGATCACCCGTCAAACAAATCAACCCTTCGGCATATTCCGCCAACTCTTCGGGGGTGACCGCACACTCGCCCGGCTTCGCATGTTTCGGCACCCGCAATTTCATTAACGTGATTAGACGGCAAAGATTTTGATAACCCGTTCGATTACGAACCAGGAGTGGGATCGAAAACGTTTCGTTTGGCAGGGTCGATCGTTTTGGTCCAAAGTCCAAGGTCCAAGGTCCAACGTCCGCTTCCCCATCTTGCTTTTGACTTTGGACTTTGGACTTTGGACTTTGGACTCTTGTCCGACTTTGGACTTTGGACTTTGGACTTTGGACTACAGTGATCTCCGCCCCGATGTGCGCCTTGATTTCATTCTTCTTCGCTGCCAGGTGAAACCGCGGACTTCCATACACCCCGTCACGATCGAGCAATGCCATTGCCGGCATTTCGAAGCCGTGCGCCGCGGCAATTAGTTCTTCCGGCACCGAAGCGCCCTCGAGAAAACTAAATGCCGACCGCGCGTGTAGCTCGACGTAATCAGCAGGCAGTGTGCGGGGGGCAGTAGGCAGTCGCTTCCCTGTTTCTGAACTTCTCTTCTTCGGCCCCTGACGTTGCTGCTCACTGCTCACTTTCTTTACTCACTGCTCACTTTCTTTCAGTCATAAATTCCTTCGACAAACCACCCACCATTTCCCAACTCACGAAAGATGCGATAGAGCACTTGCGGTGAAAGCCTGCCGACCTTCTGAGCACATTCAATTCCCACGTCCCATTCATCACGCGCCCAAAAATCCGTGCGCCACCAGTCGCCCGACGTGCGCCATGGACCAGCCACCGAGACAACTTTCCCATACACGCTTCTATTTTTGTCCCAGGCGCTAATCTCCCTCGGACAACCCTTATCGGCTTGCACGATGGCCCGCAACGGCGGCCGAAAAACCCTAAACCCCAGTTTGGATCTCGGATTTCGGATTTCGAATTTCGGATTGCTTATTGCTGATTCCTGATTATCTTTTTCTGCCCACTGACCACTGACCACTGGCCACTGACCACTGTTTTGCTGTTTGCTTCTCTTCCGCTTCGACTCTTTCAACACAAACCTTTTCACCCGAAACGCATCCGGACGATGCGTATCGAGCAATTCAGCCGAGCCGATATTTGTTGGTCCAACCAGTTTGGCCAGCCGGGCCAACATGAGTTCCAGTTTCTCTGGTTCCGGCGCCAGGGGAATAAATAATCCCGTCTGCAAAACGCGCGGCTTCACGGGTTCACAATTAATGGCAACTGCCAACACAGCCGACGGCGGCGGATGCATTTCCGTATCGAGCAATAAAAGCTTGAGAAACACTTTGTGATCGCGCATCGGATAAGGCAGGTTGAGATTGAGTTCATGTAAGGCGCCTGTTTCCAGTTTCAGCTTTACATGCAACGCGTTCGTGGCCAGCGCATACGCATTAAGGCTCGCGCAGATCTGATTGAGGAGTCGCGCCAGTATGAATGACAGAGGTTCTAACTCAGCGATGGGATAATCCAGCTCGATTGAGTTGTCGAAAACCGGCGCAGGCTGCGGGAGTTTCAAATGACGATTAGTTTTCCCGCTCGCCAATGTTTGCAGTTTCACTCCCTCCTGACCGAGGCGTTCGGAAACGCCGGTCACTGGCAACTCGGCAAACTCTCTGAAAGTGTGCACACCCCAGAGCCGGAGGGTCTCCAGCATTTCCGTCGACTGTTTTTCCTCAATCCCGACGAGAGAGCATTGCAGAGCTTTTAACGGCAACGCGCCAAGGCAAGCGAGTTCCTCGCCAGGGGCAGTGAAGGTGACGCCCTTACAAAACTTCGCAGCGTGAATGGCAGCATCAGGATTGGCCGCGAGTGCGACGTTGACCTGATGCCCCAACCCAGCAGGTTCTTTCAATTTCGCCTGTTTCGCTATTTGATTGGCCAGCTCGTAAGGAGAGCCAAATAGTAAGGCGCACCCTTCCACATCCATCACTATGGTGTGAGAGTCCAACTCTTCAACTAACGGCGAAAAGGCATAGGCAAACTCGGGAAGAAGGCGGGAGGTGGACCCCGCCGCTGGGGTGACAGACAGCTCCGCCGGAATATGCCGGCAATAAATGCTCGCAAACATCGCTTTCGGTGACCCAAGTTCAAAATAAACAGGAAGCGAAGATTAACGAAAATTAACGAATATTGTCAAGGCTCAAGGGTTTGGGGGTAGATCCGGAGGACCGTGAGTTAATAGCCCCGTCCGTGAGGACGGGGTAAGCTCATCCTTGCCAAGGCTCAAGGCCCGGAGGGCCGGCATAAAATGGTGACGCACCTTCGGCGCTGAGGAACCTAACGCCCGCTCACCCGCCCTTACGGACGGGGCTATCGTACCGGTCCTTCGGACCTAGACTTCAAAATTTCAGTACTTCTAGCGGGCCACTTTGATGAGAACCTCTTCGCTTCTCCGGTTGAGGTGGAGTGGACGCTGGCATTCGATCTGGAAATGCAGTCCGCGCAAAAGATTTGAGTGAGGCAGAGGGCTCGAATTACGGGTAAGACTATTTATCTTTTCGATACTTAACTTTCCAGCCGCGGAAAATGAGGAAACATCTTTTCCGGCGAATCTTCGGGAGGCCCATGCTGGTTCGCTGCGAGTGGGAGGAAATTCAGACACCTCCAACATGTCAGAATTTACTGACCACAGACCTCTGTCCTGTTTCAATTCCAAAGCCAGGGCGGCGCAGGATTTCGCGCAACTCTCTTCCGCGATAACCAGGAGCGCTGTCGGCGTGGCTTCCAAAGTTCGCCGAAAGCGATACCACCATGATGAAATTATCCTTCTCGCATCTTTGGTGGCGACATCTGCGAGGTCCAGCATTACCAGTCCAAAACCGCCGCCCTGCAAGAGTAAATCAGTGGCCTTGAATGCATGCTCCAGATTATTGGCGCAACGTATCCATAGCAATCGTTCCAAATTTATTCCTGCGGGTGAGGCTGAGGCAGGATCAAACACATTGCTGGTATCCACGATGGCGCAAACTTCATCATGCGTGGTGGCATGGGCCAGAGCAGCAAGCATGAAGCTCGTTCGGCCCGAAGATGCTGGTCCAAAGATTTCGGTAATGGCGCCGCGTGGCAATCCTCCACCCGTGAAAGAATCGACTTGAGAAATCCCCGAGGAAAGTACTTCGGCCGGGCCTTTTTCCTGCAGATTGAAGGCAGAACCGAAGCGCGATGCAATTTCAGTTTCGATTTCAGCTTTTGAAAGTGCAGCTCTCATGATTTATAAGCCTGTGTAACGCAAACTGTTAGTTGCGTCGACGATATTCATTGCCACAGAGCGGACGGATCGCAAACTAACAGTTTGCGTTACAAAACTGACATGCCACGTAAATCCTCCCAAGGTTCCGCTGAAGACTTTTTCCCTGACAAATTAACTTTGCCTTCACTGCGTCGAGCGGCCGCCGATTGCAAAGCTTGTGACCTTTGGAAACTAGGGACGCAAACCGTCTTCGGAGAAGGTCGCCGCCGCGCGTTAGTCATGTTCATTGGCGAACAACCCGGCAATGAAGAAGATCTCAAAGGCAAACCTTTTGTCGGTCCAGCCGGACGCTTATTTGATAGCGCACTCGATGAAGCCGGCATCGATCGTGCTCAAACTTACGTCACCAATGTTGTCAAACATTTTAAGTGGGAGCCTCGCGGCAAACGTCGCCTACACAAAAAACCAAACGCTCAGGAAATTTCTGCCTGTCGTCCCTGGCTCGAGGCCGAGATCGCGCTCGTCAAGCCGCAGGTGATTGTTGCCCTGGGCGCCACTGCGGCCCAGGCCCTGCTCGGCGCAAAATTTCGAGTTACCAAACAACGCGGGCAGTTTATTGAATCCACTCTGGCTCCGTACGTAATGGCCACCGTCCATCCCTCCTCAATCCTGCGTGCCCCCGATGATGAAACCCGGCGCCTCGAACATCGCCGCTTCGTCCATGATCTAAAAAAACTCGCCCGGGTTCTTGGGTAGGACAGACATTCCTGTCTGTCCCTTTTAGAAGGAGGCCCTCGCTCAATCATGGACAGGCAAGAAATGCCTGACCTACTTTTCACTTGACCTTGCTCACTATTTTCGATAATATTCGGGCGATTTTCGCTTGAAACCGAAAATAACATAAGGCTCCAGCACGAAGCAAGACTTTTTAGGAAGGAATTTAAAATGCCTGTTACAGCACGGCAAAGGCAGATTTACGAATACATCTGCCGTTATAACGAAAGCCACCAGCAGCCTCCCACAATTGCCGAGATTGGAAAGCAATTTCAGATGACTTCCTCGGCCAGCGTGCACAGTATTCTCTCTGTGCTCGAGCGTGAGGGACTTATCAGGCGCATCCCAAACGTCAGTCGGGGCATTGAGATCATCCCGCCTGCCAGTCCGGACTCCAGCGAGGAATCTGAGATTCCTCTGTTGGGCTTAGTCGCCGCTGGTCAACCGATAGAAGCAGTCCTCGCCCATGAAACGGTCGCCGTACCCAAAAACATGATCGGGCGCGGCCGCATGTTCGCGTTGCGTGTGCGCGGCGATTCAATGATTGAGGAAAATATCCAGGACAACGACATCATTATCGTTTCGTCTCAGGAGACAGCGGAAAATGGGCAGGTGGTAGTGGCGCTGATCGACGGCAACTATGCCACGGTGAAGAAGTTTTATCGCGAGCCTGACTTTATCCGGCTCGAGCCGGCCAATCCGCAGTTCAAAGCAATTTTCATCAAGACCCCGGGAAGGCTTCAGCTCCAGGGTGTCGTCCGCGGTCTTATTCGCAACTACTCCGCTCCCGCCCAGGTCTGAGGCGCGGACGCAAATAAAATGTCTGACACTGAAGTCAATGATCACAATGATCTTCAGAGCAACCTGGCCGACGTAGCCTTCTGCGCATTTGCCTTATCTGATTGCGTGGTCCATGTTTCACCCGATTCAGCAAAATACTTGCGCGCAGTTCATCGAACCGCACTTGAGCTGGCGGTGCCGAATCTTTTTGGCTATGAGATTGGCGGATACTGGCTAACGCCTGATCAGATCGGCCAGTTACGAAAATTGCCGGAATGCTATCCGGCGAATGAAGTTGATTTAGTGAAGTATGCTATTGAGGCGTTTCTGAGAGCGCAAACCTCGAAGCTTGATTGGCTGGAGGTAGGGGCACGGGCATTCCGTGCCTCCACGGTCGATTCGGGCGCAAAGGGTTAGCCAATCGACGTTGGTTCCAGATCCTGCTTCTTCGCCCTTTTAAGCACGATCATCCCGATCCCCGACATGATCATGGCGCCGCCGGCAATGGTGCGCCAGTCAAGTTTTTCGTCCAGCACCAGCATCCCCAATATCACTGCCACCACCGGTGTTACCAGGGCAATCAACATCGTGTTAGTCACATCCATGTGTTGCACCAGCCAGTAATAAAGCATAAACGCGACAACTGAACCGACGATCGCCAGATAGAAAAGCGAAACGACAGCCATTCCCGTCCAGCGATAGTTCAAAGGATTTCCTTCCAGCGGCATGCCAACCAGCAACAGCGGCATCATTCCAAAAAACATTTGCCCACCTGCGAGGACGGCCGGATCCAGTTTCGATCCGCGCGCCTTCACCAACACGTTGGCATAAGCAGCGCACGCCGAACCGACTACCAGCGCCGCACAACCTGCGAGAGCTCTGGGGCCGGCCAGAGTCAGTTGGCTTGAGAAAATCACTCCGACGCCTGCCACGCCCATTACTACTCCCACGATCTTTGCCGGAGTCATTTGTTCGCCGGGAAGGTAGAAATGGGCGATGACAAGTCCGAAGACAGGAATGGTGGCTTGCAACAACGCGGCGAGGCCCGAGGAAATATATTGCTCACCCCAAAAAAGTAATCCGTAATTAAAACTGAAAGCCAAAACCCCGGAAACCGCGAGGAGTAACCAGTTGGCGCGCGTCCGTGGGAGCGACAAACGTCGAACCTTCACGATGATGAACAGGATGCTGACGGCAATGACGAATCTACTTCCGGCGAAGCTGAATGGTGGCAGGTCGCTGAGCCCCAGCTTGATGAACAGCCAGGTCGAGCCCCAAATCAAACACAATAGAAGCCAGACAAGGCGCGGTTTCATCAGTTAACTCAGCTAGGTCGGAGCAAAATATTTATGGAATCCAGGTTAAACCATCTTATCAGCAAGAACGGCAAGTTAGACTCAACGTCTAAATTGCCGCTCATGGAACGCTGCTCACTCTCAGTGACTGCCGCGATATATTACGCCGGCGTACTCGCCAGCTTAATGACAGCGAAAGCACCACCCTGCGGATCCTGCAGGACCGCGAAACGCCCTATGCCGGGAATGTCCATCGGCGGAGCGCACGTCGTCGCACCGAGTTCAGCGGCCTTAGCCACCATGGCGTCAGTATCGTTTACCGCGAAGTAGACCAGCCAATTAGGCGGCATCTCGCCCATCTCCGGTGGCGGCGTATACATTCCGCCGGCCGGCCGATCGCCATTCATGAACGACGTGTAGGTCATAGGTCCCATCTGCTGGACATTCTTACTCCAACCAAAAAGACCCGTGTAAAAGTCTCCGGCCTTCTCAGTGTCAGGAGTGGCTAGTTCATTCCAGCAAACTGAGTTTGGCACGTTTACCAGGCTCGCGCCTGTGTGGGCCTTTGCTTCCCACAGCGCAAACATGGCTCCCGTCGGATCTTGGACCACTGCCATGCGCCCCACGTCCATCACATCAAACGGCTCCTTCATCAAAGTCGCACCCAGTTCTTTTGCTTTCGTTGCCGATTCGTCCGCGCTGGCAACCAACACATAGGACATCCAATGCGTCGGAACGCCGTGATCAGTCATTTCGCTGGGCATCCGGTAGAGAGCCCCAACATCCTTGCCATCCTGCTTAAGCATGGTGTAAACGCCGGCCGGCCCCATCGGGTGGTCTTCGACGCTCCAGCCAAACAGAGTGGTGTAAAACTTTTTCGCCCCCTCGTTGTCTGTCGTGCCCAGTTCAAACCAACAAAACGTTCCGGGCGCATACTCCGGCGACTCCTGCATTCTTGCTTCAGTCATTGCTTCATCTCCTTGAGGCTAGGGCGCAAAAACCTATAGGGAGACTGCGAGCGTCTTTGCGCGACATTCAATTACGATTTGGGTGGAGCGCTATGATAACTGCTTGATGAGCGTATAACAAAAACGGAAAACGCTACCTCCGGCAAGCCGAAAGTAGCGTAGTCCGTTTCCTATCTAATCACTGAAGCTCTCAAGCCGAAGCTCTCAAGCCAAGCTTTCAAAAGGATGGCAGCTTCGCATGTACACACTAGGCTGCCGGATTTATATCCCGAAGTTCACTTGCGGTTAAGTTTGAACCTCGGTCAGCACGCGAACTGCTTTCGCAATTCTCGCATCCTTTCGAATGCGGTGCCGTTAGGTTGTTGTTTCGGTGGCTTTTCCTCCACCTCCGGTTACGACCTCGGCAACGTTAGCTCAACTTTCATCGAGCTGTTCGCCCCCTTCGGCGGGTCCTGTCCAAAGGGGCGCTACTCGTTTTGATCCGAGTAGCTCAAGAAGACCTTTCAGCCTTCTCTAGCAAAGCCTTTCGGCTTCGACTCAGGGCGTCAATAGAATCAACAGCCGCCTGCTAATTCCCTCTTCCGTGTGTCACCACATCGGTTGCCGATCCCTTTGTCGGTCTCGAAGGCCGTGACCCTCGTGACAGGGAGGTTTATACGCGAATGATTTTTTTAGGTCAAACTTTTGTGTGTTTTATTTTTTCGTCGCGCTTTTTTCTGATCGGATCTCCATTTTTTATCGGATCTCCGCTTCGTTTCCATCATCCATCGAGCGGAACATATTGTCAGTTGATCGCAACGCAAAATGGAAAGGTGGAGTTAGGAGTTTGTCATGCGCAAAGTTCGTGCGGATCTTTGCGGCCTTTGCGGCCTTTGCGGCCTTTGCGGTAAAACTCTCCAGTCGGAACCGCAAAGTTCGCCAAGTTAAGACGCAAAGTTACGCAAAGTAATTCTCATCTTTCAAAATGCACTAGTCCAGCATTGTCCCGGATTTTTTCAACTTCACTTATAGTTAAACAGGAATGAAGAAAGCATTAAAAACCGAGTGTCCGAATTGCGAGTCGGAAGACGGCCAAGTGCGCAACGGTAGGAACAAATCGGGCAGCTCGCGGGCGATATGCAGGTCATGCGGGCACCGCTATACCATTCAACCCCGGCATCGAGGTTACGACAGAGAAACCGTTCGCAAGGTCCTTGCCACGTATTTACGACTACGGATTACGAGTCCTTACACTAAACCCGCAATACGGTTTACAACTGTATTCATCCCTGGTGATGAAAGGGTTTGTCGAACCGTCGCGCGCATACACGGCATACATCACCAAACGATACTTAACTGGATTCGTGGTTGGCCCGAGGGTGTCGTGCTACCTGACTATCTAAAAACATTTCCATCAGGCCGAAAATAGACATTTGGTCGGAACTAAGTTCAGTAGAATTAGAGTTTAGCCTAGGCAGGGAATAATAAAACACTCAAGAATTTTGAGCTGCTCACAATTAATTTACAATTCCGCACAACACGATTTCTTTATTTTCAAGGAGAACTCGTATGGTTGAATTTGAAATCGACTCTTACATTGTTGGTGCGGTAGTCTCGCTTTTTCTGGTAATCAATTCGGCGGAACTAGCGCTCAAAAAGTTCATCTCGTTGGTGACTACTTACCGGGAGCTTCAAGCGACGATCAAGGGTAGCGCCCAAAAACCCGAAGAGGGTAAGGATGAGACGTCCATCAAGCGTAGACCCCATCGGATTTAATCCAGCTTTCCCACCGTTCGCTCGAGCTTACTGTGGAGACTTAGCCCATTTCTTAAATGAAATGGATGGTTTCTAAAATTAAGTTACCGAACCCTCTTCAATTGCACCGCACCTTGTGCATGACAAATTCTTCGCGTTCCGCTTTTCCATTTTGCATGCCTTCGATGCTTGCCCACATCAGCGCCTTGCCTTTCCGCTCGTAGATCACTCGCTGTGGAAAATCGTGTTTGAGATTTTCAAACGTCGCTTTTCCGCCGAAAGAATCTTTTAGTGGAAACGAAACGGGCGGGTTGCCCTGCGGTTGTGGCCGGAAAACCAAATTTCCGTTTTCTTCTCGAAACTGCATAAACTCGAAGAAAACCGTGCGAGTTCCGTTAACAGTTCGGCCGAGCCCCAACATCGATCCGCCTGCTGGCTTCGACCAAATTTCTTCGATAACCGCGTTTCCCTTTCGGCCCTGCCAGCAACCGCTCATCCAGGACATTTCCGCAACCGACACCTTACTTTGTGGTAAACCGCTGCCGGCGAAAACAATCAAAGCGAAAACAGGTAATACCATGCGCTTAAAAATCATTTTGGGGGTCTCCTTCAGTTTGTACAGAATGGAAATCGTTATTTAAGTTCGGCTATCGCCGCACGAATTGATTCCTGCACTTCTTCCATCGCAGCTTCGTTTGCATATTTGGTGCGCGGCCAGAAAAAGCCTTTCAGGCCATCTTTCCTTTTGCGCGGAACGATATGCACGTGCAGGTGCGGCACGCTTTGACTCACCCGATTATTCAGGGCCACGAATGAGCCTTCGGCTGACAATGCCTTTTCGACCGCGCGAGCGAGTAGCTGAACATTCTGAAATAACGGCTCCACGAGTTCTTTCGGTAAGTCACTCAGAGTTTCGAAGTGACTTCGGGGGACTAACAAACAGTGGCCGTAAAAAAGTGGGCGATGATCCAGAAACGCGATGCACGTTTCGTCCTCGAAGACGATTGTTGCGCTCACCTGGCCCTTAATGATTTCACAAAACAAGCAGCTCATCGCGTTTAGTGTTGTTATCAATGCAGGACGTCGAGACTTGCTTCATCAAAGCCGGGTCGGATGAAGTCGCGAGCATCCGGGAACGTTTCCTCCGCGCCAAGCCGCAACTTCTCCAGGTCGAGCAGCAGTTTCTTGATCATATCAGACTGAGCCGCATGTTCTCCGCGTGAGTCATACATCAGCCTCCACGCGCTGATGGACCTGTCGATACCAATCAAAGCAGCTTTTGCGGAGCCATCTGAATCCCGCCCAGATTCCTCAACCAGATAATCGTCCTCATCCACGCTGGACACTAGTGCCCGGATCAGCTTGGCCGCGATAAAGAATTGATACCATCGAATCACAGCTACAAACTCATCCTCATCGTCATCCGCTTTCTGTTCGAGATTTACTTCGTCCAGCATATCGCTGACTAATTCCTGTTTCGAAGAATCCTGCTCAAACCACTGGCTAACAGCATGAGCATATTCCTCGGCTGCCAGGCCGAGCGGGTGATTTCTGGCGTTGTCTCGCTCAGTTTCTTTCCGTTGTCTGATCGGTTCCAAAGCTTCCTCACTAAGATCGATTCCGCGTTCTTCGGCGATCGCCGAAATCATCGCGTGTGTCTCAGCAAAGATCGCAGCAAGTTTTTGCCAGAATGCCTCATTGGTAATGTCGCGGGCGGCTGGATTGACGTCAGGGTCGGCTTCCTCGATAGCGTAGACTGCGCACCGTGAGGTGAACTGGCAACGCTCGCACCAGCGATCGCAGTAGTTGTGGATGCCCGAGATCAAATTCGGATTGTCGACCGGATCATTCATGCAGTTGGCGCTAACTTTATGCTCGCAGGAACAAAACTCTTGTGGGCCTCTATTCTAAGGTAGTATCGACAGCCGTGGTAACAGACATCACGACTCACTTTCAGCGCGTCTTTCAACAGTTGAAGGGTTTTGGCTTTCTGCTCGAGTCAGATCCGAAGTTGCCAAGTGTATGTACTTTGATCACCGGCACTCCCATGAAAGGCTCCTGGTGGTCACATCCAATGGCCCAGATCATATTTCAGATCAACGAGCGACTTGAAGATCACAAAGACGTTCTCATCACCAAGCTGGTGTCTCGTAAAGTGACTTTCGTCCATCGAAAATTATGGCCGGAGGTCGTTTCAATTGGAGCGGCCCGCGAGCCCTGGCAGTTTAGCAAGCTTTCAAATTCAGCTCAGTGGTTACTTAAAACGATCGACGCAGGAGGTTCGATATCGACCGATGAACTTCCATCGCCTCCACCGGGCAAAACGAAGATTGGCGACGCGGCGCGTGAACTGGAGAAGAAGCTGATGATTCATGGGGCCCAAATTCATACCGAGAGCGGTGCGCATGCAAAAGTTTTAGAAACCTGGCCGCACTGGGCAGCGCGAGTGGGACTAGCAGTCCCGAAAGTTTCTCCTGCAAACGCTAAGAAGATATTGGAAGAGCGCATGCTAAAGCTCAATCAAGAATCTACCGCCTCTGCGAAACTGCCATGGCAATAGACGGTTTTTGAGAACACAACCAGTGGTCTACGACAAAATCGAGGAAATACGAATAGATGAATCAGACCGACTGTGTGTGGCGCCGTCATCAGAAACGTTTGCTTTTATTTATCGAGAAGCGATGGAGGTTGGCTGGGAGCCAAACGGTTGCTTCTTGTACTCGCCGAAGCCGAGAGAGTGGACCTACCTTCAGTGGTTCAAACAAATTGTCTCGGCAGCAAAAGTGCAGGGTTGTGTCCTCAAAATTGAGCTAACGACGAATTGGAGAAATGTACCCAATGAACTGAGGGATGAAATATCCGAGTGGGCCAACACTCACTGGGCCTGGTAAGCTGCAGCTTATCCCCGCCACTGGTTCATTTCGCAGGTCGCACCGCATTTCTGAAGGCATTGGTTCCCAGAGTGTTGAGTACCTCAGACTTTCTTAACCAACCTCTGCGCGCCATTCCCACTCCGTATTTCAGGTTGTTCATCGCGCCGGTCGAATGCGCATCGACCGAAATCACAAATTTGATCTTTCGTTTCCGGGCTTCACGGATCCATCGCGGCTCCATATCCAATCGCCAGGGATCGCCATTCACTTCAATCGCCGCGCGCGACTCAGCAATCACATCGAGGATCTGTTCGACGTCGCAGTCAAAAGGCGGGCGCCGCTGAATCAAACGGCCGAGCGCGTGTCCCCAAATCTTGAACACCGGTTGCCGCATCGCGTTTACGATCCGCTTAGTCATCTTTGCCGAATCCATCTTGTAACGGGCATGGATGCTGGCGACGATCACGTCAAACTGTTCGAGTATCCTATCGGGATAATCGAGTTGGCCACTGGCCACGATGTCGGATTCAGTACCGCGCAGGATCTTCACCTTCACCTTCTCCTGCACTTCAGCGATCTCGTCCCATTGACGCTGCAAGCGATCAATCGTCACGCCGCCGGCGTAAGAGGCGGTGGGTGAGTGGTCCGTAATGGTCATATACTTCATACCCATCGCCTCCGCGGCGCGGGCCATTTCCTCAACTGAATGCTTGCCGTCGGAATAGGTGGTGTGACAATGGATCATGCCCTGGATGTCAGTCAGGGTAACCAGATCCTTCGGCAGCTTACCCGCCAGCGCTGCTTCCACTTCCCCTGCGTCTTCGCGCAATTCGGGCGGCACATATTCCATTCCAAGCTGACGGTAAATGTCTTCCTCTTCGGACAACAGCTCGCGCGTCGCTTTCGATTTTCCCGCCGCAGTTTTCGTTCGCTTAGCCCGGGCTCCCGGCCGGTCAGGATTATTCGCTACCTGCTGCAGCTTGTTGACGTGTGCTTTCGATCCGGTTTCGGTTAACAACGCCAGCGGAAACTCGTCGGGCCTCGCGGCCACCACCGAGACCCGCGCGCCGTCCGCAAGACGGACAGTGCACGCCTCTTCCATCTTTTCAATGACCTCAACAATTAAAGGAAAGCGGAGAAAGTGTTCGACTGCAGCCGCAGGGCGTTTTGTTTTGACGACAATGCGAATCGTACCGACGGTCTCTTTCCAGCGCCGAAGCGAGCCGGCAAAACTAACCTGGGAAGTGTCGCGCGCTGTTTTCAGGTATGTGGCAATCTGTTCAGCCGCTTGCAGTGCGCGATGCAGGTGTAGCCTGTCTGGCTTCTTGCCTCGCTGTCGATGACTGCTGATTGCCTCGAGGAGTTTCTCTTCCGTTTTCGCGCCAAATCCTTTTAGGTTTCTGATCTCGCCCGCTTCAGCCGCAGCCTTGAGCTGGGCGATCGAAGTTACGCCTAGGGCGTCGTGCAGGACCTTGATTTTGGTAATCGAGAGCCCCGGCAGACCCGAAAGTTCGAGGATGCCCGGAGGAAACTCCTGCTTGAGTCCACGCAAAACAGACGACTCGCCAGTTAAGTACAGCTGCTCGATCTGCGACGCCAGCGCCTCTCCAATTCCGCGCATCGAAGTCAAATTGTTCTGAAGCACCACCTCGCCAATGTCTTCCGTCATCCCACCCACAACGCGAGCACCTGCCTGATAGGCACGCGCCTTAAATCGATCTTTTCCGCCCTTCAACTCCAACAGCGCCGCAATCTCCTGCAGCGCGGCGGCAATCGCGAATTTATCCAGTCGCTTGTTCTTAGCCATAACTGACGACAGAATACTAGAATTCTTTGGCAATTCAATTTCGGTGAGGTGACGACAATCCAATTAGAGGACTAATAATGCCTATAGCTTCCATCAATCCCGCTACCGGCGAAACCATGAAAACCTTTGAGGCGCTTAGTGAAACCGACCTCAACGAGCAATTGCAGCAAGCCACGGATACGTTTGCCGGTTACAAGCGAACTGCCATGGCCGACCGCGCCAGTTGGATGATCCGCGCGGCTGAAATTCTTGAGACGGAGAAGCACGAATTCGCCCGGTTGATGACTACTGAAATGGGCAAGCCGATCGCCGGCGCCGTGAGTGAAGTTGAAAAGTGTGCGTGGGTTTGTCGTTACTATGCTGAAACTGCAGCAGCGCATCTCGCCGATCAGGTGGTTCAGACAAATGCAAGTAAGAGCTTTGTGAGTTTTCAACCTCTTGGCCCAGTGCTGGCAGTGATGCCGTGGAATTTTCCCTTTTGGCAGGTTTTCCGTTTCGCCGCACCGGCGCTGATGGCCGGAAACGTAGGTCTGCTGAAACATTCATCAAACGTCCCGCAGTGTGCCCTGGCGATTGAGGACATTTTCTTGCGCGCGGGATTCCCTGCAGGCGCATTTCAAACATTGCTGATTGGATCAGAAGTCGTCCAGCGAGTGCTGGAAGACGCGCGTGTCGCAGCCGCGACACTCACCGGAAGCGAGCCGGCCGGGCGAAGTGTGGCCGGCATTGCCGGCAAACAAATCAAGAAAACATTGCTTGAGCTGGGCGGAAGCGATCCGTTTATTGTAATGCCTTCAGCGGACGTTGATGAAGCAGTGACTACGGGAGTGAAGGCTCGAACGATTAACAATGGACAGTCGTGTATCGCCGCCAAGCGTTTTATCGTAGCGGCGGAAATTTACGACGTGTTTGAAAGGCTGTTTGTTGAAGGGATGAAGTCACTCACGATTGGAGATCCGCTAAAGGAGTCGACTGAGATCGGACCGCTGGCAACCGCGCAGATTCTGAAAGATGTGGACGACCAGGTGAAAACTTCCGTAGCTGCTGGTGCGGTAGTTTTAACTGGTGGCAGGAAGATAGACTGCCCAGGCAATTTTTATCAGCCGACCGTGCTGGTTAACATTCCACCCGGCTCGCCCGCTTCGTGCGAAGAAGTCTTTGGTCCGGTGGCCATGCTCTACCGCGTGAACTCTATCGATGAAGCTATTGACCTCGCAAACAGCACCACCTTCGGCCTCGGGGCATCCGCCTGGACGAACGATGATCAACAACGCGACCGGTTTATTGACGAACTCGCAGCCGGCTGCGTATTTATTAACGGCATGGTCGCGTCTGACCCACGACTTCCCTTCGGCGGCATCAAGGCGTCCGGATATGGTCGCGAACTGGGGGAATTCGGAATTCGCGAGTTCGTTAATGTGAAGACGGTTTGGATTAAGTAGCCATGTGAGGGGACCTAAAGCGGTGCGCCACTAAAGTTGGGTAGTGTCCTAATGATGTGTTGCTGAACCGGGGGACTAGCCGACCGTAAGGGAGGGCTCAGGTACCCACCAAATGAAAGCGCGAGCCCTCTTTGACAGTCGGGCTAATGCCCCGCCCAATCCCAGCAACACACCTCATAGGACACTACTAAAGTTGGAGGCAACAGAAAAAGCTCTATAATGGCTGGACAATCCGATCGCGCGGACTCGCTTTGTGTCAACTCAATTTCGACTACGCGACTCCTGTTGAAGACACGCTCGAAACTTAATTCTGTTTCGCAACTTCTGACGCGGCCCAGCCCAAGACGATTCCTATGCCAACAGCAGCCAAAATGGTCAAGATGGATACTGAACCTCCTCAGAATCCGCGAAGAGTTTATGTCAGCGCGTTCATCGAAGGGCTCGACGACGCTTGGCCTGACTTTGACAAGCTTCGTGCGGACGGGATCACGATCGATTCAGATTACCCATTCATCGGCGCCTCGAGAACCGGAAGGCACTCAATCGAAAGGGATGACCTCTTCCTGGGCATCTACGGCTTTGAAAGAAAAGGGCATCTGGGAGACATACAGGAGAAGGAGTATCAGATGGCGCGCGAACAGGGAAAGCCCGTCCTCGCGTTCATTCACTCTGGCTATTTGTACAACAGCCCGCCAATCGGCGTCTTCGACCTACTTTCACGACCTCAAGACCAGCTCACGAAGGTCGTCAGTTTCGGGCCTCACGAAAAGCTGGAACCCCGAGTCTTCGCAGAAGTGCGGCAATTCTTTGCGAACGGCGGGTGGTTCGATGTCAGTGATGCGCCGGGAGCTGAAGAGCTGGCGCCAACTGAACAGAATTCCATGCTGGGGGCAACTGACGTCAAGGATAGAGACTCTCTTGCAGAAGCGGTCTCTGGAAAACCGGACGACCTCGTCGGACGCTCAGGCCTCGAACGCGCTGAAACTCTTCGCGCGGAAAGACGCTTTGTGGAAGCGCTGGCGGAATATGACCGCTTCACCGGATTATTCCCAGCACACGCAAATGCACGGCTCTCTCGCGCCGGAGTGCTGCGGGAGTTAAGACGCTTTGACGAAGCGCTGGCGGAGTACAAACGGATCATTGAAGAATTTCCGGAAAGCGTTGAAGCGCGCATCGGTCGCGCCGAAGTACTTCGAGACATAAAGCGCCTTGAAGAAGCACTGGTAGATTACGGTTGGGTTATTAAGGCCCGCCCGAAAGACGAAGAGGCGCTTGCCACCTACGCAGATGTGGTTCGCGAGATAGCTGAAAGTGGCCACACGGCGCGGGCAAAACAGATTTCTGAAAACAATATCAGTTCGGCGGAGCCTTCAGAACTTGCTAATGAAACCATTCCCGCCGAAGGAAGCTCACAGCCAGATGGTGTCGAAACAGCCACAGCGCCGGGAGAGGTTGATTGGCCCACGATGGATAGAATTACGGAATGGACAGCGCGAGTACGCGATGAATTGGATAGTCCCTACATCGATTCGTCGATGATTCTCGTCGGTCTGGTAGACAGTGAGGAAGACAGTGTAGCCCGCGCTTTTCTTTCTTCGTTTGGAATCACTCGCGAAAAGTTATTCAAAGCGCTCAATACGCATTACGGCAAAGTCTTCAGGGCCTGGTATTCCAAACCTCCACGCAGGACTGAAAAAATTGGCGAAATCAGATCTTTTACCCCGCTAGCGCAGGTGGCTGCGAGCGACGCACTGAAGCTGGCACAGGCTGAAAACAAGAGCGAGGTTCAGGCGCGACATCTCTTCCAGGCGCTTCTGAGCGACAGCGAGCCCCACGAGTGGGTACAGACCACCATCGGGAAGGATGTGGTCGATTGGATCAGAACGACGTTGGAAGACTGGGATGACGCGACGCCGATTACGCAGGCGGCGGTGCAGGCGAAGATGGTCGAGGACGACCTCTTCGTCAACCCACCGACGCAGCGTGACAGCGCAGCGGAAAAGGACCTGCTCGGTTTTGAGGAATATGCCGAGGCGCTCGTGCAAATCATCAGAAGGCCGGAGACGCGCGCGCCGTTGGTCGTCGGCGTTTATGGTCCATGGGGTTCGGGGAAGTCGACCTTCATGGGGCTGGTCAAAAGAAAGCTGGACGCGCTGGGCCAACCGTCAGAGACTGAGCCGACTGGCCCTGGCGCGTTCATCAAGCGAAAGGTCAAACGTTTGCGTGGACTGTTTCGCAAGAGCGAGCGCTCATTGCGAGTGACGACTGTCGACTACGACGCCTGGGCCTATGCCGACGCGCAGAAACTTTGGTCTGGGCTGGTAGATAAGATCGCCAAGGAATTGGACGCAGAGTTGACGGCCCGTGACCGTATCGCCTACCTGATCAACAGCCATTCGCGGCGGCTGATCACGGCCTTCGCGCTCGGCCTTATTCCGGTTGCCCTCTTCGCACTCGGATATGCGGCGCAATCTACACCCACCTGGGTAAGCGATGCGCTCTCGCCAATCTGGAACAAACCCTGGCTCAACCTTCCGGGCTGGCTCGCGACAGGGGCTTGGGGTCTGTACGCGTACTTTTTGCAGAGGCGGCCCGTAACGGACGCAGTGGCATCGTTGGCCGCAAGATTCGACTCCGCGCCGGCGGCCGGGCTGGTCAGTCGTATACAGGACGAGTTCAAAACGGCATTGCAGACCAGGATTGATCCGGAGAAGAAGCCGAAGACGGTGGAAGCGCTGCGCACTGACATAAGGCAAAGGGTCGAGCGCAACGAGCTGAAAGTGGTGGTCTTCATAGATGAGCTTGACCGCTGTCCGCTGGAAAAGATCGTCGAGATACTCGAAGCCATCAAGCTCTTCCTCGCCGAAGACATCTTTATCGTCCTGCTCGGCGTAGACACACGGGTCGCCTCAGAAGCTATACGGCTTCACTATAAGGACGTGCAAAATCCTAACTTACCGCGCGAGTATCTTGAGAAGATTGTGCAGTTGCCATTGCGCGTCCCTACTGCGGGAAGAAAGCACATCGAAAGTTATCTTGAGAGTTTCATGACCCTGCCGGAAGAAGGATCGAAGCAAGAAAACGGAAACGGACACCCACAGGGTTCTCTGACAGTGCAACCGGCTTCCGGTGCAAGCGGAGCCGCAGAAATGCCAGCTCATGGTGTGGTCGCAAGAGCGGCGGGAGCTGCAGGGGTCGCTGTCATAACCCAAGACCCGGAGAATATTAACAAGGCGAGGCAGCCAACAGACGCGGCGGTTGAAAATTTGGCAAGCGAACCTAGGGCACGGACTGCTTACGATGCCAGCGCATTGAGCCGCAGCGCAGCATTGCCGCAGTTGCCAGATACCAAAATTGAGTTTGAGTCGATGGCTGCGATCGCCCGCGATTTTCTCGACAGCAACCCACGTCGCATCAAACGGTTGCTCAACACGTACCGCTACGTGAAAATACTCGCGGCCCGCTTGCCCGGAACCCAAGTGCAAACTACATCCTGGCAGCAAACGATGCTCTATTGGCTAGCATTCACTATGAAGTGGCCAGCGTTTATGGGCAAAGCTATCGAGGAAGCGGAAAAACTTCAGTCGAAGAATTTAGCCAACACGTTCCTTGTTGAGCGGCTGCAAAAGGGCGCAAACAATCAGGCTCAGCCGGAAGTAGAAGACATAGAAAAGCATCTGTCGCTGACCGCCGAAGACATAGTCGAGCATTACCAGCTCGCACCCAACTTCTTGATTGAAAACCCCGACCTGACCCAAAGATCCGACACCCACGAATTGACAGCACCGCAAGGAATAGACCGTTCGAACTAGCCTCCATTCACCGGCCAGTTGGCTTCTTTCGGAAATGTCGCAATAAAGAGGGCGCCGCGGTCACCCCCAAGAGGCCCTTATCGGCTCCGCGGGTTCATGCCCGCGTCGTCGGGTTGCCAATCTACCACCGGCTGAATCGAAGGATTGCCTCTGCAGACCCACACGTTCGCGCGCATGCCGCGTCTCAGGATCCCCGCTCGTCTTTCAATGCGCGCCCAATCGTTTTTCGTAAACGCCTCTCCATTGATCAGGTAGAACCGCGAGGGATCACTTGTTCGCGGATGACGGATGGTGACGTCTTCAGTCGTATCGAAGTTAGTGCGCATGCGCAGGAAGGTGCTTCCTCTGCGACGACGATAGACGAGCACCCGACCGTCATACGAAGTTAAGTCATTCCGTTCACATTTTAGTTGAGCTGGCGGCATTATGCGGCCACGCTCCTGATGGAAAGGGTCGGCATTGACGGTCGCGCTCAGGATTGTCATTGCCACAACGGGCACGAATAACTTACGCATTGGGATTTCCTCGTCGAAAGAAAGAAGGAGTGCCTCCGAGGAAAGCACTCGCTTCTCTTCTCAGTGCGCTGAGGGTTATTTCCCGGCGCGATAGGTTGACCACATGGTGTCCTGGCGATCTGCTTGTCCAGCGGTAAACTTGTACATGCAAGGATCGTCCGTGTAATCCATGAAGTTCTCATAAGGATCTAAACCCGCCTTGTTCCGGCAGGTGTCCTGATTGCCGGAGGGACAGCCGTAGGTCGGCGATCGCTCGGCGGGCGTGTCAGCAACGCTGTCGCCCTGGCCGTTACAGCCACCCTGGAAAGTGTGATAGAGACCGAGCCAGTGGCCCACTTCGTGAGTACCTGTGTCGCCCTCGTTATATGGAGCGTAACTTGAGCCCGGGAGCGATGCCCAGTAGCAAACCACGCCATCCTTCTTCGGTTGGGAATTATAGCTGGACGGGAAAGTAGCCCAGCCGAGATAACCTCCGCCGCTGTTGGTATAGAAATTTAGATCATCGGCAGTCCCCACGCGCAGTGCGTTCTTCATCTGCGTTTCTGCGCTCGAGCCTGGGCCAGCCGCGTACCAGCTATTGTTCTGAGTCCGCGTCACGCCCGCTTTAAAGAAACGGAAGGAAGTGTTTGACGCAGCCGTTCGATACGCCGGAGTATCCTGGCCGGCATAATGCTCGTTCATCGCATTAACCTGATTATCGAGCCATGACTCCGAGATATTGCCCACGCCGTCAGACCTGTATACAACGTGGAAGTACACGGGGATGTTGATTGAGCCATTCGGATAGATTCGACCGTCCACACCTCCGCCATCGCCTGGCTTACGACCACCCCCGGCGCGATTGCTTTTTACTTGGTCTTCGATCTCTTCCATTTCGAGATCATCGACATGGCGCGTGCTGCATTTTCTGCCGGCATCGACGAAGTCCTTGGAAGATTCAAAAACGACGCCATCAGGAGCTACAACCTTGCCGTCCTTGCGCCGTGCCGCGCTTTTGCCGGGATCATCTGAGTGGTCCTTCGCGCCTACATTTTTTGTGGGAACGCTCGTCAACAGCAACGCGAGGCCGAGCGCGAGAAGTAAAACCGATACACTAAGTTTTTTCATTCCTGTCCTCCGGAGTTTGACTAGTTGTTCTTTATTCAAAATCTGCGTGAGTCGGGGGGCGAAACGTTTGAGGCCGGTAAATGTACTGCGAATCGGGCTGGTTGCCAAGTAATTTTCGCAGCGCGTCAACCCCATTTGAGGTGGAAGCTGCAGGCAGGAGCTGACAGCTAAAAGGATTTACATATCAGCGCGCGCTCAGTATAGAATAGCCATCAGCAGCAGCATTAGATTGTTTCTGCATCCCCCAAGAACAGTTTCATAGCTCCCTTAACCGCACAGTTTCACTGTGTTCAGCGGATGTTTGTGGTCGCTGAATGTCCATGTGTCTCCTCGATTAAGCCTAACTGACATGCGGGCTTCTGCTTGATTTCTTAACTAACTCGGGAAGGAAACGATGCCAACTCAAACCCTGACAAAAGATTCCCTGAACACCAAACTGCTGCTCAAAGCCCTCGTCGCCTTCAAGAAAGGCAACTTCTCTGTCCGCTTGCCCGGCGAATGGACCGGTGAAGCCGGGAAAATTGCCGACACGCTCAACGACATTATCGACCTGAGCGACAAAACAGCGAAGGAGATGGAACGCGTCAGCCGCCTGGTGGGCAAAGAAGGAAAAATCAATCATCGCGCCGCAGTGCCGGCTGCTTCCGGCTCATGGCTGCGCCTGGTTGATTCCACGAATCTTCTAATCGACGACATGGCCCGTCCCACCAGTGAAATGGCACGCGTGATCGGCGCGGTGGCGAATGGCGACTTGTCCGAGCGCATGGCGCTTCAGGTGGATGAACGGCCGCTCAAAGGCGAGTTTCTGCGCACAGTGAAGATCGTTAATTCCATGGTCGACCAGTTGAGCTCATTTGCCTCGGAAGTTACGCGCGTCGCGCGCGAAGTGGGTACCGAAGGAAAACTCGGGGGCGAGGCGCAGGTGAAAGGAGTAGCCGGTACCTGGAAGGACCTGACAGACAGCGTTAACTCTATGGCCAGCAATCTCACCAGCCAGGTCCGCAATATCGCGGAAGTCACCACCGCCGTCGCCAACGGTGACCTTTCCAAGAAAATCACGGTGGACGTCAAAGGCGAAATTCTCGAGCTCAAAAACACCATCAATACGATGGTCGACCAGCTCAACTCCTTCGCTTCGGAAGTTACGCGCGTGGCTCGCGAAGTAGGTACGGAAGGAAAACTGGGTGGGCAAGCGCAGGTGATCGGGGTTGCCGGAACCTGGAAAGACCTCACCGACAACGTGAATTTCATGGCCGGGAATCTTACCGGTCAGGTACGCAACATCGCCGAAGTCACCA